>Ga0157370_10001223_pt1 | contig 32140 bp, 69 predicted proteins | sample C35metaG_FD_113463 | JGI IMG/M metagenome (GOLD analysis project Ga0157370, IMG submission 113463) | Corn rhizosphere microbial communities from Kellogg Biological Station, Michigan, USA - C3-5 metaG | ecosystem: Host-associated > Plants > Roots > Rhizosphere > Soil | place: USA: Michigan...
AATCCCACCGGTTCCGCAAAACTGCAATATGGCTACAAACTAAGGTGCAGAGGATTGGTCCTTGTAGGGACACGAATCCAATTGGAGATATGGCCGAGTCTGGCTTATGGCGCATCCCTGCTAAGGATGTGTAGTGTAAAAGCTACCGTGGGTTCAAATCCCACTATCTCCGCGTTGACTTAGGGAAAAACGTTCTAGTAGAATCGACCCTAAGCACTGTGGGACTATGCTAGATGATGTCTCACACTCGGGCTTATGGTGAAGTGGTATCACTTCTGACTCTTAATCAGCGATCTCGGGTTCGATTCCCGGTAGGCCCACGCCGTCTTGGCTCAGACAGGACGATAAACTAAGTCTGAGTGGAAGCGCTAATTGGTGGCTCACTAGGAACGGGGCGCGCTTGTGGGACAACCAATATGCCTCTTTAGCTCAGTTGGCAGAGCAGGAAGCTCTTAACTTTCGGGTCGTGGGTTCGAATCCCACAGGGGGCACGGTAAGAAAGCAAGGCGGGTGGGACCGCTGAGTGAGTAAAGCAAGTAGGGTAGGCTGTAAACCTTCCTGCCGTGTGTTGGCTTCTGATACCCAATCAGGGGTGCGGCACCACGGGGTATTAGTTTAGTGGTAAAATGGGACACTTCCAATGTCTTCTCGCGGGTTCGATTCCCGCATACCCCTCAAAGCCGTAGGTTCGATTCCTGAAATATCCTGGTGGTCCGGGTGCGGCTCTAATTGTCGGAAATGCTGTCTTGCACAACAGCGTTCCGGGATAGGTTTAGTCCACCTAACGACAAAACGGACTATGCACTAGTAGCGCAGTTGGTAGCGCATAACCTTGCCAAGGTTAGGGTCGCCGGTTCGAGTCCGGTCTAGTGCTCGTGTGGATCAGGAGCGTCAACATCCAAAAGTGTGAGGGTGTACATTGGGCCATAGGTAGAGATACCGTGGACGGTGGATGAAGGCGTACTGGGGTTTCTAATGGGTGCTCACTACCCCCTCCTTTCGGCCCCGGTTCTTCCCTCAGGGATGAGCATAAAAAGCGGACGACCTGCGTTCCTGATCCCATTCTTGCCCTTATAGCTCAGTCGGTAGAGCACGTTACTTGTAATAATGAGGCCGGGGGTTCGATTCCTCCTGGGGGCACTTGACAGGTTCATGATTCTCATGTTAGGCTGATCACAAGTCAGCACACAACAGAAGGAGAACATCATGCCATGTCGCGTAGAACCCACTGAGGCCGAGCTTGAGGCCAGTCGTCAGGCTCGCACCAACAGCGAGATCGCCAAGGTGGTCAAGCCTCTCAAGAAGAGGAACGACGAACTCACCCACGAGAACGATCAGCTTCGCGAGGTCGTCCTGAAGATGGTCAAGAACTTTCAGCCCTCCGAGGACGTGATTTCCAGGGAGCTTCTGGAACAGATCACTCTCAATCAGGTCGAACACCGCAAGGAAGACCTTCGCCGGTTGGATAAGTACTTCACGAAGTACCTCGAAGACTCCGTGAAGACTCAAGGTCTCGCACACGCGCTTCAGACTCAGGACTTCAAGGATGTCTTCGCCCGCTTGGAGAAGGTCATGGCGGCTGATCCGGAGAAGCCTCTGGAACCTCAGTTGGGGTTCGACCCCGACAAGTACTGACAAGATCGCGAAAAAGGGTTTGTAGTAGCGAGCTAGTTTTCCCAAACCAGAAACCCTGCGGGGGAGTTTCCACACCCCCAAGACACAGGCCGGTGAGCGCAAGCACTGGTGCTAACTGTTAGGGGAAAACGCTTCGCCGGATTAGCTCAGTGGCAGAGCACTTCTTTCGTAATGAAGTAGCGAGAGTTCGATTCTCTCATCTGGCTCAAGTCGTTAGGGCGACTCAAAATAGCAATTTAGGCCCTAAGCGTCGGACATTAGTCCGGGTATTGTTACCGTCATATCTGGTACTTTAGACAATTGCAAGGCCGTAAAGTACACACGGCTGAGGCAGGAACCGAGTCCCTAAAGACGATATGACATATAGAAAGTCTTGAATAGTTATCAACCAATTGTCTCCTAGGTAAGAGCCTAAACTGCCTACACGGGCCGTCATAGCTCCTAATGGTAGAGCATTTCAATGGTAATGAAAAGGTTCTGGGTTCGAGTCCCAGTGTCGGCACAAGTGTCAGAGAAGTCGGTGTGATAGTCTCTGATCACCCAGGAGGAACTAGGCGACACACACCGCTTGCCCCTCCGTTGCTCCTGTAACTCAGAGGTAGAGTATCTGCATGACTCGCAGAAGGGCCGGGGTTCGATTCCCTGTGGGAGCACCATGGTAGGAATGCCAGATTCTAGACAATCGAAATCCGTTGGGGTGTATGACCTCAGTAAGGGCGAAAGTTGGTGCCCGTTCATGCCATGCCGGTGTAGCTCAGGGGTAGTAGCGTCAGTTTTACACACTGAATGTCGGGGGTTCAAATCCCTCCACCGGTACTCACAAAATCTCCACAATATGAGATAATGGAAAGGAGGAGATTATCGTGAACTCAACAACAGTCAGTGTTTACAACCTTGGCGGTGACGAGCTTCTAGGCAGAGTCTCGCTCCGACACGCCATTCACATGCTGTACAAGCAGAAGGCGACGATCAAGGAAGCTGTAGAGGGAGAGACCTTCGGTTCCTTCCCGCTCCCTAAGGCCGTCGAGCTTGTGCGCTACGTCGCCGCTCAGTGGAAGTACAAGATGACCGGCAAGGTACCCTTCAAGAAGATCGGTGTCCTTCGTCGTGACAACTACACTTGCGCCTACTGCGGTAAGCACGGCAAGGCCTTGGTCACCACGGTTGACCACGTTCTCCCCAAGTGGCAGAAGAACGCCTTGACGTGGAACAACGCCGTAGCGGCTTGTGCACCATGCAACCGCAAGAAGGGCGGACGTACGCCTGAACAGGCAGGAATGCCTATGAAGTACGCCAAGCCCTACACACCTCTCTTCAAGGACGCCTACGCCTTCGTGCACGGCACCCGAGAGCAGAAGTAAGACCCCTCCTGAGTATGAGGAAAACTGCTCTATTCCTCCGTAGCTAAACTGGCACAGCAACTCGTTGTTAGCGAGAAGATTTCCGGGTTCGAGTCCTGGCGGGGGAGCGCTCAAGTGGTCGGGTGTAGGACCGTAGCCCGAATAACCAGTGTGTCCCTAACAAGGAACGGTCCCCATATTCCCCTGTAGCTCAGTTGGCAGAGCGTCGGTCCGTTAAACCGAATGTCCCTGGTTCGAATCCAGGTGGGGGAGCAAGGATCGCCTAAGGCCAATTCCACAAATGTTCAAGGGGTCGCACCCTAACGAACGGCTGATCGCGTGATGCTACCGAGGGGTAAACGATCCTTTCCACTTCAGAGGTTGCACTCGTCAACTCCTTCTGTTAGGCTGATACTACCAACACAGAAGGAGGGGCAAGATGCCTTTCAGCCGTACAAACGACAGAAGCAAGACCTCAATTCTCCCGGAGACGGGCTTCACCGCCCTCCTCCGACTGATCTTCCCCTGGCTCTAAGCTAGGGGTAACTACGCCAGGGGCGCGACTGGGAAATAACGCGCAACATGCCTACGTGGTCCAATGGATACGACACGACGCTACGGACGTTGCGATGGGGGTTCGATTCCCTCCGTGGGCACAACACGGGAAGCCAGGTTAGCCTTGTTTCATGTAAGTCTAAGTAATATCCCGTTGGGTGGTAGGTGAAGTCAAGCCCTCCACGTAAGAACGACTACGGAGCCGAACTTGACAGGTAGAATCCCGTAGCACCCTGGCAACATGCCCTTGTAGCTCAGAGGAAGAGCAGGAGTTTTCTAAACTCAAGGTCGCGGGTTCGATTCCTGCCAGGGGCACAAGGCGTAGTATAATGGTATTACGGCCAAGTCGGGTGAGCGGATCGATACGCGACACTAATGACCCGGTGGAGTTGAGACCCACCGCGCGGCAGATGTGGGCTTCGACACCCACCGCTGGACACTTGCCCCTGTAGCTCAGAGGAAGAGCGACAGTTTCCTAAACTGAAGGCCGCAGGTTCGATTCCTGTCAGGGGCACGAGAAGGTTGCTAGAACTCGGGGAAGCTTACCCGTAAGGTGCATACGTTTGATCAACGTAGGGGTTCAAGTCCCTAGCCTTCCGCCACGTTTGGTGTATACTAGACACATGCCATTCTCAAGAACTAACTCGCGGCGCGAGAACAACGGTCCAGGCCTCTCCTTCTGGGAGAAGGTAAAGCAATTCTTCAGGAACCTCTTCGGTCTCTGAAATAAACGGGACTTCGGTCCTATTCCCTGATGGTGTAATTGGCAACACATCTGCCTCTGGAGCAGAAATTCTTGGTTCGAGTCCAGGTTGGGGAGCAATTACAGAAATAGTGTGTTACCATATAGTATGGGATACACGAAAGAACAACACGCGGCATACGAAGCTGAAAGATACCGCCGTATCAAAGCCGAGTGGACCGAACGCCTCGGTGGCGCTTGTGTTGTCTGTGGTTCTGTAGAAAATCTTGAGTTTGATCATATCGATCCTGAACTCAAGTCTTTCAATGTCAGCAGACTTTGGTCCGTCTCCAAGGAAAAAAGAGATGCTGAGATTGAAAAGTGTCAACTTCTCTGTAAGGAGCACCACCTAGAGAAGTCTATCCGTGAGGCAAATGCTGTTCCTCATGGAGGAGGCGTATCAGGAAAACACGGATGTAAGTGTGACCTGTGTCGTCTGAAGAAAAATGAGTACTTGAGGAATCTGAAGCGCGAAAGGCGCGCTAGAGGACTCAAGGACTAAAATACCCCGCTAGCACAATTGGCAGATGCATCGGATTTTGGTTCCGAAGGTTCTTGGTTCGACTCCAAGGCGGGGTGCAATGCCACAGGTAAGCAAGGCCAAATGTGATCACGACCTGTGGCAGTTTTTACTAGCGACTGTTTTTAATCTCTGCTATTCTGTACTCATGGCTAACAGCAAAGAGTACATGCGCGACTACATGTTGCGCCGTTACTACAGACGTAAGAGCGCCGCCTTGGAGTACCTAGGCGGTAAGTGCCTAGTCTGTGGCACCACAGAAGAGTTGGAGTTCGATCACATCGACCCCTCCACAAAGAAATACACTCTGGCCCGCATCCTTACGAGCGGCAGTAACGAGCTACTTCAGGAAGAGTTGGAAAAGTGTCAGCTACTATGTTCGAAGCACCACCTAGAGAAATCACTTCGTGAGGGCGACCTAGGAAGTGTGGAGCACGGCGGCGGTTTAACTGGAAAGAAGAACTGTTACTGTGCTCTTTGTAAGCCGCTGAAGTTGGAGTACAACCGTAAGCGGCGTAAGCCTCTATAGCTCAGTCGGTAGAGCTTTCCACTTTTAATGGAAATGTCGCGGGTTCGATCCCTGCTGGGGGCACAACCGATAGTATCGGTATGAGCAAGATTAGAGAAAAGCTCGCGGATTCGCGTGCGCAGATGAAGATTCACCTCTGGTTGGCAATCTTCTGGGCGGTCAACCTGCCCGTCGTGTGCGCGGTCTACTTCATCCTTCCCGACGTGTGGAAGGGTGCGAGTATTCTCTACCTTGCTATTGTCTCTATCTATGCGAACTTTGCCGGTGAGATTTCTGGCTGGCAAGCCGCCAAGGTAGAAGTAAGGCAAGATGAGATCGAATCTGATCGACAAGATGAACTTGTTGAACAGACGGAGGAAATCGTCAAGAAAGTTGACGAGGTAACTCCTAATGCTGTGTAGCCAAGTCGGTAAGGCACTTCACTCATAATGAAGCGATTCGTGGGTTCGATGCCCACCACAGCAACCATGGCGGCTTGTCCGATTGGTTAGGTACTTCTCTGCAAAAGAAGTCATGAGGGTTCGATTCCCTCAGTCGCCTCCACGCAGTTAGCTCTAGAAAGTGATATGATAGGGATATGTCTGAATCACTCCTTCCCGTAGCCAAGTTGCACATTGGTGACATCGAACGCGCTAACGAAGAAATCCTGGCTTATGCCGAAACTCTTGTAGCGATGGGCGAGCGCCCATGGTTTGAGGTCTACTACCCCGCCCCTGCTCACCTGACAGAGGAAGAGGCGGCTCAGTGGCACGCCGATCAGGAGTATGAGAACGGTGGCACGTTCGACGCCGTTGAGGTTATCAACGGTGAGATTCTCACACTTCCCCCTTACTCAGTTCTAGAAGCGAGAGACAACTAATGGCTGTTTGGCCCAGTGGCTCTTCGAGCATCCCTCGTGTCACAAGCGAGTTCAACCCGTCCCGCAGAAACCCGGTGACGGGTATCGTGCAACCCCACCAAGGTATCGACCTCGTGGGGTGGTCTACTGTGCGCTCTCCTGTAGCCGGTACGATCATCTTCGCGGCCTACAACGGTGGGTATGGAAACCTTGTCAAGATTCGTGCCGCAAACGGCGACGTTTTCTGGCTTGCTCACAACCGTAGTTTCCTCAAGCGCTCTGGCTCTGTCTCTCAGGGAGAGGCTGTGGCAATCATGGGTACGACCGGTAACTCTACCGGCGTGCACTGCCACTACGAGACACACCCCAAGGGCGGCAAGGCTATCAACCCAAGGACTTACATGGCTCAGAACACAGGTTCCGGCGCGGGTACGACAGCCGGTGGAAAGCTCATTGAAGACGGTAACCTCGGTCCCGCGACAATCAAGAAGCTTCAGAGCGTTCTTGGTGTCACCGCAGACGGCGTTCTTGGACCGGGCACGATCAAGGCTCTACAGAACAAGCTCATCGGTACCGGACACAAGATTACGGCAGATGGTAAGCTCGGTCCTGCCACAATCAAGGCTCTACAGACGTACATCCTGGGTGGAAAGCACGCAGACGGTGAGTGGGGCCAGGCTACGACGCGAGGTCTTCAGGTCTACCTCAACGCGGGGGGAAAGTTCCCGCCTAAGGCCGCTCCTAAGCCTCCTGCCAGCACGAAGCTGACAGTAGACGGTAACCTCGGTCCAGCGACGATCAAGGCGCTACAGAAGCTCCTCGGGGTCACTCAGGACGGTGCGCTAGGTCCAGCGACGATCAAGGCGCTACAGAAGGCCACAGGGCAGACTCAGGACGGCCTACAGGGTCCGAACACGATCAAGGCTCTACAGATGAACATCGGCGCGACAGCGGACGGTGAGCTAGGCCCGGATACGATCAAGAAGCTTCAGACTTTCTTGAATGCAGGAACGAAGCTCAAGGCTGTCACTGTGACGAAGCCGACAACTCCTCCTGTGAGCACTCGTACTCCCGTCTACCCCGGTACCTCGGTAGCCTACAACACGCCTAACGGTGGTGTTCTGAACGACGAGGGGAAGAAGATCGCGAGCCGTACCCCGGCCAACGCTTCTATCCAATACTTGTACATTCACCACACCGCAGGTACGCAGGACGACACGAACTACTTCCTCAGTGCGAACGACCGCAAGTCGTCCCCTACGTGGTACGTCAAGGCGAACGGAACGACTGTCGAGTTCGTACGTCCCAAGGATCGCCCGTGGAGCACGGGAGCTATTGACAACCTCAGTCTTACCATTGAGACTCAGAACTCCTCAGGTTCCCCGCTGTGGGGTATCTCAGATGCTTCTCACGAGCGTATCGCACAGATCGCCGCATGGTTGAGCCAGCAGAAGAGTGTCGATGGGGTCAACGTCGAGTTCACTCTTGACCGTGCTCATATCAAGGGCCACAAGGAAGCGCCAGGAGCCGCTACGACGTGTCCTGGACCGTCGATGGACCTGGACCGTATCGTAGCAAGGGCTAAGGAAATCGTAGGCACTGTTACTCCCCCTACAACGGGAGAGCCAATCAAGATTCCTGCCGCTCTCACGCTCTCGTGGGAAGCTTTCAAGGCCGAGATGGATAAGTTCCTCAAAAAGTAATTACAGGGTGGCGACCTACCGCCTATGCCTCATTAGCTCAGTGGACAGAGCACTAGGCTTCGGTCCTAGGTGTCGCGAGTTCGAATCTTGCATGGGGCGCAGACGTGTGATACCGTTCTAGTAGGTCAAACCAACCGCTGTATTCTCGCGAGACACGTTGTGAGGGAATTCCATCCCAAGACACCGAAAACGGAAGTACGCCCATATCGATCACTGGTTAGGTCAGCTTTCTGATACGAAGCAGAAGATGGTTCGATTCCATCTATGGGTACGGCACCGGATAAGCCCCGTCTGAGCGTTTACGCAGGGCGGCAATAAACCGGCACGACAGAGACAGTGACTTTTAGTAGGGTGAGGTCTCACAAATACACTCATCCGGTATGGGGGCTTAGCTCAGTTGGTAGAGCATCTGTATGGCATACAGAAGGTCAGGGGTTCAAATCCCCTAGTCTCCACGAGGAAGGCAACTGTCCTTTTAGGCTAACGGTGTTTTACATGTTGATTAGCGAATGTGTTGCATTTACGGGCTTGTAGCTCAATTGGTAGAGCACCGGCTTTGCATACCGGAGGTCGCGGGTTCGATTCCCGTCTTGTCCACAACAAAAATAAAGATTGACAGGATTCCTCTGTTGGGTGTACACTTCACCTACACAAAGAAAACCCCTCGTCCGAGACATAGCCTCCGGACGGGGGGTTTTTCCATGTTGACGGTCGTCAACTCTCTGTGCTACGCTCCTTCTAGGTCAACAACTAGGAGGAATCATGGCTGACGGCGACGTTGTAGCATCGGGAATCATCGAGGTTCCCTTCCAGATCACGGAGTACACCGTAGACGGTGTGACTCGATATGATTACTATGACTCGGATGAGTTCTTCGATTCCATCGAGGAAGCCATTTCGAGCTTCAAGAACTCGGTGAACGGAACCGTGGTACGCAGGGAGGTCGCATCATGAGCCTCATGCACTACCTGGACTACTACAAGCTCACGATGGGTAACCTCATCTTCGACGTGGAGCCGGAAGCTCCGGTCACGTTCACGCTGAAGAACCGAGGCAAGAACTCGCTGATCGAGTTCTTCGACCCCATCGAGCTTCAGGTTCGCCTGTCCATGCTCGCTATCCAACCATTCACTCGGTCGGACATGCACTGGATGTCGTCTCAGACTTTCGGTTACAACGACGACTGGGTGTTCGACTCCAAGTACGTGAACTACCTGCACCGGGACATGAAGCTCCCCCTTCTCGCTGTCGAGGAGAAGGACGGCGACCTCTCCGTGACCACGACGGGGGACTGGTCCGCAGTGTCGCTGTGGGAGACTGTCGTCATGGCAATGGTGAACGAGCTTCACTACCGCTCTGTCGCTCCCTCTCAGCGCACGGTGGGACACGACATCCTCTCCGAGAAGATCAAGATTCTTCGGAACTACCCGGACATCACGTTCGCGGACTTCGGCACGCGCCGACGCTTCTCGCTGGACTGGCACCGTCAGGTGGTGGAGCGTCTGAAGTATGAGCTTCCCGGACAGTTCGTCGGCACGAGCAACCCCGGCTTCGCCAAGGACTTCGAACTCGCCCCCATCGGTACCTACGCACACGAGATGCCTATGGTCTACGCCGCCCTGGCTGAGGAGGAGGGGAAGAACCCTCTCATCGGTCAGCGTCGGATGCTGAAGGACTGGGAGAAGATGTATGGGCCGAATCTTCTCATCGCTCTCACCGATACGTTCGGTTCTGAGCTTTTCTTCTCGCAGTTCACGGAGGATCAGGCGCGGTCTTGGGCGGGCTTCCGTCACGACTCGGGTGACCCGTTGGAGTTCGCGTTCGACGTGATCGACTTCTACAACGGCTACGGCATCGATCCTCGTACCAAGACCGTCGTGTTCAGTGACGGCCTGAACCTGAAGAGTATCATCGATCTTCATGAAATTCTCAAGGGCAAGATCGGTATCCAGTACGGCTGGGGTACCGGCCTGACGAATGATCTCGGGGTCACCCCCAACAACTTCGTGATGAAGGCCACGGATGCGTACGGCATCGGTACGGTCAAGCTGAGCGACGTGGAGGGCAAGCACACGGGAACGCCCGAGCAGATCAAGAAGTACATCGATCTTCGCGAACATGCGTTGACGCCTGTCGCCTGAGTATGCTAAGCTCGCTCTAGGTCAACAACACAACACTTAGGAGTCACTATGTTTTACTCAGATGGGCGGCGAGAAATCCAGGTCGGAGACAAGGTTCGTCTTCGTAACTCGGGGCAGGACACGACCACACACACGCATGTCCTCGCCGTGGAAGAGGATCATTTCACCGTGCCGTACTGGGGTGCCGTACTCACTCTGAGTACTGTTACGGGAGGCCACTGGACTGTCACCCCGCAGTCTGTTCCGATCCCCGCCAAGAAGAATGCGGTGATCAAGATCGATGATCGAATCTACATCCGCACCAAGCCGAACTTGGCACAGCCGTGGCAGGAAGCAGGACGTGAGTTCTGCCAGTCGGACATGGCAGTACAGGCCGGGGCAGACCGCTACGGCCACGAGGTCATCTTCGCGGGGAGGGACGACTAATGCCGCTCAACGTAGATATTCAGGTCAACTCGCACCAGATCGAGACGGTGTGGATCGCGCGCATGGAAGACTTCGCAGGGGAGGATGAAGAGCACCAATACGTCGTCGCGGTGGGCATCAAGCACATCGAACCGTGGAACCAGAAAGGTTTCAAGAAGGAAGACTTGGTTCCCTTCACCCACGTCTACAGTGACGGGGCCAGAGAGTGCGTCAGGAAAGCTCTGAACGCCCTACACGAAAGAGAGGTGGGACATGCCAACCAGGGACAGTAAGTGGACGGGAGATAAGATTCCTCCCAAACCTCGAATCGTGCAGGACGGTAAGTTGTGGCGTATCGTCTCTCCTGACGGTTCGCAGGGGTACTCCTCCGGTTCTTGGGAGGATTGCCTGAAGTGGTCCCAGCACTGGATCAATAGGCGCAAGGAATTTCTCAAGAAACTGCAAGAGAGAGGAAAGTTCTCATGAGCACCATTCAGTACCAGCTAGATCAGGTCGTCAGGGACGTGACGGAGGCCGCTCAGAAGCGCGTCGATGACATCTCCTACCGGATGGACAAGGGCATCTACAACACGCCTCAGGACATCACGGCAGAGCAACTGTGGGCCGATCTCAAAGAGTCTCAGGAAACCCCGGAGTGGAACATGTTCCGAAACTTCGCGCTCCTGGACGAACTCACCCGTCGCGGACAGATCGTAGGGGGCATCTAATGAGCAACGAAAGTCTCATTTCCTCTCTAAGAGTGTGGTCTGACGGGTGCCCTCCCGGAGAACTCAAGGCTCTTCTGAGTACAGCCGCTAAGGCTCTTGAGAAGGCAGAGAGTGGACACCCGCCCGCGCCTCTCGTCTTTCCCTACGCCACACGGGTGACCATCGTCGGCAACGGTTCCGGCATCCTCTTCGAGAGCTACAACGCTTTCAAGGCCGGTGCAGAGCTTCATCAGCAGGACGAGGGAAGAACACTCAAGCTCTTCCCCAAGCAGTACTAGGGAGAATCATGAAGTATTGGATTATGGGCATCGGCCTACTCTGCATTTTCCTGGGAGTGCTGTCTTCCCTCTCTCCCAACCCCACCGACCTGTCCGCCGCCCTTGGTATGGGAACTCTTCTCATCTTCGTCGCTGTCGGATTCTTCATCTTCGAACCCCCAAGGACAAAAAATGAGCATTCCCTTCATTCCCCCGAGGGCATACAACTTCCCTCGCTTCCTCACCAACGACTTCTTCATCGCCGCAGTTCTGGCGGTGTTCATCACGGCTGTGACATACGTCGCGGCGACAGCGGCAGGGTGGGTACAGAATCCCAACTGGCTAGAGATTGTGGCAAGCGCCATGAACTACGCGGCCACGTACCTGTCGATCAAGCAGAGAAGATTCTTCTACCTGATCGGTATCGGAGCGAGCGCGGTCTACGCGACTGTCTACGGACAGGCGGGGCTTCTCGCATCCGCAGTGCTGAGCCTGTATCTGACGATCTCTCTGATCTACGGCTACCTTCGCTGGGGTAAGGACAAGAAGACACGTCCGGTCCACCACCTGGAATGGAAGTGGGTTCCGGTCTACATCATCGCCACCTCCGTGTTCTGGTTTGGTGCCTACCTCACGGTGTACTTCCTTGGTGGAGTGTTCGCGTGGAGGGACAGTCTGATTCTTGTTCTGACGATCCTCGCTCAGTTCTTGCTGGACAACAAGGTTATCCAGACGTGGGCCGTGTGGACTCTCGTGAACATTTTCGGTGTGTGGGTGTACTTCGACACCGAGCTATACTTCGCCGCCGTTCAGCAAGTGCTCTTCGGACTCGCGAACCTCTGGGGATACCTCGCCTGGCGCAAGAGTATGCAGGAAGAGAAACTTGCAGACAACGACATGCGGGTGAAGCCTGTGAACAACCCTCTGGACTACCGAGAGGACGGGTCTATCCGCCCCGGCGATCCTGCCTACGACTTCATGATGGAAGTACTGAACGGCGGGGAAGCCAAGATCGTGAACCAGCGGAAGGACGGCACATGGACGGAACAGAAGTAATCTACGGAAGTACCGACCGGTACGACTTCGATAAGATCATCGAAGACTCTATCCGAGGACAGATCGAGGTGATTCGTGCTCTGTCGATTCTTGCTGAGGCTAGGATCGACAGACACACGGACTTTATCGCCGCACGAGGTTGACACCCGTCTCCCTCTCCCCTAAGCTGGACACACAAGGTCAACTAACACAAGGAGTAGTCATGGCAGAGAACATGATTGAGGACAGCATTTGGGACGGCACGCCTACGGCTATCGTCGTCGTGGATGTGCAGAACGACTTCGTGGAGGGCGGTTCCCTCGCGGTGGAGGGCGGTAAGGACGTCGCCAAGAACATCCACTTCATCTCGGACATCCAGCCCGATTCCATCGTGTACACCAAGGACTGGCACATCGATCCCGGCCCCCACTTCGCTGACGAGCCTGACTTCATCGACTCGTGGCCGCGCCACTGCGTGGCTGAGACTGGTGGCGCTGAGTTCGCCGCTCCCTTCAAGGCTACCGACCCGGAGCGCATCTTCCTCAAGGGGCAGTACAAGGCGTCCTACAGCGGCGCTGAGGGCCACAACATCGACGGCGTGGGACTGGTGCAGTGGCTTCAGGAGAACAACTTCCAGACCGTGGAAGTTCTCGGTATCGCCTTCGACTACTGCGTGAAGCAGACGGCTCTCGACCTCGCCAAGGCAGGGTTCAAGGTTCGTGTTCCTGCCCCCGGCGACGGCTGGACGGCATCGGTGCACCCGGAGAACGATCCGGAGACCATCGATGAACTGACTCAGGCCGGTATCGAGGTGACCTTCTAATGACGGATGTATTTGTCAACATGGGGGTAATCCTTCTCAACTTCCTCGCTATCGTCCTCTACTTCTTCGGGGTCATTATCCTCATCTTCGGACCCGCTTTCGCGGGGTTCCTAGGCTGGGTATGGCTTGCGGACGGTGTGTCCAATAATCGGTGGATGAAGGCACACGAAAAGCTGTGGGACGTGCTAGCCGCGATACTTGCTCTTCTCTTCATTCTGTTCCTTTACAGTGTGATTTTCACCTACCTTCCCGATAAGGTATGGATCGGCCCCTGGCTTCCCGGCGACGTTTGGCTCGGAGGACTGAAGTGAGCACCGCATTCGTCCTCATGACGGCCATGCCGCCAACGGTGGGCCACAAGGCTCTGATCGAGTACGCGAGTCTCGTCGCTAACAACGTGCAGGTCATCATCTGTACCCAGCCGGGAGAACCGTTCGTGATGGGCCGTGTAGACGCCCTCAGGCGCGCTGTACAGCGCAAGAACATCACCATCAACCACAAGCACCGTGACCTCCCTCAGGAGCCGAGCGGTAACCCCGGCTTCTGGGGCATGTGGGCGAGCTTCCTGAGGGAGTATGGCTTCCGGGAACGTGACTTCATCGTGGCCTCTGAGGATTACGGCGTACGGCTCGCTCAGGAGGTCAACGGAATCTTCATTCCGTTCGATCTCGAACGCAACATCGTCAAGGCCAAGGCGTCCATGGTTCGGGAGAACCCTTATCTCCACTTCAAGACAATCCTTCCGGAGTTCCGACACAACCTCAAGAAGAAGATTACGATCTTCGGCGCGGAGAGTGTCGGCAAGACCACCCTGGCAAAGTCCCTCGCCAAGAAGCTCCCTCTCGCTCAGTTCTACCCGGAGTGGGCGCGGCCCTACCTGGAAACGGTAGGACCGGACATCACTTTCGAAAAGATGGAGAATATCTGGGACGGTCAGAAGGCTCTTCAGGAGTTCGCAAGTTGGAACATCGAGGAGATGTTGTCCATCCAGGACACCGACCTCTTCAGCACTCTGGGGTACTGGCGCATGTCCAATCAGGTAGGACAGCCACCGAACGACCTTGAGATCGACGCGGTGAACCGCCAGAGCGACCTCTACATTATGCTTCCCTCCACTATCCCTTTCGAGGCCGACCCGCTTCGCTACGGGGGAGACGTGCGAGAGACATCAGATCGGTACTGGATCGACATCCTCACCGAGTACGATCTCCCGTTCGTCGTGCTGGACGGTCGCTACCCGGAGAAGTGGCATAATCTCGCAGTTGCGGAAATCACCGAACTTCTACCACTCAACGAGAACAACCCTCTCAAGTACACCCGTGTGGGGAATTGACACTCCCCACCGAGTGCTGTAGGCTCAACACATCAGGTCAACCGATAGCAGTAAGGAACAATCATGAAGACACGAAATAAGATTATCGCCGCGCTTGGAGTAGCCGTACTGGCTCTCTCCATGTCCGCATGTTCGGGTAGTTCCACTCCCACCAAGCCTGACCGAGGCTCCCAGCTTGCGGAGGCCGAGAAGAACTTCAACGAGCGCACCGCACCCGACGTGACGGGTGAAGCGGAGTACAACAACTACATCCGTGCTCAGGAAGAGGTCTATGACGACCCGTCTTCTGTCATCTGGTGCACGGTGTACCCTCAGTCCGCGAACGCCCCCATCTTCACGGTGCCTATCCAAGGTAAGCTGACCTCTTCGACGGTGAGCTTCTTCCCGAACGAGCGCAAGGAATGGGTGGACGGTGGCGAGTACAACATGGAAGTCATGGTCGAGGCACAGTCCGTGGATGGTATGTATCACGGATCGCCGCCCCCGTACCGCTACGGATTCACCCCCGGTGGACAGTACGTGGACTTCATGAACCTTCCCACCTTCTGCACGACGGCACTCACTGAGTTCCAGAAGCAGAGCCTTTTGGTGGAGTTCCAGTGAGTCGTCGCCGTGAGTCGTGGGACGATCGATCATACCGCTACGAGCGTGAGTTCGAGGAACGTCCCTATCGCACCGGATGGAAGTGGTTCTGGCGAATCTTCTGGACGTTCATCGTCCTAGGAGTGCTGACGGGAATCGTCGGACTCATCCTGAATCTGACGGGAGCGTGGGCGAACAAGGCGGCAGAGGTTGTCGCACCTCCGAATGTGGAGAAGCAGTTCACCCGAGTCATCGACAACTGGGAAGCTCTCTACGCATCGGCAGAGAACGCCTGTATCGCGCAGAGCAATACCGACGAGAACTCTCCGACCTTCGTGGAGTCTCCTGAGGCCGCGTACGCCGCCACGTTCCGTAAAATCGTGATCGACTACAACCGCCGACAGGCGAACATCTTCGAGGCGGGCTTCGTCGGCCCTCCCGGATACCCCAAGGAAGTACCGCGCTCACTGGGCGCTGACGGTGAGTGGTGCGACGTACCCGCACAGCTAGACGCCCTTCAAGCCGTATCGGAGTAAGATATGCCCAAGCAAGTGAGAAACAAGACTGTCTACCTCGCTGTCAATCTCAACGAGAACCCGGAGGATCGAGGCCTAGCGCTCAAGATTCTTCGTAAGTTCGGTGACCTCAGTGATGGTGTACCTCCCGACTTCGACTACGGCAACCTGGCCGACGAGGTTACCTCTGAGGGAGACTGGATCATCCAGCATCCCTCGGGCATGGTGACCTTCCTTGATCAGGAAGCGTACGACCGAGAGTTCGAACAAGCTTGAGCTAAGAGGTCCAGGGAATGCGTCGCCTCAGTGCCAAACACAGGACGACCCCTTAGCTCAAATAAACGTCTCCCTCAGCGTCCCCAGTCTGAGAATCCCCCGGAGACATAGAAACCCCCTTCTCGTGGACCGCTTGACGGCAGAGAAGGGGGTTTCTCCCTGTTGACGAGTGTCTACATACCTGATAGGATTCCGGTAGGTCAACGCATAGTCAGGAGGACATCATGCAAACGGCAGAACCCATCATCGAGATTTTCATCCTTGAAGAGGATTTGAAGGACGAGTGTAAGTGTCAGTCGTCTCATGTTATCTCCCAGTGCACCGTCAAGGTCCGATACCTCACGTTCTCCAACTGTGGCGTGTACAAGAGAATAATGGTCTGCGAGGGGTCCGTGAAAGTGGCCCGCGACCACATGGCTACCCCTAACGGTCTGTGTGCTGGGTGCTACCAGAAGGCCGCTGACTGTTGGAACATCATTCCCATCTAAGGAGACTCATCATGGAAGCACAGCACGCACAGCGGAAGCCCCGCTACGGACTCTACAGCGGCCTTCTCGCGCTCGGTATCGCCGCCGCAGTGGTACAGATAGGGTTCTCCTTCCTGGCCGGTTTCTACGCCTTTGGAGGACTGTGATGCCATACACGGGAAGGACGTATCCCGCGCTAGAGAGGGTGGAGAAGTTTCTCGAAAGCTACCTGAAGACCTCTCCTAACGCTTCCGTGTACTCTGCCACCGCCGTGGCCGAGATCATCAAGGAAGCGGAGAAGAGAGGCATGGACCGAGCCGCGCTGATAGCAAGGAATACGGAGCCACCGCGCCGAGACTTCGAGGGATATGCTGACTGGGGTAGCTTTCCTAACTTCAACATCGCAGACAAGATTCTAGACGAGGCAGAAGCATGAGCCGCAACGACGGACGACCTAAGAGTGTCGTCACCCTGAGTCTTGATCCTCTTCCCTTCGTGAAGGACATCAACGGCACGCCGACCAGGGCTAACAACAACTGCGGTGGGTGGCCGGTAGAGATCGATCCCCGTCCCGGATTCATTCAAGACAAGAAGGCATACGAATGACTTTCAAGCTTTATGATCTAACCGAGCACTACGAGGTAGCCTACGTGGATACCAGTAAGTCGAGCGCGGAGCTTGCAGAGGTTGTTAGGGAGTTCTCTGACAATGACTGTACCTGGACCATCGAGACAGACTCCATTGTGTTCAAGCGCCGTCTAGGTAGCGCTCTCACCCCCTCAAGTAAGACTAAGGAATAGCAATGCCAACCCTCAAGATTAGTGAAATCGAAGTCACCCAAGCGGTGCTTCGACTATCATCCATGCAATCCATCCTCCCGGCTGAGTCTATGATGGACATTCAGCTTCTCATCGACGCCGTGGATGAGCGGGGTAGTAAGCTGTTCCAAATTGCCGCAGACGCGCGCAATCCGGAGTACCGTGACCGAGAGACAGGTACGAGCATCCACGTAGACCGCATCCTGTCTATCTTGGAGCGCGTCGAGGGAGCGTAATCATGGCTAAGATCAATTGGGAGGAATTTCTGAATGTTCCTCCCCCTAAGTACGGCCTTCAGAGTGCTCAAGAGCCGCCTGACGTGTGGGAAGAAGAAAAGCCGCTACCTGAGGTGTGGGATCAAGCGACGATTCCAGGATGTCAGTGCCCCATTTGTCAACACTCGATGAAGCTGTCTGCTCAGTACCAGGCAGGGCCGATGCAGACCCCAGAGCCAAAGTTCCCAGGAGGGGAAACTAATATGCCTAAAGAGGGATATAACCTAGCACGTATTTCGCGCGGAGAAGAAGGAAAGACCGCATATTTCTACTTCGAGGACATGAAGAAAGCCCCGAAGACTATCGTATGGCTGTGGAGTGATGGATTCGTCTCAGTCCACGAGAAAAAGTCTGGTCAGCCCAAGGTTCTCGAAACCACGAAGGAATGGTGGGATGGTCATGTACTGAATGCGGCATGGCCGAGCAAGGAACTGATCGAAGACCTCTATAAGGACGTGTTCGTACCTCGCAACACGAAGACCTACCGCTACCAGATCATCGAGAATGAGAAGAAGTACCATAAGGTCACAGCCGGGAAGCTTCTCTCCGATCCCGTGTTCCTCAAGGGTATGGTGTCTCGTATGCACGACGCCGCTGAATTGACGGGCTACATCGATGAGGTGACCAACAAGCCGACGCCTAAGAAGGCTCCGAAGAAGACGGGGAACCCTGTCAAGAAGACCCCTGAGGGCAAGATTCTCATTGAGTTCGATGATCTCGATGAAGAGGAAGACGATAATCCCTTCAAGGACGTACCGCCCGCGACCAGTTTGAGCGGCACCGTACAAAGTAGCAAGATTACGGTAAGCGAGGTTGACGCGACAGGGAAGCCCGTAGGAAAGCCCGTAAACGTGAACGGTGTCACTATCGGTACCGTGTACGAGGACGAGATTCACAACACCCCTGTGTGGGCGCAAGGGGGCAACGTACAGATCAACTGGACAGGCAACAATGCTTGGGATGTCATCGATCAGGACGCCTGGAAGCTGAAGCAACAGATGTTGTATGGTCAGGTTATCAACCCCAACATCTACCCGCCCAAGGGCTTCTAATCGAGGTTTCACAACGGCTCTCAACATGGAACCGTTGTGAAATTGACTCTAAAATCATGAATTGAGCTTTCCACACTTCACGGTTGCTCTCTCTTAGTTTATGAATTCCGATTATCAACTAGGTTGTGCTAAACTCTTTCCCATGAGTGAACCACGCATTCCCTACGTAACACAAAACAGGGACAAACAGCCCGCTTCCGTCCGCATCGACCTAGGACTTCTAGAGGAGCAGACAGCAGAGGTGAGAAGGTTGCAATCGCAACTTGACTCTGCTAGGCTCAGCCGTAACCAGACCATCTGGCGACTCGTAGGTAGGGTGCCCCGAGCAACCATCGCGAGGCTTGCCGGGATGAGTCAACAAGCACTGTTCAAGGTGATCAACAGCGCCGAGCGCTATCAGCACTACAAGGAGCAATCATGAGCCTAATGAGCAAGACACCTGCCGGGGGTATCGACCCCAACAGAACGGTGTGGCAAAGACTCAACGACCGCCTACAGGAGGTCATGAGCAGACAGGAAGCGGACGCCCTGACGGAGCACTTGCATCCCTACGTCGTGGCCGAGAGACGGGACGCCTCAGCATGAGCAAGGGCGAGGCATTCTTCCCTCCCAAGGGAGAGCACGGCCACGAGGCTATCTTCGAGGGCGGACCCCTGCACGGGAAGGTACGAGCTATCGAGTCCCCCGACACTCTCATCGACGCTCAGCGCCTTATCGGCAACCTTGAGTCATTGGAGGTGAGCGTGCAACTCGCTCAGTACCTCCGAGCACAGAAGCCCGAGACGGAGGGGCCGAACGTGACCCGTTGGAAGTACCGCTACGTACCCCCGGAGGTAAACCATGGCTGAGCCAATCCGTTGCCGGTTGTTTGGACACAGGCTCTACCCCGTTCCTTCCTCTTCCCTCCGTGTGGTGAGAGAGGGAAAGACAATGGGCTACGACGTGACGGCAGTGTGCACTCGTAAGCAGTGCGACTACGCTGATCCCGTGCCGTACTTCTACGGCGTGGACACCCCCGACGCCCTCTACTTGGAGCACTGATATGGCTAAGCGTTGCAAGGAGAAGACTCGCGACAAGTGGACGGGCAAGAAGAAGCGGTGCACTCTCAAGGAGCACGACAAGCTCGCCCCCATTCATCGTCATCTGTATAGGGACTCAATGCACGAAGTGTGGGTGTTCTGGGACACTAAGAACAAGCGAAAGAAGGCCAAGCGTGGCTAAGAACTATGAGCCGTGTGTGAACAATCACGGCTTTGTGTGGACATGCCAGAGGTGCGGTAGTGCTGTGAACGACCGTGAAGTGCACGACGAGTGGCACAAGGTGTTGCGTCTGGCAATTGTGAACGCCGCTTTTGGCGGACAGTCCGCAAGGACGGGGGACTTCAGTGCTTGACTCAATCAAGGTACGCAACTTCCAATCCCTCCACAAGGTAGACCTTGAGCTAAGCCCGTTCACGGTCATTGTCGGAGCATCGAGCAGTGGTAAGAGCGCGTTCATCCGAGCGTGCCAACTACTCACTCAGAACCGCCGTGGTACCGCGTTCATCACGCACGGTGAGCAGACCGCACAGGTCATCGCCAAGACACAGAACGGCACGGTGTCGATCAAGCGAAGCAAGACATCGACCGGGCCGAACGAGTACACCATCATCCCGGAGAACGGGGAGCCTCAGACGTGGACGAAGCTTCACGGTGAGACCCCGGAAGAGGTCACCCGCTTCCTCAACATTCCGCCGCATAAGCTCAACGTTGCGAGCCAGTTCGACCCTCCCTATCTGCTCAGTGAGAGCGCGCCCGAAGCCGCCCGCATCCTGGGTTCGCTGACGAACGTGCACGTCATCATGAAGGCCTCTCAGGAGTCCAATAAGCGCAAGCTATCGGCTAACGCCGATCTCAAGAAGGACAAGGCCGAGCTAGCCAAGATCAAGGAGCGCTTGCCTGAGTTCGCGCAGATCAAGGCAGACGAGGCCAAGCTGGATCAAGCCGAGGAGCTTGTCTATCTGCTCAAGGAGATGGAAGAGCGCCACGAGAAGTTCACCGACGCCCTCCGAGAGGTGCAAAGAACAGCCGAAGAGCGCGACAGACTCAAGAAGATTCTGGACGCCGAAGAGCTTCCGGACATCAGCCAACTCAAGAAGATTCGACGTGCCGCTGAAGACCTTAGCGGCCTCCTCTCAAGCATCCACATGTTCGAGGAGACGATGGAACTGGCAAGCACTAGACAGAGCAGTGCGAGCAGTGATATCGTAAGGCTTCAAGGTCAACATATCGCACTACTCACCGAGGCAGGAACCTGCCCGACGTGCGGACAGAGCACTAAGGAGCTACAACATCATGGCTAAGATTATCAACGAGGAATTCCCCGAGGACTTCGCGCTTCACATCCTGGATCAGCTTATGGAAGAGAAGGGTGAGACCCTTTCTCCCCTGCAACTCATCACCGCCGCTCAGGCGTACGCGACAGCCGGTGTGGCACAGGCCACGAGGGCCGCGAACGTCTCCCTGGACGACGAGCAGGACGCTTCCTTGCGTCGTCACGTCGAAGAGAACGAGGGACGCGCGCACCGTCTGGGCGGTGAGCTTCCGGTCATCGAGTACTTCCCGGACATCGCGGAGGGTTCCCCCGGAGACAACTACCGCCTTGTCTCCAACGGCAAGGAAATGTACTGGGTGCACAAGAACGCCACGGACGAGGAGAAGACGGCGGGTATCGAACTCATCCGATTCTTCGCGCGCACCGAGGACACCGACGAGGTAGGCGAGCTTGAGCACGTCAATCTCACGAGCGGTGAAGTCTCCCGTTTGGAGATGGACGAGGCCTACGAGGAGTTCAAGAAGGACCGCAAGGAAAACAAGCCCATCGTCGTCGGTAGTGTGAGCTTCCACGAGGAGCACACACGAGAGACGACCAAGGTTCTCCCCATGACTCTCCGAGAGAAGATCGAGGCGGACATCGCCGCGCGCAACGCCCCCAAGGTCACCACCGATCCCGAGGTCATCGAGGCCGCTCAGGAGCAGTCCAGTGTCTGATCTCGTGGAGCGGATGAAAGAAGATTATCGCCGCAAGGAACTCTCCCCCGAGCCTACGAGAGTCAAAGCGGAGTGGGAGAACCGAGACGGCTACGAGGAGCGCCGCGTGGTCATCGTGTACCCGCGCGCCTCTCAGTTCATCATCGACCGCCTAGAGCCGCACGGCTGGGTTGAGGTAGTCCCCCGCAAGGAACAGGACACCGAGGAGCGTGCTATCGCTCAGGCTCAGTCACTCGCCAACTCGACCGGCATCCCACACTCGGTTCGTGAAGTCATCGTGGACTAGGAAACAAGATTATGGCTACGGGGACTGACTTCACGGGGAGCATCCGTAACGAGCACGGACGCGAGCTATCCAATGAGTGGGGCAAGTGGGATGAGGAGGAGAGTCTTAACTCGAAGCAAGTACGCATCGGCGTACCCGCTGACGGCTTTCTAGGACCGAAGACGCTTCAAGTTCTCGACCGTCTGGACGCCGACTACATGAAGATCGGCACCGCGCGCTACACCCCTGACGGCAGACTGTACTCACCACAGACACCGGGCGGTTACACCAAAGAGCAACTTATCGCTATGGGTATCGACAACCACATCACGCACTACGAGCTACGGGACAGGAAAGTAACCGTGCAGTACGCGACCCGCGAGCGTGCCCCGAAGCACGAACATGTTTTCGGTGTCGCTGACATCGTGCAGTGGGTAGGATGGGTGGGTACGGCGAGCACCGCCGTCTACTACTTTGCGAGGTGGCTGGGGCTATGAACTACGACGGCGAACCCATCACTATGCAGTGGTACATCTCCCATGGGTGGGAGTGGAACGGCACCTCATACGTGTCCCCCTCCGAGCGCGCACTGGCACAGTACAGTCGAGACCTGGCACACTACAAGTCCCTGCCGTGGTGGAGAAGAATCTTCACCCCTGCCCCCCGAGCACGCATCGTCAAGCTAGACCTCCCCCACGAGTAAGGACACATCATGACGTTTGATCCGGTTGTCGCTTACCGCATCCTCCGAGAGAAGCAGGACCGTCTCTACCTGCAAGCAGGAATGATGAGATGGGAAGCAATCTACGACATGGTGAGCGAGCGCATCACCCGCGACGAAGAGCGGAGACTGTGCGCAATCGCTGACAAGATCACCGACGAGGCAGACAACATGTACAGAGTTCTCGAATACCTGAGAGAACGCATCGACAAGGAACAAGAATCATGACTGAACTGACTATCTGGCAGAACGAAGCACACGCCAACTACGACCACGAACGGGACGTGAGATATCTCGTTCGCATTCCCCCGCACCCCTACGCACCTGGCGCGGAGTGGCGCATCATCGTCCCCGACGACGAATTCTTCACGCCCTACTACCGCAAGAGCAACCCGACGCGAGAAGAAGCGTGCTTGTTCGCCGCTGAGTACAGCGCGGCGTTCCCTCACATTCCCGTCCGCGTCGAGAGAGTGACGCTGACCCCGGAGACGTGGGACCACGCGGGAGCCTACACACAGGAGCAATGCAAGAATCTTTCCTTTGTCGCCGCAGAGAAGAGACTGAACGCGCAGAGAGAACGACTGGGCGAACAGTACGCAGTGGTGGACTTCGCATCAGCCTGGCAGAACATGTCCTACTCTGAGCGCTTGGAGTGGGAGAAGGCCAACATCCCCCGTAAGGACGAATCATGAATCAACGCGCCGCCATGGCACAGACTCTTGGTCTGGCTATCGAGAAGAACATGCCCGAGATGCCGGGGAGTGAGCTAGGCCTAGAGCACATGCGAGACATGTATGCCCGTGTCCAAGAAGATTTCTCGGAGTCGAAGCTCGGTCGGTGGCTGGGCTGGATGCAGTGCGCTCTGGTTGCCGCCAACGTGGGAGTGACGCTGGAAGACGTGAAGCAGATCAACATGGGGTACGCGGGAGAGAGCACCAATCCCATCATCCGCAACTTCCACGACGTCATGACGTGGAGAAGTAACTCACACCGGACAGAGCAAGAAGTAGCTACGCAATGGCGCGAGAATCTTCTTAGGCCTAAGTACTCGACTTCTTGGTACTACGCGACGAGGGAAGAAAGAGACGAAGCAGTGGAGTACCTGACGAAGATTATCGAGGACGGGTCATGAAGCTATCGGTCGCACACAACATCATGAAACTCACGCCGGATGAGCAAGCCCGCGCCGTGGGACACGTCGTACGCATCGCGGTCTACAAGAACGAGGACTCAACCCAAATCTCTCAGAGTGTGGGAGTACTGAAGTACTTGATCATTCAACAGGACCACGTAACGTACGCCCTGGAAGGTTTCTCCGTCGATGGAAGGTACAGCACGTCTGCCGCGTATGGACTGATCCAATGGCCCCGGAATGTGGGATCATGAAACACACTCTCGGAAAGCTCCCGAACAAGAGAGCAGGATTCTTCCACAACCACAGTGGGGAGAGGGAATGTGGAATCGCGTACCAGGGGGAAGACATTCTCTCTGGAAAAGCTATCTGGCTACCATGCACAAAGCTGGTGAATCATGAGGACAACTGTGGATACGAAGACAACACCGCATACTGAGAGGGGGAAGAGCATGGGTTACTTCGAAGAACAACAAAGCCGACGACGTGTGTACGAGGAGCGAGAGAGACAGTATGCACGACGTAACTGGCGCATCGCTATGAGTGTGTACGCAGTGTGGGGAGTTCTCTTTCTGGGAGGACTGGCGTTCGGGTTTAGTCAGGTCATGGAGAAGTACTGGTAGACTAGGTTTTCACAAGCCCTATGTAAAAACACCCCAAAAGTGCGTACGCCACAGAGAGTCCCCGAAAAAGTTCGCATCCCCCAGAAAGTCCTAGCACCCCCCAGTTCCCAATAATTCAGTTGCACCCGTCTAACTTTCCAAGAACTTTCTGAAATTCGACCCCAACCCCCCATTTCCCCACTCTGGAGCAAACAAGATGAACGAAGACGAAGAAGAATTTTCTGTAGAAGAGCTAGAGGCCATGCAGATTAAGCTCAAGGAGAAGCGAAAGGTCATGGAAGCGGCCTTGCGTGAGTATGTCGAACTACGAGCGAACTACACCGGCTTCCCGGACGCCTACATGACAAGCTATGCAATCAGTACAGAGTTCGTAAGCCCTGAGTTGGTGCAAAATGACGCGAATAGCTGGTTCATCGTGGTACCGGAGGACCAAGCGCCGTCTACGACACGCGGGTTGTTCGGCTTTGGGGCCGATAGCTACAGCCGCATGAGTGTACGAGTGAGGGTAGAGACTGATGAAGACTGAGATTACTGGTGTGGGGCTGAGTGTGAAGCTCCACTATGAGGTAAAAGAAGATTTGTTGGATATGGGGGGAGTAGGAGACTCAGGAGACATCCGTCTGGACCGGTGGAGTATGGGCACACGGACGGACATCATGGCGGTGGCTTTGAAGCTACTTTCTGAAATTGCTGAGGATGACGTGCTGGTGATCGGCGTAGTACCCTCTCAGAAGCCCTCCACGGGGTCTGTAAGCGCCGATAGTGGGGAGTCAGGTACTCTGAGGTTCATCGACGTGTAGAAGCTCTTAGAAGCGCCCCTAGGGATTTATCTCTAGGGGTTGTCTTCTATCGTGGAGTGTGTTAGATTGGCTGTAGGTCAACCACACAGGAGGAAATCATGGAAAATCGACTCAACCCCCACACCGGCCTCTACAACGTCACGCCGGAAGAGGTCGAAGATGCTCGACTCGCTACGGATGACGTGCGGTTGGTTCGTGAGGATGGAACTCTCACCCTGGCGGGGCGGGAGTACGTGATGGATATGCGTGCTCACGGTCATGAAGACTGTGACATCTGCCACCCGGAATCCGCGTAATTCCGGGGTTTAGAATTTTCTGTACGTGAGTAAAAAGGGAGAAGCGCTATGGATACTCATCTGCTCAAGTTTCATGTTGTCGATGTCGAGTCTGGGACATCCGTGGCCGCGTTCATCAATAAGTTCAGCGCTCTCATGTGGGTTGCTGAGTACTCAGAGAAGGTGGGTAGGGCGCTGGAAGTCAGAGAAGACAAGAGCGTGGTTTTCCCAACTTCCGCGTAAAATCAAGGAACAGTTTTTATTTTCCCCGGTGTAGGAGGGTTGACACACGTCATCTGTGCGTGTTAGACTCATCACACAAGGTCAACCACTCAGGAGGTCATCATGACGATCACGAAGCACGGACACCGCCCCCCGGTTCTCGAAGAAGACCTGTGGAACACGCGCGGTGTCTACAACGAAGAAACTGGCATGATGGGCAACCTCTACACGGATGCGTGGCCCGCCGCCAAGGCCTCACGATTCTTCATGACGACTGAGCACGAAGCCGTTGGTCAGGAGACATGGTTCGAAGCACCGGACCTGGACGAAGCAATGCACTTCCTGGACAACCTCAAGGCCGTGCAGGTGGCGAAGGAGTGCACACACCTGAGCACTCATGCTGACGGGCAGGACACAGACGGATCGCAGATCGAAGAATGTGACGCTTGTGGAGAGCGTTGGAACGAAGGGCAGTAATCATGGCAACACTCGAAGAGCAGATCATCGAAGCTAAGGCTGACGCGGATTCCGCCAAGAAGAAGTATGACGCCCTGGTAGCCAAGGCAAAGAAGATTCATGATGACGGTATCGTGCCGGTCGGAGACATGGCGCTGGTCATCTACACCCAGCACCGGCTGAGCACGGAGAAGTTCGTCGCGCAGTATGACCCCGCCGTGTACTCGTGGCTCTACAAGCAGGTGCCGGATTCCGAAGCAGTTCGCGCAGAACTGAGCGACGAAGAGTTCGAAGAGGTGAGCGGGCCGGTTCGGGCGCTGACGGTGAAGACTCTCGCCAAGGCACAGGCGGACTTGGAAGAGTTTGGGGAAAAGGGTTGACGCCCGTCTACCTCGTGTGTTAGATTCGTTCTAACAGGTCAACCACACACAAGGAGTCGGATCATGGGAACAGCAATCGTGAGGTACACCGAAGGTCAGTTGGACGATGAGGGAAACCCCGTCAGCACCGAACCGTTCACCGTGGAGTTTGACCGGGCGGACGGCGAAACCCTGGACGAAGCAATCACCTACACGGGAGAGGTGCAGTTCAACTGGGAGTTGATCGACAACAAGTAACAAGATTTCACATATGAAGAGCTAACAAGCTCTCCCCCCTATCAGGTGTCTCGCCCCTGGTAGGGGGTTCTCATGTCTGGCGATAGTAGCTCGGGAAGGAGTAAGGCCATGGCAAACAAGAATCACGAACCGACACCCGGCTACCGCGCACGGCTGGAACTGAGGAGGAGTAACGCGGCGGTGCCGCACGACCCCACACCCAAGAAGCAGAAGACCCGTGCAGGGGCTAAGAGGCAAGCCCTCAAAGATTGGTCCTAAAAAAGTTTGAGATAGGGGTTGACAACCGTCAATCGATCAAGTTAATGTAGTCATATCAGGTCAACACAACACAAACACCAACTAGGAGTCATCATGACGAACACCACCGCAACCAAGTCCACCAAGGCCGTCAAGAAGTCCAACCCGGTCGGACGCCCGCGCCGCAACCAGATCGTGGACGGCAAGCTCACCGCGTGGGACGCGAAGAACAAGATCGCGGTTCCGCTCAAGGTCAACGTGAAGGACATCTCGCGCCTCAACCGGTTCTCGCTCAGCGTGGAGCACATCGGGTCGTCGCTGTTCATCTACGCCGTGGCAACCAAGGCGGCGGCTGAGACCGACGGCATCCCGGAGCGCACGAAGACCCGCCTTGAGAACGTCGTTCTCGGACTCGCGAAGTACACGGAGGCCGGTCTGGTTCGTGTCGATCACGCGAACGGTGACGCCCTCGACTTCATGAAGTCCAACCTCAAGCTGGACACCAAGGCCGGGGAGTTCGCGGAAGCGCTCGCCGCAATCGCGAAGTAACAACCTCGAAGAATCCCCCTGAGAAATCAGGGGGATTTTTCTTTGCCCAAGTACTTGACAACCCACATAGCATGTGTGTTAGACTCTCAATACAAGGTCAACCACAACGAAGGGAACGGGATCATGGCTCACTACAACGAAGACCACGGAGACCTGACCGGAGTGGAAGACTACGACTTTTCCCTCGAACTGGACTAAGGAGCACATCATGTCGAATCTCAAGCTTCCCACCATGACGCACAAGAATCTGAGCAAGATGCTTGGAAAGCGCCCGTCGCTCAAGCTCGCGTACGCCACGGAGGCGCACAAGGAGCACGGTTCCGACATCATCACGGTCACCCAGCACGGGAACGTCATCGCGACTCTCACCCCCCAGACCGTGCACATCGACAACTGTGGCTACGACACCACGACCACCGCTACGCGCCTGAGGAAGATTCTGAGCGACAACGGTATCACCTACTACGTCCGGATCAAGCAGTACGCCATGCGGCTCTACAATGAGAATCACACGGAACTGGTATCCGACTTCCGCTCAATCGAGTTCGCGAACCTGAGCCACGCCGGGCAGAATTGGGTCGCTGACTGGGTGACACTGGGCGAGGATTCCCCCGCCTACACGGCAGACAAGCCCGCTGAGGTCACCCCGGACCTTTTCGCCGCCTGAATCCCGCTGAGAGTCCCCCCGCCTAGCGCGGGGGGACTATGCGTGTTAGACTCTCAGTAACGAAGGAGTTCACCCCATGAAGACGACTCAGATGGAACTGGACAAAGGGTTCTATGCGGTATTCTTTGGGACCACGGTTCTCTACTACAGTTACGGGAAGCTCATCGGCCTACAGACTCGCGAACTCATGTATGTGAGCGAGAACTACTGGTTGGGTGAGACTATGAGACATGTTGCTCTATTGCGTACCAACGTCTCGAAGACACCCACGTTCGAAGTTGCTCTAGATGTCCTAGAGGAGCGCATGGCCGAAGAGATGAGGAGGACTTTCCAATGACAGGTAGCGTAATCGTAATCTTCCTCGCAATCGTGTTTGTGTTCGCAATCGTGGGACCGCAGTACTCAGCCCCGCAGACTGAGACACGACGGGTTCCCGAGAACAAGAATTATGAAGAGGGTGAAGGACCGCCCAACGTGGTCAACCACCGTCCGAAGAGGAAACCGAAGCTTCCCCCAGAGGAGGATCGCACACTCACCACAGACACGTTCGCACAACTCATGTCCGCAACCAAGGAGAAGAAGAATAATGTCCGATTCGAATGAGAAGCTAGAGGCCCGTCGTAAGCAGAAGCGCGACTGGGCGAAGAGAGATCGCGAGGCACGCGCTGAGCGTGGGGAACTGAGCTATACGGCTGAGTGGCGGCGCAATAACCCCGAGGCGTACGAAAAGCAGAAGGAGACCGCCCGAGACCGTAGGCGGCTTGCACGCCAGAGTTCCTAGCACTAAGATGTAGGTAGGTCAACACACAAAGGAGATTCGACACCAAGGAGATAATCATGGGACTAACCAAAGAAGAGTTTGACAAGCTAGACGACACCGCACAGGTTCGCGTCACCTACTCATCCCCCCGCATCACAAAGTTCGATCAAGTCTTCTCCCGCACCAAGGCGGAAGACGTGGAGAAGATTTCAGATCGGGAGTGGAAGACTCTGTGGAGCAACTACCACGACTATGAAGCGTACGATGTGGAGTTCACGCTAGTCACAGACTGAGAAATCATCCCCCGGTAACACGGGGGATTTTTCTTGCTCTAGAGACTTGACATGGTAGCCGGAAGGTGTGTTAGACTCTCATTACAAGGTCACCACAACACAAAGGATTGAAATCATGGAAGCTACCCAGTACGCGGAACTCAAGTCCACTCGTGACGCCGCCCGCAGTGCCGTCTCGAAGATGGGTCGAGTCGTCCGCAACCTCAAGAGCGCGATGTACGATCTCGGTTCCGGCTCGCCGCTCTACGTGGAGGTCGAGAGCATCAGAGAGACACTGAAGGTCGAGTACGGTCACCTGAAGGTCGCTCGTGACGACCTCAACGCACAGGTCACCGCCGCCCGTGAGGAGTACCGCAAGGAGCACCCGAAGTTCGTCCCCGCCCCCACGGTTCCCGAGGACGACGAAGACGACGAGGACGACTACTACGGAGACGAGGACGACTACAACTACTGAGTCTCCCCGAGAATCCCCCCTAGAGATAGGGGGGATTTTCTCATTTCAAGAGTTGACACCGACGCCTAGGTGTGTGTTAGACTCTCAGTAAGTCAACACACCACAGGAGGACATCATGGAAACCACCGTGACATACGACATCATTTGGGGAAGCGCTGAGCGCCCCATGGTGAGCAAGAATCTGTGCCGCGACTGTGCACAGGCACTCATCGATGACCTGGAAGCCCGAAACTTCACCTACACCGTCGTGGAGACTTCCGATGTCCCGGCTTAAGAAGATTCTTGCCGCCACCGCCTACAGCGCCATGATCGCTTTCGCGCTCGCCGCATTTGGCTACAACCTTCTCCCCGAGTGCCCCACGGAAGATTCCTCGACGTGCGTATGGTACGCCGACGTGCAGGGGAACGGGCAGGGAAACTCTTTCATCGATCTTGGGGGAAATGTCTTCTATCTCCCCTGAGAGTGTGTTAGACTCTCAGTAAGTCAACACCACAAGCAAAGGACACATCATGGAACTCAACAAGGTCACCGCTGACGAACTCACCGATGAGCAGAAGGATATGGCTCACAATCTCGCGGGCTGGAAGAACAGCCTCTACGAAGCAACGATGAGCGACTACCCCATCGATTCCATCACGCGCGCTGAGCGCGGCGTAGAGGCCGCTGAGCAGGAGCTTACGGACGAAGGTATCGATCCCGAGTCTGTGGTCGTGTGGAGCGACACGCGGGGTTGCTGGACGGTCGCCTAAGCCCCTGGAAGCCCCCGAGAGATCGGGGGTTTTTCCATGCCCGAAACTAGTTTTGAGAAAGTAGTTGACAAGGGTCGCGCCCCGTGTGTTAGACTGCCTATATCAAGTCAACCACTACCGAAGGATAGGCATCATGACTTACATCGAACTCTCCGAAGAAGACTACGACATGGTGAACGAAGCTCAGTGGAACGCCGATCCCAGCATTCCCGCCGAGGAGAAGTTCTCCCCCGTCCTGGAAGTTCGCGCAATCTGCGACGGCGAACTTCTCGCGACGAACACCGATGTTCTCGAAGGAGACGAGTACGAAGAGCTTTCGATCATGACGGGCGACATGCGCCGCACCTACCCCGGACGCGAGAACATCGTCGTGCAGATCATCCGAGGCGACGACGTGGAAGCCGAGAACATGGTCAACCCCGCTCCCGCACTCAGCTAATCCTCGCCCCTGGGAACCCCCGTCAAGAAAGTTTGAGAAAACTCTTGACGGGGGTTCTCCCATGTGTGTTAGACTCATCTCACAAGCAAGGAACACCTACCAGAAAGAAGAAGCAAATGTTCGGATTCAAGAAGGCCCAGAAGCCCGCACCGGTCGTTCGTATCCTGGACCGCGAGACCTATGACGCTTTCATCGTTGGTCGTCTCTCCCCCCAGACCGACACCGAAGCTCAGTGGTTCGAAGATGTGAAGGCCGGTCGCATCGAAGCGACCTACTCGGGAATCGAGTAAATCCAACTTCTAGAAATCGCCCCCCACAGAGGGGGCTTTTTCATGTAAGCTAGCCCTAGTCAACACACCACAACCAAGGAGACACCATGTCGAAGAAGATTCTTGAGCGTATCGCCCTCATCGCGGCAGGGGCGGCTATCTGTGCCGGGGGTATCGCCCTCACCGCTGGTAGCTCGGAGGAGATTCCCCCTGTGGGGGTCGCCCCCACACAAGCCCCCCTCGTAGAGGCACCCGCCCCTGTGGAGGCACCCGCACCGGAAGCCCCCACTGTGGAAGCCCCCACAGTGCCCCTGCCTGAGGAGCTTCCGGCCACTGAGGTACCCACTACACAGCCCCCCGTCATCCACGCCCGCCCTGCCGACAGGGATAGGGCTACTGGCCCCGTACTGGGCTACGACGAAGGAGTGTTGTTCTGTGGGGTAGGTGCAGACGTAGCAGTGGATACGGACCCCTACGGTAACAACTGGGCCTACTGTGAACCGGCCATGGTCGAGTAGTACCCTACACACCACAGCCCCCTACCTCGTGCAGGTAGGGGGCTTTACTCATGCCCTCGTAGCAGGGGCTACAGCGTACCGTGTAGGGGCTAGCACCATGGGCTAGGTGTGTGGGTACGTACCATGCGTAGGCGTGTGTGTATGCACGCATGTGAGCGTATGCATATAGCTGAGTTATGCACTAGCTCAACGATGAGCTAAGGCCATGCCCCACACAGGCCCCCCAGGGGGTACCCCCCACCTCGACTAGTTCGATCAAACAAGATTTTACTAGGTCAACTGGCACGCGATTTGACTAGTCCCCCGGCAGGGGTGAGCGGCCATGGTCCCGGCAGAGGGGCCGGATCGGATGGTGACGCCTGTCACCCCCCCCCCCCCCCCCCCCACGGGGTGGGGTGGGGGGTGCCTCCTACCCCCATCCCCCCCCCTCCTTACAACAACGATATAAAGACGCACAAAACACCCCCCACCCCCACCCCCCCACCCCCAAGCA
>Ga0157370_10001224_pt1 | contig 32126 bp, 25 predicted proteins | sample C35metaG_FD_113463 | JGI IMG/M metagenome (GOLD analysis project Ga0157370, IMG submission 113463) | Corn rhizosphere microbial communities from Kellogg Biological Station, Michigan, USA - C3-5 metaG | ecosystem: Host-associated > Plants > Roots > Rhizosphere > Soil | place: USA: Michigan...
TAGGTCGAAGGGATTCAAGACTCTGCATGGGGCAATAGAGAACCGGCGGCCCTCGACTGTAAAGCGTGGCCGCAGACGATGTATTTATTGCTCGGCGTGCGCGCCGTTCGCACCTCTGTTGCGACTCCAGCCCCCAAATGGCAACCCAATTGCGATGTGCAAAAGGTATGTTCGCGCAACTTCCGATTAGAGTCGGGCAACCCCATATTAGGGCACCAGGACAAGCACATGACACTGATGCCCATCTCGCTCGACGACAAATATGAAGTCGAGACCGGCCGCGTATTCCTCACCGGCATCCAGGCGCTCGTCCGTCTGCCGATGATGCAGCATGAGTTGGACCGTCGCGCCAAATTGAAAACGGCGGGCTTCATTTCCGGCTACCGCGGCTCTCCGGTCGGCGGGCTCGACCAGCAACTCTGGCGGGCGCAGAAGTTTCTCGACAAGCACAGCATCGTGTTCAAGCCCGGTCTGAACGAAGACCTGGCGGTCACCGCCGTATGGGGTTCGCAGCAGGCAAACCTTTATCCAGGCGCCAAGTATGACGGCGTTTTCGGCATGTGGTACGGCAAGGCACCGGGCGTTGATCGTTCGGGAGATGCCTTCCGTCATGCCAACGCGGCCGGCACCTGGAGCAAGGGCGGTGTGCTCGCGATCCTTGGCGACGATCACGCCTGCAAGTCGTCGACTCTTCCGTCCCAGAGCGAATATGCGATGGTCGATGCCGAAATTCCGGTGCTCAATCCGGCCGGCATCCAGGAAGTGCTCGACTTCGGCATCTATGGCTGGGCGCTGTCGCGCTATGCCGGCACCTGGGTTTCGATGATTGCGCTGGCCGAGACGATGGACGCTTCGGCGACCGTCGAAGTGCATCCGCATCGCGTCCCGATCGTCAGGCCGCTCGGCTTTCCTCTGCCCAAGGATGGCCTGTCCATTCGTATCGGTGACAATCCGCAGGCTCAGGAAAGGCGTCTGCGCGACCACAAAATTCCGGCCGTCATCGCCTTCGCGCACACCAATGTGCTGAACCGTGTCGTGATGGACTCGGAGAATGCGCGGATCGGCATCGTCACCGCCGGCAAATCCTATCTCGATCTCCGGCAGGCGCTGGACGATCTGGGCATCGGCGACGCCGAGGCGGCGGCGCTCGGGCTCCGTGTGCTCAAGATGGGCATGACATGGCCGATCGAACCGACGCAGATCGCGCGCTTCGCCTATGGTCTTGAGGAAGTATTCGTCATCGAGGAAAAACGCGACCTGATCGAAGGACAGATCAAGTCCATCCTCTACAACATGAACGCGGAAAAGCGCCCGCGCGTGTATGGCAAGCTTGGCCGCGATGGCAAGCCGTTCGTCCGCTCGATCCTCGATCTCGATGCCGGACTGGTCGCGCTTGCGCTCGCGAAAATCATTGGCGAGGACAAGTGGACGTCGCGCATGCGCGCGCTGGTCAACAGGCTCGAAACCAAGCATCGCGAACAAGAGGGCATGACGACGCTTTATGAGCGGGCGCCGTTCTATTGCTCAGGGTGTCCGCACAACACCTCGACTCAAGTGCCGGAAGGTTCCATCGGCATGGCCGGGATTGGTTGCCACTACATGGTGACATGGCAGCCGACACGCAACACTGCGCTCTTCACGCAAATGGGCGCGGAGGGCACGCCCTGGATCGGCGCAGCACCTTTCACGGACAGACCGCACATTTTCGCCAACATGGGCGACGGCACCTATTTCCATTCGGGTATTTTGGCGATCCGCGCCGCCATCTCAGCCGGCGTCAATATCACCTACAAGCTCCTCTACAACGACGCGGTTGCGATGACCGGCGGTCAACACGTCGACGGCGAGCTGACCGTCGCCGAGATGGCCGCACAGGTTTCGGCAGAGGGAATCAAAAAGCTCGTGATCATGAGCGATGAGCCGGAGAAGCATAAGACGTCCGACTTTCCATCCGGCACACGCATCGAACACCGCCGCGATCTCGATTCGATTCAGAAGGAGTTACGAGAAATCGGCGGCGTGACGGTGATGATCTACGATCAAACCTGCGCCGCGGAAAAGCGTCGTCGACGCAAACGCGGCTTGATGGAGGATCCGCCCAAGCGCGCCTTCATCAACGAACTCGTCTGCGAAGGCTGCGGCGACTGCTCCCGAACTTCGAATTGCGTCAGCGTCGAACCGCTGGAGACCGAGTTCGGGCGTAAGCGCAAGATCAACCAGTCGTCCTGCAACAAGGATTTCTCCTGCGTCGAAGGGTTCTGTCCGAGCTTCGTGACCGTGCACGGCGGCGCGTTGAAGACGCGCGCCAAGAACGGCCAGTCGGAAGCTGCCTTCGACCTGCCGCAACCGACTCTGCCCGAGGTCACGCGCGAGCCGTTCAACATCGTCATTGGCGGAATAGGCGGCACGGGCGTCACTTCCATCGGCGCGATCTTGGGAACCGCCGCCCATATCGAAGGCAAGACAGCCGCCACGCTCGACATGATGGGCCTGGCGCAGAAGGGCGGCGCGGTCACTTCTTTTGTCCGCGTTGCCGCTCCCAAGGCGCGCATCAATGGCCCGCGCGTTCCGACTGCCCAGGCCGACGTTCTCATCGGCTGCGACATTGTCATGTCTGCGAAGCCCGACACGTTCGGCTATCTCGATGGCGAGCGCACCGTTTCCATCGTCAACGAAGACGTGACGCCGACGGCCGCTTTCATCACCGATAATGCCATCAACTACGATGTTGCAGCGATGCGCGCGCGTATTGCACGTGCCTCGCGCCGGATCGAAAGCATCGACGCCGAGGAACTCGCGCTGCGCCTGCTCGGCGACACCATCTATGCGAACATGTTGGAAACCGGATTTGCCTATCAGCTCGGCGAGATCCCGATCGGCGAGGAGGCGATCCTCAAGGCCATCGAGCTCAATGGCGCAGCGGTGAAAGCGAACCAGCGCGCGTTCCGTCTGGGACGTCTTGCGGCACATGACCGGGCTGCGATCCTCAAGCTCGCCGGGCTTGACCGACCGGAAGGTCCAAAATTTGCCGAGACATTCGACGAGATCGTGGCGAGGCGGATGGCGTTTCTCAAGGACTATCAAAACGCGGCTTATGCGGAACGCTACCGTTCCACGCTCGACCGCATCCGGGCGGCCGAAGCGATCAAAACGCCCGGCAAGCACGGTCTCGCCGAAGCTGCAGCGCGCGCCTTGTTCAAACTGATGGCCTATAAGGATGAATACGAAGTCGCGCGGCTTTATACGAACGGCGAGTTCCATGCAAAGCTGAATCAGGAGTTCGAGGGCGACTTCCGCCTCTCGTTCCATCTGGCGCCGCCAATCTTCGGCGCGACCGATCCTAAAACCGGTCGCCCACGCAAGATGCAATTCGGTTCGTACATGATGGTGGCATTCCGCATTCTTGCGGCGCTCAAAGGTTTGCGTGGCACCTGGCTCGACATCTTCGCACACAATCCCGAGCGCAAGCTCGAAGTGGCGATGATTGCGGAGTACGAAAAACTACTTGCCGACGTTGCAGCAAACCTGACGCCAGCCAACCACGCCACGGCGGTCTCGCTTGCGGCACTTCCACTGGATGTGAAGGGCTACGGATACATCAAAGACGGCAACTACAAGCAAACGAAGGCAAAGGAAGCAGTGCTTCTGCGCCGACTGCACATGAGCGACGCCGAGCGCCCCGCGCCGGTCACGGAGGCCGCAGAATGAACGTTTTTGAGTCTCCCGACTTCGACCATCACGAAGCGGTCGCGTTCTTCGATGACGCCAAATCCGGACTGAAGGCGATCATTGCGATTCATTCAACGGCGCTTGGCCCCGCATGCGGCGGCACGCGCATGTATCCTTATGCCACGGCGGACGCCGCCCTGACCGACGTGCTCAGGCTTTCCAAGGGCATGAGTTATAAAAACGCAATCGCCGATCTGCCGCTTGGTGGCGGCAAAGCCGTCATCATCGGCAATCCGGTGAAGGAAAAGTCGGACGCGAAATTCGCGGCCTATGCCGAAGCGATCAACACGCTAGGCGGACGCTACATCACGGCGATGGACGTCGGCATCCTCCCACCGGATATGCCGGTGATCGCGCGCGGCACGAAGTTCATCGCAGGCTACGATCAGCCGGGCAGGGCAGGCGGCGATAGCGGACCCGCGACAGCGCTTGGCGTGTTTGTGGGACTCAAGGCGGCCGTTCGCCACCGCCTTGGGTCCAACACGACGAAGGGCTTGCGCGTCGCGATCCAGGGTTTGGGCAAAGTCGGCATGGGCGTGGCGAAGCGCTTGCACGCCGAAGGTGCAAAACTGATCGTCGCCGATACGAACATGGCCGCCGTCACCCAAGCCGTCGAGACACTTGGCGCGGTCGCGGCGACGCCTGACCAGATCGTCACCTGCGAATGCGACGTTCTTTCGCCGAATGCGCTGGGCGCCATCTTGAACGACCAGAGCATTTCGCGCCTGCATGCGCGTGTCATCGCCGGTGGCGCCAACAATCAGCTCGCTCGCGATCATCATGGCGCAATGCTGCGTGATCGCGACATTCTCTACGCGCCAGACTATGTGATCAATGGCGGAGGCATCATCCGTGTCGCAGCCCAGATCGAGAATTGGAGCGACAATGAAGTCGAGCGCCGCGTGCTCGGCATCGCAGACACGTTGTCGGCAATCTTCGAGCGTGCCGCGCGCGACGGCGAGCCGACCAATGTGATCGCCGATCGCATGGCTGAAGAGCGCATTGCACTCGGCAAAAGCCCCGTGGCGAAAGCGGCCGAATAGCGCTTAAGCGCCTTCAGCCCATGTAACGTTCGATCAGGTGCGGGAAGAGCCCCGTCACGCCGAGCAGGATTAAGTAGATCGCAACGAGATAGTTGAGGATACGCGGCAGAATCAAGATCAGTATTCCGAACACGAGCGCGATCAGTGGTTGGAGCAGAACGGTGACATGCATGGGGGCATCTCCTCATTTGATGTCGGCAATGACAGCGCAATTCGACAGTATTGTCACTTCTGTTCATCCAGAAGGAGGTCCTGGGCGTCCTGAACGATCTTCGAGATGATCGTTGCGGCCGGTGCGGCCATGTTGACGAGTCCGACGCCTTGTCCGGCATACAACGCCATCGCTTCGATATTGCCTTCAACGTCCGCCGCGGGCGGTTGCACACTGTAGCGTGGAATCGGTAGGCGGCCTGAACCGTGCGCGACGATGTCACTTTCGCCAGGACGCGTGCCGCTTGCAGGCGAACCTGCTGACTCCCAAGCTTTGAACGTCGAATTGCGCAATAGGCGGCAAGGCGCGCCAGGCCAGCCTGTGTCGAACACGGTGCCATAGGCCGTGTCGCCTTCGCCTGCGTTGAGGATGGCGGTCTTGTATTGCGGATGGGCCCCGCATTCGTCCGCGACAAGCAGAGCTGTCCCCAACATCGCGCCGCTGGCGCCGAGCATGAGGGCGGATGCCAAGCCGCGCCCATCGGCGATGCCGCCCGCTGCAACGACGGGCATCCCACCGCCGGCATCGACGACAGCCGGAACCAGGGCCGCAAGGCCGATCGTTCCCCAGACATGCCCGCCGGCTTCGAGTCCTTGAGCAACGAGAATGTCGACTCCCGCGTCGCGCGCGCGACGCGCTTCGGCGGCGCTGGCGACCGTCGCCATCGCGAGGGCACCCTTGGACTTGGCACGCGCGACAAAAGGTGTGCAATCGCCCCAAAAGAAATGGATCACCGGCACAGAAAATTCCAATGCCAGTTCCAGGTGAGCCTGCGGACCGAAGGCGACATTGAGATTGACGCCAAAGACTCCCGACGTGGCCTGCCGAAGTTCTGTCAGTTGCGATGCGGCTTGTTCGCGTTGCATGGGCCAGATCGGCAGCAAACCCAGTCCGCCGGCGTTGCACACCGCGGCGGCTAGCTTGGGCCCTGCAATGCCGCCACCCATCGGGGCCTGCACAATGGGAACGCTCAGGCCCAGGAGCTCCGTGAATTTGTTGCGCAGTTTCATGGGCTGGCCTCTTTTCCGCAATCGGTGAGCCTATGCGTCAGAGACGGAGTTGCGCAACGCACGGAATGCCGTTTTGATCGCGCCTTGGGAGCGTCAGCCGCGAGAGGACAATTTGAAAACACGCGCCGCAGTTGCCTTCGAGGCGAAGAAGCCTCTCGAAGTCGTCGAACTCGATCTGGAGGGCCCGAAGGCAGGCGAGGTTCTTGTCGAGATCAAGGCGACCGGAATCTGCCACACCGATGCCTATACGCTTTCAGGTCTCGACTCCGAGGGCTTGTTTCCCTCGATCCTGGGTCATGAGGGTGCGGGTGTCGTGCGCGAAATCGGCGCCGGCGTGACAAGCGTGAAGCCGGGCGATCATGTCATTCCGCTCTACACGCCCGAGTGTCGCCAATGTAAGTCATGCCTCTCAGGCAAGACAAATCTGTGCACCGCGATCCGCGCCACGCAAGGTAAGGGCCTTATGCCCGATGGTACGTCTCGCTTCTCTCATCGCGGCAAGATGATTCATCACTATATGGGTTGCTCGACCTTCTCGAACTTTACGGTTCTGCCGGAAATCGCGGTCGCAAAGATTCGCGAAGACGCGCCATTCGACAAGGCCTGCTATTGCGGCTGCGGTGTGACGACGGGCGTGGGCGCGGTGATCAACACAGCCAAGGTCAAGGCTGGCGCGAACGCAGTCGTCTTCGGTCTCGGCGGCATCGGACTCAACGTGATCCAAGGCCTGAAGCTCGTGGGCGCCCAGATGATCGTCGGCGTCGACATCAACGACGAAAAGGAAGAGTGGGGACGCCGCTTCGGCATGACGCATTTCGTCAATCCAAAGAAAGTGAGCGGGGATGTCGTCGCGCATCTCGTTGAGCTCACCGGAGGTGGCGCGGATTACACGTTCGACTGCACGGGAAATGTGACAGTGATGCGCCAGGCTTTGGAGGCCTGTCATCGCGGCTGGGGAGAGAGCGTCATTATCGGCGTCGCGCCTTCGGGAGCTGAGATCGCAACCCGACCCTTCCAGCTTGTCACCGGGCGGATATGGCGTGGCACAGCATTTGGCGGCGCGCGCGGGCGGACCGATACGCCGCGCATCGTCGACTGGTACATGAAAGGTCTCATTCAGATCGATCCCATGATCACCCATGTCATGCCTCTGGAACAGATCAACGAAGCATTTCACCTGATGGAAGAAGGCAAGAGCATCAGAAGCGTAGTTGTGTATTGAGTTAAGTGGGTGTCGCGAACATGGTGATGCGTCAAAGTTATTTCAGCGCCACGAGCGACAAGCCGCTGGTTTATGAAACCATCGGTGCCTGTCTTGATCGTGCAGCGGACACGCATGGCTCACGCGATGGCTTGATCGTGCGTCACCAAGGCGTGCGCTGGAGCTATGCGGAGTATCGCGAGCGCGTGAACCGGCTTGCGGCGGGACTGCTGTCGCTCGGTATCGGCAAGGGCGATCGCGTCGGTGTCTGGGCGCCGAACTGTTACGAATGGTGTTTGACCCAGTTCGCGACTGCAAAGATCGGCGCGATCCTCGTCTGCATCAATCCGGCCTATCGCACCTTCGAACTCGAATTTGCCCTCAACAAATCAGGGTGCGTCGCGCTGGTGACGGCGCAGAAATATCTCACAAGCAACTATTGCGGCATGCTGGTGGAACTTGCGCCGGAGTTGGAGGCATGTGCGCCGGGACAACTGAATGCGCAACGACTCCCGCATCTCAAGCATGTCATTGCCATGGGAGAAACACCTCCAGCCGGCATGTGGGGATTCACGGAAATCTCTGCCCATGCGGAAGATCGTGCCACCCAGCTCGCGGACCTCGCGCGCACCTTGTCGCCGGACGACGCGATCAACATTCAATTCACCAGCGGTACAACCGGAATGCCGAAGGGCGCAACGCTCAGCCACTTCAATATCCTCAACAATGGCCGCATCGTCGGTGACGGCATGCGATTTTCGGAACGCGACCGTCTCTGCATCCCTGTGCCGCTGTATCACTGCTTCGGCATGGTGATGAGCAATCTGGCCTGCATCAGCCATGGTGCCACCGCGGTATTTCCCAACGACGGCTTCGATCCGCTCAAGACTCTCGAAGCTGTCGCAGCCGAGCGTTGCACAGCGTTGCATGGCGTTCCGACCATGTTCATCGCCGAGCTCGAGCATCCGCGCTTTCGCGAGTTCGATCTTACATCATTGCGCACGGGCATCATGGCAGGCGCGCCCTGTCCGGTCGAAGTGATGAAGCGCGTGCAGGCCGACATGCACATGACGGAAGTGCTGATCGCCTATGGCCAGACCGAGACCAGTCCGGTCAATCACATGACGACGAAGAATGATCCGCTCGAGAAGCAGGTCGAAACGGTCGGCCGTCCGGGGCCGCACCTCGAAATCAAATTGATCGGCGAAGACGGAAACCCCGTACCCATCGATTCGCCGGGGGAGATCTGTTGTCGCGGCTATTCGGTGATGCAGGGCTATTGGGACGAACGCGAGCGAACGGCCGAAACGATCGATTCCGGTGGCTGGCTGCATTCGGGCGATCTTGGGACGATGGATGCCGACGGTTACGTGCGCATCGTCGGGCGGCTCAAGGACATGATCATCCGCGGCGGAGAGAATGTGTATCCGCGCGAGGTGGAAGAGTTCCTCTATACCCATCCGGCCGTGCAGGAGGCACATGTCTTCGGTGTGCCGGATCGCAAATTCGGCGAACAGGTCTGCGCCTGGATCCGCGTGCGCGCGGGGCACGCGTTAGGCGAGGAGGATGTGCGAGCTTACTGCAAGGATCGCATCGCGCATTTCAAGGTGCCGCGCTACATCCGTTTCGTGGACACCGTCCCGATGACCGTTACTGGCAAGCCGCAAAAGTTCAAGATGCGCGAAGCAATGGAGAAGGAGTTTTCCGGCGCCTGACCTTAAATTTCCAAATCCAGTTGCGATTTGAGATGCGCCCGCGATGCGTCTTCCAAGGCTGATGGCCATTCCATCCCGACACGAGCCGCAAGCGCTTTCGCCCTCGGCAGGAAGATATTTGCGATGGCCTTCTGGCAACGGAGCAGGCTGTCGCGTTCGGCGGCGACTGCCGGCAGCGATTGGAGCGACTCGATCTGTTCCGAAGTCAAGAACGGATTGAGACGGAGCGCGCCGCCGCGCTGGTTCTGTCCGACGCCGTTCTCTTCCAACATCAGATCGACAGTCATTCTTCGCAACAGTTCGATGCCGCTCAGTGCGACGATGTACTCTTTTCGTCCGATGCCAAGCGGCGCGAGAGTCATGACGCGATAGAATTCCTGGACGAGCTTCGCCAGGCCTTCCGCTGTCGACGGGCGGGATACAGGAGCGGTGCGAGGCGGCTCCCTTCCCGTGCGATTGAAGAGCTGCTTGAGATCATTCGCGTTATAGCGCGACAGATCGCTCGCTTCCGCGAAGACCAGGTCGAAGCGCTGCCAGTCCGGCGTGATCACATTCACGATGCGTCCGCCGAAAAGCGTGTTGATGAGCACGGGCTTTGCAAAGTTAAGCAGTCCAGGTTTGGCTGCGATTTCATTTGCTGTGCCATCAGGACAAAGGACGACGACATCGACATCGCTAAATTCATCCCCGGCGTTTCGGCCGAGACTTCCCGCGAGCCACGCCGCTTCGATCCGAGGATCGCCTTGCAGCACCGCGGAAATCGCGTCGACCAAGCTTTGCTGTTCGGGTGTCATCGTCGGGTGCCGTATAGAACAGCGCCCGCAGGAAAGGGCCAAAATACACATGTCATCCGCTGTTGACATCTTCGGCGAGTCGAGTCACCTTGTCATTTACGGATGACAAACGCGCAGACCCTCGCTTCGGATCGTCCTCTCGCACGCAAGCGCGACGCGGATGCGACGCGCGCGGCCATCCTTGCAGCCGCAAAGACCCATTTCGCCCGCTCGGGTTATGAGGGCGGGTATCTGCGCGACATCGCAGCCGATGCCGGCGTTGATGCGGCGTTGATCAATCGCTATTTCGGCGGCAAGGACGGGCTCTTCGCGGCTGCGCTGAAGGATTCGATCCGCCCCGATGCGATTTCGCAATGGGAACGCCAGACGTTTGGGCGCGACATCGCCAAGATGATGGCGAACCATGCGCATCACGACAACGACCGCATGCACGCGTTTCAGTTTCTGCTGCGTGCCGCGACGTCGCCGGCGACCGCGCCGCTTCTGAACGAGGCGGTACAAGACCGTTTCATGGCGCCCATCCGCTCCTGGATTGGCGGCGAACAGGCCGAAGCGCGGGCGCGCATCGTTGCGTCGGTCTTCATCGGCCTCTTGGTCGAACGGCTGATCCGCGACGAGCCCCTGGCCGACACCGAACGCGACGCCTTTATCGAACGCACGGGCGAACTTTTGCAATCGCTCGTCGATCATTAAGACAGATAGACCTGGAGGAATGAATGGCTGACGGGAACATCACCAAGGATCTGATTTACGAAGCGGTCGCGCCGGATGATTTCGAGTCGATGATCGAACTCGATCGCTACGAGAAACGCTCGACGGCCTTCGACAAGATCATCAGTGCGACGCACGATCATTTCTGGGATCCGCTCGACAAGAAGTACATCGATTTTGACGAGCCTTTCGACATCGAACATGTGCAGATGATGCCGGACGATCAGATCTTCCAACTTCAGATCCCCTATGTTCGCGAACATCTGGAAAAGACCGGACAGAAGGTAAAGTTCGCCAACGAGATGCAACTTTGGTCATTTTCGTCGATCCTGCATGGCGAGCAGGGGGCATTGAATCTCTCCGCCTCTCTCTGCCATGTGCTGAAGGACCAGGGCGCGCAGGAATACGCCGCCAATCAGACACGCGAAGAAGCGCGCCACGTCACGGCTTTCGCCAAATTCGTCAAGTCGCGGTGGGGCCGGCCGCGGCCCTGCGGCACCGTGCTGAAGGCGCTTCTGGTCGACATCATCTCGGCGCCGGAGGTCTATAAAAAGATCATCGGCATGCAGATGCTGGTCGAAGGCCTTGCCATGGGCGCCTTTGCCACCGGCTACAAATACAACCAGGACCCGGTGGCCAAGAAACTGTTCCAGCTCGTGATGACAGACGAAGCCTTCCATCACAAGTTCGGCAAGATTTGGGCCGACCGCACCATCCCGCGCATGACGGAGCAGGAGCGCAACGTCGTCGAAGACTGGGCGGCGCACTGCTTCCAGTCGCTGGTGATGAATCTCGGCTCGCCGCAGCAGCAGGTTCAGATGTATCAGCAATTTGGTCTTGACCCCGACAAGGTCATCGCCGGGCTGATGGAGGTGCGTTCGCACGAGCGCACCCGCGAGCGTCTGAAGGAGTCGACGAATATCTTCCGTGTGCTGATCAAGACCCTGCTCAAGTCCGGGCTGATCACGGAGCGCACCAAGGCGTTCTATGCGACCTACGTCGACATGGAGGAGTTGAAGGCCGAGGGCGAGCGCATGATCGGCGACGACATCGCCGAGGAAGGGATCAAGTATCTGCAGGAGATCAATTTCAAAGACCGCAGCAACGCTGCTGCCGTCCGGATCGCTGCGGAATAAAGTGCAATCGACGGGCCGTCGCTCTGTGGCGGCGGCCCTTCTGCATTTGAAGACGAGTGACGATGGCGAAGATCAAATACATCGAGCATACGGGCAAGGAGCATGTCGTGGATGTGCCCGAGGGCTGGTCCGTGATGGAAGGCGCCGTGAAGAATCTCGTGCCCGGCATCGACGCGGATTGCGGCGGCGCCTGTGCCTGCGCCACCTGTCACGTCATGGTCGAGAATGGCTTCCTGGCGAAACTTCCACCGAAGACGGACATGGAGGAGACCATGCTGGACTTCGCACCCGAAGTGACGCCGAACAGCCGCTTGTCTTGCCAGCTCAAGGTGACGGCGGAATTGGATGGCCTCACCGTCCGCATGCCCGTCAGCCAACACTAGGAGCGCGTCATGAATATCGCCGTGAACGCTTTGGCCAAAGACGCCCGCGACGCCGCCTATGCCTTGCCACTCGACAAGCTGAATGTCGCCCAGCCCATCCTGTTCCAGTCGGACACGATGTGGCCGTACTTCGAACGGCTGCGCAAGGAAGAGCCGGTGCACTTCTGCGCCGAAAGCGAGTTCGGGCCCTATTGGTCGATCACGAAGTACAACGACATCATGGCGGTCGACACCAATCACCAGGTCTTCTCGTCCGACTATATGCTGGGCGGTATCACCATCGGCGGCGGCCAGGCCAATGTCGATCCCTTGCCGATGTTCATTGCGATGGACCCGCCCAAGCATGACATTCAGCGCAAGATCGTGACGCCTGTTGTCTCACCGGCGAATTTGCAGGTGCTTGGGCCGATCATCCGCGAACGCGCCGGAAAGATTCTGGATTCGCTGCCGATCGGCGTGCCATTTGACTGGGTCGACAAGGTATCGATTGAACTGACGGCAATGACCCTTGCCACCTTGTTCGATTTTCCCTTCGAACTGCGGCGCAAGCTGTCGCGCTGGTCGGATGTCGTCACCGCGGCACCCGGCTTCGGGATCGTGGACACGATGGAACAGAAGCAGATGGAGATGGACGAGTATCGATCCTTCTTTAACGGGCTGTGGAACGAGCGGGTGAATTCGAGCGAGCCGGGCGGCGACTTGATTTCAATGCTGGCCCACAATCCGGCCACGAGGAACATGGAGCCGCGCGAGTATTTCGGTAATGTCGTGCTCTTGACCGTCGGCGGCAACGATACGACGCGCAACACCATCACCGGCAGCGTGGTGGCGCTTAATCAGAATCCGGACCAATACGACAAGCTGCGCGCACGTCCCGAGCTGATTTCGAGCATGGTATCCGAGACGATCCGCTGGCAGACCCCGCTCGCCCATATGCGCCGCACTGCGGTCCGCGACTTCGAGTTCAAGGGCAAGACGATTAGGAAGGGTGACAAGGTCGTCATGTGGTACGTCTCGGGCAACCGCGACGAGGACGTGATCGAACGGCCCAATGACTACAACATTGAACGCGAGAACCCGCGCCGGCACATCTCGTTCGGATTCGGAATCCATCGTTGCGTCGGAAACCGGCTGGCCGAGCTGCAGCTCCAGATCATCTGGGAAGAAATCATGAAACGCTTCCCGATGATCGAGATGGCGGGCGAGCCGAAACGATCTTATTCGACGTTCGTGAAGGGCTATGAGAAGCTCGACGTCGTCATACCGACGCGCAACTGAATGGTTCGGAGGCAGAAGCCATGACCGACAGCAACATCACGAAAGACGCGATGTATGGAGCCGTGGCGCCCGACGATTTCGAGTCGATGATCGAACTCGATCGCTATGAGCAACGCTCGACCGCGTTCGACAAGATCATCAGCGCGACGCACGACCACTTCTGGGATCCACTCGACAAGAGGTATATCGACTTCGACATCCCGTTCGACCTGGAGAACGAGGCCTTGATGCCGGAAGAGCAGCAGCCGATCCTGCGCCTTCCCTATGTTGCCGAGAAGCTGTCCGATTCGAAGGAGCGAATCCGTTTTATCAACTACATGCAGCTTTGGAATTTCTCCTCGATCTTGCATGGCGAGCAGGGCGCCTTGAACCTGTCCGCTTCGCTCTGCCATGTCTTGAAAGACCGGGGCGCGCAGGAATACGCCGCGAACCAGACGCGCGAAGAGGCGCGTCACGTCACGGCCTTTGCGAAATACGTCAAGTCGCGCTGGGGGCGGCCTGTACCCTGTGGCGCCGCGTTGAAGGCGCTTCTGATCGAGATCATCGAGAGCCCGGCGGTCTACAAGAAGATCATCGGCATGCAGATGCTGGTGGAGGGTCTTGCGATGGGGGCCTTTGCCAACGGCTTTCGCTACAACCGCGATCCCGTCGCGCGAAAGCTGTTTCAACTCGTGATGACCGACGAAGCTTTCCATCACAAGTTCGGCAAGATATGGGCTGACAAGACGATTCCCAAGCTTACCGAGTCCGAACGCAACATGGTCGAGGACTGGGCCGCGCATTGCGCCCAGTCGCTCATCTTCAACAACGGCTCTCCGCAGCAACAGCAGATCATCTACGGCCAATTCGGCCTCGATCCCGAGCGCGTTCTGGCCGACATCATGGAGAGGCGCAAGAACAAGGATCCTAAGAAGCGTTTTAGGGGCGAGACCAACATCTTCCGCGTCCTGATCAAGACTCTGCTCAATGCCGGACTCATCACGTCGCGTACGCGCGGCTTCTACAGCATGTACATCGACATGGACGAACTGTCGGCCGAGAGCACGCGCATGGTCGGCGACGACATCGCCGAAGAAGGCATCCGCTACCTTCAGGCGATCAATTTCAAGGACCAGGGGCGCGCCGTCTCGATTGCCGCGGACTAGGCGATCTCGCGATTGTGAACGTCCTTCGACGGGCCCGGTAGTCCCGCATTAACTGGCCCGGCCTAGACTCTCCTCGTTTTCATGACGGTTGGCGCGAATGGTCAGCGTCTTGTTTGGTTTGGTTTTCGCCTACATGCAGATCATGTACGTGCTGGTGGGCGGAGTGGTCCTTGGCATAGGGCTGCTCGTCGTCGGTTACGCTGCGTATCAACGACTACATGAGCGCGGCTACGTCGCAAAAAATCGTCGCCGTCCGCAAGGACGCGCGATAAACGACAGCTGGTGTTGGAGCCAAAGACCGGCGCCCAAGAACAAAACCATCCCGGCGACGGTGATGAAGGGCCGAGCGGCCTTGAGCCAATTGGTTCGCGCAGCCTTCGCGGCTGTGATATCGGCTGCACTCGCAATGGGGAGCGATTGCCGTTCCTGCTGGCGACGCAAAAAAGCCTCACGCTGCGTTGCCAACGCGCCCGATTTTCACGCCTCCATCAGGCGGTGGATGAAGCGACCTTCGACGCCGCATAGCAAGACACGCCGGCGGCCACGACAGCCGTCGGCCAGTCAAAGTGAAAATCCGCACTGTTCGGCGCCGGCCTTTACGGATACTGGTCCAAAAGCGGGAACCGATAGCGATGCAAGGCGTTGTCCGTAGCCAAGTCTGGCCCGAAATCGGACGGTGAGTACGGTGGATCTTGATCGCGGCGTTAACTACGAAGCTTGGACTCTGCCTGGCTGGATTTTGCTGACGGTCGCCGTCCTTTGCGTCGCCCTGCTTTTGGCTTCGCTCTTTGGTGACGATATCTGCGGACTGATCTGCTGACGATCCTCAACGTACGGACTGATAACCGCCGCGAAGGCCGTTGGGCGTGAGAACAAGCTGGCCTACGTTGATGTGACGGCAGCGGAACGCGGCCGCATTCTGCAACAGATAGTATTCCCACATTCGACAAAAACGCTCGCCATGCCTCGTTGCTACGTCGGCGCGACGAGATTGAAAATTGGAGTTCCAGGCCATCAACGTCGAATCGTAGTCGGTCCCGAAATTGTGAACATCCTCCACGACGAAGAGGCCTTCGACGGCCGAAGCGATTTCGCCCAGCGATGGCAGATCGCCGTTGGGAAAGATGTACTTGTCCTGCCAGGCGTCGATCACTGGATGGCGCTCGTTTTCCCAAATCGTATGGAGCAGAAATACTCCACCGGGCTTCAAATATCGTCGTGCGCATTCAAAAAAGGTTCGATGGTTCTTGGCGCCGACGTGCTCGAACATGCCGACGGAGACGACACGGTCCACCGGGGGGCCGTCGTAAAGGCGGTAGTCGAGATGCAGGGGCTGCAATGGAAGCAGTTTGTATCGATTTTTGATGTAGGCGACCTGCTCGGATGAGACCGTGATGCCGGTGCATCGCGTTCCATGCTCTTCTGCGGCATAGCCGATAAAAGCGCCCCAGCCGCAACCAATGTCGAGAACCGAGTGATGCGAGCGAAGACCGATCTTGCGACAGATCAATTCGAGTTTGTCCTCCTGCGCCTGGTCCAGGTTGGTGGCGTTCCTCCAATAGGCGCAACTCGCGGTCAACCGTTTGTCATAGGTGGCTTCATGAATGTCGGTGGGTAGGTCGTAATGGGCTCGCGCGACGTCCTCGGCGCGGGACAGAGATTGGCGGTTTCGTAAATGTGCCGCGAGCATGAGCACGGCGATCGGCACCGTCATTCCGAGCTTGTCCGACAGCTTCGCCGAGATCACGCGATCGAACAGTTGATCGATCGAGTCCGCATGCCAATCGCCGTCCATATAAGCTTCGCCCAAGCCAAGCGAACCTCCCCCCAATACCCTTCGGAAGAAGCGTTCGTCGTGGACCTGAATGTCCCAGGGGTTCGGACCATCGATCCCGACGCCGGCGAGCGCAAACAATCGTGTGACTGCATCCTTTGTGGTGAAAGAGCCCACCATGCCGGCCTTCTGCAGCACGGACGCATGGAAGGGTTCAAATCTCGAGTGGGTGGCGGTCGACACGTCTCAAAACGCCTGCTTGAAAAGCCGAAGCGGGGGCGGCCGCATACTTACCTGGCCGGACATTGAATGAGTCCGGTTGGCGGCCGTCCCGCTCGCTTACATCTTGTTGCGCAACCGTTCAGGAACCGGCTGCGGGAAGCGACATGATCTGTTCAGTCGTCAGAGTCGCCACCAAAACATTTTTTGCTGCGTCATAACTCAGCTCGTCGGCCGATATCGCAACGATCTTCTGATTGCTGGACAAGGCGACATTTACCATCGAGGGTTTGCCGTCCGGACTGGTCAGAATTTTCTGGACATTACCCACCGTCGCACCGCCGCTGCTTTGAACACTTGCAGTGCTCAGCGTTGGAGGCACGGCCGTAAGGCTCTTCAGCGGGGCTATCGCGGCGGCCGTCGTCGAGGCCGCAGCAGGTGTCATCGCGGCCGTTTGCTGGTTACCCGCGGCCCCTTGGGCATTCGCCAAGGACTGCGCATTCAGTGCATCGGTTTGGCGCATTTCCTCAGGAGTCGCAGGATGATGTGTAAAGGCCATTGCCGACGGGGCGAACGCAAGAGTGAACACGGCGCTCACCACCAGTAATGGAGGGCTTTTGAAGATCATGGTCCCATCTCCCTTTCGGTCGATCTGTAAATTCCCCCGCAGAATATGAACGTGCGACGAGCCTGAAAGTTCCATCGTTGAACTTCGCTATATCTTGAAATTCCGCTTCCCGCATCGCAACGGATCGAATCGCAAATCGCAGCGTTATTACTGGGCGAAATCAGCAATGGAGAAATGCGATGCTGAAAAGAAGGTTGCTGATGGCCGTCGCAGCCGTCGCGCTGCTCGGCGGCTGTACCTATGATGATCGCTACCGGGACGATTACGTCGTGGGCGCAAATGTGGGTTATCAGGACGTCTACTACGATGGCTATTACGACGGGTACTATGGGCCGTTTTATGATGGCTATTGGGGAACTGACGGTTTCTTCTACTTCTCCGATGTAGATGGCCACTTCAATCGGGATGCGGGCCGCCACTTCCGTCACTCGCCTGACGCGGGGTTCACGCCAGTTCACGGTCATCCGGAGCCACGTTCGGACGCGATGCCCATGCACCCCTGAAGAACACTAACGGAGCAACGGACTCGGCGGTTTTCGCATGACCAAAAAAGACCAGAAAGACCCGAAGAAGGTTCACGAGGTGAAGAAGCGCGAAGTCGCGATCGACCGGCAGGTGGATGACTCGTTTCCTGCGAGTGATCCTCCTTCGTACTCAGGCGGTAAGCACATCATAGGTGCGCCGAAACAACGCGAAAGCAACTCGCCCAAACCCGGTTCGCAAGCCGTGAAAGAAGCCGAGCGAAAAGTAAAAAGCGGGTCCGCGAAGGAAACCAAAACCTACTGAATCAAGTTTGGCCATTCGCGCCGAGCGCTGCTTTTTGTCCTCGAAGGGGCATGCGGGCTTGGAACTTTCATCGTGGCGACGCGTTGCCGCTAGGATATTTGCGGAGCGAATGTGATGCCACGCGGCGACAAGTCGAGTTACACCGACAAGCAGAAACGCCAGGCCCGACATATCGAAGAAGGCTATGAGGGTCGCGGGACTCCCAAGCGAGAGGCAGAACGCCGAGCTTGGGCAACTGTGAACAAAGAAACAAAAGGCGGCAAGAAGAGCGGGTCGGGCCGTGGCATGCCCGAAGATCATTCGCCGTCACGCAAAGGCGGACGCTTGGGCGGAGCCGCATCGGCAAGACGGCCCAAGGCGCAACGTACTGCTTCAGCCAAGAAGGCAGCTGCAACAAGAAAACGCAGACTGGCTTCACGCTAGAGAGAGGAGATAACCATGCTCGGCACGATCCTCATTATCGTCTTGCTGTTGTTGCTGCTGGGTGCGTGGCCTTCATGGCCATATAGCCAAGGCTGGGGTTACTACCCGAGCAGCACGGTGGGCCTGGTCCTGGTGGTCATCATCGTTCTTGTATTTCTGGGTCGGATTTGACGCCAATCGTTAGCAGGCTAAGTTCCTAGCGGAACGATTCAAGTCTCATACCCGTTCTGAGATATCAAGATTTCGAGCAAGGAGAATCGGCATGAAAGTGTTAGGAACAATCGCTTCCGCTGCGCTGCTGGGGGCCGGTGTTTTGATCGCCAGCATGGACAGCGCGTCAGCCTATGTGGTGTGCAACCGCTGGGGTGAATGCTGGCGCACGACGTCTCGCTATCAATATGCGCCGGGACTTCGCATCAGCTTCCACGACGATGCTTGGTGGCGGCGGCACCATCGCGGACATCGCTGGCATTGGCGCAACCAACACGAAGGACGCGGCTACTGGCGCAACGGCGTGTGGATCACGTTCTGATCGGTATTTCGCATGAAGCCCACATGTTCGTGCCGCGCCGTTTCGATCGCCCCTTCTCGTAACGGTGCAGGTTCGAGCGAAAAACAGCCCGGCAGCGTAAAGTTGCCGGGCTGTTTTGCTGATACCGACCGACCAAGGTTCTAAACATGAAGAGATACCTTGCCCCTGTTGTCATCGTTTTACTCGGCTGGATGATATCGGTCGATGGGACCGCCGCAGCCGAGCCAGGCGGCGAGGGAGGTACGGAGCGGTGCAGCGAGCCGCAAGCTTTCGCAGCGCGAGGCCATTGCGGCCATGCCGGTGACGGCATTGAGCAAAATAGCCAAGCACCAGTTGAACAGGCGCCTTGTGAGAAAAGCCGCGGCGGTTGTGTGCCGACAGAGGGCCGGATCAACCGTGCTGTCCGGCCGCCATTCTGGATCGGACACCACTATTCCGGACTTTAGTTCGCGACAGCTCCCGCTGGGCTCGGATCCTTGAACAATAGCTCCACGTGCGTGCCCTCCCCGGGCACGGAACAGGTCGTGACGGTGCCATTGACTTGCTGAGCCAGCAAATCGATGAGGCGGCTGCCAAGTCCGCCAACGTCCGTGGTGCTATCGAATCCCGAGCCATCGTCATCGATCGTCAAACGCAATTCTCCGTCGCCCGCCTGACGCAGGCCTAGCGAAATCACGCCGCTGTGTCCGGGCGGAAACGCGTGCTTGAACGTGTTGGTCAGAACTTCCGCCACGAAGAGGGCGATCGGCACAGCGACATCGCCGGACACATTGCGGGACATGATATTCTCGTCGAAGCGGACGAATCCGTCGTCATTCTGCATGCCTTCGGCGATCTGGTGAGCGAGATCATGGATCACGCGGCCCACATCCACCGTGGACTGATATTCGATTTCGTGAAGAATGCGATGCACCAAAGCGAGCGCGCTGATTCGCACCTGGGCTTGCAGCAGGGCCTCCCGCGCGGAAGCTTCGCGGACCTGACCTGCTTGCAGACTAAGCAGGCTCATGACCACCTGGAGATTATTCTTCACGCGATGATGGATTTCGCGGATGAGGATGGACTTCTGTTCGACAGCATCGCGCAACCGGCGATCGCGGTCTTGAATTGATTCAGCCATCTCCGACAGGTCCTCGCCAAGGGAGACGAATTCTCGCGGCGCGCCCGCAAGTCGCGGCCGTACGGAATAATGGCCGCCACGATAGGCGCCCGAGATTCGCCGCAAGTGGGAAATCCAGCGCGTCACCTGCTGTTCCGTCGCGAACCAAATGGCCGCCCAAGCCAGAATGATCATCAAGACGGGCGTGAGAAAGTCTGCAGCGACGCTGACATAGGTCGCACCAAAGAGCGCGCTTTTCTTCATGCCAAAGGCGACAAAAATCGAACCACCTCGCACAGGGGCTTCATAGAACGTCCAGCCTTCGCCCCTGGCGTCCACGCCGTCTTGCAAAGCCCCCCTTCGCTTTCCCGGTTGGACACCCGCTACCAGCGCTTGCGCAACGGCATCATTGTTACTGCTCAACAGGTGTTTCTCGATGTCGTAGACGAATACGACAGCGCCGCTTGAAATGGCGTGCGTGCGCATCAAGGAGTTGAGCCACCGCGCGTCCAGCGCGATCGCCAGCGTGCCGCTGAATCGGCCACCTGGGCCGTGGAGCGGAAGCATGCCGGCAACGACAGGTCGGCGAAGAATCTTGCTCGGAAGTTCGCCGCTGATCACGAAACCACTGGAGCGCTTTGCCTGCAGGAAAATCGGCATTGTGGCGGCGCTTTGCCCCTTTGCATTTGGCAAGGCCGAACACCGAACGATGCCGTTCTCGTCGATGCGTGCCAGATTGCCAAAATAGGTTATTCCGACCAAGGCATCCTTGAGAACATCGTCGCAAGTCGGCTGGATCGTGCGCACGGCGGCAACGTTGGAAACTGCGCGGGCGATCTGCTCGGCAGAGGCAAGAAGGTTATTCTCGTCCGCCGCTAGCGTCTGTGCCGACTGTATCAACCGGTCGTGCACGTTGGTGTTGTCCGCCCTTGCGCGTTCGACACCCTGAAACAGACTGACAATCGCGATCGGCAGCAGCGCGATCGTCACGAAGATCAACAGCCGGACTCGAAGCGACCAGCCGCTCTCAGTCGGGATGTCACTTGCGCTTGATGCGGGCTGATTCTGCGACGTCTGGGGGCGCGAGACGATCCAGTTGCGCCATGATGTCACGAGCTGCTTCTCCCTGCGCAGGACGATCAGAAGGCGGCAACGCCTGATTGCCGTCGAGGATAGCAATCAAAGCCCGCCTCGCGCGCGCGACTCGGCTCTTCACCGTGCCCACCGCGCAATTGCTGATTTGCGCGGCTTCCTCATAGGCAAATCCGCCTGCGCCAACAAGGATGAGAGCTTCGCGCTGTTCTGCGGGAAGAGCCTGCAAAGCGCGAGCGATATCCGAGAGCTCCGCGGCCCAACCCTGATCATCGCTGTTGCCGGGCATGGCATCGGCATTTTCCGCATCCCAGGGAACCTGTCGCCAGGCACGCCGTCTCTCGGAGTAAAATTGGTTACGCAAGATCGTGAACAACCATGCTTTCAAGTTCGTGCCGGGCACGAACGAATCACGCGATTGCCAGGCCTTGACGAGCGCCTCCTGCGCAAGATCATCGGCACCCTCGTGTCGCCCGGAAAGTGAGCGCGCAAAGGCCCGCAAGTACGGCACGAGCTCGAGCAATTCAGCCTTGAACGAGTCGGGCTCCTCAGGCCTGATCGTTCGCGTCGGGACCATTTGGGAGCGCGTTGTCAAGACGAGCCTTCTCCCGTCGGATTCTTCTCCGAGGCTTCGATTTTGCGTAGCAGTTCGAGAAAGTCATTCGGTACGGGTTCCTGCACAACGCTGTCGAAGAGTCGGCGAAGCTCGTGTCCGATCGCTTGCTGCCGAGCACGGGCAGACCTGATCTTTTTGGGGTTGGGATTCTTTTCTCTGGACACTTTTAAAGCCTGCATGTGCCGTGCCCTTTTGCATAACCGCAACAAGACAGAGGCCGATAAAAATAGCGCATAAACAGCCCCTTACTGTCGACTAAGTCTTCGGCACCATCCCTTCAGGCGTGTCAACGTATTGGCGTGATGAAGGTTCCAGTGACGATGGAACTTTTGTGTACAATGCGCGTTCTGCATGCTGTTGGCTATTCTGAGCGGCGTGGGAGCGGTATCCGATGAGCGTGACGCAGCTTTATGCCCCGCATCTGCCCTATCTGCGCCGCTACGCTCGCGCACTAGCCGGCTCGCAAAGTAGTGGCGACAGCTACGTTCGCGCCGCTCTGACCGCCTTGTTGGCGGGCGACGTACTCGTTGCAGAGGGCGCCGCGCCACGCGTGGGTTTGTACAAGGTCTTCCACGCCATCTGGTCGAGCGCAGCAGGGCAGGTCGAAGACGAAATTCACGCGGGGTTGCCGGGAAAGAGGTCTTCGGATCCTGCCGAACGACTCGCTGCGCTTGATGCACAGAAACGTGCGGCGCTCCTGCTGACCGCCGTCGAGGGTTTCAATCTCAATGATGCGGCCTTCATCCTGGACGAGACGCCCGAGTCGGTCGAGCGCGCAATCGTTGACGCGCAAGGCTTGATCGACCGTCAGCTGATTTCGCGCGTTCTGATCATCGAGGACGAGCCGATCATTGCCCTTGATCTCGAAAATCTCGTGACCGAACTAGGCCACACCGTGGTCGCGGTTGCATCGACCCGGCAAGAGGCGGTCAAAAAGGCATTGGCGGAACGACCAGGCCTCGTCCTTGCCGACATCAATTTGGGCGAAGGTGGGTCGGGTATTGATGCGGTCTCTGAAATTCTCGACAGCTTCGACATTCCGGTCATCTTCATAACGGCCTATCCGGAAAAGCTTCTGACGGGAGAGCGACCAGAGCCGACCTATCTCGTGGCGAAACCGTTCTTGCCAGAATCGGTCCAGGCGACCGTTGGACAGGCTCTCTTCTTCCACAAGCCGGCCAAAAAGGTCGCATAGCGCCGCGCCGCATAATCGCACGCGAGAACTTGCCACGAGAGTTCGACTCTCGTGATGGAACTTCCGCGGAAAACGGGCGTTTATCAAAGGTGTGGGACATGACACCGGGCTGGGCGCGGCCTGTGCAGCACGTTAGAACTCGTCGATGTCAGTTCGCGGATCAAACATGCGAGGCGATAAGCCATGAGTCTCAGCAATGGCAGTCGTCGAAAGATGCGCAGCGCCGGTTCCATACCCGCCGACGAACCAATCAGGGCGGAACTGTTCAGCATCGAACGTCTCGAACAGCATGCCCGCTCCTTGGCGGAAGCGCAGCCCGTTTCGTCGGATCCGGCAGGCGGTCGTACGCTGACGTCCAGGCTCGCACAAAACGAGCGCATGTTGTCGCAAGCATATCGCGATATTGTCGCGGTCACGCAGGAAGGCAGGCAGATCCCGCCGGCGGCAGAATGGTTGCTCGACAACTATCATATCGTCGACGAGCAAATCAGGGAAATCAAAGACGACCTGCCGCCGAAATTCTATCGTCGACTGCCAAAATTGCTCGATGGTCCGCTCAAGGGCTACCCGCGCGTGTTCGGTGTCGCGTGGGCAGTCGTTGCCCACAGCGATAGCGCGCTCGACATTCAAAAACTGACAGCCTTCGTCGACGCCTACCAGGAAATCCAGCCGCTGACGATCGGCGAGCTCTGGGCGATCCCGATCACGCTGCGCATCACGCTGGTCGAAAATCTGCGCCGCGTGACCGAAGGTATCATCCATAGACTTTCCGCCAGTAGCGTCGCGGACAGGATGTCAGAGCACTTTCTCGATCCAGAGCGGCACGATAAGGCCAAGGACATATTGAGTGCATTAGAGGACGCACCTTGGTCGCCGGCATTTGCGGTACAGCTGACCCAGCGTCTGCGAGACCGCGATCCAAGGGTCACTCCCGCACTTCGCTGGCTGAACGATCGACTGACCTCCGAAGGCACAAATTCCGACCAGATCGTGCGCGACGAAATGCAGCGCCAAAGCGCAGCGAACGTAACCGTGCGCAACATCATCACCAGTATGCGGCTGATCACCTCCGTCGATTGGCCGGAATTCTTTGAGTCCGTCAGTCTGGTCGACCGTATCATGCGGTCTCGGAGCAATTTCGCGAAATTGGATTTCCAAACGCGCGACCTTTATCGCCAGGCAATAGAGGTCCTGGCGATTCACTCCGGAACCGACGAAATCGACGTAACTCTGCGCGCGATCGAGGCTGCGAGTCGGTCGAAAAGAAACACCACCGCATCGGATGCGAGAAGCGTCCGAGAATCCGATCCAGGATACTTTCTCCTCGCCGAAGGGAGGCGCAACTTCGAAGCGGAACTGACTTGTAGCGCCTCTTGGTCCACCAGACTGTACCGGCGGTACTCAGACGCGGGCGTCGCAAGTTACATTGCGTCAATCGGCGTCCTGACTGCGCTCATCGTCGCTCTTGCCATGTGGGCGTTGACGTCCACCGGTGCCCCGGACTGGCTCATTGCCGTGTTGGGCTTCGTTGCGATTGTTCCAGTATCCGACCTGGCGATGTCGATCGTAAACAGGATCATCACCGAGCAAGTCGGAGCCATGCAGCTCCCTGGCATGGAGCTGAGCGGCGGTGTGCCCGACAATTTGCGCACTATGATCGTCATCCCGACTCTTCTGACCTCGTCCGCTGAGATTGCGCAGCATATAGAACGGCTCGAAGTCCACTATCTCGCCAATCCGGACGACAACTTCGTCTTTGCCTTCGTTTCTGACTGGATCGACTCGGTCAACGAACACGAACCAAAGGACGATGAGCTTGTTCGCACCGCCGTTGAGAAAATCGCAGAACTAAATGTGCGTCACCGGCGCGCAGATGGGCACCGGCGGTTCTTTCTATTTCATCGCCGGCGCGTTTGGAATGAAAGCGAAGACAAGTGGATCGGGTGGGAACGCAAGCGCGGCAAACTTCACGAGCTTAACCGCTTGCTGCGCGGAGCAAGCGATACCTCGTTCGTCGACGTCGACGGCTCGGCGCACGACATTCCGGCCGGCGTCCGTTACGTCCTGACGCTGGACGCCGACACGCGGCTTCCGATTGGTGCCGGAAGGCGGCTGGTCGGGAAGATGTCGCATCCACTCAATCGCCCCGTGTTCGACACGCGCGCCGGTCGCGTGGTCGGCGGCCACGCAATTCTGCAGCCGCGCGTGACACCTTCTCTTCCCATGGGCGCAGAGGGCTCGCTGTTTCAGCGGATTTTCTCCGGTCCGACCGGCCTCGATCCTTATGCCATCGTCGTTTCCGACATCTACCAGGACCTCTACGGGGAAGGCTCCTACGTCGGAAAGGGCATCTACGACATTGATGCATTTGAAGCATCCCTCGGCGCTCGCATTCCGCCCAACACCGTCCTCAGTCACGATTTGCTCGAGGGGATCTTCGCGCGTGCCGGGCTTGCGTCCGATATTGAGGTTGTCGAGGAGTATCCTTCCGAATATCAGGTTGCGGCGGCGCGCCAACAACGATGGGTGCGTGGTGATTGGCAGTTGCTGCCTTGGATCTTTGGCAATGGCCCGTCCCAGTCGAAGAACCGCACCCGCATCCCGTTGTGCGGTCGTTGGCGGCTCATCGACAATCTGCGCCGTTCTTTGGTGCCTCCCACCACTTTGCTCGCAATTTTACTTGGTTGGCTGCTTCCGATCGGCGCAGCCACGCTTTGGACGTTGGCGGTCCTGTTCGCCATTCTTCTGCCAACCCTATTGCCCGCGATTTCTGCGCTGATTCCCAGGCGGCCCGGCATTTCACGAACGGGTCATTGGCGTGGCGTCGGACGCGACGTCCAGTTGGGACTCGTGCAGAGTGCGTTCGTGCTGACGTTCCTGGCACACCAGGCGTGGCTCATGGTCGATGCGATTGGACGCACCCTGTTTCGCCTCGTCGTCTCCCGCCGTCATTTGCTCGAATGGGTTCCGACAGCGCAATTGACTGCGCAAAATGGCGGCGATCCACGCAGCCCGCTCTCGCAGGTCCTTGCCAGCCTCGGATTTGCCGCCGCCGTCGGCGCGACTGTGACGATCTCAGGACGCGGTGCATGGCCCGTCGCGCTGCCGTTTGGAATCCTCTGGGTTCTGTCCCCGCTCATCGCCCGCTGGACGAGTGCACCGCCGCGGTCGGCCGGAGAATTGTCGATGCGGCCGAATGAAGCGCAGATCCTTCGTCTCGCCGCCCGCAGGACGTGGCGCTTCTTCGAAGAGTTCATCGGCCAGGAAGACAATTTCCTGCCGCCCGACAATTTTCAGGAAGATCCCAATCCGGTCGTCGCGCATCGCACGTCGCCCACCAATATCGGCCTCTATCTTCTTTCCGTCGCTGCTGCGCGCGATTTCGGCTGGATCGGGACATGTGACTTTGTCGAGAGGTTGGAGCGTTCCTTTGCGACTCTGGAAAAGCTCGAACGGTTTCGCGGTCACATCTTCAACTGGTACGACACGCGTGACCTGAGGCCGCTCGAGCCAAAATACATCTCCACCGTCGACAGCGGAAACTTGGCCGGTGCGTTGATCTCCTTGACGCATGCCTGCCGGGAATATTCGACAGGTCCGTTCCGCAATCCTGCCTGGCGCACCGGCCTAAAGGATACGCTCGAGATCCTGCGCCAACACGTAAAGACGGCCTATGGCGAACGCAACGTTCGCGACCAACGGTATGTTCAATTTGCGTCTATCGCCGATGAAGTTTCCGATCTCCTGGACGCAGACACCGCTCCTGCCGATGGGACGAACCTGCTCGATGAATTGAAGCAACGTGCGGAGCGCTTGTCGGCTATTGTCGGCGACAGTCCGGTCCCTCCGGTGTCGCCGGGTCTCGAAGACTGTAGGATTTGGGCAACGGCGCTCAAGAACTGTTTGGCGTCTCACGAGCGCGATGCTGCACTCGATACGTCAATTGCGGCGAAACGCGCGAGCCGCAGCTCACCGGTCGAGGTAGGAGCGGCATTCGCTTCGGGGCGCGCGCGGACACGTCGGAGCGAAGTCCAAAACGGTGGAGACGTTGCGCTCCTGACCCGCCCGCGCGACGTGGCTGCGACGTCGAAGGTCAATCCCGGCGTCGCCCCGACCGAGCTCGAGGTGCGCCGGCGCTGCGCTGAACTGGCGGAGCTCGCCACGAAAATGGCCCACGGTATGGAGTTCGGATTCCTCCATGACCCGAACCGGCAGCTCCTATCGATCGGTTATCGCAGCGCGGACGCGGGTCTCGACACGACGTTCTACGATCTCCTCGCGTCCGAGGCGCGCCTTGCAAGTTTCATCGCCATCGCGAAGGGCGACGTTCCGGCAAAGCACTGGTTCCATCTCGGGCGCACGATGACCCCAATCCCGGGCGGATCGGCGTTGATTTCATGGTCGGGTTCGATGTTCGAATACTTGATGCCCTCGCTCGTGATGCGCGCGCCGGACGGAAGTATTTTGGCGGAAACCAACAAGCTCGTCGTGCGGCGGCAGGAATCCTACGGCGCCGAAAAGAGCGTGCCCTGGGGAATTTCGGAGTCGGCGTTCAATGCGCGCGACATCGAACGAACCTATCAATATTCGAGCTTCGGCGTGCCCGATCTCGGTTACAAACGGGGTCTCGCCGAGAACACTGTCGTGGCGCCATATGCCACCGCTCTTGCGGCGATGGTTGATCCCGGCGGTGCAGCACGGAACCTGGTTCGTCTCGCCGACGCAGGCGGCCGCGGCAAATATGGCTGGTACGAAGCGCTCGACTATACCCGGTCGAGACTGCCCGAAGGGGCAAACGTGGGAATTGTGCGCTGCTACATGGCGCATCATCAGGCGATGAGCGTCCTTGCCATCGCCAATGCCGTGAACGATGCCGCCATGCGGGCACGTTTCCATGCGGAGCCGGTGGTGCAGGCCGCCGAATTGCTTTTGCAGGAGCGCATGCCGCGTGACGTTGCCGTGGCTCGACCGGCGCCCGCCCATGTCGCCGAAACGGTCGAGATTGGTAACCTGGAGCCCGAGATCCAGCGCCGCTACACTTCGGCCTATAGCCGATTGCCCCGAACCCAACTTCTGTCCAATGGCCACTTCGCGACGATGGTGACGGCCGCCGGCTCAGGTTATAGCCGCTGGGGCGACATCACGATTACCCGCTGGCGCGAAGACGTGACGTGCGACAACTGGGGCAGCTACTGCTTCGTTCGCGACGTGCAGGGCGGAGACGTATGGTCCGCCGGATATCAGCCGACCGTGACTCGGCCCGACCGATACACCGCCACCTTCACTGAGGACCGCGCCGAAATCGTACGCCGCGATGGTTCAATCACGACCATGCTCGAAGTCGCGGTCTCGCCCGAGGACGATGCCGAGGTGCGGCGCATTTCGCTGACCAATCACGGTACCCGCACGCGCGAGCTCGAACTCACGTCCTATGCCGAACTGTCGCTGACCAGACAGTCCGACGACATGTCTCACCCGGCATTTGCCAAGATGTTCGTGCAGACGGAATTCGATCCGCATTTGGGCGTCTTGCTGGCGACAAGGCGAAAGCGTTCGGCCAACGACCCCGACATCTGGGTCGCGCACGTCGCTGTCGTCGACACCGATCAGCCGCGTGACCTTCAGTTCGAGACCGATCGCAGCCGTTTCGTGGGCCGCGGCCAGACGGTTCGGGACTCCATCGCGATCAGCGAAGGTTGGCCGTTGTCCAACACGGTAGGGCCCGTCCTGGATCCTATTTTCAGTCTGCGCCGACGAGTCAGCGTGCGGCCCGGTGCCACGATTCATGTGTCATTCTGGACGATGGTTGCGGCGACGCGTGAAGACGTGCTCCTGCTCGCCGAGAAGCATCTCGACACAGGCGCCTACGAACGCGCGATGACCCTCGCCTGGACCCAGGCGCAAATGCAACTGCATCATATCGGCATCACCGCGGGCGATGCACACCTCTACCAACGTCTGGCCAACCATGTACTTTATTCGGACAGCACGCTGCGTCCGCCGCCGGATTTTCTGAAGCGCAGCGCGCGAAAGGTTTCTACTCTTTGGGCTCACGGCATTTCCGGCGATTTGCCCCTCGTGCTTGTCCGGATCGAGAAGGACGATGACCTTGCATTGGTGCGTCAACTTCTGCGCGCCCATGGATACTGGAAACTCAAACAGCTCGAAGTCGATCTCGTTATCCTCAACGATCGCGCATCCTCCTACGCGCAGGACTTCCAGACCTCGGTCGAAGCCCTGGTGCGGATGAATCAGACCTTGCCTCGGCTGTCGCAGAACGGTTCGCGGGGAACCATCCATGTCCTCCGCTCTGACCTCATCTCGGCGGAGGTCCGTGACGCCTTGCTGGCCACGGCACGCGCCGTCGTGGAGGGCCGGCTTGGCAGCCTTGCCGAGCAGATCAATCACGCTCGGGAACGTCGATCCGGCGTGGCGCCGACGCCGCGCAAGCCGCCGCCTCCCGTCGCCGTCGAGGTGCCACTGCCAGCAACCGAGACCGAGTTCTTCAATAGTCTGGGCGGCTTTGTATCGGATGGGCGCGAGTATCTGACAGTGCTTGGTCCGGGACAGCGCACGCCGGCGCCGTGGGTCAATGTTATTGCCAACCCATCGTTCGGATTCCAGGTATCGACGGAAGGTAGCGGCTTCACCTGGTGTCGAAACAGCCAGCAGAACCAGCTGACGCCTTGGTCCAACGACCCCGTGAGCGATGCGTCCGGTGAGGTTCTGTACGTGCGTGACGAAGAGAATGGTGCCCTGTGGACGCCGACCGCGACACCAATCCGGCAAAAGGGGGCACGGTATTCGGCCGCGCATGGGCAGGGCTATAGCCGCTTCGAGCACGCCTCCCACGGCATTGCGCTGCAAAGCCTGCAGTTCGTGCCGATCGACGACCCGATCAAGATCGTGCGTCTCAAAATTACCAACCAATCCGGCAGGATCCGCAAACTCTCGGTAGCTGCCTATGTCGAGTGGCTGCTCGGCTCGTCGCTACGGCAAGGCAGGACTCTCATCACAACGGAAATCGACCCGGAAACCGGCGCCATGTTTGCGCAAAATCCGTGGACCGATGAGTTTGGCGAAACGGTTTCGTTCATCGATATGAACGGCAGGCAATCTGGCTGGACTGGAGACCGCACAGAATTCATCGGACGCGATGGTGCACTCGACCGTCCGTCCGGACTCGCCGACGGCGCGCAATTAAGCAATCGCGTCGGAGCCGGCATGGATGCGTGCGGCGTCCTCAAAACCAGCATTGCGCTCGGGCCTGTGGAGTCTACAGAGATTGTCATTCTGCTCGGCCAGGGCAAATCGCGGCACGAGGCAGTCGATCTCATCAAGAAATACCGCCAAGCCGATCTGGACGCGACATTCGCGCAGGTCAACAACCAATGGCAGGACATCTTCGATGCCGTGCAGGTGAAAACGCCCGATCGTGCGCTCGATGTGATGGTGAACCGTTGGCTGATCTATCAGACGCTCGGTTGCCGGCTGTGGGCACGGGCTGGATTCTACCAGGTGAGTGGCGCCTTCGGCTTCCGCGATCAATTGCAGGATGTGATGGCGCTTTGCCTGACCCGGCCTGACATCGCTCGCCAACACCTGTTGCGCGCTGCCGGACGCCAGTTCGCCCAAGGAGACGTACAGCATTGGTGGCTGCCCGAAAACGGCCGCGGCATCCGCACGCGCGTCTGCGATGACAGGCTTTGGCTTGCCTATGTCGTTGCGCACTATGTGGAGGTCACCGGTGACGATGCCGTGCTCGACGAGATGATTCCCTTCCTTGATGGACCGCAACTGCAGCCGCACGAAACCGAAGCCTTTTTCGAGCCCGTTTCATCTCAGAACAAGGCCGACCTTTTCGATCACTGTGCGCTCGCGCTGGAGACCAGTCTGGCGACTGGCGTCCACGGCTTGCCCCTGATGGGTAGCGGCGACTGGAACGACGGCATGAACAAGGTGGGTGAAGACGGCAAGGGCGAGAGCGTATGGCTCGGCTGGTTCCTGTATTCAACGCTGACGTCGTTCGCCAGACTGGCGGAAACCCGCGGCCAGAGCGATAGAGCTGGTGACTGGTTGCGGCATGCGGCCGACTTGAAGAGGGCGCTGGAACGCGACGGTTGGGACGGCGACTGGTACCGGCGCGCATTCTTCGATGACGGAACGCCATTGGGCTCGGTGTCGAATAGTGAGTGTCGCATCGATTCGATCGCCCAGTCCTGGGCTGTGATTTCGCATGGCGCGGACCGTGTTCGCGCATCGCGCGCGATGGCCGCCGTCGACAAGTATCTGGTACAGCGCGACCAGAAGCTCGCTCTTTTGTTCACGCCCCCGTTCGACAATCCGAGACGGGACCCCGGATACATCAAGGGATATCCACCGGGCGTGCGAGAGAACGGAGGTCAGTACACCCACGCGGCTTTGTGGGCGGCGCTCGCCTACACGATGCTCGCGGATGGCGACAAAGCGTACGAAGTCCTGTCGATGCTCAACCCGATCCATCACACCGACAGTCCGACTGCAATGCAGCGATTTAAAATCGAGCCCTATGTCGTGCCGGCCGATATCTATTCGGTCCCGCCGCATGTCGGACGCGGCGGCTGGAACTGGTACACCGGTTCGGCTTCGTGGTTCTACCGCGTCGCGGTGGAGCGGGTCCTGGGTCTTCGTCGCTACGGCCAGAATCTTCTGCTCGATCCCTGCATTCCGAGTGCGTGGCCCGGGTTCGCGATCACCTATCGCTTCGGCAAGTCGAAATATGAAATTGTCATCGAGAATCCGCTCGGCGTCTGCACCGGTGTTCTGGCGGTCAAGGCCGACGGACAGACCATCACGGGAAGTCAAAAGAATTTGATTCCGCTGACCGATGATGGCGCATCGCACAAGATTTTGATCGTGCTCGGATAGCCTTCAACTTAGGAACATAGGCTTTCCGGAAATCGACGTGATCGACGGACGATAGGAGTTGCGGTCATAGACCGCGTCCACATCGACCCGGCGCTTTCCCTGCGTGCAAATGGCGGCCCGGATGGCAGAATATTTGCCCTCCCGCACCGTCATCATAAGGCCATGCTGTCCTTCGGCGAGCAATTGAACCGCCATGGCGCCATAGCTCTTGGCGACCATCAGATCGAGCGCGTCCGGCGCACCCGAACGCATCAGATAACCGAGATTTTGAGTGATCGTTGCGATGCCAGTCCGCCGACTGATTTCGTTGCCCACAATCGCGCCGATGCCGCCGAGCTCGCGAATGCCCGACGTCGAGAGGGAACCGCTGTCGGATGTCATTCTCGCCCCCTCGGACACGACCACCATCGCATAGTTGGACGGATTGGAGGCGCGATCCTTGGCAAGCAGCGCCGAGACAGACGACATGTCGAACGGCACTTCGGCGATGAGCACGCGA
>Ga0157370_10001225_pt1 | contig 32118 bp, 26 predicted proteins | sample C35metaG_FD_113463 | JGI IMG/M metagenome (GOLD analysis project Ga0157370, IMG submission 113463) | Corn rhizosphere microbial communities from Kellogg Biological Station, Michigan, USA - C3-5 metaG | ecosystem: Host-associated > Plants > Roots > Rhizosphere > Soil | place: USA: Michigan...
AACGATATTGATCAGATACCGATGGATAAAATTTTTTATCGGCGCAAATGAGATATCTTTTTAACAAGGAAGTCTATGAGAAGCAATATAAAAGATGCAGTTGAGTATGAATTAAGTGCCAAGGATATAAAAAAGACAAATCCAATATTCTCATTCTTTTTAGCGTAACAGAACAACCAGAAAATTTGAGAACTTACAACGGTTATCAAATGATCAATAGCGGTCTTGACCCTGTAAGAACTCCTTCAGATGTTACCATTACACAAATAGATGCCGCCACTTTGATCATTAATTTACTTGATGCAAAATCCGGTTGCCTGGCAGGGGATATGCGTTCCAGGAATTTTAAAACCTGATATGGTCAATGATTCGATGAAAGTCAGGGACGCTGTTTCCACGCATTTTTAATCAGAGAAAAACAAGATTAAATCTTTTCCAGTTCAGGTACAGAGTATGTGGCAACAAAATTGCAACAAGATTTACAGAGATAAGTATGCCATCGTTTTCAGCGCACATAAAAAAAATGCAATGAAGTATTTTCGTCCCCTTTCCGAATCGATGATTCAAAAATTAAAACAATGCAGGCAAACAGAATTGCAGGCAGTCTCAGATAAACCGTGCACAATGGAAGATATGAGTTATGCAGTGGCGCCATTGTTTAAAAGAGGGCTCATAGAAATTAAAAAAGAGATAGTGGAAAATAAATTACTGCATTGTGTACATGTAACAAAAGACGGAATCGAATATTTGGAAAAATTAAAGGTAACGGAGTGAACACTTCTTCTTACCAGGTGGTGATGTTCCGCAAAACAATCTTCGTATTCAGAAGAAATTCTTTTCTTTAAATTATGATTTCAACTTTGAAAATTAGCATGGAATTTGAGGCATATTTTAATATAGAAAACCAAAATGGCAATGGATTAATAAACTAACAGGTTTCGCTTTTTGAATTTTATTTGTTCAGTTAAATAATTTAAAATGTATAGAAAATATATAACTCCTCTTTCTGAGAGCAGAGTTATCAAGCTTATGAAGCTTTACGCAAAAAACAGTTTTCAGTTTGCAGGTACATTTGATGATTTGGAATATTGTCTTGGGCAATTGTACAAAGCAGGCATTATTGAAATTAAAAAACGTTTTGAAAAAGGCAATTTTGTGATGCTGATTTCATTAACTGAAACAGGAGTCAGATTAATGAGTGAATCTCAACTTTCAATGAAACCAGCAATATAAATACCTGGCTGCCAGGGCCTATACTATTTTATTTTATTAAGCGTAAAGGCAATTACGCATATTATTTTTTGGGGTTCACGCGGTTCAATTCAATATTCAATAAAAGAAAAAAATGTCATTTTAAAATCACAACCGCAACATAAATATCCGCATCAATAAAAAACAAGAAGATTCTTTAGACTTTCTTAAACAGCGGGAATGGTAAAATGAAATACAGAACCACTTCCAATTTTGCTTTCAGCCCAAATTTTTCCGCCATGGCTTTTAATAATTTCAGAAGAAATATATAAACCAATCCCCGAACCTGAGAAAGAACTTGCCGAGCCGCTTACCCGATAAAAACGCAGAAAGATATTTTCAATATCTTCCTGCGCAATACCTATTCCATTATCATGAATATCAACAAAAATATCGTTCCCATTTTTGCCTGCATCAATAATGATTTCACCTGAATCGTGTGTATATTTTATGGCGTTTCCAATAATGTTGACAAGAACTTGTTCAATCCTTTCCCTATCGGCATGAGCCATCAATATTTCACGACGATTGTTAAAAATGATGCGCTGATTTGAAGTAGTTTGTTGAAGATTTGAACTAATTTCTTCAATCAAAAGCGTCAAATCAAAAAGCGTAAAATCCAAGGCAAGTTTTCCTGCCTGAATTTTAGAAACGTCGAGCAAACTAGTGATCAATGCCGATAATTTATTTACCTGTTTTATAGTTTTGTCTAAAAAAGGGAGATTGGAATCAGCCTTCAGCATCATTTGCAAAATTTGCAAATTTGCAGATATCACCGTCAGAGGGGTTTTTAGTTCATGGCTTGCCATCACCATAAAATCATCTTTGTATTTATTTAATTCCTGCAGGCGTTGCATATATAACTGACCTTGCTTTTCAGCCTCAGCTCTGGCTGAAATATCGCGTGCAATCTTGGAAGCACCGATTATTTTTCCTTTACTATCTTTTACAGGAGAAACTGTGATAGAGATTTGTTTTCTTGTCCCGTCTTTTCCTTGTCTGACTGTCTCAAAATGATCAATTTTTTCGCCTCTTCTGATACTTTCAATAATCATTGTCTCTTCATCAATTCTCTCCTTAGGAATGATAATAGTAATATGCTTTCCAACCGCTTCTGCTTCGGTAAAACCAAACATTTTGGTAGCGGACTGATTCCAACTGGTAATAATTCCATCAAGGGTTTTACTGATGATCGCATCATCTGATGAGGCAACTATTGCAGCAAGAATTGCTTGTTTTTCTTCAGCCAATTTTTGTTGGCTGCTATCCCTTGCAGTTTGCCAAATATGTGTCACTTTACCCATATGATCTTTAGCGGAAAAGCAGTGAAAGAAATAAAAATCTTAGACCATCTTTATTTTTACATTCCGCTTCATAATATTCCTTATTGCCGTTTTTAATATTGTAAATAATATCTTTATTGTAAATAATCTTTCCCTTTTTGAAAAATTACTTCACATAAAATTAAAGAAATATTCTGTCTGAATGATTCATCCCCGCAAAACACAAAAAACTTTTTCAGCAGTATTCAGTTATAAGTCAGTTAAGAATAATAATAATCAGTCTTTCATCAGTGGAGGCAGGCGCTGATACAGACTGTTCAATTTTCATCACCTTCAGGAATACATGAAATCAGAAACTGAATCTCTTATTTTAATAATTAGAAGGGCTAACACGCTTTTACATCAGCCCAGACCTTTGCCTGAGCCAAAAGCTTTTAATTTAAAATGAATAAATAAATGAAAATTATTTCCCGGATTGTTTTCTTTCACGGGCACGTTCTTCATTTTCGGATGCAGATACATTATCTGTTTGTTCCGGGGTCCGCTGAAAATCCCTGTTTTTAGGATTTTGAGTCTTTAAAGGTTCATCAGTTGGCATTCTGTTTTTGTTATTTTTCATCATGATTTGTTTTTATTGGGAATCTCAATTATCATACCACTAAAATTCAATTGATACCATCCGAATTAGATTCCAAAACATTAAATTCAATTACATTTGAAAAAATAAAATTCGCAGGAGAGCCTCATGATGCTACTGATTTATCTACCTGAATTTTCTGCAAGATCGGAATACGTTTTTAATTTAATTTTTAAATACGAGTCAGGAATTAAATATCACGTAACTACTGACCTTACCGAGTTTCAAAATTATTCAGATGAGAAAATAAATTATTCTTCTTCAAGAATTGGAAATGAATTTTTCATCAAATCTTCTTCATTGCTTTTTGAAAAAGAAATAACAAAACAGGAATTTAAAGTTGGACAAAAAGATCAAATAACCATTCTGTTTCCAAATAATGAAGATGATCTAGGCTTCGATATTTTTTCAGCAGTATTTTATTTGGTTAGCCGCTATGAAGAATATTTGCCCTTTACCGCAGATGAATTTGGAAGATTTAAAGCAGAAGATTCTTTGCCTTTTAAAAATAACTTTTTACATCTCCCTGTGGTAAATATTTGGATAAAAATCTTTCAGGAAGCATTACAAAACAAAAATCCATCCTTAAAAATAATTCCAACCTCTTTTGAAACAATTCTCACTTATGATATTGACGTTGCTTACAAATATTCAGGAAGAAGTTTTGGAAGAACAATTGGTTCTGTTGCAAAAGATCTTCTCAGTTTCAATTTTAAAAATTTTCCGGAAAGAATACAAAATCTTTCAAAATCAAAAAAAGATGTGTGGGATATTTATAATAACTTGAAGATAGCTATTTTGAAAAATGAATTAAAAAGTGTTTTCTTCTTTTTGTTAAGCGATAAAACCAGGCATGACCGTAATTTAAATTATGAAAATCAGGCAATGAGGAACCTTGTCAATAAAATTCAGGGGTTTAGTGAAATTGGAATTCATCCGTCTTTTTATTCTTCCATTTTTCCTGAAAAAATTGTAATTGAAAAAGAAAGATTGGAAAATTTATCTGCAAAACAAATTACCAAAAGCAGGCAACATTATTTAAAATTTATTTTACCAGATACCTACAATTCTCTTTTTGCAGCAGGCATTACAGAAGATTATTCAATGGGATTTTCAAAGATGCCAGGATTCAGAGCAGGCACCTGCAAGCCATTTTATTTTTATGACCTGAAAAAGGAAAAAGCAACTGGTTTAAAGATTTTTCCAATCACATTTATGGAAGGAACATTAATGAATCAATTAAAACCGGAAGATGCTTTGCAAAAAGTATTTGAATTATTAAAAGAAGTAAAAAGCGTTGGTGGAAATTTTATTCCTCTTTGGCATAATCATACGATTAGTGAAACTAAGAAATATATTGCATGGAAAAATGTGCATGATAAAATGATTCAAGAAATATTATTCACTTTAAATGCTTTATAAAATTTACCAAAACTGATTCTTCATTTTCCCAGTTTAATTCAGCAGAAGCTTGTACAGTATTACTTTTCCACTTCTGATAAGTCATCTCATTTTTCGAAATTGAAATAATTTTTTGGGCAATTTCTTTTGGATCAAAAGTTTCTATAAAATCCCCAACTTCATATTCCTCTATGATCCTTTTTATTTCCGGAGCTTGCGAAGATAAAACTGGTATCCCTGCATGTAAATAATCAAAGAATTTATTCGGAAGTGAAAAGCGGTGCTCATCACTCACTTCAACTTTTTCAAAGATCAACCCAAGAAAACTTTGTCTCGTATATTCCATCATTTGTTCATATGGTAATGCATCAATAAAAATCACTTTCGAATCAAGTTTTAATTCAGCAACTTTTTCTTCCAGTTTGTTCAAAATAGTTCCCCGTCCGATAAAATATAAAATGAAATCACCAGGTAAAAACTGCATCATTTCTACCGCTTCTTCCAAACCGCGGTTTTCATTCAATCCCATACCCTGTATGACGAGGATTTTTTTGTCTTTTGCTAAAATAATATTTTTATCAGTTCTCTTTTTTACAAATTGGCAAGGAACATTCCGTATAACAGTAATGGGTACATGAAATTTTTCTTCGTATGCATTTTTGATAGAATCATTTACAGTGATTACATTTTTCAATTTTGGGAAAAGTAACCTTTCCAGCTCTTCCCAAACTCTTTTTGATGATTTTTTATAAACGCTTTCAGTAAAATATTCATGGCTGTCGTAAACCAGTTTTATTTTTTTCAATCTTGAGATGCAATAATTCGGAAGCAGCGTATCCAGGTCATTTGACCACAAAACATCCGCTTTTTTAAAAAGTAAATAGAAAAATAATTGCAGGTTAAACATCAGGTACATAAGTGGTCCACGCTTAAATAAATTGTAGAAACGGATCTTTTTATAAGGCAATTGATTCAATAAAAATTTTCTTTCGCTCTTTCTTCCAATCAGCAAAATGTCGTAACCCATTTTGTAAAGTGTGTTGCATTCTTTTTGTACCCGTTGGTCGGTTGCCAAATCGCTGATGACTGAAACGATAATTTTATTTCTCAAAAATTCAGTAAATTTTATTTGCAAATATTAACAAAATAAACTGAGTTTTGCCAGGGTGAATAGTGAATCGTAAATGGTAAATACTGAAATTGGAATCCCTCACAACTGATCAATTAATCAATTAACTAAATAAAACAATCAAACCACAACACCTTCATATCGTTTGCCTCGATGTTCCTTATCCACCTGATTATGGCGGCGTGTTTGATCTTTTTTATAAAATAAAAACACTGAATGAGCTTGGAATAAAAATTCATTTGCATTGTTTTGAATATGGCCGTGGCGAACAACCGGAACTTAAAAAATACTGCCAGGAAGTTCATTATTATCAAAGAGAAAAATTAGTTGGCGGAATTCCATTACGTCTCCCTTATATCGTAAGTTCAAGAATAAATCCTTCGCTTATAAAAAATATCCTGAAAGATAATTATCCTGTTTTACTGGAAGGGATTCATTGCACCTATTACCTGTATCATGGTGAATTAAACACCCGAAAAGTGTCGGTCCGATTGCATAATGTTGAATTTGAATATTACCGTCAGTTATCAAAATCAACGAATAATTTTTACAAAAAAATTTATTATACTTTAGAAAGCAGGCTGCTAAAAAAGTATGAAAGAGTCATTGCGCAAAAAGCAAAATTTCTTTCGGTAAATAAAAAAGATAAGGAAACTTATCAAAAACTTTTCGCTGCAAAAGATGTGAAATTCCTTCCTGTTTTTCTTCCGTTCAATGAAATAAACTCAAAAACCGGGAAAGGAGATTTTTGTTTGTATCATGGAAATTTATCTGTTGCGGAAAATGAAAAAGCAGCGTTATGGCTTCTGCAAAATATTTTTAACCATTTGATTAATATTCGCTTTATTATCGCCGGAAAAACTCCTTCTGATGCCTTAAAAAATGAAGTGGCAAAAAATAAAAATGCGCAATTAATCAGAAACCCTTCACAAGAAAAAATGGAGGAATTGATCAAAAATGCCCACCTTCATTTATTGCCTTCTTTTAATTCCACAGGAATAAAAATAAAATTACTGAACGCGTTATTTAATGGAAGATTTATCATAACCAACACCGCTTCTTTAGATGGAACGGGCCTTGAAACCCTTTGTGAACTTGCAGAAACACCAACTGAATATCTTCAAAGAATCCAGGAATTATGTGACATTCCATTTACTGAAAGTGAAATTAATAAGAGAAAGGAAATTCTAACGAGCACGTTTGATAATGAAAAAAATGCGAAGCTCCTTATGAGCTGGCTATAGATGCATTATCGTAAACTTTTCCTCTTTCGGTTTTTATCGTTCTTGCCGGAAATTTATTGATCACAGGGTAATCATGAGTAGCCATTATGATCGCAGTTCCATAATCATGACTGATACTGAAAAGCAAACGCATGATCTCATCAGATGTTTCAGGATCAAGGTTTCCGGTTGGCTCATCAGCCAGCAACAATTTAGGAGAATTCAAAAGCGCTCTTGCCACATCAATTCTTTGTTGTTCTCCCCCACTCAATTCAAAAGGCATTTTAAAACCTTTTGTTTTCAGCCCGACTTTTTCTAAAACATCAGCGATTTTTTCATCCATTAATTTATCATCTTTCCAACCCGTAGCACGCAAAACAAATTTTAAATTGTTATTTACATTTCTGTCAGTCAGCAGTTGAAAATCCTGGAAAACAACGCCAAGTTCACGACGCAAATAAGGAATTTTTTTCCAGTCCAATTTGCGCAAATCAAAGCCTACAACGGTTCCCTCACCTTCTTTGAAATCAAGGTCACCATATAAGGTTTTCAGAAGGCTTGACTTTCCGGTTCCGGTTTTTCCAACAAGATATACGAATTCGCCGCGGTTTACAGTAATGGTCACATCTGAAAGAATCAGAGAATCGCCCTGGTAAATATTTACATTTCTTAAATCTACAATCGGGTCACCCATAAAATAATTATCGTTGATTAATTAAATGAATAAACAAGAGACGTAAAGTTAATTGTATAATTATATTTTTCAGGAAAGAAATATTATACATCTGTTAAAAAGGAATTAATCAGAAAGTAAGGGAATAAAATAAGAAGTAGATTCCCATTTCAAGGAACGAAGTAACAAAGCTTTCCACTCTTTTAATGAAAAGCTGATTGAATTCGTATGAATTATTGAAAAAAAGGTTCTTAAACCCTGTAAATTGATAAATTCCTTTAGCAGAAAATTATTCCTTTAGAAGAAAATCATTTTCCTTGTTAGAAATAAAGGGTTACCAAACCCGAAATATTAACTTCTTCCCCTTTTCACTTCATGCCAATTAACTGGAATTGATGCGCTGTCCACTATTTTTTTAATAAAACTAAAAAAATAGTTGGTTAACTAAAATATTAGTTTATATTTGTTCCCAGAAAACAATTATAAAATGAAAACATTAACAAAAGCAGAAGAAGAAGTAATGCAGGTTGTTTGGAAAAAAGGCAAATCATTTCTTAGAGAGATTGTTGCTGAAATGCCTGAGCCGAAACCGCATCAAAATACGGTGGCCACAATTCTAAAAATATTGATTGAGAAAGGATTCGTAGGCATAGAAGTTTTCGGAAGAATGCATGCTTATTATTCCCTGGTAAACAAAGACGCCTATTCAAAAGGAAGGGTAAAATCCCTGGTGAAAAAATATTATGAAGGCTCTTTCAGCAATATTGTGTCATCAATGGTGAAAGAAAATAATCTTAGCATTGAAGAACTGGAAATGCTATTGAAGAAATTAAAAAAGGGGAAATAGCAGTGATTTCCTCAGCCTGAACTTCGATAAAAAAATATTTAACCTGTCTAACCTTCGGTACCGACCTTAAAAACATTTTATCATGATAACTCTAGGATGGTATTTATTAAAAGTGATCATTTGCTCCGGCATTTTATGCGGCTATTATTTTTTAGCATTGAGAAATAAAGTTTTTCATCGCTGGAACCGCTTTTATATATTGGCAGCGATCGTCATTTCTTTGATCGTTCCGGTGATGAAAATTAATGTTTTCCAAAATAATGAAGACGAAGGAACAGTTGTTCAAATGCTGCAAACAATTAGTGATGGTGATGAAGCAGTGGTCGAATATAGTAGAAACAGCGGCTTTCAAATCAATACGGAAAATCTAGCAGAATCTGCCTACCTCCTGGTTTCTGCGATTTTCTTAACCATTTTCTTTGTTTCATTATTTAAGATAAAAAAACTGAAGAGAAAATATTATGAAACAAAAATCGAAGGTATCAGTTTCATCAACACCAATGAAAAAGGTACGCCCTTTTCATTTTTCAAATCTATTTTCTGGAACAACGCGATTGATCTTCATTCTAAACCAGGCCAACAGATTTTCAATCATGAAATAGCGCATATAAAAGAGAAGCATTCTTACGATAAAATCTTTATGAATATGGTTCTCATCTTTTTCTGGATCAACCCTTTCTTTTGGCTGATGCGCAAAGAGCTGTACATGATTCATGAATTTGTTGCTGACAAAGAAGCGCTGGAAGACAGTGATATCAATGCTTTGGCTGAGATGATATTGCAAACAGTTTATCCCGGGCAAAATTTTTCCGTAGGAAACAGTTTTTTTTATTCACCCATAAAACGAAGGATTATGATGCTCACAAAAAATAAAAATCCCAGAGTAAATTATTATAGCCGTTTGCTCGTTTTGCCATTGGCAGTCATTATAATTTTCGCTTTTACTTTAAAAGTCAATTCTTCCAATTCCATCAATTCTTATAATGGAAAAACAATTATGGTTGTAATTGATGCAGGACAGGGAGGAAAGGATAACGGCGCTCATTCTGCAAATGGTTTGAAAGAAAAAGACATTACACTTTCTATAGCAAAAAAAATTGCCGCATTAAACTCAAATGATCATATTCAAATCTTGCTTTGCAGGGATTATGATCAAAGTATTTCTGTAAGAGACAGAGTTCATTTTGCAAAAAATCATGACGCTGATTTGTTTGTTTCGATCCATGTTAATGCAGCAGTAAATGAACAATTAAATGGTTTTTCTGTTTCTATTGACAGGAATAGTACAGGGAAAAATCAGCTACTTGCTTCAGCAATAATTAATGAGTTAAAGGCAACCTACAAAACAGACAATGAAATTGAAGTCCGAAACAGAGGACTAGGACTGTTTACAGTTGATTCAAACTCTTGTCCAGCGGCACTTATACAATGTGGCTATTTAAGTAATTCAAATGATGCTGCATTTATCAGTAATGATGCGAACCAGGAAAAAGTTGCAAAAAATATTTTGAGCGCCATTAATAAGTATGCTTCTTCATTGAACAGCGATATGACAGTAGCAAATGAAACTTTACAGTCAGGTAAAAACGATACAATTCGTTCTATGTACTACAAAGGCAAAACGGTGAAAAATATTGAAATTCAATCTGCATCAAAAAAAATTAAGGAAACAGCACCCGATATTAAAGTAACGTATGAAGATGGCAGCACAGAAATGATTTCAAAAATGGAAGCAGATAAACACGGAATTGTTTTACCACCGCCACCTCCGCCCGGATTACCAGCTTCTTATTTTAAATCAAAAGCCCTTTTTGTAATCAATGGAAAAACTTCTACTAGTCAAAGAGCCGAGGAACTTAATCCGAAAAGTATAGAGAGTATTTCTATTCTTAAAGGCGACAAAACGGCAAAAAAATACGGAGATAAAGGAAAGAACGGAGTGATTGAAATAAATACAAAAAATAAAGCAGGAAATGTAACTTTCATTCCTACTGATGCAAAAACAATCAATGGTTTTCCATCTGATGTTTTGGTTTTCATAAATGGAAAAGAATCGACTAAAGAAGCATTTAAAAATATTAATCCGAATACCATAGAATCAATAACTGTTTTAAAAGGTGCCGAGGCTGTCAAGAAGTATGGGAATAAGGGTAGAGACGGATCTATAGAAATAGTTTTAAAGAACAATTCATTAACGACACAAGCAGTTGATACCTTACCCAATAAAGTTTTTACAAAAGTACAAGTTGAAGCCTCCTTCCCAGGTGGCCCAGAAGCATGGCAGAAATATATTATAAGGAAAATTAAAGCTTCTATTGACACGTTTACAAATGCAGATTATGGAACTTGCGTGGTCAGATTTATAGTAAATACTGACGGAAGTGTAAGTGATGTTCAGGCCACGACAATGAAAGGAACGCTGCTTGCAAAAAATTCCGTCGATGCAATCAAAAGTGGCCCAAAATGGATTCCTGCTTCACAAAATGGACATGTTGTTGCAGCATATAGGTTGCAACCGATAACCTTAACAAGTCCAAAAACAACTTCAGTCAATTCCGGATCCGATAAAAAATTAACTTTAATTAATACCACAAATGATCCTCAAAAAGTTTTTATAAAACTTAATGAAAAGGCTAATTTTCCTGGTGGGAATCAGCATGGTTAAAATATATTACCCGTATTATTCAAAAAAACAGTAACCAACTGTTTTTCGATGAAAATAGCCGGGAAATTGTGTTTTGCGTTTTATTGTAAATAGAGATGGATCAATAAGTGATTTACAAGCGACAAAGAAAGGAACAAAATTGGCTGAAGTGGCTGTAAATGCCATAAGGATGGTTCTAACTTGATTCCCGGAAAACAAAACGGTCATTCAGTAAATTCTTATATAAAAAAGCAAGTTAGATATTTAATGAACGATCAAATAGTTATAACAGAACCGCAATAACTTTAGCTACCAAAACTAACTGCGATTTTTATAAGTAAGATAATCTTCCCAATACGAAATGAAAAATCTGTAATCTTCCTATGTTCTTGTGTGTCAAGCTTATATTAAAAAAACGGCAAATTACAAATCCTTTTCCCTGTTGTTTTTAATGTTTGCGTTAACAGGTTGGAAAGTTTTAAGTAAGCAAGTTGCAGGGAATTATGTTGAAAGGTGTTGTATTGTCCAAGAAGGGCCGTTAAACCCTTAAAATTCCAATTCGCCGTTTTCAGTTTTTATCAATAAAAATTTCTTTTCACTCTCCTCCACTCTTCCAATAATTTGTGCCTCAATATTAAATGTGGAAGCCAGTGAAATGATTTTCTCGGCAAAATCCGCATCTGTATAAATTTCCATTCTGCAACCCATGTTGAAGACCTGGTACATTTCGCGATCATCTGCATTGCTCGCTTCCCGGATCTTTTTGAAAATTTCCGGTGGAGTAAATAAGTTATCTTTTATTACTCTTACATTTTCAGGAATGTATTTTAAACATTTCGTTTGTCCGCCGCCGCTGCAATGGATCAATCCATAAATTTTATCGAAATCATTGTCTAAAATATTTTTGATCAATGGAGCAAAAGTTCTTGTGGGAGAGAGCAGGCCTGTAGCATCACTGACCGTGTGTTTACCGATATAAACCACTTCATCATGCAAAGAATTATCATAGCTTTCTTTAAAATTTACTGCATAATATTTATTGAGAAAATCATGACGTGCTGAAGTCAAACCATTGCTTCCAATGCCGCTGTTATAATTTTTTTCATAAGAAGCTTTCCCAAAAGATGCCAGGCCAACAATTACATTTCCCGGTGTTATTTTTTCATTAGAAATGATCTTTGACTTTGGCCATCTGGCAGTCATAGTTCCGTTAACGGCAATCGTTCTCACCACATCACCTACATCGGCAGTTTCGCCACCGAGATAATGTATGTTAATTCCAAATGTTTTCATCAGGTCAAAAAATTCCTGCGTACCATTTATTATTTGTTCCAGCACTTCGCCAGGAATCAGATTTTTATTCCTGTCGATGGTAGAATTAAAAATTATGTTATCATAAATCCCCACACACAAAAGATCGTCAAGGTTCATCACCACTGCATCCTGCGCGATTCCTTTCCAAACAGAAACATCTCCGGTTTCTTTCCAATATAAATACCCAAGAATGCTTTTTGTGCCGGCGCCATCTGCATGCATTACATTTATGAAGTCGTCATCATTGCCCAAATAATCCGGGTAAATTTTGCAAAAAGCATTCGGAAAAATTCCCTGGTCAAGATTTTTTACGGCCGCATGGACTTCTTCTTTTTGCGCGGAAACGCCACGTTTCGAATAGAGAGACATTGTTTAAAATTGTTTAGCCTGTTTAGAACGTTTAGATTGTTTAGAACTGGGTAAAAGTAAGATTGGAGAACCAATTTTCCATCTTCAAAATATTTATTTATCAATTAACTTGCAAACCTCTTATGAAAGTACACAGAGATATCAATCATCTTCCCCAGTTTGTAAATGCCGCCATTACGATTGGCACTTTTGATGGCGTTCATTCCGGTCATTGCCAAATTATTAACCAGCTCAAAAAGGAAGCTTCAATCAATGAAGGCCAATCGGTGATCATCACTTTTGACCCGCATCCACGAATGGTTGTAAATCCTAAAAAAGATCAGCAACCGATCAAATTACTAAACCTACTTTCAGAAAAAATTGAACTTTTAAGCAAACAGGAAATCGATCATCTGGTGATCGTTCCTTTCACTTTGGATTTTTCCAACCAGTCTGCGGAAGAATATATTTCTGATTTTTTAGTGGCTAAATTTCATCCTAAAACAATCATTATTGGCTATGACCACCACTTTGGAAAAAACAGATCCGGCGACTATAAATTGCTGGAAAAATACCAGGAGAAATATCAGTATGAAGTAAAAGAAATTCCGGAACATGTATTGAATCATGTAACGATCAGTTCTACAAAAATCCGCACGGCTTTGGAAGAAGGCGATGTTGAAACTGCCAATAAATGTTTGGGCTATGATTATTTTTTTGAAGGAAATGTGATTGAAGGAAATAAATTGGGGAGAACGCTTGGTTACCCGACTGCAAATCTCCAGATTCAGGACCCAAATAAATTAATTTCCGCTGATGGAATTTACGCTGTGAATGTTAGCATTGGCAAAGAAAATAAAACCGCTTCCTTCGAACCGGAATCCTTTCACCAGGGAATGATGAGCATTGGTTTCAGGCCAACGATTGGCGATAATAAAAAAATGATCGAAGTAAATATTTTTGATTTTAAAGAAAATATTTATGGGCGCACACTTCGTGTTTATATTAAATATTTTATGAGAAAAGAAGAAAAGTTTGCAAATCTTGAGGAATTAAAAAATCAAATTTCTCTTGACGAAATGCATGCGAAGAAATTGTTGAAAATCCAATAATGTGCTTATTAGCAATCCTGAGTTGATGATTACGATAGTGAACTAAAAAATAACTGCAATTCTTATTTCTTTAAAAAAGACCTGCAAAAACTTTCCACATTGTAAAGAAACTGGTAAGAATTACCAGCGTTCCAATCAAAATAAACATCGTTTTTAAAGGCAATTTTCCAACCAGTTTTGCTGCAATTGGTGCAGCAATCAAGCCCCCGATAATTAATCCGGCAATATCTAAAAACGGAATACTTTTTAAGAAAATAAAGAAGGTGATCGAACTGGCGAAGACCACAAAAAATTCTGCAAGACAAACAGAGCCGACAACATAACGGGGACTTTTTCTTTTTGAAATTAAAGTGCTTGTTACCAAGGAACCCCACCCACCGCCGGCAAATGCATCCGTAAATCCACCAACAGAAGCAAGCCAGCCAGCTCTCTTCACTTTATTGTTCGGATCTTGTTTCTTAAATGCTTTGCGGATAATAAAATATCCGAGATAAACAGTGTAAAGTGAAACAGGGATGCGTACCCAGGTAGAATACTTCTGAGCATAAAAAGCGAGTGTCGCTCCAATGACGGCACCGGCAATTCCGGGAATGACCAGTGCTTTAAATAGTTTTTTATTGATGTTCCCAAAACGATGGTGACTATAGCCGGAAACACCGCTGGAAAAGACTCTTGCTGAATGGACACGGCTGCTTACAATTGCAGGATTAACGCCATTGGCCAGCAAAAAAGTAGTGGAAATGGTTCCGTATCCCATCCCCAAAGAGCCATCCGTCATTTGCGCAAGAAACCCGCAAAGCAGCATCATGAGAAAAGATTTTTTATCAACCACTGAAACAATTTCTTTTGTTGCGGAAACAATATCTTTTAGTGGAATATAGGAAAGAATAGCATGCCCCAAAATCATAAAAAAGAAAGCAAGCAAACTCCACTGCACGATCTTTTGCCATCCGTGTTTATGGCCTTTATTCAGGCGCGTTTGTTTGGCTACGAGAACTTTCGTAATATCATTGAGGTGCTTTACTTTTTCATCAAAATCGCCATTCATTCCTCCACGAATGCTTTCCATATTTTGCAAGACTTCTTCCATTTCATCAGGAATAAAATCATAGATGACTTCTTTCAATCGCTTCGCAATTGTCGGCGATTTGCCGTTGGTGGAAATACCGATTTTGACACTTCCTTTTTTGACAACAGAACCGAGATAAAAATCACATAAGGAAGGTTTATCGGCAACATTTGCCAGCTTACCTTTAGATTCCGCATCCTCTTTTATTTGTACGCTTGTTTCAAAGTTGTTCACAGCGGCAATGATCAGATCGGCTTCTTCAATATCATCAATAGTATAGGCTCTTTCATGCAATTCAATCGTTTGTTTTTCTTCCGCAACCTCCCGGATTGCCTGACTGATCTCGATTCCAACCAGTTTTATTTTTGTTTGAGGAGAATTATTGACAACTGAATTTAATTTTTCAAACGCTACATTTCCACCACCAATGATCAGCAATGAAAGTTCTTCCAGCTTTAGAAACACTGGAAATAAATGATTACTGTCATCACTTCGAATGATTAATTCTTCAGCAAGAGTAAGCGCTTTATTTTCCATTGAGCCTGTTTAAATATTAATCTTTAGAATTTACAAATTTGGTACGATGAGTAAAATCCCCAAAAGACTCTTTATTGATCCTTTCATTTTTAAAATCTGAAAATAAGGAATCCAGCTCTTCAAGTATCTGTGTTTCGTTCAGGCTTTCTTTATACAATTTATTCAGCCTGTATCCCTCATGGTCGCCACCCAAATTGAGATTGTATTTCCCTAACCCGGTTCCGATAAATCCAATTTCTGAAACGGAAGAACGTCCACAGCCATTCGGGCAACCAGTCATTCTCGTAATAATTTTTTCATTTTCAAGACCATGCTTTGAAAGCAAAAATTCAATCTTTGTCAGCAAAGAAGGAAGGTAACGCTGCGACTCTGCAAGCGCTAAAGGGCAGGTTGGCAGCGCAACACAGGCCATTGCATTTTTGCGAAGTAATGACGCATTATCAGTATGTTGAATGATTTTAAAATCTTCTAAAATATCATTGATCTGCTTTTTATCTTCGGGTTTTACATCACTGACGATTACTTTTTGATTGACTGTGCAGCGAAAATTTACTTTTCCTGTTTCAGCGATTTTCAGCAAAGCAGTTTTTAAAGAAACCTGTTCTGTATCCATCACTCTGCCATTTTCTGCAAAAACTGTGTAGAACCAGTTGCCATTAAAATCCTGTTGCCAGCCATAATAATCTTCACGCTCTGTAAACACATAAGGTTTCGATTCTTCAAACTTAAAGCCCATGCGCTTTTCAACCTCTTCTTTAAAATGATTGACACCCATTTTATCTACAGTATATTTCAATCGCGCCTGCTTCCTGTCAACACGATCTCCATGATCTCTTTGAACCGTTACCACTTCGTAAATCGCTTTAAAAGTTTTTTCTCCGGAGGGAACGAAACCAATTTCTGTCGCTAATCTTGCATAAGTATCAGGATTCCCAAAAGTAAATGCAAGTCCGCCGCCGATGGCGAAATTGAAACCAATCAATTGATCATTTTCCACGATGGCAATTAATCCTAAATCATTTCCCAATACATCAATATCATTATTTGGCGGAATGCAAATTCCGATTTTGAATTTGCGTGGGAGATAGGAATCCCGGTACAACGGATCTTCTTCCAATTTTTTATCCACTATTTTTTCTTCATCCAGAAATATCTCGTAATAAGCCCGGGTCTTCGGTTTCAGCATGTTGCTGATCCTTCCTGCATAAGAAAAGATTTCTTCATGAAGTGGCGACTGTACAGGATTCGGACTGCAGGTTACATTCCTGTTATCATCTCCGCAGGCTGCAATTGTGTCCAGATGGACACTATTGAAAATCTGATGAGTTGGTTTCAATCTTGATTTTAAAACGCCATGCAATTGAATGGTTTGACGGGTAGTAATCTTTAATTCGTCGGTGGAATCTTTCCCGGCAATATTATTCAGTGCGATCCATTGTTCTGAAGTTAAAATACCTCCCGGCATTCGCAGGCGAATCATGAAACTGTAGAGCCGTTCGAGTTTCTTTTTCGCTCTTTCTTCCCTGCGGTCGCGGTCATCCTGCTGGTACATTCCATGAAATTTCATCAGCAACGTATCTTCTTCACGCATAGCGCCTGTTAGTTCATCCTTAATACTCTCGGCAATAGTTCCGCGCAACGCATCTCCCTCAACTTTTACTCTTTCTAATAATGGTAATTTTTCTGACATAATTTATGGTGAATGGTGAATGATCAATTGTGAATGGTGAGCGGATAATGCTTGCACATTCAACATTTACTAATACACATCTGTCCGGTATCTTCCGGTTTCTTTTAAATTTTCGAGATATTGTTTTGCTTCCTCTTTTGATCTCTCACCGAATTGTTCAATAATCTGTAAAATTGTTTGTTCTACATCAAAGCTCATTGGTTCTTTAGCACCGCATAAATAAACATAACTCCCTGCCTCAAGCCATTCAAAAAATTCTGCGCCATGTTTTTGGATTTTATGTTGCACATAAATTTTTTCCTGCTGATCTCTCGAAAAAGCGGTGTCAATTTTTGTGAGCAAATTGGTTTCAACAAAATTTTGAATTTCCGTTTGATACAGGAAATCAGATATGAAATGTTGTTCACCAAAAAACAACCAGTTCTTCCCGGAAGCGCAGGTTGAATCCCGTTCCCACAAAAAGGAACGAAAGGGCGCAATCCCTGTGCCGGGGCCGATCATAATAACATCTCTGTCTTCTTCGGGCAGGCGAAAATTATTGTTCGCGGAAATATAAAATGGCAATACATTCTCTTCATTCAGCAGCGATAAAAAATCAGAGGCAAGCCCATGTTTCAGTTCATCATTTATTGTAAAACAATTTTTTGCCACCGTAATGTGCACTTCATCAGGGTGCGCTTCCGGCGAGGAAGAGATAGAATATAACCGGGGTGCGATCGGCTCTAAAATTTTGAGTACTTCTATAAATTGATTACTGTCTTTTACAGAATAAATTTTCAGCAGATCAAGCAAATCAATTTTTGTCGAAGGAATTTCCTGTTGAACAACGGCCGCATATTTTTTTACAACGCGTTCAGGTAAATTCAGGATGTTTAATTTTTTCTTCAAAAGATCATACACTGAAATTAATTCATCCTTATGATCAAGATTAGCCGAGGGATCAACCGCTGTTATCTCAATGATTTTTTCAACAATTTCTTTTTTATTTTCAGGGATAACACCAATGGAATCGCCGGGTAAATACGCCACATTTTCTGCCTCAATTTCGATATGAAAAGTTTCTTTGTTGCTTCCGCTATCATTCAGATTAATATGTTCACGCACTTTTCCATGATAGATTTTTTTTCCTGAAGTTTTTTTAATTTTTGCGACAGGCGAGAGAGAAGATTCGCTTTGCGGATTTTCATTTAAAGCATTCATTACTTTTGAAAACCACTCCTCTGCTTCAATATCATAATCTACATCACATTTTTGTAAGGGCGCGATTCTATTGGCTCCCAGCTTATTCAGTTGCTGATCAACATCTTCACCGGCTTTACAAAAGAGAGGATATCCTGAATCTCCTAAGGCAAGAACACTGTATTTTAATTTTGAAAGCTTTAATTCGTTTGCATGTACAAAATCATAAAACTTTTGTGCAGCCACAGGAGGTTCTCCATCACCATGCGTGCTCATGATTGTCAACAAATATTCTTCTTTATTAAGGTCGGTAAGGCGATACTGATCAAGGCCATGGATCTTTGCATGATGGCCTAATTTTTTTGCTTTAGCGGCAAAATCTGTTGCCAGTCTTTTTGAATTTCCGGTTTCAGTGCCATAAACGATTGTGATCTTTTGTGTGGCATTTTTTTGCTCAGCTTTCACTTCAGGCTTTTGTTTAGAAAGAACGCCATTCAGGTAACCGTTGATCCAGATCAGTTCATCGTTGCTGGAAGTGTTGATGAGTTCTAAAAGCGTATTTAATTTTTGCTCAACTAACATTTGAAATTTTTTCGGGTTGAAGGTTTGGGATTAAATGATTCAATGGTTCGAAATAATATTCTTTGCTGGCATTGTTTTCAAGCCATTTAAAATTTTCATGAAGAGAAACCACGCGCCCAATTATAATCAGCGTTGGAGAAACAAAATCCGATTCTGAAATGCTTCTTTTAAAATCATACAAATTCATGATCTGCACATTCTGAAAAGGTGTGGTTGCCTGTTCGATAATTGCCAGCAATTTGTCTTCATCAATATGATGCGCCGTCAATTTTTCCACTACATCTAAAAGTGTTTCCGACGACATATAAAAGACCAATGTGTCTTCTGTATTGGCCAGTTCTTTCCAATGCCGGTCAGTAACGATATCCGATTTATAATACGTAAGAAAGCGCACAGAAGTGGCATAACCTCTTGCTGTCAGCGGAATTCCGGCGAAGGCCGCTGCTCCTAAAGCAGCGGTCACACCCGGAATGATTTCATAAGGAATATTACTTGCAACAAGGGCTTCTAACTCATCCAGAATGTTTGAAAAAATGGAAACATCACCACCTTTTAAACGTACCACCAATTTCCCCAGTAAGGCATTTTCAACCATCAATTGGTTGATGGTTTTTTGAGGCGTTGAAATTCCGCGGCGGCATTGTTTGCCTACATAAATAATTTCAGCTTTTGGCGAAACATAATTCATCAATATTTCTTTGCTTACTAGCCTGTCAACCAAAACAACATCCGCATTTTGCAGAAATCGTGCTGTTTTTATGGTAAGCAATTCAGGATCACCGGGCCCGGCGCCTGCAAGAATTACTTTTCCTGTTTTGAATGATGATTGCATATTTAAGTCTACTAAATCAGTAGGATTAAAAAATAAAAAAATTTAAGGAGCTTACTGAATCATACAGGCTCCTACCGTTACACAACTCGTTTCATCAATTAAGATCGCCCCACCGTTTTGCCTGATCTTTTTATAGGAATCAAATGCAACGGGCGAAGCGGTTTTCACTGTTGCTTTGATAATATCATTCAACACAGCTTTTTCAGGAGAATAATTTTTCTGAAGTGTATTCACGTCCAGTTTGTATTCAATATCTTTTATCACGCTTCTCACACGGCTGCTGTTTGTTTGCAACAAATATTTATTTCCCGGAGCCAAAGGTTTATTGTCCATCCAGCATAAAAGAACTTCAAATTCCTGCTCGAGTTGAGGTTGATTATTTCGAGGAACGATCAAATCACCGCGGCTAACATCAATATCATCTTCCAGGTGAATAATGACGCTTTGCAACGCATACGCTTCATTCACTTTTTCACCACCAATTTCAATTGCTTTGATCACACTTTCAACGCCTGAAGGAAGAACAGTAACCGCATCGCCCTTGCGGTAAATTCCGCTGATAACTTTACCGGCATACCCCCTGTAATCGTGTAATTCCGGGGCTTGCGGACGAATAACATACTGAACAGAAAATCTGCCGTCAGTGAGATTTACATCAGAATCTAATTGTACATTTTCCAAAAAAGTCAATAAAGGATCACCGTCATACCAGGAAAGATTGTGAGAAGTTTCAACAATATTATCACCATTCAAAGCGCTGATCGGAATGTATTTGATGTCTTTCAATCCAAGCGATTTTGCCACTTGTTCATAATCAATTACAATATTATTATAAACATCCTGCGAATAATCTACGAGGTCCATTTTGTTGATTGCAACAACGATATGCGGAATATTCAACAAAGAAGCGATAATAGAATGGCGACGTGTTTGCTCAACCACTCCATTTCTTGCATCAATTAAAATAATGGCAAGTTGCGAATTGGAAGCGCCTGTTACCATGTTTCTTGTATATTGAATATGGCCTGGCGCATCAGCAATGATGAACTTGCGTTTTGGAGTGGAAAAATATTTGTATGCCACATCGATCGTGATTCCCTGCTCACGTTCGGCACGTAAACCATCGGTGAGAAGCGCGAGATCAATTTCTCCATTGAGTTTGTTTTTACTTTGCTTTTCGATCGCTTCCAGTTGGTCAATCAAAATAGATTTGCTGTCATACAACAATCTCCCAATCAAAGTGCTTTTTCCATCATCAACGCTTCCTGCGGTTATGAATCTTAATATGTCCATTGTTTAGTTCTTAGTTTTTAGTTTGTCGCTATGTAATCAGTTATTAGTGATAAGTGCCTTCCTAATAATCAATTACTCATAACTTATTTCTTTGTACTTAAAAATATCCACCCTTCTTCCTGTCTTCCATTGCTGCTTCTGAAACTTTATCATCGATTCTTGTTTCGCCCCTTTCGCTGGTATTTGTAGCGATAATTTCTGAAATAATTCCATCAACATCTATGGCGTTAGATTCAACTGCCGCGGTACAAGTCATGTCACCAACCGTGCGGTAGCGAACTCTTTTTGTTTTAATCACATCGGTGGGATCAAGTTTGATAAAATCAGAAACAGAAACCAATTGTCCCTGGTGTTCTATCACCTCTCTTTCATGCGCGAAATAAATAGGTGGTAATTCAATTTTTTCCCTTTTGATATAATTCCAGATGTCCAGTTCAGTCCAGTTACTGATTGGGAAGGCACGTACATTTTCACCTTTATGTATTTTGCCATTGTAGATATTCCATAATTCCGGTCGTTGCAATTTTGGATTCCATCCGCCAAATTCATCTCTTACTGAAAAGATTCTTTCTTTCGCTCTTGCTTTTTCTTCGTCTCTTCTTGCACCCCCGATCAATGCATCAAATTTGAATTCTTCAATCACATCCAGTAAGGTGAAAGTCTGCAACTGATTTCTGCTGGCAAATTTTCCTTTTTGTTCTGTAAGATTTTTTTCTCTGATGGTGTCTTCCACTTTTCTTACGATCAGTTTTTCGCCAATTTTGTTTACCAGTTTATCGCGAAATTCCAATGCTTCAGGAAAGTTGTGGCCGGTATCGATATGAACCAAAGGAAAAGGGAATTTTCCGGGACGAAAAGCTTTTAACGCAAGGTGCACAAGGGTTATAGAATCTTTTCCGCCGGAAAATAATAACGCCGGATGTTCAAACTGGCCGGCCACTTCACGCATAATGTGAATGGCTTCCGATTCTAATTGTGCTAAATAATCTAAACGATATTGACTCATTTTTTTCGCTTTTTAATTCATTAAGAGGCTTGCTGCTGATGCACATGTAGCCCGCATTCTTTTTTTGTATTGTCTTCCCACCACCAGCGGCCGGCTCTGAAATCTTCGCCCGGTTTGATGGCTCTTGTACATGGCGCGCAGCCAATGCTTACAAATCCACGGTCATGCAAAATGTTGTAAGGAACATTGTATTTATTGATATAATCTTTTACTTCTTGGGTTGTCCAGTGCAGCAAAGGTTGATATTTAATGATTTGATTGCTTTCGTCCCATTCAATTTGCGGCATATCATGACGATTATTGGAATGTTCAGCGCGAATTCCGGTTATCCAAATGGAATTTCCTTTCAACGCTCTTTTCAAAGGCTCCACTTTTCTTGCAAAACAACAGCCCTTGCGTAGATCAACAGATTCATAAAAAGAATTCGGGCCATGTTCTTCAACAAATGGCTCCAGCAAATTGTGATCAGGATAATATGCTTTGATTTTTGTGTGATATCTTTCATTGGTAGCGCTCCAGCAAGAATAAGTTTCTTCAAAAAGCCTTCCTGTATCCAAAGTAAAAATGCTAACAGGAAGTTGGTTGCTCAAAATCTTATCGGTAATCGCCTGGTCTTCATAACTGAAACTGGTAGAAAAAGTAACTTCACCGGGAAATTCTGTTGTCAAACGGCTGATCACTTCTTCTATCGATAGAAGTTTTGCGATTTCAGCTATCCGCGAAACTTGATTTTGTAAAGGCTTAGACATTTTATTGAGGGGTTTAGAAAATTCAAATATTAATTAAGAAGAAAAAAGTTTTGTTCGTTAAAAGCAGCAACAACACTTTAGGCAGCGGTTAGTACACATATACATTAAATAATAAGGTCGGGTCATCATGTAAAATTTGAATAGTCTACTGCGAAGGTAGGGTAATAGATTTAAAAACTATCAAATTTTTTTAAACATTTGTGAAAAACCTTTGAATTGCGGTTTTTCGTTGCTGAAAAACCAATTGTTATGGAAAAATAATTCATCGGGAACCCATTTCCCCATTTTAAAAAAAGTGTGCAAGATATTATTCGATCTGATCGCAGAAAAAGTTTCGATACTCTTTTACAATTTTGGCATCGTGTTTGTTTTATTGAAGTCAAAGATTAAAAATTCAAATTTCTCATAAGCAGTTAGTTTTGGTAAACGGCCCCTGTTTTTACAGGGGCCTTCTTTTAAATAGAAGCTTCATTCAAAAGCCTAAAGAAAATAACGCTATTTATCCCGGAAAAATATTCGGGAAAATATATTAATAAAGAAAAAGTATACTTACAAAATATGAACGTCCTTTACTTCCATGGATTTAACAGCAATGAAAACTCGGTCACTGTCAGGATGTTGCGGCAAAATATGCCACAACTTCTCAGCCTTTCTTATGATTATGTGAATGCAGATCATGCCTATAAAGAAATTTCTATACTTATTGAAAAAATATTAAATACAGATAAGGATCTCACTTTGGCGGGAACTTCTTTGGGAGGTTTTTGGGCGGATTATTTTTCACAATTGCACTCATTAAAATGTGTGATCGTAAACCCGGTTTTGCATCCTTCCATCACTTTGCAAAAAGCAATTCCATTTAGTCCGTTGAAAAATTTCTACTCCGGGGAACAAAGAATCTTCACCTATGAAAATGTCCTCGCATATAAAAAATATGAAGTAGAAATAAAACCAAATCCTTTCAGAACGGTCGTTTTATCAAAAAATGATGAAGTGCTTGATTATAAAGAAGCAGAAAAATGCTACCAAGGAAAAGGAAAAATAATTTTGACTGAAGAGGGCCACACCATCCAGGATCACAAAAAAATCATAAGCATTATTAAAGAAGCAACACTACAAACAGAAGCAACTTTTTAAAATAATTTTATGTTAGACAACCCCGTTGCAGATTCTTTTGGCATTGTGTTTGTTTGATATAAATCAAAGTTTAAAAATAAAAATTTCTCATAAGCAGTTAGTTTTGGTAAACGGCCCCTGTTTCTACAGGGGCCTTCTTTTTTAATCATTAACTCTAACTTGTCTTAATCAAAAACATTCTTGTACACTTCACTTTTCATGAAGCCTCCAAAAGGAATACTGCGGGAAAAAATAAATATTTCCAGCCCCGGGTAATTCTTTTTATAAATAAAATCCAGATTACGGCCTTTGTTCATTCTCACATAAATCATATCATCAGCACTGATAAAATTGTTTTGCAAAAGAATATTTGTCAATTGCCTGTTATGAAAAATCGCTTTTTTTATTTTTTTGTTTCGAAGCAAAAAAGGCAACAAGTGGTCATTAAATCTTCCAAACAAATAAGCCCCAGCATTTTTGCATAAACTGGTCTTATTAATATCGGAAGAAACATAAGGCAGAATGTCAAATCTCACCACATTTTCATGAAGAAAATCAAGATGCTCCCTATTTCTAAAAGTTAATTTGGAGAGGCTTGCAGAAAGACTTTTATAATATTTTAACGGCCATTCGCTTCTTTTTTTGTAAAACTGAAAAAGGTTGTTGTGAAAGTTTAGGTAATTATCCCATGTGCTATTTTTAAACCGATTTTCAAAAGCCATCTTTTTTGCATCAAAGGCAGTATTCATTTCAACGATTGCTATTTTTTCCTTCCCTCCTGTCAGATCTCCTGCCCAGTAAGACGGCAACTCTTTATGATGAAGATGCTTCGGTTTATGAAGATTCAAATTATTTGAAATTGCTTGTACATTTCCTGCATAAACTTCAGGTGTAAGTTTAAATGCATCAAATTCCTTTCGTACCGGCAAGAGAAATTTTTTCAACAAAATCATTTTTTTAGGGTTTCAACCTAATAAAAACGGAATTGCCGGTATTTTATTGTTTTCCTGTTAAATAAAATGCCGTTTCGAAAGAAGAAAATAAATAGACGCAATTTCAGACAAACATCCTATTATAATTCATTACACGTAAGGATGTTGCTTTACAAAAGTGACTGCCAGGTAAAAATTGCTTTCCGATGCTGGACATCTTTATTTTCAGCAGGATCGTCACTGTACCAGTCTTTTGTTCGCTCTGAAATGATGGCTTTTAAGTCAGATATCGAAATCGATTTTTTCGATTGTACTGGTTTAATCGCTTTTACATCCACCCCATTTACTTCTACTTTTGTAGCGATCCATGAAGTAGCCAATCTCGGAATTGTTACACCAAGTATCGTCCCCGGTAATCCATTAAAAGAAGCCGGCCCGGCCGGAGGCGTAATTTCTTCTGTGTAAAAAACAAAAACATATACGCTGTCGAGGATCACCGCAACTGCCTTTCGACAATTAAAACCTGCAATAACCCTGTTCTCATTTACCACCTTCCAATTCAGTTTTGGGATCGAATCAAAAATATTAATATTACTTCCATCAATGTTCTTCTGGATCGCACAAACACCTTTATGGAAGTCATAAAAATATTGATTTTCGTCATCGCCACCTTTAATAAAAACGGGAAGCTTGTTGGCCGTTGGATCCCAATGATCAAACTGGTAAATGCTTTTATCATTGGCAAATGTGAGTGTAAAATAGCCGGTTTTAAATCTCGGTAATTGATCTTTCAACATTTGGGTCCAGCTATCATCATCAGAAAGTCTTGTTTTCCTTATATCCGATTTTACTTCGTATTCAATTTTCGCTTTGCTGATAAATGTCTGCGCATTCAAAACCGTGCATGAAAAGAGAAACGCTAAAAAAAATAGGTTGATCTTCATATTGTTGTTTTTAAACAATCAGTTATTTTGTTCATTTATTTTTAAAGTTCCATACGAATCCGAGCATAAAATACCTTTTCAGCCTGTCATTGGTCTGCTCGGTATAAGTGTTGCCATAAAAGTTCCTGTCAATGCCAATATTTTGATTGAGAATATCTCTCACTTTAATATAGGCCGTAAATTCATCGTGCCTGAAAGTCCGTTGAAACTGTGCGTTCCATAAATGCGTAACAAGATTATCATTTAACTGAAACGTTTTTTGCCGGTAAGAATAATCATAATCAGTGCTAAGCGACCAAACTTTTTTGAAATACACCGTTCCATTAAAACCAAGTGTGTTGGTGTAATAATGGATCCTTGTATCGTTTTGCGACGTGGTGCTGTTATTATAGTTTACCTCATCACTTATTGTGAAATCATATTTTTTCTCTTTTGATTTATTAATGTAAACAGAAACGCCCGGAGCAAAAGTCTTGGAATAACTTTTTTGACTGTTGATTACCTGCGCATATCTGCTGAAACGAAATGAAGGGCCAAAATTAAATCGTGTATTGATCTTTTTATTTTTAAACCCCATTCCACCATAAAAATTCACAGAATAATTACCATTTACATTAACCGGTTGTGAAATTGTTTTTCCTGAATCCAGGTTGATAATGCTATTCGTGGTGATAGCGTTTTGCTGAACATTAACGTTGAAAGACTCATAGGTGAAGACATCTTTTAAAAAGTTATAAGAGCCGTGAGAAAGATACATAGAATGTCTGAAAGCCGGTTTCAAAGCAGGATTACCTATTACCTGGTTAAAATAATCATTATTATTCCTTAATGGTTGCAACTGATCAACAGTAGGCTGTTGAGTATTTCCATTATAATAGAGGCGGATATTATGATTCGGTTTATACGTATAAGTTATATTGGCAGAAGGATAAAAGTTGGTGTAACTTCTTATGTAATCTTTATTGAAAGTAATATCCTTTAGATCGAAGTGAGTAAATCCAAATCCGGAACCTATATTCATTTTTAATTTTTTCGAGGAGAAATTAATTTTTGCTGATGGAATATTCTGAAGAATATTTTGTTTAAAATTATTCGATAAAGAATCTACCAGATAATCATATTTCCCGGAAGCGTTCGTATAATTATATGTTAGCTGATCATTGGTACCATAATTATAAGCAACCTGGTAGCCCAGGAGCAGCGAAAGACTTTTGTTAAGCGGCTCTGTATAAACGATTGATGCCGATAAGTTTTTGGTAGATTGCTGATAATCTTTTCTTTGATCAAGATCAAGGCCACCGGAAGGCTGCCCGTTAAAATACGCCTCATTAGCAGATTTCAGAAAGTCATTTCCTGTATTATCTAAAGAACGCCAGTCACCCGAAAATGTTAAGGTGCGTCTGCTTTTATGAAATTTATGTTTGAAAATAAAATTTCCTGATAAAGCGTTTTTATCACTTTTGGTTTGCAATCGCCTGTCACTCGTATTTTTAAGAGTGCCAGTGTTACCAACGGTTTCAGAGTTGGTAAGATCATCACTTTCTGTATGGTAAAAATTATTATTGGCGGTTACTTTTAATGAATTTGCTGAATCAAATTTGATATCGATCACTCCTCTTAACTTGAAATTGTGCCTGTTCACATCCATCGACTCATTTGAATTTGTATTCAAAACCGAATCGCCAATTTGTGACTGCGTAAATGTTGTCTGATGATTCAGGTATTGTTGGCTGTTATACTTTGGCGCCAGGTTGAGATTATATTTGTCATTCCATTTATTACTGTATTGCACGCCGGCATTTACATTGGTAATATAGCCGTTCCTCGTATTTACATAAGGTTCATCATCAGAGCTGCCTGTCCATATAAAATTTACATTTCCATCATCACTGATATCAAGCGATACATTCTCTTCGCCGCTATACTTTTGTTCATCCTGCCAGCTAAGACCATCCTGTCCGGTATTCCCATTTAGGAAAAAAGCCGATAGTTTTCTTTTCCCTTTAAAAGAACTAAACATCAGGTTATCGTTATACCGGTTGTCAATATGCTTTTCAGGCCCGGCACTCACATCCGCCTTTCCAAAATAACCGGTCTTTTTATTGTCTTTCAATTTCAGGTTGATCGTTTTTTGTGTTTTACCATCATCAATTCCGGTAAATTCTGCCTGATCACTTTTTTTATCAAAAACCTGCACTTCTTTGACTGCATCAGCTCTCAGATTTTTGACAGCCATTCCAGGATCATCACCAAAAAATTCTTCTCCATCAACTAAAACTTTTTGCACAGTTTCGCCCATTGCTTTTATTTGACCATCTTTGTCCACCTGGATGCCCGGAAGCTTTTTCAATAATTCTTCCACATTTGCATTTGGTCCGACTTTAAAACTATCTGCCGTATAAACAGTTGTATCGCCTTTTATCCGGAACGGCGCACCAGTTTTAATGATCACTTCCTGCAAAAGTTTGCTTTTAGAAACCAGGCTCGTCAGGGGAAGTTTAGTGTCATTCTTTGCCTCAATATTATACAACAGATCGGCATAATAAGGATGCGAGGTCATTAAAATATAATTACCGGGTTTTACATTTTTAAGTAAATAATTGCCGGCAGTATCTGTGCGTGCAAACGAATAAAGAATAGAATCTTTTGGAGTGAATAAAGCGACCACCGCGTTTTGAATCGGCTTATCTTCATTGGCATCTTTTACTTTTCCTGAAACGGTTGCTGTTTGGGCACTGCACAAAAAAGTGAACAGTAATCCCGGGATAAAGAGAGCCAAGAATTTTTTCATTAAAACTTTAGTTTTAAGTTGAATAATAATTTTATAAATGTGAGGAAATTAAATACAGCCAAAAAATTGCTTAACTTAAAACTTAGTTAAAACTACTTTTCTCTATTGAAGATTCAAAATGAAATAAATTCCATAAGAAATATTTTACAGAAAAGATTACATCACCTTTTTTGAAAGCCTGAGCATCAAAACATTATGCCAAGCAATCGAACTTTTCAAAGGTTTTTTTGTATCGCCAAGTTAGATTTTCCAAAGATTGCTACCGCATAATCTAAATTTTTAGCGTCAATATCTTATTGAAAATTGTATCCTCCGCCCATTTGAAATTGATATTTTTTGTTTCGCCGGACCTGTTTAAAAAACAATATTTAAAAAAATTAGAAGTATATTTTAAAAAAGCTTCGTTTTATTTACATTAAATGTTGTGGTAAGATTTTCAACTTGAATCTTAAAATCACCGGCTTCAAGAATTTTTTTATTATCATTATTTATAAAGGCCAATTCTTTAAGAGGTAGAGTGAATGTGATTGTTTTTGATTCTTCCGGTTTTAAATTTACCTTCTCAAACCTCCGCAATCTTTTTACATCAGGCGTAATGGAAGCAACCAAATCTGATGTGTACAATTGAACCACTTCTTTTCCTTCCTTGTTTCCGGTGTTTTTTACGGTAACATTAACCGTTGCAGTTTCATCAGGGCCGAAAGTTGTTTTATTAATTTTCAAATCGCTGTATGCAAATGTGGTGTAAGACAATCCAAAACCAAACTGCCATTGCGGATCAAAATCTCCACCTTGCGGATTGCCATCTCCTTCTGAAGGCTTATGTATATAACTTACCAAAGAATTTGGATAACGCGGATAAGTGATCGGCAGTTTTCCGCTTGGATTAATATCGCCGGTGAGAATATCTGCCAGTGCATCAGCGCCAAAATTAGAAGGAAGATAAATGTCTAAAATCGCTTTCGATCCGGGAACAATTTCATTAATAATTCTTGGACGGCCTTCATTCAAAATGGTAATTACCGGTTTTCCGGTTTTGATCATTGCCTGTGCCAATGCAATTTGATTCGTCGACAAATTCATATCGTTGATATTTCCGGGTGTTTCGGTGTAACTGTCTTCACCAATACACAATAAGATGTAATCCACATCAGCAGCGGCTTTTACGGCTTCATCAAAATTCACCAAAGAATCTTCATTGAATTTCCCCCATCCAGGATTATAAGCTACTCCCTGTTGATATTTTACATTTTCTTTTCCAAATTTATTGGTCAAAGCTTCAAGGATCGTATTGTATTGCTTTGCATAAACGTCCGTTTTTTCACCTTGCCAAGTGTAGCTCCATCCACCATTCAGGCAACGCATTGAGTTTGCATTTGGTCCGGTCACTAAAATTTTTGCCTTCTTTGAAACAGGCAAAGTATTATTGTCATTTTTTAAAAGAGTAATAGACTCAGCAGCGGTATTATAAGATGCTTTTTGAAATTCTTCACTGCCAAATTTTGGATAATCTTTCAAATAACTCATTGGGGTTTGAAAAAGATTCAGCTCTTCTTTCACTCTTAAAATTCTGGTAACCGCATCATCAATTCTGCTCATTGGTACTTTTCCTTCCTTTACCAACGAAATCAAATCAGTACAAAATTCTTTATAGTTGTACGGAATCATCGACATATCAATTCCCGCATTGATAACGAGTTTGGTGGCATCTTTAATACTGTTAGTAATGTGATCGCGGCGATAAACATTTTCAATATCCTGCCAATCGGTAACGATAAATCCGGTAAAATGCAATTCACCTTTCATAATACCTGTAAGCAAATGTTTGTTGATGTGGGTAGGAATTCCGTTTATCAATGCAGAATTTACCATCACGGTCCTTGCGCCAGCCTTCACTGCTGCTGCAAAAGCGGGCAGATGATATTCGCGCAAATAATGTTCAGGAATCCAAGAGTCTGTACGGTCATGACCGGATTTAGGATCAGAATAATCCATATAATGTTTGATGCTTACTGCAAGTTTGTCTTTACTACCCAATGGATCTTGAACGCCCTTTATAAATTCAATTCCCATTGTTGCATCCAGGTAAGGATCCTCGCCATAATCTTCCCAAATGCGCGGCCACTGTGAGTTTGTACCTAGATCAAGTACCGGTGAAAAAGTCCATGGAACGCTTGCTGCTCTTGATTCATAAGCGGTAATAACTCCAGCATTAAAAATCAATTGTCGATTCCATGTGGCGGATTGCCCAATTTGTTGCGGGAAAAGTGTAGCACCTAAAACATAGTTGCATCCATGGTTATCATCCAATCCATACAAAACAGGAATCTTCATTTTTGTTTGCTTTGCTGCGTTTTGAATTTGTTCAACAACAGCATTCCATTGCGCCGCAGTTAAAGGTTCCCCGGGAGAATTTAAAATAGAGCCTATCTTAAAATTTTGAACCGCGTCTTTTAATTTCGCTTCATCAAAAACAAAATGGTCACCTTCAATTTTTCCTAAAGATTCAACAGATACCTGTGCCATCTGACCCACTTTTTCTTCAAGCGTCATTTGCCTTACCATTGCATTTATTTTTGATTCATTTTTATTTGTCTGTGCAAATAAATTATTAAACATAGTTGCCAATAAAAAAATAACAGCAATTAAAAAGGAAGCGACAGGTTTTTGACTAAATGAAATTCGATGGTTCATGATTTATAATTGTAGAATAAAATTCCCTTTGAAACGAAGAAATTATTTTATTTTTTTTCAGGCATTTGAGTGTTACTTACGAAAGCAATTTTTTTACTGTCGGGTGACCAAGATGGGGTATTTATTGTTCCTTGTCCTCCATACAAATAAGCGATCACTTTCAATGGGCCGCCAGTGGCAGGCATCATTCGTAAATAAACATGTTTGTAAAACGGATGATCATCAGGTTTCACTTCATCTTTCAAAAATGAAATACAAACAATCCATTTGCCATCAGGCGAAACGTGTGGAAACCAGTTGTTGTAATCATCGTTTGTTAATTGCTCAGGACCACTTCCATCCAGTTTCATTCGCCACAATTGCATTAATCCGCTTCGTACAGAATTGAAATAAATATATTTCCCGTCAGGACTGCATTCCGGCCCGTCGTCAAGTCCTGTAACATTTGTGAGTTGAATTTCTTTTCCACCTGTGGACGGAATTTTATAAATATCAAATCCTGCAGGTGTAGGATCATCATTTCGTTTCGCTGTGTACACTAGCCACCTGCCATCAGGCGACCAGCCGTGAAAATAAGATAACCCGGAAAGCGGCGTTATCAATTTAGGCTCACCTCCTGTAACAGGAACAGTATAAACGGTTGAGCCCGGTTTGCCATCCGGGCCAGCGGCACTTATTCCCAACATTTTTCCATCAAAAGAAATCACGTGATCATTATTTATGTCCTTTACTTTCCCTGTTGAAAGCAACATTGGCTTGCGGCTTTTCAGGTCAAAGCGATATAATGACCCCTTTGAATTATAGATGAGCGCTTTGCCGTCTTTTGTCCAGTTCGGCGCTTG
>Ga0157370_10001226_pt1 | contig 32114 bp, 23 predicted proteins | sample C35metaG_FD_113463 | JGI IMG/M metagenome (GOLD analysis project Ga0157370, IMG submission 113463) | Corn rhizosphere microbial communities from Kellogg Biological Station, Michigan, USA - C3-5 metaG | ecosystem: Host-associated > Plants > Roots > Rhizosphere > Soil | place: USA: Michigan...
CAGACCATGCGCAGCCATGTATATGAGTATAGAATTGGTACCAATCCAGATGAAAGGCAAAGACCAGCTTTTATAGCCGGAAACGTCAATAACATAATAAAACAAAGCAAATAATAAGATACTCCATCCTCCGGCAAACAACACAAATGAGCTGGTCCACATGTTCTTATTGATTGGAAAAAATGTACTCCAGGTCAAGCCGGCAATCAGCAGGAGAATACCTGCGACAAACATCAAAAACGCTTTTTTCTGCAGACTGAATGCCATGGATTCTGATTTTAGAAACTGACCGGTGAATACACCCAGCAGGGCGGATGCAATGGCAGGAAAGGTAGATAGGAGGCCCTCCGGGTCGTATGTGCCCCGGTGTAATTTGCCGGGTAAAAATGTCCGGTCGATATAAGCAGAAAGGTTTCCTTCCGGGGTTAAAACGCCTGCTCCATATCCTGGTACAGGGATAAGCAGGAGGATGGCACAATATCCCAAAAGGATACAGGCAAACCATAGGAGCTGGGAACGAAGAGAACAGTTGAGATAAATGATGGCCGCAAAAAATGTGGCCAGTGCTATTCTTCCGAGTACACTGGCAAATCTGGTATTTTCATATCCATTCCACTGGAGTAAACCATTAACCACCATTCCTAGTGAAATTAGCAATAATGTTCTTTTGATCAAAGCTTGGTACAACTTTTTAGTTGTAGCTGCTTTTTCGGCCGGGTTGGCTGAACTGAAATATTTATGGTAGGAAAAAGGCATAGCTACCCCGGAAATAAAAATAAAGAGCGGAAAGATCATATCGTAAAACGTGAAACCATTCCATGGAGTATGGTGCAACTGATTACTCATTCCAATCAGTAAACGTTCCATAATCGTGAGATGACCGGTGGGGGCTATTGTCCAGTCTTGTGCGTTGCGAATCAGCCCGTGTTTATTCATGACCACATTGGCCAGGCTGTGAAAAATTCCTTCTCCGCTGATGATCCAGAACATGTCAAATCCACGTAGCGCGTCAAGAGATAGTAGTCTTTTCCCCATAGAGAAAATATTTGGTTATAAATGCTTAAGTAGTTGAATTCCCCGGAAGTGTTTGCTCCCGGGGAAAGGATTTGATAGAGGTTTTGCTAATTGTACCCGTCGTTTTGTATTAATTTTGGATTCAACTGAATTTCTGATCGTGGGATAGGAAACACTCTTTTTCTTGGGTCAGCATCTGTTTTAATTCCCCATGGCTTTTCATATTGTCCGTACCGGATTAAATCATTTCTTCTCCAGCATTCCACTGCGAGTTCCCTGCCTCGCTCATCCAGAACGGTGGCTAGTGTAACCGCACCTAGCGCCCCTGCATTCGCACGCGAACGAACCTGGTTCACCAGCGATAATGGAGTTTGACCATTAGTTGCTGTAGCACCTCTTAAGATGGCCTCTGCTTTTTCCAGCAGCACATCTGCATAACGGAACATTGGAAAGTCATTACCCTGGTTTCGATCTGAACTTAAGCTGTCCGGATAGAACTTGTTGTTTCTTACACCCTGTTCATTTGCGAGTTCGTCATTGCCTATATCAAAGGTGGCTGGTATTTTCCAAACAATATCCAGGGTAAATTCGAGCTGATGTACAACTGTTCCGGAGGGATTTGGGCCATTATAATTTGCATCTAAACCAATATTGGTTGTTGTGATGTTGATCGGCGTACCGTCATTGTTATATTGCTTGCCTGCCAGGTATTGTTTTTTACGCACGTCATTGTTGTCATTAAACAATGCATAGTACTCTTTATAGGTATACATTGGACCTGCGGGGTTATAAGGCATTTTATATTTGTCTTTTAGGTTTGGATGTAATGTCCAGCGGGCGAAATATTGACCTTGCGCCTGTACCGCGTCGAATGGTACCGCAAAAATGAAATCTTTGATTTGAGGGCCATTATTTGGTTTAAACATTCCCAGGTAATCCGGATCCAATGAATATTTATTGGCTGCAATGATTTGATCACACATTTTTACTGCGTCGTCATATCTTGCCGTTCCGGTATAATACTCCGAATTCAGGTACATTTTTGCCAAAACAGCATAGGCCAGATATTTGGTAGGTCTGCCATAAGTAGCTGCACTGACTGTTTCACTTAGGTCTGGGATTTGCGCCAGTAATTCCGTTTCGATGAATTTAAAAACCTGAGCCCGGGGTTTCGTCCCTAAATCCGAATCATCGCCAAAAACGGTGGAGATCGGAATATTGCCATACATGTCCATCATATAGAAATAGGATAGAGCCCTCATGGTTTTTATCTCGGCAATAGTTTGTCTTTTCGCCGCATTATCAGCAACGTTTGCAAAAAGTGTTAACACCTTATTGCAAGTGCTTATGGTCGTAAAGCCCCATGACCAGCAGGAAGCCAGCATGCCATTATCTGCATTATAAGTATGCAGGTTTACTTGAGAGTAAGTTCCCCCATCCAGCCAGTTTCCGCCCCGCGCTACCAGTACATTTTCATCGGTACTTAAATTCATGGATAACCAGAAGGGTCTGGCTGGTCCGTTACGGAAAGCACTATAAATTGGTCCTGTAGCTGCAAGTAATTGCGCAGGTGTATTAGGAAAGTTGTCGGGTGTTAAAGTAGATGTAGGCTTAACATCCAATTTAGTACATGCAGCAAAGCTAAATGCGGTAGCAAGCAATGCAAGCAGGCGATATTTATGATATAATTTCATCTGATTCAGTTTTAATTGATTATAACTCCAATGACAGACCAGCTAAAAAGCTGCGTGTTCTTGGATAGAAGTTGTTGGCATCTACACCAATGAACTGGCCGGACTGCTGATTGTTAATGTTCAGGCTTAATTCCGGATCTACACCCTTATATTTTGTAATTACAAACAAGTTTGTTCCGGTAATATATACCCTTAAACCATGAACATAGTTATTGTTGAACTTAAGTCTGTAGGATAAAGTTGCATTGGCCAAACGGATGAATGCTCCATTTTCAATATACCTGGTAGAGTAAAGGTTGGCATTTCTGTCGTTTACAGGCTCACTCAATGTCAATTCCGGAACACCATGTACTGATGCCTGACCAGGTTGGTTAAAACCAGCAAGTGATGCATTCATTATTTTATTGCCACCCTGACCGCGGAAAAAGAAGTTTAAAGCAAATTTTTTGTAGGTGAAGTCATTTCCCCAACCAAATGTGTAAGTAGGCTGAGCATTACCTGCATAGGTACGATCATTCAGTGTTGGGGTAGTGGTTGGCTGCCCATTCGCGCCCATATATGTAGAAACACCATCCGTGCGGCCAATATACTGCAAGGTGTAGAACTGTCCAAGAGGATAGCCTGCCTGGATGATCGAAACTGTGGTGCCACTTTGTCCTGGACCTTCTGGTGATCCGGCATAAATGGTAGACAGGTTTGGAGCCAGTTCTGTTACTTTATTTTTATTAAAAGCAATATTTCCGTTTGTGGTCCAGGAGAAATTATCTGTTTTTATGGCTATTCCGGTTAGCCCGATTTCCACACCCTTATTGGTCATACCACCAGCGTTTACTGTTGAAGAACCGACCAGATTAGTTACATTGGAAACAGGAACTACGGTAATCATGTCGGTCGTTTTCTTTTGGTAGATATCTACCGAACCAGATAGCCGGCCTGCTAATAAAGAGAAATCTATCCCTCCGTTTAGGGTTGATGTACTTTCCCATTTCAAATCCGGGTTAGGGTTTGTTGTAGGGCCTATGCCGCCAATATAGCTGCCGTTATAATAGAAACTGCCGGTTGAACTGTATTGAATTAAAGGTGTAAATGGATTGAATCCTTGTGAGTTACCGGTTTTACCATAGCCGATGCGAATTTTCAGATCGTTAAAAAGGTGTTGAGATTTCATAAAATCCTCATCTATGATACGCCATGCAGCCGAACCCGCCGGAAAGTATCCCCATCTGTTGTTTACCCCAAATGCATTAGAGCCATCTCTCCGAACCGAAGCTTGTAAAAGGTATTTTCCTTTATAGTTATAGTTCAAACGACTGTAAAATGAAATCAATCTTAATGTTGAAACTTGTACATTTCCGTAATCTACCCGATAACCGTTAGGAGCTGTGCCCAGAGAAAGGTTATTTGAACCTGTTTCATCAGACACAAAATTCTGGTTGGTCGACTGGAAGCCATCTCCCGTAGTGGTTTCATCATAAGAATAACCTATCAAAGCTTTGAAGTCGTGGTCGTTCCATTTATGGCTGTAACTCAAATAATTTTCAAAAATCTTTTTGTTGTCTTCATATGTATTTCTAATAGCTTTACCACCTAAATTAGGTGCGAGCTCTGAAGCTTGGTTATAATAGGTATTCTGATCCGTTGTTCTGGTCTGATAAGCCAGGTTCAGGTTGTATAGTAACCCAAATGGCAATTGTAGTTCAGCTTTTACATTCGCCAGCATAAGTTTGATCTTTTGCTTGTAGGTGTCATTCGTGATCAATCCAACAGGATTATATCCTAACACCAGAGTTGGGTCATTGTAAAATGTACCATCTGCATTGTACACCGTCCGTGTTGGAAGGTATTGGATAACGGATTTAAATAAACTTGGATTTTGACCGTTGGAGGACGACAACGGGATATCGTTGACCAGCAAGTCAGAATTGGTTACAGAATTACTTAAAGAAAAATCGAGCTTCAGTTTGTCATTAAGTGTCTTTTGCGTTACATTAATTCTACCATTAATACGCTGAAATGAGCTGCTTTTAACCAGACCGTCATTTTGCAGGTAATTTAAGTTTCCGCCAAAAGTAGTTTTCTCGCTGCCACCACCAAATGAAAGGTTGTGACTTTGTGCAAAACCAGTGCGCAATACTTCTTTCTGCCAGTCTGTATTGCCGCCATTATCATTTGCTGGCGTAAAACTCAAGCCGTTAGCTTTAACATAATCGCGGAGCTCACTTGCAGAAGCAGTTTTAAACTGATTTGCAATACTTTCTGCCGATGCGTAAGCATCGTAAGTTAATCTCACCTGACCAGTTTTGGATTTTTTGGTTGTTACAATGATTACCCCGTTAGTAGCCCGTGTGCCATAGATTGCTGCCGCAGAAGCATCCTTTAATACATCTATAGAAGCAATATCTGATGGTGAAAGCAGGTTGAAATCTGCGTCCGGTACTCCGTCAATTACATAAAATGGAGAAGACCCAGCCGCCCGCAATGATGAGGGACCGCGAAGAGTAACCGTTGGTGTAGAATTCGGGTTACCATCATTGGTAATGTTCAGTCCTGCAACTTTACCTTCCAGTAATGCAGCCGGCGTTGCGACTACACCGGCGTTGAACTGATCGGCTTTTACAGTAGTAATGGCACTGGTCAGCTCTTTCTTGGTTGTCGTACCATAGCCAACTACCACCACGTCAGACAGATTCGTACTGGCTTGTTTCAGTTTTACACTGTAGAAGGAAGTCTCTGTGATAGTGATCTCCTTTGTTTCAAAGCCAATGGATTTCAGTGTTAAAATATCGCCTCTTTTTGCAAGGATGCTAAACGAACCATCTGTGCCCGTTGCTGTGGCTTTGGTTGTTCCTTTTATAGCTACGGATACACCTGGCAAAGGCAGGTCTGTATCATCTAGTACTTTTCCTGTAATTTTTTGTTCGTGTTGTGCCAGCGCTATATTGAAAGACTGGGAAATGAATAAGATCAGCATACACACGCAGCTACGCTGAAAAAGTGCATAATCAAATCTCATACTTTTGTAAGTTTAGGTTCATAATCTGGTTGGTTTATTTGGTTTGACGTATTATTCTAAAACTTAAGCGTAACCGGAAGATATTTGGCTACAAGCTCCTGATAGTAGGGTTTTAATTCCTCCCAGCTTTTTTGATTTGGGTTTTTGGAATACAGATCATATGGATTGAAAAGTTTAACCCATTTGAACATGTCGTGGTCTTTTTCGTTCATCAGGTGTGTATAGGCATTTTCCCGGTGTTGTGAATAGAAGGAGTGATAACGCAGCATGTACAGCCCGGGTTCAGGAATATAGTCTTTCATCATATGATATACATATTCATCATGTCCCCAGGACATATGTACATTATCCAAGCCACAATTTTCTGTATAAACTCCGAGTTTGCTCTGGTAAGTTTTATTGTTAAAATCCGGATTGTCTTTGAAAAATTCAGGATATACAATCTTATCAGAATAAGCACAGCCCACAGGAAAAGTATCACCAACTACGGCCCATTGCGGCTCACCAAACAAACACAATACTTTTCCCATATCATGTATCAAGCCGACCAATACCATCCAATCCGGATGTCCGTCATTTCTAATGGCTTCTGATGTTTGAAGAAGATGTTGCATCTGATCTAAATCAATGTCAGGATCAGAATCATCTACCAGTTCATTTAAAAAATCAAAAGCATTCCAGATGGGCATTTCTTTTTTATCGAATCTTAGGTAGTCTGCTTTTTTCTGGACTACAAAATCGAAAGTCTGGTATTGATGATTTAACCTGTAAAATTCTTTTACACCATCTTTTACAGTTTCTTCATAGTTTCTGAATTTCTCTTCCTTTTTATCCTGGTTAATTACAGATGGATCTGGATAGCGGTTTAATACATCGTCTTCCCATTCATCTAAATTTTGTAATGGACCATTACTCTCTTTTGCTGCGTTGATTTGGTTAGGCTTCATTAGATTTTCAATTAATATTAATTGTTCATTCAACGTTTATTGTATTTAAAGTTGTAGTTTTAATTTGTTAGATAGTCATATTTTCTGTGATTTATTTACTTAACCGATTAAGTAAATAAATCACATCATAACCAAATTATATTATGCAAAATGGGTAACATCACAATTAAAATGCTAGCTAAAGAGTTGAATCTATCAACTGCAGCGGTTTCAAAGGCCTTAAGAGATAGCCATGAAATCAGCTCTGCAACTAAACAACGCGTTCTTGATTTGGCAGGTATACTTAACTATGTGCCTCATCCATATGCAGGTAGTTTACGGGAAAAAAGAAGTAAAACCATAGCTGTTGTAATTCCTGAAGTTGCCGACAGTTTTTTTTCACTGGCTTTGAATGGAATAGAAGCTATTGCGATAGAGAAGGGCTACCATGCGCTCATTTACCTTACGCATGAGAATCAGGAACGTGAAAAAGAAATTTTAAAAGATCTGGAATCGGGAAGGGTTGATGGGGTCATTATGTCAGTTGCCATGAAAACCAATACCTTTGATCATATTAAGCTATTACATAATAAGATACCACTTGTTTTTTTTGATAGGGTATGTGATGAAATCGATACGGCAAAAATTACAACAAATGATTATGAATGTGGTTATATGGCAACCAAACACCTGATTGAAAACGGTTGCAAAAAGATAGCACTTCTATCGGTTTCAGAATCATTATCTATAAGTTCACATAGAATGCAGGGGTATAAGCAGGCACTGCTTGATTACCAGATGGACCAGAACCTATGCCGTGTGATCAATTACAATGAAGATCTAACCAGGAATTATGAACTGTTAATTGAATTATTAAAAAGTAAGGACAGGCCGGATTGTATTGTAGCTACGGTAAGTAAAATGACAACTGAAATATATCTGGCTTGCATGGAATTGGGTATTAATATTCCAATTGATATGAAAGTGGTTTGCTTTTCTAATGATTCCACAGCGGCTATACTTAATCCCCCTTTAACCACCATTACCCAACCGGCTTATGAAATGGGAAAACTTGCTGCAACAATCTTGTTTAAAGCACTGAAGAAAAAAAACCTTGTTTTAAGTGAAGAGAGTGCTGTGATTTCTTCCGATCTTTTTGTCAGAGGCTCTACATCTACCTGAATTTATTTTACGTAATCGATTAAGTAAATAAATATAACAGATGTTGCCTGTTAAAAAGGTAAAATGCAGATTTTAGGATCGAAAAATTGAATTTCAAATCTTCCACCATTCATAATGACCAAATATTTACTTCGGTATTTTTTATGTATCGCTACTATTTTGCCAGTCGCAGGGTATGGCCAGACAACTGATCTGGTAAAGTATGTGCAAGCCCTGTCAGGTACAGCGCCCAGTACTACAATTTCAGCATTAAAACATGGGGAGGAGGGTTCTGAAAAATTTGCAAATACCATCCCGGCGGTAAGCCTACCTTTTGGAATGACGCAATGGACCCCACAAACCAGGACTACCGAGGCGAAATGTCTGCCACCATATTTTTATGGGGATACCCTTATCAGTGGTTTTAGGGCAACGCATTGGATCAGTGGCTCCTGTATGCAAGATTATGGCAGCTTTACTTTGATGCCAATTACGGGTAAACTCCAGGCCAGGATTTCGAATTATGCCACCCCTTTTTCCCATAAGGATGAAACCAGTGGCCCCGCTTACTATTGTTTGAAACTGCCGGAGTACAACCTGGTTACGGAGATGACGGCAACTTTACGTTGTGCAATGTTAAGGTTTACAGCCATAAAAACAGATAGCTTGTATTTGCTGATTACGCCAAATAGTGATGAAAAGCAGGGCTACATAAAGGTTGATCATAAACGCGGTGAAGTTTATGGTTACAATCCTGTACACCGGATTTACCAGGGCTGGGGTAAGCCAGCGGGCTTTAGCGGTTATTTTGTAATGAAGGTAGAAAAGCTCTCTGTACGGACAGGTACTTTTAGCAGTGGCAGATTACTTCCGGCAGACAGCGTAATTAACCAGAAGGATATTGGTGCTTATCTTGGATTTAAGCTTGAAAAGGGAGAGCAGATCAGCATCAAGATAGGAACTTCTTTTACCAGTATTGAAGGTGCAAGGAAAAATTTAAATACAGAAATTTCCGGATGGAACTTTGATGTCCTTGTTAAAAAGAATAAGCAGACCTGGGAAAAAGCACTGAGCCAAACGACCATACAAACTTCAAATGAAAAGGATAAGCGAATTTTTTATACATCACTTTATCATGCGATGCAGCACCCCAGGCTGTATAATGACATCGATGGTACTTATCCGCGATTTTCTGGTAACTATCAATTGAATAAGCTAAAGAAGGGGAATTATTATGATGATTTTTCTATGTGGGATATTTACCGGGCGCAATTGCCATTAATGGAAATTGTGCAGCCTGGACTGGTTAATGATTGGGTTCAATCGCTGATTTTGAAAGGTACTCAGGGAGGCTGGATGCCTATATTTCCATGCTGGAACAGTTATACTTCTGCTATGATTGGAGATCATGCAACCGCTTTTATTTCCTCGGCATTTAATAAGGGGATAAGGGATTATGATGTCAATGAAGCCTATCGGCTGATGTATCAGAATGCATTTACAGTGGCTAATGAAGCTGATTATAAGAACGGAATGGGCCGCAGAGCTCTCCATTCTTATCTTAAGTATGGTTATATCCCTATGCAAGACAGTGTAAAAGACGCCTTTCATAAGAAAGAGCAGGTGAGCCGCACACTTGAATATGCCTATGATGATTATGCATTAGCTGGAGTGGCTAAAGCATTAGGTAAAATGGGTGATTTTAACGCACTGATGAAGCGGGCAAATAATTATAAAAATGTCTTTGATCCGGGGGTGAAGATGACGAGAGGACGAAACAACGATGGTACATGGTATCAACCCTTCAAAGCAGACTCAAGAGAGTCCTACATTACAGAAGGGACACCTAGACAATACACTTTTTACGTGCCTCAGGATGTACCTGGACTAGCTCGTTTAATGGGAGGACGGTTTCAACTGGAAAAGGCACTCGATTCTTTGTTTGATGCCCAGGAGTACTGGCATGGTAATGAACCCGGACATCAAATTCCATTTATGTATAATTACACTTCGTCGCCCTGGAAGACCTCTACCCACGTACACCAGATTTTAGCTGAAGAGTATAGCGATGGTCCCGGAGGTTTAAGTGGTAACGATGATGCAGGACAAATGTCAGCATGGTATGTTTTTGCCGCTATGGGGTTTTATCCATTAAATCCTGTTTCTGACGAATATATGTTATCAGTTCCTTTATTTGAGTATGTCAATATAAAGTTAAGCAATAACCATGTTTTTCAAATTACGAAGCACCAGAAAAACGAAAAGGCCTCCTTTATTAAGCAGTTACGACTAAATGGGAAACCCTATTCAAAAACATTCATCCGATACTCTGATATCATCAATGGAGGAAAATTAGAGTTTTTTATGGATGAACAGCCGGGCGAGTGGGGTAAAGCAATAATAGATCAAGGTGCGTCTTTAACTCAATAAAACCATAAAATTATGAATGTTACAAAGAGATTTATACTCGTTTTAAACATCCTGCTGATGTGCTATACGGCTGGCTTTGGTAAAGACTATAATATTCTTGCCTATGGCGCTGTTGGAGATGGTCATCATGACGATGCAGTCGCTATTCAAAGCGCCATAAATGCTTGTTCTGCTGCAGGAGGAGGTCGGGTAATTGTGCCTTCTGGAAAAACATACCTGGCAGGGCCATTTAAACTTAAATCTTTTGTAGAATTTTATGTAGAAACGAACGCCAGAATATTGGCCAGTCCGGATGAGAAGATATATACAGAAAGTGCCTTTCGTGCAAATAAAGGCGAGGGGATGATGTGGATCGGAGGAGAAAATCTGGTTAATGTTACCATTTGTGGAAACGGGATAATTGATGGAAATGGTATTTCTTTTATGGGGCCGGAACTGGAGGATTCTTACGTGCTAAAGCCCTTCCATGTAATAGACCCCAGACCACATATTCTCACCATTATTGGGGGTAAAAACATCAAAATACATGATGTTACCATACGAAATTCTGCTTACTGGACCGTTCATTTGATTGGTTGCGATGATGTAGTGATCGATAATATTACACTTCTGAATAGTTTAAAGGTTAGAAATAGTGATGGGATCGATCTTGATCATAGCAAAAATGTGCGCATTAGTAACTGCTATATCGAGTCGGGAGATGACTGTATTTGCTTAAAAAACAGACGGGAGTATGAAGAATTTGGGGCTTGTGAAAATATTACGGTAACCAACTGTACCATGAGCTCTCGCTCATGTGCCATTAAAATTGGTTCTGAAAACACCGATAAAATCAATAATGTGGTGATCAACAATTGCATCATATCGAAAAGCAACAGGGGTATTGGCGTTCAGAACCGGGATGAGGGAACGGTTTCTAATGTGGTATTCTCCAATATCATTATCGATTCACATTTGTTTTCTGATGTTTGGTGGGGGAAAGCCGAGCCTATTTACGTTACTGCTTATTCACGTGCGAAGGGCAATAACAAGGATGCCGGCTGGCGTTTCCCTAAGGGACAAACGGAAGGGAAGGTAGGTGCAGTTACATCAATCCATTTCAGCAATATTAAATGCGTGAGCGAGAACGGCATATATGTAGGAGCTGAATCGGCAGATAAAGTTTCAGGGATTGTTTTTGAGGGTATAGATCTATTGGTTCGTAAAACGACAACATTGCCCGGTGGTGTTTATGACCGTCGTCCAAGCAATGTTGAGGGTTTATTGAAAGCACAGACATCTGCCTTTTTCCTGGACAAAGTGAGTAACATCACCATCAGGAACAGCGGAGTAACCTGGGGTGATCATTTACCCGATTATTTTGCTCATGTATTGGAAAGTAATGGTGTTACAGGTTTAAAAATGATTAATCTTGAAGGTGAATCTGCGTTTCCTGCTCAAATTCAAGCCATCAAAGAGCAATAATCTAGATAGCTTTTCTCATCATCAGGTCAGTTTGAATATCTTCACCCAAATGGAAAATATGTTTATCGAATTCCACAAATCCATTTTTCTGATAAAAGCCAATTGCATGTTGATTTTTTTCCCATACACCTAACCATATAGATTTTAAACCTAAATCTTTAGCGATGCATACTGCCTTGTCATAAAGTAATTGTCCTATCTTTTTTCCTTGAAATGCCTTCAATACATAAATCCGTTCAATTTCAAGGGCGTCATTTGAGATCAGCTCAGTCTGTTTCTCTCCTGTGTTGATTTTTAAATAACCAATCACCAGATCATCTAAAACAGCAAAGTAAAATTGAGATTGCACATTGCTAACTTCCTGAATCAATTTTTCCAGGGCAAAGCTCTCTTCAAGATAGACTTTCATATTTTCTTCAGTATTGGTATCTGCAAAAGTCTCGTAAAATGTTTGAGAACCAATTTCCTGAAGCTTTGTAACATCATCTTCTAAAACTCTTATAATCTTGATGGTATTCATACTTGTTTGTTTAATTTTTGTACAAATTTACCCTTCAATGTAATGTAAAAAAATGCTGTTTTACGATTAATTGATGCGTATCTTGCATTAATGGATTTGCAGCAAATAAAATATTTTCTGGCGCTGGCGGATGAGCTTCATTTCTGGAAAACAGCAGAGAAGGTTCATATTACACAATCTGCTCTGAGTCGCCAAATACAGGCTCTGGAAAGCGATCTGGGCATACAGTTGTTTGAGCGTAATAAGCGCAATGTTAAACTTACACCGGCAGGTGAGTTTTTAAAGGAAAAATGGACTAGAGAGTTAACTGAAATCAATTATATTCATCAATTTGCCAGACAGATTCAATTGGGTGAAAACGGAACAATACGAATTGCTCACCCTGATTCTATTTCCGGGTCTCTAATACCAGATATTGTTTCGCGGATTTCCCAAACCTTTCCTAAACTGCAGATAGAACTTGTACAAGTATTGTATGAAAATCAGCAAGAATTTCTAAACAATTATAAACTTGATCTGGTAATTACACGAGATAAAAATGAAGCTAAGGGGATAAGATTTGAAAAAATCTATACAGACAACTTGGCACTGGTTGTACCAGATGATCATTCTTTTCAAACTGCCGAAGAATTATCAAAAGAGAATCTTGCAGATCAGAAATTTATATTACCTGTTAAGGATGAGGGTAGCAGTTACAACAGCCTGATCCAACAGATGTTCGAATCACTTGATATAGAACCAGAAGTGTATTTACATTCTGAATTTGGATCTACAATTATAGCCCTGGTCAGAAAGGGACTTGGAATTGCAATATTACCAGATTCTTATATGAACCATGAAATTCCGGGAGTTAGATTTATCAGGCTTCCATTTAAAACTGACCTTTATCTGAGTTGGAGAGTGGACGATAATAATCCGGTACTTGCTAATATCTTAAAACTTATACTTGGTATATAGAATCGTTTCAGCTCATTTTTATGACCCCTGTTGGTATTAAGAACATACAATAAGCCTATGTTGTCCCTATAACAAACGGCGAAAGAAAAGGCACCCGAAACGCACGTGGAACGCAGCTCATTCGGGATTTTTAATTTAAGGTGCGATTCATATGCGAGTTGCGTATCAGCTCCTCAACCCGTTGTTATAGCCAGCACATTGACTTACCTACAAGTCTTCTACTGAGGTAGATTGGATCTGATGCATATCTGAGTGGGGTCTTGTTGGGATAAGGATACACTTTATCCCAACAAGACCCCACTCAGACCTTAAGCAGATATGAAGGAGAAGGCTGGGTGGTCAGATGGAATTTTACTTTTGGCTGAAATGAACGCGCATTGTAAATCTTATCATTGCGCTTCATCAGAATTAGAAGACTATAATGGATAAACACTTATTGCAGATTGGTGCTCAAGCATTAAGAAAAGCAGCATTAAACGAAGATTCGAAAGCCTATATCTTGAACAATCCTGCCTTATTTCAACTTTTTAAGAAAGCTGCTGATAGATATATTGGTGGTGAAACCTTAGAAGAAACTATGGTTAAAGTTAAGGCATTTGAGAATCAAAAAACCTCTATAGAGTTTATGGGTGAAAGCACCCGAACAGAACAGGAATCGAATGTGGCTACTCTAGAATTTATTCGTATTTGCGAACAAATCAGGTCGCAAGAGTTGAATGCTACGGTATCTCTGGACTTATCTCATATTGGTTTAGCCATCTCAGAAGAGCTTTGTTTAAATAATTTAAATTCTATCTGCAATGAAGCATCTAAATCAAATATTGAAATTATCATAAGCGCAGAAGGAGCCGAAAGAACAGATGCTGTTATTGAAACGTATAAAAGAGCAATAAAAAACTATGATCATTTGGCCATAACCTTGCAAGCATATTTATACAGAACAAAAGATGATTTTGTTGAGCTTCAGAAAGAAACCGGCAGAATTAGAATTGTAAAAGGGGCATTTGAAACTGCTACTGGACTTTCTATGCCAAGAGGTGAAAAGCTTGATGAAGTTTATTTGGACTATATAGATCAATTACTCGCCCAGAATCATAAATGTTCAATTGCGACACATGACTCAAAAATACAGGCAAGTGCACAGTTGCTCGTTCAGAAATATAGACCCGCAAAAGAAATTTATGAGTTTGAAAGTCTATTTGGTATATGCAATGATCAGCTTTTCTTGCTGAAGGATCAGGGCTATCAAACCAAGTTATATTTTGTTTATGGTAAGGAGTGGTATTTATATCTGTGCAATAGAATTGCAGAATATCCGATGAATATATTTCAAGCTTTGAATGACATTATACAATAAATTGTCTTATATAATAGGGTGAGACAGTTGATTTAATTTTGAATTGACTATACACACAAATTTTTTATTTCTGTCTGAACTATACAAGTTGTATTTTGGTCGGATTGCAAGCTGCAACTTCCAGTCAATTTTTTTGATATTCTTCAATTGAACTTATATCTTTAAAATACCTGGGCGTATAATGGAAAATGAAGACCAAATATTACTTGATCAACTTAAAGGCGGTGACTATGCTGCTTATGAGCGGATTTTTAAGAAATATTACAAAGTGCTTGCTACGAAAGCCTACTTTATGCTCGATGACGATATGGAGGCTGAGGACCTGGTACAGAACCTTTTTATTTCCATCTGGCAGAAAGAACTTTTCCATAATGTAGATATTTCTATAAGAGCTTATTTGCTCCGTTCCGTTCACAATCGTTGTTTAACAGCGCTTAGAGATAGAAAGGTATCTGAGCGCAGGCTTAATCAATATACGGAAGAACAATACCGGCAAGGAGTAGAGGACGATGAAGCAGCCCCACAAGGATATGAAGGAAACTTTGATCTGCTATTTGAACAATTACCTTCTCAGCGCCAAAAGGCGTTTAAACTGGTTTACCTGGAAGATAAGAAATATAAGGAGGCAGCAGAGGAAATGGGACTCTCTGTGAATTCCATTAAGACCCACTTAAAACTGGCTGTAAAGTCCCTGCAAAAAATGCTGATTAATTTTAAATGAAATATTCACCTGATTATCGCTTAATTGCGTCTAATGTATAGAAATGGAATATAACGAGGAATATATACAAGGTCTTTTATTTGAAAAGGTAACCGGAACGATCAGTGAACAGGATAACCTTGTTGCCGAAGAAGCCATTTTGAACGACGCCGGGGTGAAAAAGTTCTGGGAACAGCTCAAGGAAAAAATGGACAGTCCTAAAGGCAATGCATTCTTTTCCAAGCTGGATACAGATCGTGCCTGGGACAAAACGGAAATAAACCTACATGAGCAGCCAGGTTCATTTTTTAGCAGAAACAGATGGATGTTAAGCGGCGCAGCCGCCTTGCTGGCCATAGCAATTCCGCTAGCCTGGTATTTTGGTGCAATACACCAAAATAAGTCAGCATCACAGGAAAAAGCATTTAAAGATGTATACCTTAAAACCGAACAAGGAAAAACAATTGATCTGGCCAATAATCAGCAAATTACTTTAGGCGAAACCCAAATCAGCACAAAACAACAAGAACTGAGCTACGCCTCGGGAAGTGCCAAAAGTGTGGAATGGGCTACGCTGATGGTCCCGGCAACAAAAGACTATAAAATCAAATTGTCTGATGGTACCGTGGTTTGGCTGAATGCTGCGTCTAGTCTGCGCTTTCCTTTCCAGTTTGGAAAACAAACAAGGGAAGTTTATTTAACAGGAGAAGCCTATTTCGAAGTGGCAAAGAACAGCCAGCAGGCCTTTATTGTGCACACTTCTTATGCAGACATCCAGGTGCATGGAACTTCCTTTAATGTAAATGCCTATACGGCCCAGCATTTTACAACAGCGCTTGTGGAAGGATCCGTTTCTGCAAAGAAAGATAATCAGGTGATCAGATTAAATCCTGGAGAAGAAGCTGTGATGGGAAAAGCGCAGCTTGAAGTTAGGCCATTTGACCCCCAGGAGGTTCTTTCCTGGAGAAATGGGACTTATTCTTTTCATAACGAACCCTTATCGCAGATCTCTCAAGTCTTAAGCCGTTGGTTCGATGTTAAAATTATTTGGCAGAATCCGGAGGTTTCCCAACAAACTTTTACGGGTGAAATTGATAAAAACTTGCCATTGGATGTTGTGATTAGTAATTTAAAACTGTCGTCAGGGATGCAGGCGGAGCTTAAAAATGGAACATTGACCTTTAGATAATTTTTTTTCAAAATACCATTCACCCATTCGGGTAAAAGCTGCGTCTTAAAGCAAACCTAATATAAACTTTAAATGTATGCTTAAAAAACTTACCCGATTAGGCCGGCTGTCTTTGCCGGTTATTTTGATTTTGTTTGCTTTGTTACCCCTTAGTGCAAGCACGCAGGCCACTAACAAAATCAGCCTTAAAGGCAAGAACATCACAATGGCTACACTCTTTAAAGCCATTAAAAAACAGACTGGTTTAACGGTATTCTATAGCAATAAATTGCTGAATGATGCAGAAAAAGTTACCGTGGATTTTCAGCAGAGCGAACTGGACGACGTAATGAAGACTGTTCTTAAAGGGAGAGGGCTGAACTGGTTATTTAAAGAAAAATACATCATATTGCAAAAAGCAAGTCCGCAGGTTCTTCCGGTAGACAATAAGCCAGATCAGGGGGCAGGGAATAGTATCCGGCAACAGGTCAGGGGAACTGTGACCGATGTTTTTGGGATACAAATGGCAGGAGTGGGAGTAAAGGTCAAAGAAACCAATGCTGCAACCCTTACTGATCAGGCTGGCCGTTATACGATTGAAGCAAACCAGGGAAACACCCTTATATTCTCCTATGTTGGTTTTATTCCACAGGCAATACAGGTTGGTAACCAGACCAGTATTGACGTGAGGTTACAGGAGGAGGATAACAAATTAACGGAAGTTGTTGTGGTTGGCTATGGTACGCAGAAAAAGGTGAGCCTGACAGGCGCTGTTTCCACAGTTTCCGGAAAAGACCTTGCTGCACGTCCAATGGGGCAAACTTCGGCCGCCTTACAAGGTATGGCGCCGGGTGTAACGGTTCAACAGGTCTCTGGTCGCCCTGGTAATGATGCTGGAACCATCAGGATTCGTGGAATAGGAACCTTGAGCGGTACGGACGCGTCTTCCTTAACTGGCGCCAACCCATTGGTGATGATAGATGGTATAGAGGGTTCTATGAACAATATTGATCCCAATTTAATAGAATCTATATCTATTCTTAAAGATGCGGCGTCTTCTTCTATATATGGTTCCAGGGCAGCCAATGGTGTCATTCTCATCACCACAAAAAGAGCCAAGACAGATCAGGTAGGGATTTCTTATAACAATTACATAGGCTGGCAGGATCCCACCAATATGCCTGAACTGGTGAATGCGCTTGATTATATGTTACTGATCAATGAGGCCTATATAAATACGGGTAGATCAGCACTTTATTCCGATGCGCTCATCCAAAAATATAGGGAACAAAACGGTGTCAGTTCTGATCTATATCCGAATACTGACTGGCAGAAAGAAACACTTACCGGCTCCGGATTGCAACAGAGTCATTTTTTAACCATACAGGGCGGAACACAAAAGGTTAAAATGCTGGGCTCCTTTGGTCTTTTTGATCAGAAGGGGATCATTCAGAATTCGAGTTTTAAACGCTACACGATTCGCAACAATACAGACATTACCTTTTCCGATAAACTCAGTGCCCGCATCGATCTGCAGTATGTAAATGCCATCACTACAGACCCCGCTGCAACTTCTACCGAGATCTTTCAGTGGATGAATGGCATACCCGCCAATCAGATTGGGATTACCGAAAGGGGGCAGTGGGGCGTTGGCTGGAACGGGGTGAATCCAATTTCTGCAACTCGAGATGGCGGTACAAACAGAAACCGTGCACCTTTTGGCAGTATGAACGCAGTGGTAAAATATAAACCTCTGGAGTGGTTGGAAGCTGAGGCTGCTTATGCACCTAAATATGCGCTTTCATCGCTTAAAATGTTTAGAAAGGCGATTCAATCGTATTTGCCAAATGGTACTCCCAGCTACTTGACCCCAGCTTTAACTTCATTAAATCAAAACCAGTCGCAGTCATTTTTTAACAATATAAGAGCAACGGTTACCGCTACCAAATCGGTAAAGGATCATAATTTTAAATTACTTGTTGGCGGATCCAGAGAAGATTATTCTTTTGAACAGATTACGGCTTTTCGCGATACTTATATTCTGCCCGATTATCCGGTCCTTGATGCGGGGTCAGCACTCAATCAAAGGGCATCGGGTAATGCAGAGGAATGGGCGCTTCAATCGCTTTTCAGCAGGTTCAATTACAATTACAAAGGTAAGTATCTGTTAGAAGTTAATGCCCGGTATGATGGCTCTTCGCGCTTTTCAACGGGTAACAAATATGGTTTCTTCCCTTCTGCATCTGCAGGATGGCGCATCTCTGAGGAAGATTTCATGAAGAGCTTAAAGGGAACACTGAATGAAGCTAAACTCAGGGTGTCCTGGGGAAAATTGGGTAACCAGAATATCGGCACCTATCCTTCGGTTACTTCTATAGTGCTGGAATCTTATACGCTGGGAAAACAGATTGTTAATACGGCCGCCCTCAACAGCCTGGCCAATAAAAATATCTCCTGGGAAACAACAGAAGAAAAGAATATAGGGATTGACCTCACCCTGTTCCATAATTTGAGCATTACGGCCGACTATTATCGCAGACGTACCAGAGACATTTTGTTGCTGCTCGACATCCCGCTTATTGTTGGTCTGGCCAGCCCTTATCAGAATGCAGGTGTGGTAGACAATAATGGTTGGGAACTGGGCCTGGCTTATAAAGGAAATGTCAATGACTTCAATTACAATATCGGTTTTAATCTGTCTGATGTTAAAAATACGATTAAAGATATGAGGGGGATTAATCAGACTGGGTTGACCGTAAACAGGGAGGGATATTCTATAGGTTCTCTTTTTGGTTATGAAGCTCAGGGATTTTTTACCTCTGATGCAGATGTTGCCGCCCATGCAAAACAATTTGGAACTGTTAAGGCTGGAGACATTAAATACAAAGACCAGAATGGAGATGGCATTATTAACGAAAATGATAAAGTGATTATTGGCAGTACCATTCCACGGTTCACGTTCTCATCTAATCTTGCGGGTTCGTATAAGGGTTTTGATATCTCTATTTTGCTTCAGGGGGTCGGAAAGGCCAATGGTTATCTTTCCGGTCCTGGCATCCTGCCATTTAATGTTGGCGGAGCCATTGGAGGTACTATCCGGGAGGAAAACAAAGACCGCTGGACTCCGGATAATCCCAATGCAAAATACCCGAGGCTTGCTTTTGGTGAAACTAATAATGAACAAGCTTCTTCATTTTGGCTAAGAGATGCGTCTTATCTGAGGATTAAGAATGTTCAACTGGGTTATACACTGCCTGAAAGACTTTCCAAAAAGGCCGGACTTAACCGTTTGAGGTTCTTTGCCAACGGATCAAATTTTGCCTCCTTCGATAAATTCCTGAAAGGTTATGATGTGGAAGCTCCTGTAGGCGCTGGAAATATCTATCCTCAGGTTAAGTTATACAGTTTTGGTTTAGAAGCTACTTTTTAAAAACAGATCAAATGAACAAAAAGATATACTATTTCATAATAGCCACTGTATTAGTGATATTATCATCATCCTGCAAAAAGGATTATCTGGATAAAAATCCGCTTTCAGGTCCTTCAGATGAATCATTTTTTACCAATCAGGACGAATTGATCCTGGCGGTGAACGGTTTATACCGCTATGCAAACTACTTTCCGATCGACAATATGCCTACCAACCTGACCATAGATAATGGGACAGACATTGGCTGGGACCGGAACAATAGTCCGCTGCAAAGTTTGGGCAAAGGCAATCAGGACAGCAATAATGGATACGCCCTGAACATTTGGAGAGAGGCCTATAAAGTAATTGCCAAGTGTAATTTTGTGTTGGATAACCTTGATAAGGTGAAGGACAAAGCCACACCTGCGATATTTAGCCGTTCAAAAGCGGAGGCAAGATTTTTAAGGGCATACACCTATCAATATCTAACAGATTATTTTGGATCTGTGCCTTTAGTGATCAAAGTACTGAAGCTTGAAGAAGCCCAGATTCCTAAAACCCCTAAAGCAGAAGTGGTTGAGTTTATATTAAAAGAGTTAACCGAGGCGGCAACTGATCTTCCAAACAGTTATACGGGCACTGATGTAGGTAGAGCTACAAAGGGAGCTGCACTGTCCATTAAGGCCAGAACAGCGCTGAACAATGAAAAATGGACAGAAGCAGCAGAAGCAGCAAAGCAGGTCATGGATCTTAAAGTGTATAGCCTGCATAATAATTTTGCCGAATTGTTTAGCTATGCCGGGCAAAACTCAGCGGAGATCATCTGGGCATTCCAATACCTAAAAGCATCCAGTACCAAAGTGCAAGCCACCCCGGTAGCGTTGTTATCCAGAAATGGACTTGGTTTTACCAACAAGGTGCCTTCTCAGTCTATGGTAGATGTTTTTCCTTGTACGGACGGTTTGAATATAGATAAGTCCCCTTTATTTGATCCAAAGAATCCTTATAAAAACAGGGATCCAAGGCTTGGTTATACCATTGCGGTACCGGGTTCGATATTTTATAATTATCAGTTTGAAACCCACAGGGACAGCTTGAAATGCTGGAACTACAATACGACACCAGCAACTCGTGTTGATAATCAGGACGCTATAAACGCCTTTGCTACCTTTACCGGGTATTGCTGGAAAAAATATGTTGACTTGCAAGACAAAGCAGACCGTTCCAATTCAGAGCTTAACATTATCCAGATCCGCTATGCTGAAATTTTGCTGATCTATGCTGAAGCTAAAAATGAGCTTGGTCAATTAGATCAGTCTGCCTATGACGCCATTAATCTTATACGTCAGCGTCCGAGTGTAAACATGCCTGCGATTACCTCTGGCAAATCTGTGGCTGAGTTTCGCAGTCTGGTACATAAAGAGCGCCTTTATGAGCTGGCTATGGAAGGTTTCAGACAAACCGATCTCCGCAGGTGGAAAATTGCCGAAAAGGCGATGGTGGGAAACTTTTACGGGAGGGTACAAAGAGGCCTGGTAGCTGCGGCTCCCCAAATTGATGCGGATGGTTTGGCCGATTATTCCGCCGTACCTAACCGTGCAGATATGCGGGTTATAGAAGTACGTACTTTCAATAAGAACAGGGATTACCTGTGGCCAATTCCCAATATCGAGGTGGTTACCAATCCTAAATTAATTCAAAATCCTAATTACTAGTTATGAAGAATCTCTTTTGTCTATTGATTCCCGTTTTTATGCTCTCCTCGCTTCAGTCTTCACTGGCCGTGCAGCCGGCAAGACCCAGCTATGATATTTGTATTTATGGAGGAACATCTTCAGGGGTGATTGCGGCTTATACCGCTGCTAAACTTGGTAAAACTGTACTGCTAATAGAACCGGGAAAGCATCTTGGCGGGATGAGTTCAGGTGGACTTGGTCTCACTGATATTGGTAATAAATATGCTATTAGTGGTTTGGCGCTCGATTTTTATAGAAGAATAGGTCAGCACTACGGCAAATTTGAACAATGGGTATTTGAACCGCACGTAGCCGAAAACCTGTTTATGGATTATATCAAAAGAGCCAAAGTAGAAGTATTGTATCGGAGCCGCCTTACTTCGGTGACCAAAAAGGGAAATCTGATCAGTGAGATTATCCTGGAGAGTTTAAATAAAATGGTATCGAATTACAGGGTTACAGCCAAAATATTTATTGACTGCTCTTATGAAGGTGATCTGATGGCCAAAGCTGGAGTTTCTTATACTGTAGGCCGGGAAGGAAACGATATATACCAAGAAACCTTCAATGGTGTGCAGTTCATGAAAGGGCATCAAATGCTGGATGGGATAGACCCATATAAAATTTCGGGTGATGCTTCAAGTGGCTTAGTTTGGGGAATAAACCCCGGGGTATTAGAAAAAGATGGGACAGGCGATAAAAAGGTACAAGCCTATAATTTCCGGATTTGCCTTACCAATAATAAAGTGAACCAGATTCCGATCACCCAACCAGAGAATTATCAACCAGAAAAATATGAACTGCTGATCCGGCAAATGGAAAAACGGCCCTGGAAATCTCTCCAGGATGGTTTTATCTGGAGCGCTATGCCAAATGGGAAGACAGACATCAATAACCGGAATGGTTTCTCTACAGATATGATTGGAATGAACTGGGAATATCCAGATGCAGATTACCAAACAAGGGCCAAAATCTGGAAAGCTCATACAGATTATACCAAAGGCCTGCTTTATTTTGTAGGTAATGATCCCCGTGTTCCTGCCCACATCAGGGCAGAACTTAACCAATGGGGATATCCTAAAGATGAATATACGGATATGGGGAATTGGTCTCATCAGCTTTATATCCGGGAGGCCAGAAGGATGATTGGTGAATTGGTGATGACCCAGCATCACTGTCAGGGAAAGGAAATTGTTAAAGATGGGGTAGGAATGGCTGCTTATGGCATGGACTCTCACAACTGCGACAGACAGGTAGTCAATGGCATGGTAAAAAATGAGGGTAACGTAGAAGAACACGGCTTCGGACCCTACCCAATTTCCTACAGGGCTATTGTTCCTATAGAAAAGGAGGCAGGCAATTTATTAGTTCCTGTTTGTCTTTCTGCCAGCCATATTGCTTATGGTTCTATCCGTATGGAACCAGTTTTTATGGTTCTGGGTCAATCGGCTGCTGTTGCAGCGGCTCAGGCCATTGATCGTAAAGTCAGTATACAAAAAGTGGATGTTTCTCAGGTCCAGGCGCAACTAAAAAATGATCCATTGGTTGATGGAAGTCTACCTGAAATTCTGGTCGATAACAATGATGCGGAAAAGGTGGAGAAGAGGGGTGCATGGACCGTTCATCAATATGGTGGGTATGGTCCTGATTATTATATTACAGATACCACTTCTGCAGGTGTTAAATCAATCAGGTATACTCCCCAGATTGCTAAAAACGGAAAGTATGATTTGTATGTGTATTATCCGAAGATAAAAAATGCCGCAAGCTTGACTCCCATTCATGTATATGATGGCCATCGTAACAAAGAGGTATTGATAAAGGATGCTGAAGTAAAGGTTGTTGGCCAAACTTCAGGAGAATGGGTCGGTTTAGGCAGGTATTCCTTAAATGTGGGGAAAAATGGATATGTGGAGATACTTGTGAAGGGATCGGAGGGAGCCGTAGTGGCAGATGCACTCTTGCTTGTTCCTGTAAAGTAAGCAAAATTTGTATATCCGTCGCCCTGTGGAAACGACGGATATACAAATTTTCATATACTTCACTTTGATGGTACTGAGTACGAATGTCTTTTTCATGAGTTTGTAATTATCTTAAGATGAAGATGGTGGAGTTGGGAATTACCTTAGATTAAAACAATAGTTCAACTTTACTTTTGTCTGATTAATATAATAATCCAAAATATGGAGGTGTTGTTTTTGTTTTTAAAATAAACCTTTTAGTATATTTGTTCATTAAATTAAATGTGATGCTTACAAAGGCAGAAAGAACGAAACAATTCATATTGGAAACTGCAGTACCTCTGTATAATGAGAAAGGTATTTCGGGTGTAAGCATAGATGATGTCCTTGAGGCTACCAAGCTTACAAAGGGTTGTCTTTATGGTCATTTTGAAAACAAGGAGGACCTGTCTGATCAGGTTGTAGATCTTGCACTTAAGAAAATATCAGACAGAGTGCGAGCTGAAGTGTCAAAAGGCAAAACAGCGAAAGGCAAGTTATTTGCATTTATGGATTTTTATAAAAACCCTATTGAAACCTATATATCTGGTGGATGCCCAATATTTAATACCGCTGTGGAGGCCGATGATAATTATCCTGATATAAAGCGGAAGGTGGCTAAAGTGTTTAGAGTAGGTCAGGAGGAAATCACGGCTGTACTTCAGGAAGGAATTAGTAACGGTGAATTTTCTGTAGAACTCGATCCAGTTGTCTTTGCCTTTAAAATGGTTGCTGCAATTGAAGGTGGGGTTGTAATGTGCAGGGTTATGGACACAAGCAAACCCATGCATGGACTCATTAAAAGTCTGAAATCTGAATTAGAGCAGTATTCAAAATAATTTTTTTATCATAAAATAGACTAAAAGGTATATTATAAAATAAACTAAAAAGTATAAAATAACATGAAAACAACAGAAAACACAGTATTCATTAGCGGTGGAAGTGCCGGAATTGGATTAGCCATCGCTAAAAAATTAAGTGCCGCTGGTAATAAAGTAATTATCAATGGGCGTAATGAGGAGCGTTTGCAAAATGCATTAAAACAATTGGATAATACAGTTGCTATACAGGGTGATTTGTCTTTGGAAAAGGATAGAATCCGCATAGCGGCAGAATTAAAGGAGAAGTATCCTGAGGTGAATATCATTGTTAATAATGCGGGCGCCGCCTTTAGTTATCTTCTGAATGAAACTTTAAATGCGCATGAAAAGGCGGCTGTGGAGATGAATACTAACTATATTAGCGTCATCCATTTTACGGAGCTTATGCTGCCGCACCTTGTGCAACAAGCAGAGGCGGCTGTTGTGAATATTTCCTCGATTGCAGTTTTTGGGAGTCATAAAATACTTCCAACTTATGGTGCAACCAAAGCCGCTTTGCACAGTTACACTGTTGCCTTAAGAGACACCTATGCAGAGCAGAAAAATGTACAGATTTATGAAGTATATCCTCCACTTGTAAATACCGAGTTTTCTGCAGAAATAGGGGGCGCAAATGGTATCCCGCCTGCAGAGGTTGCTGATGAGTTCTTTCTGGCACTGGGAAAAGACCAGTTTGATATTCCTGTTGGTGATACAAAGCAGTTTTTTAAAAAGGCTTGATCATAAAAGATGAAAGCATTTATCATTAACAGGTATAGTAAAAGTGGAGGTCTGGAACTGGTTGATATGCCTGTGCCGGAAATAAAAGATGAGGATGTTCTTGTGGAGGTACACGCATCCGGCTTAAATCTTTTGGACTCCAAAATAAAGACGGGTGAATTTAAACTCATTTTGCCCTATAGGTTTCCATTAATTCTGGGACACGATGTTGCCGGTATAATTACCAGGGTTGGGAAAAATGTAAAGAAATTCAAAGTCGGAGACGAAGTCTATGCCCGGGCGGCTGATCATCGCATTGGTACATTTGCAGAATTCATCGCAATAAATGAAAAAGACGTTGCATTTAAGCCTGGAAATCTTTCTATGGAAGAAGCGGCTTCTGTTCCCCTGGTGGCCCTCACAGCCTGGCAGGCTCTGGTGGAAAGGGCGCGGGTTGTAAATGGACAAAAGGTATTTATTCAAGCTGGTTCGGGAGGTGTGGGGACAATCGCTATACAGCTTGCTAAATATTTGGGTGCCAGTGTTGCTACGACGGCAAGTGCTAAAAGTTTTAATTTGCTTGAAGGATTAGGTGCCGATGTGATTGTGGACTACAAGAACGAAGATTTTGAAGAACGATTGAGTAATTACGATGTGGTGTTGAACAGTCAGGATAGAAAAACGCTGGAGAAATCGTTAAACATATTAAGATCGGGTGGGAAACTTATTTCTATTTCCGGCCCGCCGACTCCCGAATTTGCCAATGAAATGGGGGTATCTTGGTTTGTGAAGCTTATATTGTCCTTTGTAAGTGCTCGTGTTCGGAGGTTGGCAAGGAAACGGAACGTTGATTATTCCTTTTTATTCATGCAGGCGCAGGGCGAGCAATTAAGTAAAATCACAAAGCTCATTGAAGAAAGAACGATCAGACCAGTGGTGGATAAAGTTTTTCCTTTTGAAAAAACTAATGACGCATTATCTTATCTGGAAAGTGGACATGCAAAAGGAAAAGTCGTCATTAAAATTAAATAGAGCAAACAAAGCCCGCTAAATCTGCGGGCTTTGTTTTTTGACAAGATCTTTAATCTCCTTGAGCAAGCGTGCAAAGACCGCTACCAATGATAACGTCGATCGCCAGTCTTAGAATATTTGAATGATAAAAGATGGCTTAATCGTTTGCAAAGTCATTTTGTTCATTTACAATGATTTGTCTGTTTTTATTCGGTTGGTGAAAAATGGGCGATAATGAATGGCCCTGATGGGGTGACTTAATTTGCCGATCTATCGGTTTTAGCTTAAATTTAAGAATGGCTTGACACAACCTGCTTTAAACATGTTGTGTTGAGCTTAAGAAGGGGGGGAGTCTCTGTTTGAATTTTCTAACCTAAAACGATAAACATGAATTTAATTGAAATGATTAAGAATGAAATGAACGGCGGCGTCATTTCATCTTTAAGCCAAAAGGCTGGTGTAAGCGAGGAAGAGGTTAAAAATGGGCTTTCTGCGGGAGTTCCTGCGGTTCTTGCAGGTGTATTGAAAAATGCAACAAGCGGAGGTGATCCCAGTTTTCTTGGGAAAATGTTAGCCGGCGGTGTTGGGAGCAATGTGGAAGATTTGGCAGGGGCTGATCATGAGTCTTTATTAGAGAAAGGAAGATCTTTGTTGAGTGGTTTGTTTGGTGGTAATACCGAGTCGGTAACCGAGGCCGTTTCATCTTCCAGCGGTTTAAGCAATGTTAAATCTGCTGGTTTATTGGCCATGATTGTGCCCTTTATTACTGGTGCTGTTTCGAAACTAATGGTGAGTAAAGGCTGGAGTGTGTCTGATTTGATGAGTAAGATCTTTGAGAGCAAGGATGCAATTGTTGCTGCTTTGCCAAAAGGATTAACAGATTCCATGGGTCTGGCAAATCTGCATGCACCTCATCCAGATTGATATTGGGTAGCTCGGAAATAACAATGTAATGATAGTTTGTTAAAAGGAGGGGCAGAGGGAAGCTCTCGACCTGAATCTTCCCCCAAACCTCTCCAAAGGGGGCTATTTAGCATCTAATGCTTCTCTGGTCTGTTTTTTATCTGTGAGGCTTTCAGATAGATTTTCTTTCCCTTCTTATTAATGTAGTATTTTCGGTTTTTGCTATTAATGTATACATCTGTTCCATCCGGAGCCATTTTGCCTTCCCAAACCTTATCTGTAACTTTAGATGTACCTTTTACTGCAACTTCGGCTGTTTTATTGCCTACTTTTTTAGCCGTTGTTCCAATTTTCTGTCCCAGTGATTCTTTCTTCTCCTGGGCCTGGCTGTTTAATGCGACTCCTATAATTAATCCAAGGGTGAGTAACCCTGCTAAAATGCTTCTTGATTTCATACTTAATTTATTGGGTGAGGGACATGTGAATTCTATTTCTCTTTGATTCTATCCGGATGGAGCAGTTGGTCTGAGGCTTGTATGAGCTGGTTCAGTTTTTCATTGTTTTTATGGATCTGCTCTTCAATAGCTGCTTTTCTGCTAAGTAGGTTTTGAATGGCTGGATCTTGAGCCAGTCCAATTTGGGCGATGGCATTTTTAAGGGCGTTTCCATCGTGGCTTAAATTTTCCATAAACTTTTGTTTTAATGATCAATTGGTCACTGTCTATTTAACTGCGACCTTAAATTAATTAGAAGCGCTCATTTTAATTATTGTTTAAGTTAAGGAAATAAGTGTACAGGGTGAAAATCCATTTTGTTCATTTTGAGCATATTGGCTATTCATTGTGGTAAAATAATGAACAAGGATTCTTTTATTATTGGCTATTTAAACTTTACAATAGTTTAACATATGTAGTCAAAACCTTTTTGATATCTTAACTGTTGTAAAAATATATTAAGAAAAAACAGTATAACTTACACTCACATTGCAAATTAAATGTATTATTTAGTTACATTTGTGGAAATTTTTAGACATTAATGAAGATATTTATTACAGGCCTTCCTTTAGAAGTAGGGGAAGATGAATTAACAGCCGTTTTTGGTGATTTCGGTCAAGTAAAATCACTTAGGATTATCAAAGATCGCGAGACTGGTCAGAGTCGTGGTTTTGGCTTTGTTGAAATGCCGAATGACGAGGAAGCTAAAGAAGCCATTAAAAGAATGAATGGCGGCGATTACAATGGTAACCGTATTAAAGTTGCTGAAGCACAAGAAAAACCAAATACTGGCGGAAACGCTGGTGGTGGCTTCAAACGCAACAATAACAGAGAAAGAAGCTTCTAATTCGCTTTTTTCAGTTGCTTGAATTCTGCAATTAAGATATATGTAGCCAGCTATAATATTATTATGGCTGGCTATCTTTTTATTTGATTCCTATCTATGGGCGTGTTCAGAAAGTACCGTATTTTCAGTATTTTATTTCTTTTGATCTTTATTCTGGAGCTTATTGCGGAATTTCAGCAGCTAAATACCCTAAGACTTATAGTAAAGCCTTGTATCGTCTTGTCGCTTGCTGTATTTTTTTGCATTCGCACTAAATTAAGAGGACGCTTTCATAAGAGGTTGTTTACCGGGCTTATTTTTGCCTGGTTTGGCGATATCCTGCTGCTTTTCGTAGACGGACACCCAGATTATTTTATGTATGGATTGTTCAGTTTTCTATTGGGGCATCTTTTTTATACGAGGGCCTTTTACCTCGATTTCCGGTCTGCACAAGAACTGGATAAGAAGAATGCAAGAATTGCAATAGGGTTCTGCAGCATCAGCAGTATTGCTTTTTACTTTTATCTACGTCCTCATTTAGGTAGTTTAAAGCTGCCTGTTATGATCTATACCTTTGTGATCAGTATGATGCTCATGATGTCTGTTTTTAGAAATCTGCGTGTCAATAAAGAAAGTTTTACACTTGTCTTCGCAGGGGCTATTCTTTTTGTATTGTCAGACAGTCTGCTGGCTTATAATAAGTTTGTTTCCTCTTTTAGTCTTGCTGGTGTTTGTATCATGGCTGCGTATATGCTTGCGCAATACCTTATTGTTATTGGCGCTGCCGAGAGGAGGCTTCTTTCTCAAGAACTGTAAAGATCAGAGACAATCTTTCTCCATGCTCATCTACTAATGTTAATGTATGTTTCCCTGCTGCAGGGCTAACAGCCAGTTGATGAAAGCTTTTTGTTGTTGCGATATATTCATCATCAATATGCCAATATATCTTGATATTTGGGTCGCGGTGAGTGGCATTTAACACCACCTTACCACGCGTACCATCAAATTCTACCGGAATATATACTGAAGTATTGTTTCTTGGATAGATCATGTCCATTACATAATTGTTGCCCATATCCCCACAGCCTTCTTTAAAGGGTGGTAAGGGTTTATAATCGCTGTTTTTGATCTTGTAATAATATTCCATGGAGGGAGGAAGCACAAACCAAGGTTTATGCAGCATTTGAGCAGTAGATTCACATCGATCGGTAACTTGCCAGGTAGCTGTCGGATCTAAATGAACCAACTTATGATAAGGGCAAACCCCTGTTTTTTCTCCGGCAGCCGGAACCATTTCTTCTATTTTGTCTGTACAGTATTCGCCTGCTTTATAACCGCTTTGTTTACATACCCAAACTTTTTTCAACTTACTTATTGGTGTTTTAAACCACTTTTCATTCGGTAATTGCCTGAATATATCAAAAAGTACCGGAGCTGCAGCATCAATGCCCGTTAAACCAGGGCGACCTTCTCCGTCTGCATTGCCTACCCATACACACACGATATACCCGGGCGTTAAACCCACAGCCCAGGCATCTCTGAAACCGAAACTGGTACCTGTTTTCCAGGCTACCCTTTGAGAGGAAGAGAACTGTTCCCATAATCCTTCATCACCCGGGCGCATCAGTTCCTCCATAGCATTAAATGCAGACCATATGGCGCCGTGGTCAAAGATGGAATTGATTTGCGTTTCCTCTTCGTCTCGCCTGGTATCTCTTTTGGAGCTTACATATGCTGGGGCATCATAATCATGTGGGTTATACTTCCCGCTATATTGGTTGAAGTGTTTTAATGTTCTGGCCATGCCCATATAGGCTTTTGCCAGGTCCCACATGGTTACTTCACTTCCACCTAAAATAAGAGACAGTCCGTAATAATCGGCTGGTTTATTCAATGTTGAGAAGCCCAGTTGTTTCAGTTTATCATAAAATCGCTGATACTTGTAGGTCTGGAGCATTTTGACTGCTGGAATATTCAAGGAACGGCTTAGAGCCCTGTCGGCCGGGATTGCACCATCATAACCCAGGTCATAGTTTTGCGGTGAATAACCTCCAATTTGTGTTGGGATGTCCGCAATCAGGGTATGCGGCATAATGAAACCATCATTTAACATACTGGCATAAAGGAGTGGTTTTAGTGTACTACCCGGGCTTCTGGGAGCCTTTATCATATCTACATGGCTCTCCAGTTCTGCATTGTCTGGCTGATAGATATTTCCGACATAGCTTTTTACTGATCCGGTATTTATGTCCAGAACCAAAGCCGCGATATTATTAATATCATTGGAACGATAGCGATTGTTGTATCTTTTCAACAGGGCAGTAATCTTAAGCTGGAGGTTCTCATCCAAAGTAGATCTGATTCTCGTGCTGTTGATTCCAAGACTAGCCCTTTCCTGTTTAAAACGGTTCAGCAAATGCTGGGCATTTTGTGGCAATTGCTGAGGTTTGCCCGGTATGGGTTCGAATTTGGAAAGATTGGCTGTTGCCTGGTCTATATAATGGAGGGCAGCCAGTTTATCGAGCAGGTCATTTCGTTTTTTGATCAGCTTAGTCGTATTTTTGCCAGGGTGGACCAGTGAAGGGCTATTTGGCAGTACGGCCAGGGTTGCCATCTCTCCCCATGAAAGTGAGTTCGCACTACGGCCAAAATAGCGCCAGGCAGCAGCTTCCAGACCAACAACATTACTTCCGAATGGAGCATTTGCTGCATAAAGGCCAAGAATTTCAGATTTGGAATAACGCACCTCCAGGCGGAGTGCTAAAAGCATCTCTATTAATTTTTGGGTAAGGGTACGGTCTTCTTTTCTATACAGACGGATCACCTGCATAGATAAAGTACTTCCACCACTGACAACACTTTTTGCTTTTAAGTTTTGCTTCATCGCCCTGGCTAAGGCAAGGATGTCTATGCCTGCGTGTTTATAAAACCGTTTGTCCTCAAAGGCTATAATGCATTTATTGAATTTATCAGGTACACTGTCTGCAACTGGAAAACGCCATTGTCCATCCCGTGCAATTGCAGCACTGAGCAACTGACCGTTTGAGGCCTCTATCACAAAAGAAGTAGGGGCAACAAATAGCCTGGAAGGTAGCAGAAACCAGAAAGCCAGAAAAAGAACCAGGCAAATCAGATCGGAGATCAGAAATCCTGGTTCATACTTGAATTTTTTAAGCATTTTACTTAATTACCTGTACCCATTTACCTTCCTGTGTTGCAGTGATGTTGTTATTGTACATGGCTTCTGCCTGTACTGCAGACAAGTAATATCTACCTAAATAGGATGCATTCAGCAGAACTTTGTAAGTCACAGTTTCGTTCTCTCTCAGGTTGAAATAAGTAAACACCCTGTCATCTCTGATGTCACGATAAGTGAATGGAGAAGAAGAGAGGATACCTTCATTGTCATTGATACGGGTATTGATGATCTCCCATCCGGATGGAAAAATCTGGGTGAGTGCCATTTGTTCATAATAGCCCATTTTGCCTGGATTTTTAATGACTACTTCTGCATAAAAATCTAAACCTTGTTTTAAGGTAGTTGGATCTATTGGTTTGCCATTCAGTAATTTATAGGATACACTCATCTCAAGTGCCTCGGGATTATTGGGCAGGAAGTTGTTCTGTCCAGCTGATGGTTGTCCCTGTAAGATTAGTCTGGCAAAGAGCACCCTGCTTCCATTATTACTGATCTGAACCTGGTTACCTTTAAAGCTTAATGGTGTTGAGCTGATGTACTGTTCAGTGTTTA
>Ga0157370_10001227_pt1 | contig 32113 bp, 34 predicted proteins | sample C35metaG_FD_113463 | JGI IMG/M metagenome (GOLD analysis project Ga0157370, IMG submission 113463) | Corn rhizosphere microbial communities from Kellogg Biological Station, Michigan, USA - C3-5 metaG | ecosystem: Host-associated > Plants > Roots > Rhizosphere > Soil | place: USA: Michigan...
GCAGCAACAGCCGCTGGGCAGCTATCACGACCTCGCCATCGGTGCCATCGCCAACATCGGCCAGAACTGGATGTTGACGCTGCGTGGTACCAATGTCACCAACGAGATCGGCATCACCGAAGGCAATGCCCGCTTGTTCGGCTTCGCCAGCGGCGGCGGCGTGATTCTTGCCCGTTCGATCGAAGGGCGTGAGGTCAACTTCCAGGTCAAGTACAAGTTCTGAAGAGTGGGGTAACGGCCGCCGCCGTTATCCGGAAACCCGCGTCGCGTCGGTCGCATCAAGCGGTCGACGCGACGGCAGGCGGCAGGCGGCAGACTGAACGCTTGAACGTGACCTGAGTTCTTTTCATCTGCGGTCTGCGCCAAGGAACGACACGCCATGCGTCCATCCCTCACATTCTTGATCATCGCCGCGGTGGTCACCGTTCTTGGTCTTGGCAGCGATGTCGCACTTGCCGAGCCAGCCGGGCAGCGCGCCGATACCGCTGCAAACTATATCGATGTACTCGACCTGCATGGTGCGCCGAAGACACCTGCGGATCGAAGCTTCAATATCTTTTTCGACGCCGGGTCGTGGCATGGCTACAGCCTGCCGCTCGCCGACGATACGGCGCCGGGCTTCTCCGGTCCGTTCGTGCACAGCCTTGGCGAGGGTCAATGGGTCGGTGCGCGCTTCGCCCAGCTGACGTTACGGGATGCCACCAGCAAGCAGAACATCGACCTGAGCCCGGTCGAAAGTCATGCGGCGCCGGGCTATCTGGTGCGTCGATTTTCCGGCCTGGGCCTGACCGTGCGCGAAACCCTGTTCTTTGCCGATTCGTGGCATGCGCTGGTGCGCATCGAATTGACTGCGACAACTTCGCAGGACGTGGATCTTTCCGTTGCGGGGCGCGTGATGCCTCAGCAACAGAAGGGGTTGGTCAAGGACGGCGATGCGGTGACGCAAACCTTCGCCCACTCGAACTCGAAGCTGACCACGCAACTCCACGCCGATGGTGTTGCCGCCGATCAGGTCACACTGTCAGGCGCCGATTATCGAATCGGGCTGAACCAGCCACTGCATTTGAAGCCGAATCAGGCCGCGACGGTCTGGGTCGAGCAAACCCTGGTCTATGACGTTCGCACCAAGACGCCGCCGACGGTCGATGTCGCCACCGCCTGGGCCAAAAACCGTGAACGCTGGGCCGGCTATCTGAAGTCCGTTGCATCGAGTCACCTCTCCGGCTTGCCTGACGCGACGGCCCGACGGCTTTCGGTCAAGGCCATGCTGACCTTGCTGGGAAACTGGCGGGCGGCGCGTGGCGACCTGCATCACGACGGCGTCATCCCTTCGTATTCCAATCCGGATTTCAACGGATTCTGGGCCTGGGACTCGTGGAAGCATGCGGCGGCACTTGCCTGGTTCGCGCCGGAGCTGGCGCGTGACCAGATGCGTGCCATGTTCGACTACCAGGCCGCCGACGGCATGGTTCCCGACTGCGTATTTCTCGACAAGGCAGGCAACAACTGGCGCGACACCAAGCCGCCGCTGGCGGTGTGGGCGACGCTGGAGATCTATCGCGCAACCGGCGACAAGGCCTTTCTGGCAGAGATGTACGACAAGTTGGTGCGCTATCACCGCTGGTGGTTCGCGGCGCGCGATCACGATCACGACGGTGTGGCCGAATATGGTTCGACCGACGGCAGCAAGGTCGCTGCCAAGTGGGAAAGCGGCATGGACAACGGCGTTCGCTTCGACGCCATCAGCATGCTGAAGAACGGCGACGGCGCCTGGTCCATGGACCAGGAGTCGGTCGATCTCAACGCCTACCTGTACAAGGAAAAACTTGATCTGGCGCAGGTCGCGGCGATCCTCGGCAAGACACAGGATCGCGCGCAGTGGCTGAAAGAAGCCGCGACGATGAAGGCCGCCATCCAGGCACGCATGTTCGACAAGACGCGCGGCTACTTCTTCGATGCCAAACTCGGCAGCGGCGACCCCGTGCGCGTGTATGGCTCGGAAGGCTGGACGGCGCTATGGGCCGGCGTGGCGACTTCCGATCAGGCCAGGTCGGTGATCCGGATCATGCTCGACCCGAACAAGTTCGCCACCTTCATGCCGTTCCCCACACTTGCCGCGGACGACCCGCACTTCTCGCCGATCAAGGGCTATTGGCGTGGCCCGGTATGGCTGGATCAAGCCTATTTCGGCGTTGAAGCCCTCCGGCGCTATGGCTACGACCGGCAGGCTGACGCCATGGCCCGCCACTTGGTACTCAACGCCAAGGGCCTGACGCAGCAGGCGCCCATGTATGAGAACTACGATCCGTTGACTGGTCAGGGCTATCAGTCGCCCAATTTCAGCTGGTCCGCTGCCAGTTATCTGTTGTTATTGCGGAAAGGGGGGTGAGCGACAAGTATGTACCGTGATCGATCGCCTCCGGTCTTGCCCCTAGATTAACAAAGGGATTCTCCTGACTACTGCCGGGGAGGAGAGTTCCTGCGAAAAAGTGAACACTATCGGTTAAACACATTGGGCCCCGAACTCGATTCGTGAGCGATAACCCAAGGTCGAGTGCAAGCGGTACTGGTTGTAGAAATCGATGTGGCTGCGTAACGCCGAACGCAGCGTGCGATCGTCGTGAAGCGCTGGCGGTGGTAGATGTCCGACTTTATCGATTTGTTCCATGACTCTACGTGCGCGTTGTCAGTCATGTGGTGGGGACGGTTCACACTTTGCAGCGGGCCGGCTTTGGCCAAGGAGCGCTTGAAGGTGCTGGCGAGAAACTCGACGCCGCGATCGCTGTGCATCATCGTCCCGGGTGGGAGTTGCCGTTGGCATACAGCTACAGCCAGTGCCCGACGGATCAGCCCGGCTGACTTCTCCTTGCCCAGTGACCAGCCCAGCAGGCATCTATCTCGAACATCACGGGTTGCCGGCCGTCTTGGCCTTGCGGATCACCACGTCTGTCAGCATGGGGGTACATTTTCGCTGGTGGGGGTACAAAACCTGTTTTCAGGTGCTTTCACCCCTCCAGTTTGGGGGTAGAAGCAAGTTTCTGCTGAGCAGATCACCGACATATGCCCCCAGATATACCCCCATGCACTCCGGGCTTCAGGGGTCTCTGATGGCACGCCGTGGCACACTTCAGGCATAAAAAAACCCGCTATTACGCGAGTTTATGTGATTCACTGGGATGTGCTGGTACTGCCTGAAACAACTCCCTGGTACCGGTGAGAGGACTCGAACCTCCACTGTGTCACCACAAGCGGATTTTGAGTCCGCCGCGTCTACCATTCCGCCACACCGGCATGTGAGCGGGGCATTATGCCGGGTTCAGTGGACGCGGTCGAGTCCCAGCTGGCGCACGTCGCGGCCGTACCAGCGGTCTTCCGGCAACGGCTGGAACACCGCGCAACGGACCATCGGACCGGAATAGATGTGCAGGCTGACGGTGACGGCGCTGTCGCTGGGGTTGCGGATGCTGTGGTACTCGTGCGGCGGGATCAGGCTGCCGGCCGAACCGGCGCCGGCCTGGATCGAGCCGACCGGCTGGAAGCAGTAGCGCTGTGCGTCGTGTTCCAGCAATTCGTATTGCACGATTTCCAGCGCGCCGTTCCACACGCCCTCGACGCACCACATGCCGTCGTGATCGTGGATCGGCGTGCCTTGGCCCGGCCCCCAGGTCATCGCCACCACGCAGTACCCGTGGTCCTCGCTGCGGTACAGCTCCCGGCGGGCGTAGTGCTCGGCATTCGCCTCGAACACGCAGTCGGGCAGGGTGACGGCGTTCTCCCGGATCAGCTTGCACAGGCTGTTGCGCAGGCTGTCGGTGAGTTCGTGGGTGGTCGGCTTGGCCACGGCGGCGTCGATCGCGTCGATCAGGGTGCGGCTGCCGGGAAAATCCAGGGTAAGCATGGCGGTCTCGGGTGGTGCGTGGCGCCGGCTATCTTACCAGCGGGATGGTTAACGCCGCGCACCGCGCTGGCCGCGGAATGCGTCACGGTGGGAGCGACCGTTCAGGGCAGGGCGAGCCGGCCCAGGAAACCGCCGATCGCGCGGCTGTAATTGTCGATGTCGACCAGGAAGGCGTCATGGCCTTGCGGTGAGTCCAGCGCGACGAATTCCACTTGCGCGCCGGCTGCCTGCAGGCCTTCGGCGATCTGTTCCTGCTGCTGCAGGGGGAACAGGATGTCGGTGCTGACCCCGATCACCATCGCCTGCTCGACGTGGATGCGCTTGAGCCCTTCGAGGACGCTGCCGTGGCCGTATTCGGCGATGTCGAACCAGTCGCTGGCGCGCGACAGGTACAGGTAACTGTTGGGATCGAAGTTGCGCACGAAGCGCTGGGCATGGCCTTCGAGATACGACTCCACCTGGAACTCGCGGCCGAACGGTTCGTCCTCGCGCTGCTCCGGGTCGAGCCGGATGCGCGCGAAGCGGCCGTTCCATTCCATCGCCGAGCGGTAGGTGATCACGCCGAGTTTGCGCGCGATGCTCATGCCCAGGTCGGGGTAGCTGCCGCCTTCCGCCGCGTGGATATCGTAATTGCCCTCATTGAATTGCGGATCGAGCCGGATCGCCTCGCGCTGCAGCGAGCGGATCGCGATCGCGAACGGTTGTGCCTGCGGCGCGGTGTCCACGCTGATGTGCGTGCGCACGCTGCCGGGGTGCAGCAGCATGTACGCCAGCGCGCTCATGCCACCCATCGAGCATCCGATCAGGCAGGCCAGGCGCTCGATGCCAAGGCTGGCGACGACGGCGTGCGCGGCGTTGCCGACGTCTTCCAGCGCCAGTTGCGGAAAGCTGAGCCGGTACGGTTGGCCGGTAGCGGGATCGATCGACGCCGGGCAGGTGGAGCCCTTGTCGCTGCCCAGCGAGTTCACGCAGATCACGAACCAGCGATCGCTGTCGACCGCCTTGCCGGGGCCGGCCATCTCCTCCCACCAGCCGGGTGTGGGATCTTCTTCGCACGACATCATGTGCGCGCTGGGCGACAGGCCGGTCAATACGAGTACGGCGTTGTCGCGCGCGGGGTTCAGCGTGCCCCAGGTTTCGTAGGCGACATGCGCGCCGTGCAGGTCGCCGCCACGCTTCATCGGGAACGGCGAGGGCAGCGAAAAGTAGCGGCGTGCGTCGCCCATCGTCAGTGCACCTTGTCGATGGTGATCTTGACCGGCTGCTTGCGATCCACCGCCACCACGCCGGCGTCGCCTTCCAGGTCGCCGGGCTGGGCGGTCGGCTCGCCGCCGTGGCTGATCCTTGCGCCGACGAAGACCTGCGCGGCGCTGGACAGCTTGAGCGTCGGCGCCATCGCCATCGCGTCATTGAGGGTTACGGTGGCGGGCAGCTTGACGGGATCGAGCCTGGCCACGGCCAGCGGCATCGGCGGGCCGTCCGGTGCGCGCGCATAGACGTAGAGGACGTCGCCGCCGGCCAGCTTGTCCTTGAGCTGCGGCGACAGGGTGACTTCGACTTGCAGCGAAGCGCCCGGTGCTGTTGCGGCCGTCGTGCTGCTGGCGGCACGGGCGGGTGCGCCGCCGGCGCGTGCATCGGCCACCGCGATCTGTTCGGCCACGGATTTGGCCACGTTCGAGCCCGGCTCGAGTTGCGGTTGCAGCAGTCGCCAGGTCGCCGCCGCCGTGCGGTAGTCGCCCTGCTGGAAATCGCTGATGCCGAGCAGCCACAGGCCGCGCTGGTTGTCCGGATGCAACTGCACCGCGCGCTGCAGCAAGTCGCGGGCACGGCCTTCGATCATGTGGTCGGCGCGCAACATCGAATCGTTCTCCGCCCAGCCGACCATCGCCTCGGCGTTGTTGGCATCGAGCTTCAGTACGTGGTCGTACGCGTCGCGCGCGTCGCCCGGCTGGTGCAGCATCGCACTGGTCTGGGCCAGCAGCATCCAGCCCTGCCGGTCATCGGGTTGCTGCGCCAGGTGGTCGCGCAGTTCGGCGATCGCCTGCGGCAGGCTGATCGAGGCCTGGGCCTGCGTGGAAGCCCCGTTGAGCGCGGCCGGCGTGCCGACCAGCAGGTACAGCATGCCGGCGCCCAGCGGCAGGACCAGGGCGATGGCCAGGCTGAGCACGAACACGCCGCGACTGTGGCCGGAACGGCGTCCCTGGCGTATCAGCGGCAGCAGCAGCGCAGCGAGGGCCAGCGCCACCATCAGCGCGGCCACCACGATAAAAGCGATCTTCACCAATCTTCCCCGTTGTCGGCCGACTCGCCGACCGTCGTTGCCTCGACGCCATCGCGCCTGCGTTTGCGCAGCGCCACCAGCACCACGCCGCCGCCGCCGAGCAGGATCAGCAGCGGGCCGAACCAGAGCAGGACGGTGCCTGCTTTCAGCGGCGGGTTGTACAGGATGTAATCGGAGTAGCGCGCGACCAGATATTGCCTGATTTCGTCGTCGCTCCTGCCCTGCTGCATCAGCTTGAAGATCTGGTTGCGCAGGTCGCGCGCGATCGGCGCGTTGGAATCGGCCAGCGTCTCGTTCTGGCACATCGGGCAGCGCAGCTGTTGGGTGAGGTGCTGGAAGCGCAGCTCCTGCGCATGGTTGGCGAACGGCATCGGCTCGATGGCCTGGGCGTGGACCGCGCCGGCAAACACCAGCATCGCCATGAAGATAACCCGCAGGAGCCCGCTCGCTGGCGATGCTCCTGTCGTGATGTTTTTCATGGCAAGGGCATCGCCCGCGAGCGGGCTCCCACGGTGATTGAAGCGGATCACGGTGCTTCCTTGAGCATCGCGGCGATCGCCGGTTTCAGTTTCGTTGCCAGCACGTCCGGGGTGATCGGCCCGATGTGCTTGTAGCGGATCACGCCCTTCGCGTCGATCAGGAAACTTTCCGGTGCGCCGTAGACGCCGAAATCGAGCGCGGTCTGACCGGATTCGTCGGCGATCAGCAGGGCGTACGGATTGCCGTGCGCCGCCAGCCAGCCCTTGGCGTCGGCCGGCGCATCCTTGTAGTTGTAGCCGACCAGCTTCACGCCCAGCGTGGGCGCCGCCGCTTCCAGCACCGGATGCTCCACGCCGCATTCGATGCACCAGCTGGCGAACACGTTCAGCAGATACGGCTGGCCCAGCAGGTCGGCCTTGCTGACCGTCTGCGCGGGCTCGTACAGCTTGGGCAGGTTGAAGGCGGGCGCGGGCTTGTTGAGCAGCGGCGTGGGAATCGCATTCGGATCGTGCCGCGTGTTCCACCAGATGCCGAAGCCGAACAGCGCCACCAGCAGCATGAAGCCGATGAACGGCAGCAGGCGATTCATGCGCGGGTTTCCTGCAGCACCAGATCCTCGCGAACGGCGGCGGTACGCTTGAGGCGGAAGCGCTTGTCCGCCGCACAGGTGAAGCCGCCCAGCATCATCAGCAGGCCGCCACCCCAGATCCAGCGCACGAAGGGCTTGGTGTAAAGCCGCAGCGACCACGCCCCCTCGATGTTGCCGGCGTCCATCGGCTCGCCCAGGGCCACGTAGAGATCGCGGAAGATGCCGGCGTCGACGGCGGACTCGGTTTGCACCTGGCCACGCAGGTAGGTGCGCTTCTGCGGATGCATCACGGCCACCGGCTTGCCGTCGCGGGTCACCGTGACCACGCCCTGGTCCGCCTTCCAGTTCGGTCCGGTGGTGCGGTGTGCACCGTCGAAGCGGAAATCGTAACTGCCGATGTGCTGGGTTTGCCCCGGCGCCATGCGCACGTCGCTGGTCACGCTGAGCGATTCGGACAGCAGCACGCCGGCGATGAACACGCCCACGCCCAGGTGCGCCAGCAGCATGCCCGCCATTTCGGCCGGGTAACGCCGGCCGCGCGGCACTTCGCGCCAGCGCTTGATCGCGTAAAGCAGCACGCCGACGGCGAGCCAGACCAGCGCGGCCACACCGGCGATCGCCTTGAGCTTGCCGTCGACGAAGAACGCCGCCACGATCGCACAGGCCACCGCGGCGATGCCCGCGCGCAGCAGCACCTGCCTGAGCATCGGTGACTCGCCCTTGCCCCAGCGCAGGAACGGCCCGAACGGCAGCAGCAGTACCACCGGCAACATCAGCAGGGGAAACAGGAAGCCGAAGTAGGGCGGTCCGACCGAGATCCGGCCCAGGTTCAGTGCATCGCCCACCAGCGGGAACAGCGTGCCCAGCAACACCATCGCCGCGGCCACCGCGAACATCAGGTTGCCGATCAGCAGGACGGTCTCGCGCGACAGCAACTGGAACGCCTTGCCGCCGGCCACCCTGGGCGCGCGCAACGCATACAGCAGCAGCGAGCCGCCTACCACGATGGTGAGGAAGGCCAGGATGAACACGCCGCGCCGCGGATCGGAGGCGAACGCGTGCACCGAGGTGAGCACGCCCGAGCGCACCAGGAAGGTGCCGAGCAGGGAGAGCGAGAACGCGAAGATCGACAGCAGGATGGTCCACGCGCGCAGCGAGCCGCGCTTTTCGGTGATCGCCTGCGCATGGATCAGCCCCAGCCCGACCAGCCACGGCATGAAGCTGGCGTTTTCCACCGGGTCCCAGAACCACCAGCCGCCCCAGCCCAGTTCCGCATACGCCCACCAGCTGCCGGCGACGATGCCCAGCGTGAGAAACGCCCAGGCCACGTTCGTCCACGGCCGTGCCCAGCGCACCCAGGCCTGTTCCAGCTCGCCGCCGAGCAGGCCGGCGATGGCGAACGCGAACGCCACCGAGAAGCCGACGTAGCCGGTGTACAGCACCGGCGGGTGGAAGGTCATGCCCGGATCCTGCAATACGGGATTCAGATCCGCGCCGTCGCCGGGCATCGGCAACAGCCGGCCGAACGGATTGGAGGTAAAGATGATGAAGGCGAGGAAACCCACGGCGATCAGGCCCATCACCGCCAGCACGCGCGAGGCGAATACCTCGGGCAGTTTCTGGCTGAACGCGGCCAGCGCCACCGTCCACACGTTGAGGATCAGGATCCACAGCAGCAGCGAGCCCTCGTGCGCGCCCCATACCGCGGCAATGCGGTAGTACCACGGCAGTTCCAGGTTCGAGTTGTCGGCCACGTACTGCACCGAGAAGTCGAAATGCAGGAAGGCCCAGACCAGGATGCCGAACGCAAACGTCACGAACACCGCCTGGCCGGCCGCCGCGGGACGCGCGACGGCCATCAGCGCGCGGTTGCCGCGCCAGGCGCCGATCAGCGGCAGGATGCCCTGCGCCAGTGCCAGCAGCAGGGCGAGGATCAGCGCGAGTTGGCCGAGTTCGGGGGTCATGGTTGGGAGCCGGGAGCGGGGATCGGGGAACGGGGAACGCGGAAGTACGATGCAACTTGCATAAACTGGCTCCGGACAGGCGAAAGACGATCAGGCATGGCGGTCAACCTCCTCCGTTCCCCGTTCCCCGATCCCCGTTCCCCGCGTCTTCGATCTTCTTGTTCGCATGCGCCTTGGCCATCGCGTCCTTCAATTCCTTGGGCATGTAGGTCTCGTCATGCTTGGCCAGTACTTCGGTGGCGACGAAGCGGGCGCCGTCCATGTGGCCGCTGGCGATCACCGACTGGTTGTCGCGGAACAGGTCGGGCAGGATCCCGGTGTATTCCACCGGCATCGCGCCGCCGGCGTCGACCACGGTGAAGGTGACCTTGAGCGAATCCTTGCTGCGCTGGATCGAGCCGGCCTTGACCATGCCGCCGAGGCGGAACGTCTTGTAGTCGCTGGCCTGGCCCGACTGCACCTGGCTCGGGGTGAGCAGGTAGTTCATGTTGTTTTGCAGGGCGACCACCACCAGCACGGCGGCGACGGCGGCCGCGGCGAGGATCGACAGGACGATGGTGAGTCGGCGTTTGCGGGTGGGATTCATGGGCATGGCAGTCGGCCGCCGCCAGTCAGGCGGAGGGTGGTGTGGAAGAGGGCGGTGCGGACGTGGCGTCGCGTTCATGGCGTACGCTCTGGCGGGCCAGGCGGGCCCGGAGTTCACCGAGCAGCCGTCGGCGGCGCAGGCGCGGCGCGACCGTGTCGGCGATCAGCACGAGGAAGAACACCGCATAGGCCGGCCATACATACGTCGCATAGCCACCCATCTTGAAGAAGCTGGCGGCTTCGCCGCTCACGGCGAGAAATGACTGCAGGGTGCTCATCGGTCGGCCTCGCCCTCGGCGATCCGGCGCACCCAGTCCTTGCCGCTTTCCAGCGACAGCAGGTCGGTTCGCGCGCGGCGGAACAGGCTGGCGGCATAGTAGAACTTGGTCGCCAGCGTCATCGTCAGCAGCGGCCACAGCATGTCCCAGGAAATCTTCGAGTGGCCGAAGATATTCACCGTGCTGCCCTGGTGCAGCGTGTTCCACCAGTTCACCGAGAAATGCACGATCGGCACATTGATGATGCCGATGATCGCCAGGAAGGCCGCGGCGCGCGCGCCCTGGCGGCGATCCTCGAACGCGTGGTACAGACCGATCACGCCGAGGTACAGAAACAGCAGCACCAGCTCGGAAGTGAGCCGGGCATCCCACGTCCACCAGGTACCCCACATCGGCTTGCCCCACAGCGAGCCGGTGACCAGGGTGATGAAGGTGAATGCCGCGCCGATCGGCGCCGATTCCATCGCCACCACTTCGGCCAGCTTGATCCGCCACACCAGCGCGATGAAGGCCGACACGCCCATCACCGCGTAGATGAACATGCTCATCCAGGCGCTCGGCACGTGGATGAAGATGATCCGGTAGGCGTCGCCCTGCTGGTAATCCGCCGGCGCCAGCACCAGGCCGCCATAGAGTCCGATGATGCCGCACAGCACGGCCAGCGCCATCGCCCACGGCAGCAGTGTGCCGGCAAAGCGGTAGAACGTGGGCGGCGAACTCAGCCGGTGCAACCAGAGCGGGATCCAGTTAGCCATAGAAGTCGGGGATCAGCAGTCCAGGGCAATACGAAGGGCGGCGGCACAGGCCAGCGGTGCCAGCACCACGGCCAGTACCAGCACGGCGGCGAGCCAGCTGATCGGTGCGAGCCAGGGCAGGCCCTGCTGCGCGGCTGCCACGGCGCCGGCGGCAAAAATCAGCGCTGGAACGCACAAGGGCAGCAGCATCAAGGCGAGCAGCATACCAGAGCGGCGGGTGCCGGCCGTCAGCGCGACCAGTACTCCGCCGAACAGGCTTATCAGTGGCGTCACCAGCAACAGCGCCAGCAGCAGCACCGGGATGACCGCGGCAGGCAGATGCAGCATCGCCGCCAGCAGCGGCGCGATCACGATCAGCGGCAGCGCGGTGGTGAGCCAGTGGGCGAGGATCTTCATGCCCAGCATCAGCGCCAGGGGCTGCGGCGCCAGCACCAGTTGTTCCAGCGAACCATCCTCGATGTCGCTGGCGAACATCGCGTCCAGCGCCAGCAGCATCGCCAGCAGGATGGTGACCAGGATCACGCCGCCGGCGATCCGCTGCAGCAAGGTGTCTTCCGGCCCCAGCGCGAACGGGAACAGCATGGTCACGATCAACGCGTACAGCACCGGCATCGCGATGTCGCTGCGCCGGCGCCAGGCCAGGATCAGGTCGCGCCGCAACACGGCGATGCAGGCACCGGACAGGCGCGGGCGGCTCATGAATGCATCCGGATATGGCGTGGCTCGCCGCCGTGGAAGCTCACCGCACCGTGGCTGGTCACCAGGGCGACGCCACCGGCCGCGGTATGGTTTTCGAGCAAGCCGTTCACCAACGCGATGCCATGGCGGTCGAGGTTGGCATACGGTTCGTCGAGCAGCCACAGCGTGGCGGGCAGCAGCAGCAGGCGGGCCAGCGCCGCGCGCTTGCGCTGGCCGGCGGAGAGACGGCGCACCGGCTCGTCCTCGTAACCGCGCAGGCCGATCTCCGCCAGCGCGCCCTCGACGGTCGAGCCTTCGCGGCAGCCGCAAAGACCCGCGGCGACGCGCAGGTTTTCGCGCGGGCTGAGGTCGGTCTTGAGGCCGAGCTGGTGGCCAAGGAACAGGATCTCGCCGGCGCAGGTGTCGCGCTGCAATGGTGCGCCGCGCCAGTGCAACTCGCCGATGGCGACGTGCAGCAACCCGGCCAGCATGCGCAGCAAGGTGGTCTTGCCGCTGCCGTTGTCGCCCTCGACCAGGGCCAGCTCGCCCGCGTGCAACTGGAAATCCAACGGCGCGAACACCGGTTCGTCCTGGCGGTAAAAGCTCAAGGCCCGCGCTTCGAGCAGGGGCACGGCGGCAGCGGCGACGGTCATCTCCGTGATTGTCCGCAATGCCGGTGGCGCTTGTCCATGCGGCGTGCTGCCGCTGCCCGGTCAGCCGAGCATCCGCAACAGCGCCGCATCGCCGCCCTGGCCGTGCACGTAGGCGAGCTGGCCGTGCCGGGAGGCCAGCCGATCCAGCACGTCGACGTCCGCGCCGACAACGAACAAGCTCGGCTCGCTCCAGCCGCTGGTGCCCACGCCGATCGCCGGCCGCACGATGACATCGGGCACGGCATGCAGGGCCGCCAGCAGCTCTTGCTGGGCGGTCAGGTTCTGCGGGCCGGGACGCCTGGATGCCTTCGGGTTCCAGGCCGTGATGAAGGCCCACGGGCGCGCACCGACCAGCGGCACCAGCTCGACCGGCAGGGGCAAGTCGATGCGGATCGTCGCCCAGGTCACCGTGTCCAGGTTGACGTGGTAGGAGGTCTCGCGGAACGCCTCGAGCAGGGGCTCATCCATGACGCAGGGCCGGCAACGGCGGCAGGCTGGACTGGAACAGCCGAACCGCCGCATCGAGGTCGATATCGGCAACCCGCGGTGCATCACGCAACAGCTGTTCCAGCAAGGCATCCTGGGCGCGCCCGCGTTCGAGCGCGTAGGCGTAGGGCACGTGGGTGAAGGTGACCAGGCGATAGCGCGCCATGTAATGGCTCGGCAAGCGCCGGGCCAGCAGCGCACCGAGTTCGCGCTTGGCCAGGTAGTGCGGGTCGGCGACCGAGTCGCGCATCTCGATGTAGTTCTCCAGCGCCATCTTCGCGATGGCATCGGCATTGGGCTGGCGCTGGCGCTGGAATTCGGCGAAGACGGCGGCGCCGTCGCCCGGCGTGGCGGCCAGCAGATCGGCCAGCACCACGGTGTCCTCGAAGCCGCAATTCATGCCCTGGCCGTGGAACGGCACGATCGCGTGAGCGGCATCGCCGACCAGCAGCGCGCGGCCGTCCAGGTGCCAGCGCTCGAGGTACAGGGTGGACAAGGTGCCGACCGGGTTGTGGTCGTAGTCCTCGGCGAAGCGCGGCAGCAGTGACAGCAGGCCCGGGAACTGCTCGCTGAAAAACGCTGCCGCGGCGGTCGAGTCGGGCAGGGTGGCAAAACTGGGAGCGGCTCCCCGCGCCGGCAGGAACAGGGTCACCGTGAAACTTCCTTCCGTGTTCGGCAGCGCGATGCACATGTAGCCGCCGCGCGGCCAGATGTGCAGCGCATGCGGTTCCAGCGCGAACTGGTCGCGGCCGCCAGCGAGTTGCTGCAGTGCGGGCGGCAGTTCGCCGGCGGAAGGGATTTCCAGTTCCTTGTAGCCGTGCCCCAGCGCTTCGACCCGCTCGCCCAGGGGGGTGTGGGCATGCATCGCGGCGCGCAGTGCGGAACCGGCACCGTCCGCGCCGATCAACAGGCCCGCCGATACCTCGCGCTCGTTGCCGTCGGTGTCGGCGAGGCGGACGCGTTGCCGGTCGAAATCGGCGGCGACCAGCGACTGTCCGAAATGCAGCCGCACGCCGGCCGCTTCGGCCGCATCCAGCAGCAGGATGTTCAGCGCGCCGCGCGAGACCGACCAGATCACCTCGCTGTCGTCGACGCCATAGCGCTGCAGGCCGCTGTTGCCGTCGCGGTCATGCACCATGCGCCCGCGCATCATTACCGCGCGCTGCAGCACCTCGTCGGCCAGTCCGGCCATGCGCAGGGCCTGCAGGCCTCGCTCGGCCAGCGCCAGGTTGATCGAACGACCACCGAGGAAGCCGGCGCGTCGCGGGTCGGGCCGCTTCTCGTATACCTCGACCGCAAAGCCGCGTCTGGCCAGTTGCACGGCCAGCAGCGCGCCGACCAGGCCGCCGCCGATGAGGGTGATGGGTTGCTGCGCCATGCTGCGATCCGTGGAGGAAACCCGCCCACTGTTCCGCAAGCGAGGCCGGACTGCAATCCCGGTGGCGCGGGCCGCCATGTTGATCAAGCCTGCTCAGCCTTGCGTCGCTGCCCTGCGAGCCTCGACGACTCCCCGCGCCGGACCGCGCGAGTCCGGGTTCAGGTGATTTCCAGTGCCCGCTTCAATGGCCGCTTCAGCACGAACGCCAGCACGCCACCGGTCGCGGCGATGCCGGCGTGCATGGCCCAGAATCCGGCCGGCGTCATGTGCTCGTAGAAGCCGCCCAGCCAACCGATGAGCGTGTTGGCGACGAACAACGAGAGGAAGACCGCACCCATCATCGTCGCCTTGACCGATGCCGGTGCGGCACGCGAGACCAGCGCCAGCAGGGTCGGCCAGTAGTACAGGAAGCCGAGGCCGAGCAGGATGTCGTAGATGATCGGGAACAGCACATTGACGCGTGCACCGATCAGGCAGGCGACCACCAGCAGCAGGTTTGCCAGCACCGTCAACCATGCACCCGTGCCGATCTTGCCCAGATCATCCGGCTCGCTGCCGCGTGCTGCCTGGAACCGCCACAGCGCCAGCAACACCGGTACGCCGAGAATGCTGGACAGTGGATCGATCGAGTTGAACCACGCCACCGGCACATGGAAACCGAGCAGGTCGAGGTCGACGCTGCGGTTGATCCAGACCAGATTCATGTTGGTGTTCTGGTAATAGCCGATGCTCTGGAAGATGGTGATCGCCGCCACCACCGCCAGCGCGGCGACGATGCGCCACTGGCGATGATCCAGCGCTACCTTCGTACCCGCCTGCGCGCGGCGTGGCCGATCCGGCGGCAGGTAGCGCAAGCCGGCGATGTAAGTGCAAAGACCGATCAGCATCAGCGCGCCTGCCAGGCCGAAACCGGCATGCCAGCCGTAGAGCTGGGCGAGCAGACCGCACAGCAACGGCCCCACCACCGCGCCGACATTGATGCCGATCGAGAAAATCGCGAAGGCGCGGGTGCGGCCTTCGCCATCGGTCTCGGGATACAATTCGCCGACCTGGGTCGAGATGTTGCCCTTGAGCAGGCCGCAGCCACTGACCAACAGCAGCAGGGCGAACAGGAATGAGGCATCGAAGGCCATCGCCAGATGGCCGGCGCTCATCATCACGGCGCCCAGCATCACCGCGGTGCGGCGACCGGTCCAGCGGTCGGCGACCCAGCCGCCCAGCACCGGCGTGAAATACACCAGGCCGGTGTACAGCCCCATGATCTGCGAGGCCAGCGCCAGCGTGGTCATCGGTCCGAACACGGATTCCAGCGCGGCGCGGAAGCCGGTGAAACCGACGATGCCCTCGACATGCCCCGGCGTGAGCAGCGCTTGGCTCATGTACAACACCAGGATCGAGGTCATGCCGTAGTAGGAGAATCGCTCCCACGCCTCGGTGAAGCTGAGGAAGGCGAGCGCCATCGGCTGGCCGAAAAACGTGCGGGGCTGAATCTTCGTATTGGTGTGCATGCATCCCCCGGGTCGGCGGAGCCTGGTCCGAATCGATGCGCGTGGATGCCGCGGGCGATATCGCGCTACGGAGCGGGCTTCAGAAACTCATGAAATAACCGCCGTTCACCGGCAGGTTGGCGCCGGTGATGTAGCCGGCATCGTCGGCGGCGAGGAAGGTCACGGCGCGGGCGATGTCTCCGGGCGAGCCGAGCCGGCCGACCGGAATGCCCGCGATGATCTGCGCGCGAATCTCCGCGGAGACGGCGGCGACCATCGGCGTGTCGCAATAGCCGGGCGAGACCGTGTTGACCGTGATGCCCTTGCGCGCGGTCTCGCGTGCCAGCGCCATGCTGAAGCCGTGCACGCCGGCCTTGGCGGCGGAATAGTTGGTCTGGCCGAACTGGCCGGTCTGGCCGTTCACCGAGCTGATGTTGACGATGCGGCCGAAGCCGCGCGCGGTCATGCCCTCGACCACATGGCGGCACAGGTTGAACACGCCGTCGAGGTTGACATGCATCAGTTCGTGCCATTGCTGCGGCGTCATCTTGCGCAGGCTGGCGTCGCGGGTGATGCCGGCGGCGTTGACCAGGATGTCGATGCTGCCGTGCTGCTGCTCGATGCGCGCCGCAAGTTGCCGGCAGCCGTCGAAGTCGCTGACGTCGGCCGGCTCGAAGGCGATGGCGCCGTCGAGATCGGTCAGTTCGCGCCGAAAAGCCTCGATGCGTTCGGCCCGGGCGGCCAGGTCCACCGCAATCACCCGGCGGCCGGCAGCGGCCAGCTGGCGGCAGATTTCCGTGCCCAGTCCACCGATGCCGCCGGTGACGATGGCGACGCGCTTTGGAGGGTCTGTCTGGTTCATCGGAGTGGGTGTGCGGGCCGGATCATGCCGCAGGACAGCACATGTTGTGCTGCAGCGGTCGGAAAGGAGAATGCCGACGGAACGACGCAGGCGTCATCGGCCGGAGTGGCGTCAGCCGGATTTCTTGCTGTCGCGCTTGCCCGCGGGTGGCGGCGTCGGCATGACCTTGGCGGCGGTGTCGATCAGACCGCGCTGCATGGCCTGGAACGCGGCCATGTTGCGCTCGGTCAGGTCGTTCAGCGTGTTCCACGGAGTCTGCCCCATCAGGCTGTTGAGCTGGCTGCGGAACTGCGTCTGCTGGTCGAGGAAGACCTGCAGGCTGCGCTCCAGGTAAGGCCCCATGAAGCCCTGCAGCGAATCGCCGTAGAAGCGGATGATCTGGCTGAGCAACTGCGGCGACAGCATCGGCTGCCCCTTGTCCTCGTGCTCGGAGATGATCTGCAGGAGGACCGAACGGGTCAGGTCCTCGCCGCTCTTGGCGTCGCGGACCTCGAAATCCTCGTTGTCCAGCACCAGCTGGCGGACTTCCTCCAGCGTGATGTAACTGGAAATCTCCGTGTCGTACAGACGCCGGTTCGGGTACTTCTTGATGGTGCGTTTGGTTTGTGCCATGCGGCGAACGCTAGCAGAAGATATTGCGCCGCACCAGTCGTGGGCCGGGTGTTCATGCTGCAGTCGCCGGCTGCAGCAATTTGAGAGCAGGCTCTTAATGACCGACCGCGCCGCCGGCGCTGCCGAATGGCGGCTTGGCGAACCACAGCACCGGAATCAGCAGCACGAACAGGATCGCGCAGGCCCAGAACACGTCGTTCACCGCCAGGGTCAGCGCTTCGCGCGTCAGCAACTGGTCGATCAGGCCCAGGCTCTGCGTGTGCGACAGCCCGCCATGCGACAGCTGGCCGATGAACTCGGTAGCCGCAGGGTGGCCGGGGCTGACGTACTCGGTCAGGGTCGCGTGATGGGTCTCGCCGCGGTGCTGCCACAGCGTCACCATGATCGCGGTGGATACGCTGGAACCGATCGTGCGGCAGAAGTTGGACAGGCCCGACGCGCTGGCGATCTGGTCCACCGGCAGGCCGGACAGGTAGACCTGGTTCAACGGAATGAAGAAGCACGGGATCGCCAGGCCCATCACGAAGCGCGGGATCACCAGGGTGGAAAACGAGGCGGAACTGTCGAAGGTGGAGAACCAGTACGCGGTGCCGGCGAACACCAGGAACGCGAACGTCACCACCGCGCGCAGGTCCAGCTTGTCCATGTTCCTGCCCAGGATCGGCGCGATCAGGAACGCCAGCACGCCGACCGGCGCGGTGGCGAGGCCGGCCCAGGTCGCCGTGTAGCCCAGGGTGATCTGCAGCCACAGCGGAAACACCACATTGATGCCGAAGAACGCGAACATGCCCAGCGACAGGCTGACCACGCCGACGGTGAAATTTCGTTGCTTGAACAGTGAGAGATCCACCACCGGATGTTTCGCGTGCAGCTCCCACACGATCAGGAAGGTGAGGCAGATCAGTGCGGTCAGGCCCAGGATCAGGATCATCGGCGAGGCGAACCAGTCGTGGTCGTTGCCGTTGTCCAGCATGAACTGCAGCGCGCCCACGCCGACCACCAGCAACAGCAGGCCGATCATGTCGATCGGTGCCTTGTAGGTTTTCGTTTCGCGCTTGCGCAGCAGGCCCCAGGTGACCACGGCCGCCGCCAGACCGACCGGCAGGTTGATGTAGAAGATCCACGGCCACGAGAAATTGTCGGTCAGCCAGCCGCCCAGGATCGGGCCGAAGATCGGTGCCACCACCACCGTCATCGCCCACAGCGCCAGCGCGATGCCCTGTTTCTCCTTCGGGTAGTTCGACAGCAGCAGGGTCAGCGACAGCGCCACCATCGGGCCGGAGCCGGCACCCTGCAGCAGGCGGCCGATCACCAGCATCGGCATGCTGGTGGCCAGGCCGCACAGCATCGAGAAGATCACGAACATCAGCACTGAGCCGACGAAGGTCTTCACCTCGCCGAAGCGGCGCGCCAGCCAGCCGGTCAGCGGCTGCATGATCGCGCTGGCCAGCGCGTACGAGCTGATCGTCCAGGTGCCTTCGCTGGGGCTCACGCCGAGACTGCCGGCGATGTGCGGCACGGCGACGTTGACGATCGTCATGTCCAGCACCTCCATGAAGGTGCTGAACGCGACGGCGATGGTGAGCAGCGCCAGCGGGCCGCCGTGCAGCGGCTTCAGCGGGGCGGCGTCGGCGGTGGCGTCGTTCGGCGTGGCGGCCATGGTGCTGCTCAGTGGGCGGCGGCGAGATGGGGCAGGTTGGCGCGGATGATCCGGTCCGCTTCCGCATCGGCCTTGCTGGCCATCTGGTCGTAGACGTCGGTCTGCGCCACCGGCTGTGCCGAGGTGCCGGCCAGCACGCTGCCCTGGTCATTGCTGATGTCGACGGTGACATCGGTGGACAGGCCGATGCGCAGCGGATGTTTGTCCAGCTCCTTGTTGTCCAGCGCGATGCGCACCGATACGCGCTGCACCACCTTGATCCAGTTGCCGGTGGCGTTCTGCGCCGGCAGCAGCGAGAACACGCTGCCGGTGCCGGCACCGAGACCGATCACCTTGCCGTGATACTCGGCGTCGCTGCCGTAGATATCCGATACCACCTTTGCCGGCTGACCGATGCGGATGTGACGCAGCTGACTCTCCTTGAAGTTGGCATCGATCCACAGATCATGCAGCGGCACCACGGTCATCAACTGCTGGCCCGGCTGCACGCTGTTGCCCAGTTGCACGCTGCGCTCGGCCACGTAGCCGGACACCGGCGCGTAGATCGCGTTGCGCTGCGCGGCGACCCAGGCGGCGCGGAAATTCGCACGGGCCTGCATCACCACCGGGTTCTGCGCGACGTCGGTGCCTTCGATCGCGGCGTGCGCGGCGGCCGACTGTGCCTCGGCGGCGTTCACGGCGGCGCGTGCCTGTTCCACCCCGTCGCGCAGGTGCTGCACGATCTCGGGCGATTCGGCGTGCGCGGCGATCAGGGGCAGGCGGCGCTTGAGGTCGGCCTCGGCCTTCTTCAGGTCGAGCTTCGCCGCGACGACCTGCGCATCGGCACCGCTGGCCGAGCTGGTCTGCTGGCGTACGCCGCGAACGGCCTGCGCCAGCGCGCTGCGCGCCTGCGCCAGCCGGGTGTCGGCATCGGTGCTGTCCAGCTTCACCAGTACCTGGCCGGCGTCGACATGCTGGGTATCGTCGGCGAGGATCGCCACCACCGTGCCGGGCACTTGCGCCGAGATCGCCACCTGGTTGCCGCCGACGTAGGCGTTGTCGGTCTTCACCCGGGTCGACAGCACGAAGAACCACAGCAGGAACCACAGCAGTCCGGCCAGGATGAAGACGCCGGCCACGATCAGCAGCGCACGCCGGCGTTTGCCCGGATCCTTCGCGGCCATGCCGCTGTCGTTGGCTTCGACGGAGGTCTTGTCGGATTCAGTGGCGCTCATGGGCGGAGGCTCCGGCGGTAACAGAAGGGGATGGGGAGGTCGGCTTGTCGGTGGCCCGATAGCCGCCGCCGAGTGCCTTGATCAGGGAAAGGTCGGTGCTCAATGCCTGCGCCTGCAACTGCGTCGCGGCATCGCGCTGCTGCAACAGCTGCGCCTGCGCAGCGAGGCTTTCGCGGGCATCGCGCACCCCCTGGCGCGCGCGCGCCTGGGCGCTTGCCAGCAACTGCCGGTCGGCATCGATCTGGGCCTGCTGCTCGCGCTGGCGTGCGGCGATCTGCTCGGCGCTCAATGCTTGAGTGGCGACCTCGCGCGCGGCGCTCAGCACGGCGCTGTCGTACTGCGCCACCGCGCCGTCGAGCTGAGCCTTGCTCACGCCATAGTTCGCTTCTAGCGTGCCGCCGCTGAAGATCGGCAGGTGCAGCGCCGGTGTCAGCGCGAACGTGCGGCTGCCGGCGGTGAGCAGCTTGCCCAGGTCGATGCTGGACAGGCCGGCCATCGCGCTGATGCTGAAGTCCGGGAAGAATTCGGCGCGTGCGGCATCGGTCTTGCGCAGCGCGGCCTCGACCTGCCAGCGGCTGGCGGCGATGTCGGGGCGGCGGGCGATGAGGTCCAGCCGGACATCCGCGGGAACGCCGCCGTTCACCGCGGGCAGGGCATGCGGCTTGAGTTCGGGCAGCTGATCCGGCGAGAGTCCAAGCAGCGAAGCGAGCGAGACGCGGCGGATCTTCGCCGAGCCATCCAGGGCCACGCGCATTTCGCGAACGGCGGCGAGCTGCGCGCGTGCCTTCTGGGCCTCGTCGGGCAGGTCGACGCCCTGCTTCACGCGCAATTCGGCGATCTGCACGAACTGCCGCTGGGTGGCAAGCAACCGGTCGGCCAGTTGCAGGCGGGCCTGGTCGGCCTGCCAGCCGAAGTAGGTGTCGGCCACGGCGTATTGCAGCGCCAGTGCGGCGGCGCTGCGCCGGGCTTCGGCGGCATGTGCCTGGTCCAGCGCGGCCTCCATCGTGGCGCGCTTCTTGCCCCACCAGTCGAAGTCGTATTGCAGCTGCGCGCCGACGTCGGCCTGGTTGTACCAGCTGAAGCCGAGGAACTGGCTGGGGATCAGGCCATGGTCGCTCAGGCGCTGCCGGGCGACCTGGGCGCTGCCGTTCACCGACAGCCCCAGTTGAGCCGCCGCCAGCTTCGCCGACTGTTCGGCGTTGCTCACGCGACTCTGCGCCAGTGCCAGATCCGGCGACTGCCGCATGGCGCGGTCCATCAGGTCGTCCAGTTGCGGATCCTGGTACTGGCGCCACCATTGGGTTTCAGGCCAGCCGTCGCGAGCAGGGGCCTGCAGGCCGGCGAGCGGCACATCGTCGCGCAGGGCCGGTTGGCCCAGTCTGGCGGGCGCGTGAGCGCAAGCGGCCAGCATCAGCGTGATCACGGCGGCAAGCGTCGCGCAATGGCGGAGCGGGACAGGCTTCATCGCGGGGTCCTTCATGGGAGGCGGTGCTCGCTCAACTGGTCGAGGTTGCCGGCGAGCTTGCGCAGCAGGCGGTCGAACTGGCGCTTGTCGGTCGCGCTGAAGCCGGCAAACATGGCGCCGAGCTGCGGGAACATCGGCGGCAGCATTTTCTGCACGAAGCGTCGGCCAGCCGGCGTGATGCGGATCAGCACGCGGCGCCGATCCTCTTCACTGGCGCCACGGGTGATCAATCCGCGCTTGACCAGGGTATTGGCGATGCGGGTCATGTTGGTGGCGCCCTGGGTGGCGAACTCGCACAGCTCGCCTGGCGTCGAACTGCCGTCGGGCCGGCTGTACAGAATCATCAGGGTCAGAAATTCACTGTGATTGAGCTTGTGCGGCTTGAGCTTGAATTCCAGCTGCTGCTCGATGATGCCGCCGAGCATCAGCATCAACCGGCACATCCGCGCTTCCGGCGCAGGCATCTGCGGAATGATCTGGCCAACCCGGCCGATCCCTTCGTCCATCATCACGATGCAGTTTGCGAGTCTGGCCATTTCACTGATTCATATTTCACCAGTGAACTAAAATAGCAGCCATGGTCCGGCGCTGGCAAGGGGCCGAAGGCACGGGGCTTCAGGTCAGCCCGAACAGGTTGCACGCGTTGCGGGTGGTGGCTTCGGCGATGCGTTCTTCCGATTCGCCGCGCAGCGCGGCAACGCAGCGCAGCACCTCGGCAACCCGCGCCGGTTCGTTGCGCTGGCCGCGATGGGCGGCGTCCGGCTGGTCCGGTGCGTCGCTTTCCAGCAGCAGGAACTCGATCGGCATCTTCGCCACGATGCGGCGCAGGCGTTGCGCGCGCTCGTGGGTGACCGGGCCGCCGATGCCGATGTGGAAGCCGATGTCCCACAATTGCCTTGCCTGCTGCTCGCTGCCGGAGAAACTGTGCACGACGCCGCGCGAATCGCCGTTTCGACGCAGCGCGAGGCTGACTTCCTCCAGCGCCTGGCGCGCATGCACGATCACCGGGAGGTTTCGCCGGCGTGCGAGCTGCAACTGGCGCATGAAATAGAACCGCTGCTGGTCGGGATCCAGCTCCGGCAAATGAAAATCCAGCCCGATCTCGCCCACGGCGACCACCGGGCCGTCATCCAGCCACTCATCCAGGCGGTCGAGATGCTGCGGTGCATGCCGGGCCAGATAGACCGGATGCAATCCGTAGGCCGGATGGATGCCGGATCGGGCCGTGCACAGTTCCCTGATGCGCGGCCAGCTGTCGGCGTCGACCGCGGGTACGACCATGTGCCGGATGCCGGCCTCGACGGCGCGCTCGATCACCTCGGGGCGATCGGCGTCGAATGCCTCGTGGTCGAGATGGACATGGCTGTCGAATAGCGGATGCATGACGGGTTTCCGGAAATGTGTGTGCGTGGAATGGTGAAATACGCGTGAGGGCCACGTCATGAAAGCGGTCTAGCTGGGATTCAGTTACACGCCGGTTCAATGGTTGCGCAGATTATTGCGTCCGCTGCTTATTACTTACGTCCGCTGCACATTCCGGACATTACGCTGCACACATGCTTACAGAGGAGAACTTGATGATGAACAGTTTGATGGTCAACGTGCTCAAGGCGGGGATCGCAGCAGCCCTGGTTACCGGTGTTTCCGCCTGCAATCGCAGCGCGGATGCGGGTGCTTCCACCGACGCGGCCGGCACATCCGCGGACGCCCAGGCGGGTGTCAAGTATGCCCAGGTGGTCAGTGTGGATCCGGTCCGCTCGACCGTGAACAACCCGAAGCAGGTATGCCATGACGAAACCGTCACGCATTCGGCGCCCCCGAAAGACCAGCATCGCATCGCCGGCACTGCCATCGGCGCCGTGGTCGGCGGCCTGGTCGGCCATCAGGTCGGCGGCGGCAAGGGCAAGACCCTGGCCACGGTGGCCGGTGCGGTCGGTGGCGGCTATGCCGGCAACCGGATCGAGGCCAGCCGTCAGAAACCCCAGGTGACCACGTCGGTGGAGCGCCAGTGCGACACCGTCAACAACACCAGCAGCAAGATCGTCGGTTACGACGTTCGCTACGTTTACAACGGCGTTACCCGCACCGTGCGCATGGATCACGATCCCGGTGACCGCGTGCAGGTTCAGGAGGGCGTGACTGCGGTATCCGATGCCCATTGAGCCCATCCAACCCACAGGAAATCACACGATGAATGCACTGACTCGGAAGATGGCTCTCGCTACGGCGATGACGGCAGGGCTCGCCCTCGCCGGTTGCGTCACGCAGCCCTATGGCAACAACGGCTATTACCAGGGGCAGTCGCGCGCTTACTCCAACCAGCCGGCACGTTGCAGCTCCTGTGGCGTGGTGCAGGAGGTGCAGCAGGTCTATGTCCAGGACAACGGCCATGGCGGCACGCTCGGAGCCATCATCGGTGCGGTGGCCGGCGGCGTTCTCGGCAGCACGGTAGGCAAGGGCGATGGCCGCAAGGCCGCCACCGTGGCGGGTGCGGTGGCCGGTGGCGTGGTCGGCAACCAGGTCGGCAAGCGCAGTGGCGGCGGAGATGCCGCATGGCGCGTCGTGGTTCGACTCGACGATGGGCGTTATGCGACGGTGACCCAGCGGGAGGATCCCGGCCTGCGCAGGGGCGACTACGTCGAGGTGCGCAACGATCACGTGTACGCGCGCTGACATCTCGGTGACGTCATGGCCGTCTGGACGGCCAAAACAAAGAGGGGTCATCTTTCGATGACCCCTCTTTGTTTTGCGTCCGCCAGCGGACGGATTCAGTTCACGGCGTAGAACGCGTGATCGCCGATCTTCACGCTCGGGCGGTTGTGCGACCAGAACGGCGAGATCGCGGTGGTGGCGAAATGATCCGCGTGCGGTACCAGCATGCGGCGCTGTCCCGGCGGAAGCTGCCAGTTGTGGATCGAGTTGCCGGCAACATCCCAGGCCTTGACGAAGGCATCGAGATTGTTGAGCTCGAACGAGCCGGGTGTGGTGGTCGTGGCGAACTGGTGCGGTGCCGTCACCACCTTGCACACGGTGTTGCCGTAATGACCGCGATCGCGACGGCGCAAGGCCACCTCGGCCACTGCCAGCTGGCCGAGCGTCGGCTCGCTGCGTGCTTCCAGGTAGACGGTGGTGGCGAGACAGGCCTGGTCGGCCACGGGCTGCGGCATCAGTGTCGTCAGCCACAACAACAACGAAAGTTTCATTTCTGCCTCCAACGTGCTGTACGCGCAAAGCCGGGTTGCTGCTTCGTGCGCCGCTGCGGTGGACGGGCGGGCAGGCCGTTCCACCTGGATCTGCCGCCATGACCGAAACTTGTGGTCATGACGCTTTGCCACGGGATTGTGGCGATTCGAACGGCAATGCATGGCCGATCGGAATTGGAGTCATCGGGCATTGCGCGGCCATGCTGGCCGTGTTGCTTCCGACTGCTTCGCGCTCGTTGGTGGCGAGGCGATGGTCCATCCGGCCTGTGTTGCTGCCGGGTCGCGCCGATACGGATGCTTCCGGTTCGTCGCGTCAATCGGCACCCCGTCTTCCGGATGCCGCGATATTCGATCGGCGGAGCCTAGTGGCCGAACAGACCGCTGGCAAGTGCCGTGCCGCCGAAGTTTAACTTGTGCTCACGATTCCTTGACAAGTGCCATCGCGAAATTCATGCGCGCAAATACGCAACATTCATGCCGGCCATGTCGCCTTCAACGTGATCTTCACATGGTTGTCGAACGCAGGCGCAACACCCGGACTGGCGCGGGACGCGACATCGTCGCTCAGCACCAGCAAGGCTTCGAAGACCTCGTCGGCGGCGACGACATCCAGCATGCAGCCGACCTCTCGCCCATCCATGCGCAGCGTCTCGCCGGCGGATATTGGCTGCGACAACGCGACACGGTGCAGATGATGTTTGTGTCCGCCGCGAAAGTGCAGTCGCGCGACGATCTCCTGGCCCGGATAGCAACCCTTGTCGACTGCAACGGCATGCAGGCGTTGCAGCGACAATGCCGCCGGCAGCATCGTGTCGAGTGCGGATGTCGGCAGCCATGGCCAGCCTTCGCGCAATTGCAGCAGGCGCCACGCATCGTCCGAACCTGGTGTCGTGACGACATCGAGACTGTGACTGCCGCAGCCCAGTGAAATCACGTCACCATCATCGCTGACAACATGCATGGCCTGCGCTTTGCCGGTCGTCAGGGCACGCAGGGGCAGCGCGGTGAGATCGAGCCTGGAGCGAAAGACGAATCGGCGCAGCGCATCGGCCATGGCCGCCGCGCTGCCGCCGCGCAGCAGCAGCAGGTAGCGTTCCCCGTCAAGGCGGGCAAGATGGAACAACGCGCGCACGCGACCCTTCGCATCCAGCCACGCGCTGAATTGCCACTGGCCGACGTCGAGCAGGTCGACCCGGCTGCTGAACTGCGCATGCGCGAACGCTGCGGCGTCGGGACCTTCGAGCAGCAGGGTTTCGGCGGGCGGGAACGGGTGCATGGTCGAGAGAGTTTGGGGCAATCGTTGCCGTGCGCAAGTGGCTCGCGCTGGCGAGCGCGAAGGGTGATCGGGGCCTTCCATGGTTGTGCTGCCCTGACGCAAGTATTAACCTTCATCGGCTACCAAACACCATGTCCGATACCTTTCTCCCCGTCGAATCCACGCCTGCTTCCGTCGCATCGGAGGCGACCGCCGTTCCGGCCGCTCCTTCGCGGGACAGGATCGTCGCGGAACAACCGGCGCCGGATCCCACGCGCTATGGCGACTGGGAGAAGAACGGACGTTGCATCGACTTCTGAACCATCACGACAGCGATCCTCGTCGTGCTTCGGGGCAGTGGCCGAGGGGGACATCAGCATGAATACCAGCGATTCCACATCAGGATAGCCGCCATGGCAGATACGCAACGACCGACCTCACCGCATCTGCAGATCTACAAGAGGCAGGTGCAGATGATGACTTCCATCACGCATCGTGCCACCGGCATCGCGTTGGCGGTCGGCAGCCTGCTGGTGGTTTGCGGCCTGCTGCAGCTGGCCGCGGGTGAAGACAGCTTCAACCACTTCAAGGGCATCGTCGGCAGCCCGATTGGCATGATCCTGCTGCTCGGCTGGAGCTGGTCGCTGTTCTATCACCTGTGCAACGGCATCCGGCACCTGATCCAGGATGCCGGGTTCGGCTACGAGATTCCCCAGTTCGTGCGTTCCAGCTGGCTGTCGGTGGTCGGCAGCATCGTGCTGACCGCGCTGGTGTGGACTTATGTATTGACGGCCGGGGGTGCGGCATGAGCGCGAAGGAGGCCGTGGTGAAGGATCGGCGCAATCCGATGAAAATCGCGCGGGGCCTGGGCTCGTCCCAGTCCGGCGTGGGCCACTGGTGGGCCCAGCGGGTCACTGCCGCGGCGCTGGTGCTGCTGGGCATCTGGTTCGTGGTTACCGTGCTGTGCCTGCTGCACGCCGACTACGCCACGGCGCGCGCCACCGTGGCAAAGCCGTGGAACGCGCTGCTGCTGATCGCGTTCGTGCTCACCATGTTCTGGCATGCCGTGCTCGGCCTGCAGGTGGTGATCGAAGATTACGTGCATGTCCGCTGGAAGGAGGTCGTGCTGATGGTGGCGATCAAGTTCATCGCGGTGCTGGGCGCGCTCGCTGGCGTGCTCGCCGTGCTGCGCGTTGCGCTGACCCCATAAGACGCGAGGCCGAGTATTCATGGAAAGCTACAAGATTCAACAGCACGACTATGACGTGATCGTGGTCGGTGCCGGTGGGGCAGGGTTGCGCGCCACCTTCGGCCTGGCCGAGAAGGGGCTCAAGGCGGCCTGCATCACCAAGGTTTTCCCGACCCGCTCGCACACCGTGGCGGCGCAGGGCGGCATTTCCGCGGCGCTCGGCAACATGGGCGAGGACGACTGGCGCTTCCATTTCTACGACACCGTCAAGGGCGGCGACTGGCTCGGCGACCAGGACGCGATCGAGTACATGTGCAAGAACGCGCCGGCGGCGATCATCGAGCTGGAGCACTACGGCGTTCCGTTCTCGCGTACCGAGGAAGGCAAGATCTACCAGCGCCCGTTCGGCGGCATGACCACGCACTACGGCAAGGGCACCGCGCAGCGCACCTGCGCCGCGGCCGACCGCACCGGCCACGCGATCCTGCACACGCTGTACCAGCAGGCGCTGGCGCACGACGCCACGTTCTTCATCGAATACTTCGCGATCGACCTGATCTTCGACGACGAGGGCGTCTGTCGCGGCGTGCTCGCGCTGGACATGAACGAGGGCACGCTGCATTTCTTCCGCGGCCAGGCCGTGGTGCTGGCCACCGGCGGCTACGGCCGCGCCTATTTCAGCGCCACCTCGGCGCATACCTGCACCGGCGACGGCGGCGGCATGGTGCTGCGCGCGGGCCTGGCGCTGCAGGACATGGAGTTCGTGCAGTTCCATCCCACCGGCATCTATGGTGCCGGCTGCCTGATCACCGAAGGCGTGCGCGGTGAGGGCGGCTACCTCACCAATTCCGAAGGCGAGCGTTTCATGGAACGCTATGCGCCCAGCGCGAAAGACCTGGCCTCGCGCGACGTGGTCAGCCGCGCGATGACGATCGAGATCCGCGAAGGCCGCGGTGTCGGCGAGCACAAGGACCACCTGTTCCTGAACCTGATGCACCTCGGCCCCGAGGTGATCCACGAACGGCTGCCGGGCATCGCCGAATCGGCACGCATCTTCGCCGGCGTCGACGTGACCAAGGAGCCGATCCCGGTGTTGCCGACGGTGCACTACAACATGGGCGGCATCCCCACCAACTATCACGGCGAAGTCGTGCAGAAGCGCGGCGACGACGTCGACGCGGTGGTGCCCGGCCTGTTCGCGATCGGCGAGGCGGCCTGCGTCTCCGTGCACGGCGGCAACCGGCTTGGTTCCAACTCGCTGCTCGACCTGGTCGTGTTCGGTCGCGCGGTGGCGCATCGCTGCGCCGAACTGATCCAGCCCGGTGCGGCGCACAAGGATCTGCCGACGACGGTGCTGGACAAGTCGCTGGCCCGCTTCGATGCCCTGCGCCACGCCAGCGGCGGCACGCCGACGGCACAGATCCGCCTGGCCATGCAGCGCACGATGCAGAAGGACGCCGCCGTGTTCCGCACCGGCGAAACGCTCGCCGAAGGCAAGCAGAAGATCGCCGAGGTGTTCGGCATGTTCAAGGACGTCAAGGTCAGCGACCGTTCGATGGTGTGGAACTCCGACCTGATCGAGACGCTGGAACTGTCCAACCTGCTGGCGCAGGCGGTGGCCACCATGGACTCGGCCGAGCAGCGGCTGGAAAGCCGTGGCGCGCAGGCGCGTGAGGATTACCCCGAGCGCGACGATGTCAACTGGATGAAGCACACCCTGGTGTGGATCGACGAAGCCGGCAAGTCGCGCTTCGATTTCCGTCCGGTGCACATGAATCCGATGACCGACGAGGTCAAGGCCGTGCCGCCGGCGAAGCGCGTCTACTGATCGCTTGCCGGCGGTATCACATCATTGAATTGTACGGTCGGGCGCAAGCCCTCCTGCAGAAAGTCGAAGGATTCAGCACATGGCAGAGTTTTCGCTACCGAAGAATTCGAAGATCCAGCCGGGCAAGCATTACCCGGCCAAGGATGCGAAGAAGCCGCGTACGTTCCGCATCTATCGCTGGTCGCCGGACGACGGACAGAACCCGCGCATCGATACCTACGAAGTCGACCTGGCCGCCTGCGGTCCGATGGTCCTGGATGCGCTGCTGAAGATCAAGAACGAGATCGATCCCACGTTGACCCTGCGCCGCTCCTGCCGCGAAGGCATCTGCGGTTCGTGCGCGATGAACATCGACGGCACCAACACGCTGGCCTGCACCTGTGCGATCGACAGCGTCGCCGCGGGTGATGTGAAGATCTACCCGCTGCCGCACATGCCGGTGGTGAAGGATCTGGTGCCCGACCTGACCCACTTCTACGCGCAGTTCGCCTCGATCAAGCCGTGGATCCGCACGCAGAGCCCGGCTCCCGACAAGGAACGGCTGCAGTCGCCGGAAGAGCGCAAGAAGCTCGACGGCCTGTACGAATGCATCCTGTGCGCCTGCTGCTCGACCAGCTGCCCGAGCTACTGGTGGAACGGCGACAAGTATCTCGGCCCGGCGATCCTGCTGCAGGCCTACCGCTGGATCGTCGACTCGCGCGACGAGGCGACCGGTGAGCGCCTGGACGACCTGGAAGACCCGTTCAAGCTGTATCGCTGCCACACCATCATGAACTGCACGCGCACCTGCCCGAAGGGGCTGAACCCGGCCAAGGCGATCGCCGAGATCAAGAAGCTGATGGTGGAGCGGCGCAGCGCGTGACCCCTTCTCCCCTTCGGGGAGACAAATCGGCAGGATTGCCGATTTGCGCGGCGCAAGCCGCCCGGAGGGCGAGGGTCAAGGATGGCCCGGGTTCAGGTGCCCGAAGGGCGGATGAGGGGCGGGTGCTCGCGGGGAAGTTGATCGAAGAGGTTTTTCTGATGATGGCTCTGCGCAAAAGCGGCCCCTCACCTTCCCGAAGTGGGGATTCCCTTCGGTCACAATCCTCTCCCCGCAGGGGAGAGGAGGCGAACGCGGCGCTTCGCGCGGCTTTGTTCTATGAAAGCTGAGGGCCGCCTGCGCTGGCGTACCCGCCGTGGCACCCGCGAGCTCGATGCCTTGTTCGGCGGTTGGCTGGACGAGCGTTTCGACGCTGCCGACGAAGCGCAGCAACAGGCCTTCGACGAACTGCTCGACGTGCAGGATCCGGACCTGTGGGACTGGGTGATGGGCCATGCCCGCCCCGGGCGCGCGGACTGGCAGGCGATCATCGATGACATCCGCGCCCGCCATCGGCTTTGACTACGCGCCATCGCGCTGGCTGCGGCGTGTCTTGCTGCTTGTCGTCGCGCTGGCCGTGCTGGCGGTGATGCTTTGCTCGCTGCCGCTCTGGATCAGATTGGCGCTGGTGGTCGTGGTCCTGCTTGCAGCACGGCGGACACACCGCCAGTTGGCATTGCCGGTAGTGGTGGCGGCGGGCTGGGGCAGCGGACCGGACTGGACGCTGCACATGGCCGACAACGAAGACGTGCCGGCCGAGCTGCTTTCGTTCCGCGTGCTCGGCCCGTTCGTGCTGCTGCGCCTGCGTGCGGCCGATCGTGGCGTGCACGCGCTTCTGCTGACGCCGGACAACAGCGATGCCGACATTCGCCGTCGCCTGCGCATGCGCCTCGCCACGGTGACGCCGGGCGAGGCCTTGCCGCGGCTGTAAGCGGTCGGCAACTTCGTGGAATCGGCGGGGTCTCACCGAATACCTGATAATGGATGACCGGGCGGCCCGCCCAGCGACCACCACAAGCGAACCGCCCATGTTCCGACCGCTCGAACTTTTCATCGGCCTGCGCTACACCCGCGCCAAGCGCCGCAATCAGTTCATCTCGTTCATCTCCACCGTCTCGATCGTCTGCATCGCGATCAGCGTGGTCGCCTTGATCACCGTGATGTCGGTGATGAACGGCTTCGACTACCAGATGCGCTCGCGCATCCTCGGCGCGGTGTCGCAGGCGACGATCGTCAGCGTCGAAGGCGCCATCCAGGACCTGCCGAAGGCGCTCGGGATCGCGCAGGCGAACCCGCACGTGCTCGGCGCGGCGCCCTACGTCGAGAGCGAGGCCATGCTGCTGGCGCGACGATCGGCCGGTGCGCGGGTGCGTGGCATCGAGCCGGCCGACGAACCGAAGGTCGTCGATATCGGCCAGCACATGGTCGAAGGCAAGCTCGACGACCTGACCGCGGGAAGCTGGAACATCATTCTCGGCCGCGACCTGGCGATGCAGCTCGGCGTCGGCGTGGGCGACCGGGTGACCATGGCCGTGCAAGAGATGCGCGCCACGCCGATGGGCGGCATTCCGCGCATGCGCAGTTTCCACGTGGTGGGCACGTTCCAGCTGGGCATGGAGCAGTTCGACTCCGGTCTGGCCCTGGTCAACATGCACGATGCCGAGAAGCTCAACGACCTGAGCGGGCCGACCGGCATCCGCTTGCGCCTGGACGACCTGTTCAGCGCGCGCCCGGTCGCGCGCGAACTGGCCGACAAGCTGGGCCAGTACTACGGCGTGCGCACCTGGATGGACGACAACGCCAACCTGTTCCATGCGCTGTCGATGGAGAAGATGGTGATGTTCATCATCCTCTCGCTGATCGTGCTGGTGGCGGTGATCAACCTGATCTCGATGCTGATGATGCTGGTCACCGACAAGCAGGCCGACATCGCGATCCTGCGCACGCTGGGCGCCACCCCGCGCAGCATCATGGGCACGTTCATGGTGCAGGGTTTGCTGGTCGGCTTCGTTGGCATCGGCTTCGGCGTGGGCTTCGGTTCGCTGCTGTCGTGGAAGCTGCCCGGCATCATCAAGTGGATCGAGCACACCTTCCACGTGACCTTCCTGTCGCCCGACGTCTACTACATCAGCGAAGTGCCCAGCCGGCTGGACTGGCATGACGTGGGCTGGGTCGCGCTGCTGACTTTCGCGTTCTCGTTGCTGGCCACTCTTTACCCCGCGTGGCGCGCATCGCGCACGCAGCCGGCGCAGGCGCTGCGCTATGAATGAGAAAACCATGCAATCGACCAGCGAGAACGTGCTGCGCGCCAGCCACGTGGCCAAGACCTACGCCGAAGGCGGGCTGCGCACCCATGTGCTGAGCGACGTCGGCTTCACCCTGAAGCGCGGCGAGACGATGGCGATCGTCGGTGCGTCGGGTTCGGGCAAGAGCACCTTGCTGCACATCATCGGC
>Ga0157370_10001229_pt1 | contig 32093 bp, 32 predicted proteins | sample C35metaG_FD_113463 | JGI IMG/M metagenome (GOLD analysis project Ga0157370, IMG submission 113463) | Corn rhizosphere microbial communities from Kellogg Biological Station, Michigan, USA - C3-5 metaG | ecosystem: Host-associated > Plants > Roots > Rhizosphere > Soil | place: USA: Michigan...
AACTCTCAAATTAACGAGTGTTACTTGTGATGCTGATAATCTGGTGACTATCAGTCTTACCTCACAAGCACCCACACGAATTGCTTGATTCAGTTGTTAAAGAACAGTTGGTTAAGCCTTTCGTCTCAACCGAGGCGCGCATTCTACAGCAGCCCCTTATTCCGTCAAGCGATTTCGAAAATTTCTTTTCAAACTCAACCGCTTGCGCTTCAGATCAACTTCAGTCTCTCGTCAGCGGGAGGCGAATTCTACAGCGTTTCAAACCGCTGTCAACCACCTCATTTACCGCTTTTCGATCAACTTACTCGACCGACCAACAAGACCAACCTTCAACCTTGTCAGCCCGGCGCATTCTACGCAGATCGCTCTGCTTTGCAACCCTCAATTTCAACCCAACCTATTGATTAGAAAGAACTTTTAGGAGCCTTCCGCGCCGGAAGAGGTGCGCATTATAAGCCCCCAGGAAAAGCCGTCAAGGCATTATTTGACCTTTTACTCAGCTTTCAGCGTAACGCGAGCAAAAGCCTTTTTGCCGGCCTGACAAACATGCGTTGCGCCGACCTTATATATAAAGGTGCGATCAACAACTTCGCCATCAATGCGCACACTGCCGGCATTCAGCAGATCACGGGCGCCTGCTGCGTTCTTCACCAGCCCCGCCTTATTAAGGAGGGAAGCGATCGGCAGATCTTCGCCCGAGACAACCTCAACCTCAGGCAAGTCATCTGGCAGCTCGCCCTCTTTCATTCGGTTGCCAGCAGAGCGGTGCGCGCTGGCAGCCGCCTCCTCGCCATGGAAGCGCGCGACGATTTCCTCGGCCAGTTTGATTTTGACGTCACGCGGATTCGCGCCCGCAACAACCTCAGCCTTGAACGTTTCAATTTCTTCCATTGAGCGGAAGCTCAGCAGCTCGAAGTACCGCCACATCAGCGAGTCCGGGATCGAGACCAGCTTGTTGTACATAACCCCCGGCGCTTCCTGGATGCCGACGTAGTTGCCCAGCGATTTGGACATCTTCTTCACGCCATCCAACCCTTCCAGCAATGGCATGGTCAGGATGGTTTGCGCTTCTTGCCCATAAGCACGTTGCAGCTCGCGCCCCATCAGCAAGTTGAATTTCTGATCGGTGCCGCCGAGCTCAACGTCAGCCTTCAACGCAACCGAGTCGTAACCCTGGACCAGCGGATAAAGAAACTCGTGAATCGCAATCGGCTGATTTGTGGTGTAACGCTTGCTGAAGTCATCGCGTTCAAGCATCCGCGCCACGGTGTACTGGGAGGCCAAGCGAATAAAGTCAGCCGGCGTCAGTTGATCCATCCAGGTGGAGTTGAACGCCACCTCGGTTTTTGCCGGATCAAGAATCTTGAAGACCTGAGCCTTGTAGGTTTCAGCGTTATCCAGCACTTGCTCACGGGTGAGCGGTGGACGAGTGGCGCTCTTGCCGCTGGGGTCACCAATCATGCCGGTGAAGTCGCCAATGAGGAAAACGACCTGATGCCCCAATTCCTGAAACTGGCGCAGCTTATTAATGAGCACGGTATGGCCAAGGTGCAGATCGGGCGCGGTAGGGTCGAAACCAGCCTTAATACGTAGCGGCTGGCCGCGCTTCAGTTTCTCGACCAACTCGGCCTCGACCAACACCTCTTCTGCGCCGCGCTTGATCAGCGCCAGCTGCTCTTCAACCGACTTCATACCCGCCCCGCTACCACCTGATTTTCGAAGGGAACCAACCATACAAGATCACCAACTAATTACAAGTTTGTGCCTGCCGCTTATTCCTACGCTAAAACCCAGAAAACCGTAGGCTTGCCTCGGGGTGATTTTGGTTATATTTTATACAGTTATTTCATATTCATGATTTTCTTCATCTCATCTTTTCATCTTTTCAAAGTCAAAATCACCTTATGACCTCTATTTCTAAAGCGCCTCCGCCGTATCCAAAAAGTCATCTGCTTGCGGCCAGCGGCATTGCCGCCCTTCTAAGCCTTGCATTGCTGGTGTTTCCCTCTCGAGAAGTTGAAGCAAAAAAAACCACGCTTAATCTCGACCTCAACGCTAGTGAACAGCTTGAAACCAATCCAAGCGAACAGCAGCCACGCCTGCCAGGCGAGACGTCGGCGTCGCCTTTTGCTCAAGTTGACCCACAGAACTCCGAGACACAACAAGCCGAGCAGCCTGCAGAAAAGCAGCAAGCTCCAGTTGCAGTGGCCGCGCCGGTAGATCCCTACACCAAGCTCATCACCGTGGCGAACGGGGACACCCTATCGACCGTTTTCCAGAAGGCCGGCCTGACACCCGCTCACCTCCACGAAGCGCTGAGCAGCAGCAACGACGCCAAGCGTTTCGGCCAGCTAAAGATCGGCCAGGTGCTTGAGGTCAAGCTCACCCAAGACGGCGGCTTGCAGCACCTGCAAAGCAAACTCAGCGACCTGGAAACGATCACGCTGGCAAAAACCGACAAAGGCTTTGAGTTCAAACGCGAGCTGACCAAGCCCACTATCCGCACCGCCTACGCGCATGGCGTCATCGACAGCTCTCTTTTCGTATCGGCCAAGCGCGCCGGCCTGTCGCATAACATGACGATGGATTTGGCGAACGTGTTCGGCTACGACATCGATTTCGCGCAGGACCTTCGTGAAGGCGACGAATTCGAAGTGATCTACGAGCAGAAGGTGGTGAATGACAAGAAGGTCGGCGACGGCAACATCCTCGCTGCTCGCTTCGTCAACCGTGGCAAACCCTTCACCGCGGTCCGTTACACCAGCAAACAAGGCTCCACCAGCTACTACACCGCTGACGGCAACAGCATGCGCAAAGCGTTTATCCGCACGCCGGTGGACTTCGCGCGCATCAGCTCACGTTTTTCGATGGGTCGGTTCCATCCGATTCTGAACAAGATTCGCGCACACAAAGGCGTGGATTACGCCGCTCCGCGAGGCACGCCGATCAAAGCAGCCGGCGACGGTCGCGTGCAGCTGGCGGGCCGCCGTGGTGGTTACGGCAACACCATAATCATTCAGCACAACAAAACTTACACCACGCTGTACGGCCATATGCAGGGCTTCGCCAAAGGCATCAAAACCGGAAGCATGGTCAAACAGGGTCAAGTGATCGGTTACATCGGCACCACTGGCCTGTCGACCGGCCCGCACCTGCACTATGAGTTTCAGGTGAATGGCCAACATGTCGATCCGCTGAGCCAGAAGCTGGCCATGGCAGACCCGATTTCCGGCCCAGATAAAGCGCGCTTCATGCAAATGAGCAAACCGCTGATGGCGCAGATGGATCAAGAAAAGGCCACCATGCTGGCCTTGAACAAGCGTTAAGCCGTGCCGCGCTATATAGGAGTGATGTCCGGCACCAGCCTTGATGGGCTGGACATCGCTCTAATCGACCAAAGCGACACCACTACCCTTCTCGCCACTCGCTACCTGCCCATGCCGGACAACCTACGCGCCGACTTGCTAGCGCTTTGCAGCGCCGGCCCGGACGAGTTGGCCCGAAGCGCGGTCGCCGAAAACCAGTGGGCGCATCTCGCAGCTGACGGCATCCACGCGATGCTTAACGAACAGCAACTCACACCAAACGATATCCGCGCCATCGGCAGCCACGGCCAAACGGTTCGGCATGAACCCGCGCGCGGCTTCACCATTCAAATCGGCAACCCGGCACTTCTCACCGAACTGACCGGCATTACCGTCGTCGCCGATTTCCGCCGGCGCGACGTCGCCGCCGGCGGCCAGGGCGCACCATTGGTTCCCGCGTTCCACGATGCGCTGTTCAGTGACGGGTTCAGCCGTCAGGCCATCCTCAATATCGGTGGCTTCAGCAACCTCAGCCTGCTCGATCCGCAGCAGCCGGTGCACGGCTTCGACTCTGGCCCTGGAAACGTGCTGATGGACGCCTGGATTAGTCGTCACCAGGGCGTAAGTTACGACCGCAATGGCGATTGGGCAGCAAGCGGCACGGTGTCTGACGCGCTACTCGGTGCGCTCTTGAGTGACCCGTTCTTCACGACCAAAGGCCCAAAGAGCACCGGCCGTGAGCTATTCAACCTGCCCTGGCTGGACCAACACCTGAGCGAGCGCCCAACGATCAACCCGGCGGATGTGCAGGCCACGCTGCTAGAGATGACGGCACAGAGCATCATCGGCGCGCTGACCAATGCCCAGCAGAATACGGAACGGCTTCTGGTCTGCGGCGGCGGTGCCCGCAACCTTACCTTGATGAAACGCCTCGGCGAATTGCTGCCCGGCTGCAGCGTGCAGAGCACTGATGAACACGGCGTGCCAGCCGACTGGGTAGAGGCCATGGCATTCGCCTGGCTTGCCCATTGCTGCCTGGAAAACATTCCCAGCAATCGCCCAAGCGTCACCGGAGCCAAAGGCCTGCGGGTGCTAGGCGCCATTTACCCGGCCTAATTGCAGAAACGAAAACGCCGCGCAATCGCGCGGCGTCGTTGTAGCAACCATTACTCAGATCGAGAAGGAGGATCCGCAGCCGCAAGTGGTCGTTGCGTTCGGGTTCTTGATCACGAAACGCGAACCTTCCAGGCCTTCCTGATAATCAACTTCCGCACCTGCCAGGTACTGGAAGCTCATCGGATCGACCACCAGGCTTACGCCTTCGCGCTCAACGATGGTGTCGTCATCGGCAACTTCTTCATCGAAGGTGAAGCCGTATTGGAAGCCGGAGCAACCGCCGCCGGTGACGAACACACGCAATTTCAGACGTGGATTGCCTTCCTCATCGACCAGGTTTTTGACCTTGTTCGCCGCGCCGTGCGTGAATTGCAGCGGTGTGGGGGTGAAGGATTCGACGCTCATGCTGTCTTTCTCCCGGCCAGTGGCCGACGTGTTACTTGGGGACAGCGGCATTATCCGCTTCCCCTACCAAAATGGTCAACTATTGAACGGCGACCGCCAGCTGCATGCCGCGCGGTCGCTTGGTCTATTACGGCAGCAACGCAGCGTGGGACAGGCCCAAACGCTCGTCCAGCCCAAACAGAATGTTCATGTTTTGTACGGCCTGGCCCGACGCACCTTTGACCAGGTTGTCGATCACCGACAGCACCACCACCAAATCACCACCTTGTGGGCGGTGCACTGCGATACGGCAGACGTTAGCACCGCGTACGCTGCGCGTTTCCGGGTGGCTACCGGCCGGCATCACATCCACAAACGGCTCGTTGGCGTAACGCTTTTCAAACAATTCCTGCAGATTGACGGACTTATCCGTCACCGTGGCGTACAGCGTGGAGTGGATGCCGCGAATCATCGGCGTCAGGTGCGGCACGAAGGTCAGGCCCACTTCACCGCCCGCAGCGCGCCGCAGGCCTTGGCTGATTTCCGGCAGATGGCGATGACCTTTTACCGAATACGCCATCATGCTTTCGCCGGCTTCGCAGAATAGCGAGCCCACTTTCGCGCCGCGTCCGGCACCGCTAACACCGGATTTGCAGTCAGCGATCAAGCGGCTGTTATCGGCCAAACCGGCTTCCAGCAAGGGAAGAAAACCCAGCTGTGTGGCGGTCGGGTAGCAACCGGGCACTGCAATCAGGCGAGCTGTTTTGATTTGCTCACGGTTCACTTCCGGCAGCCCGTACACCGCTTCGCCTAACAGATCCGGCGCGCCGTGGGGCTGGCCGTACCACTTGGCCCATTCCTCGGCGTCTTGCAAACGGAAGTCGGCCGAGAGGTCGATCACCTTGGTGCCTGCAGCCAGCAATTCGCCGGCCAGGGCATGGGCGACGCCGTGGGGGGTGGCGAAGAACACCACATCGCACGCGCCCAGAGTGGCGGTGTCCGGAACGGTAAAGCTGAGGTTGTCGTAATGGCCGCGCAGGTTCGGGTACATCTCATCGACGCGGGTGCCCGCTTCCGAGCGCGAGGTGATGACCACCACCTCAGCCTGTGGATGCTGTGCCAACAGGCGCAACAACTCGACCCCGGTGTAGCCTGTGCCGCCGACGATACCGACCTTGACCATCACGAACCCCCTGTAAAACTGAATGCCCACTGCGCAACAGCGCTGCAGTCCTCCCCGAGTCGGGGAAAGCTGCCGATGATACGGCTGCATCCGTCAACGGCCAACCGCCTTGGTGACGTATGACCGGGATAACCTGTTTAATACGGCCAATTCAGGCGCTCAACCGCCGCTTCCTTCCTCCGCTCAGGAAACCCCGAATGCTCTACCTTTGGGTCAAGGCCTTTCACATCATCGCCATGGTTTGTTGGTTCGCCGGGCTGTTCTACCTTCCCCGCCTGTTCGTCTATCACGCCATGAGCGAAGACAACGTCAGCAAAGAACGCTTCTGCGTGATGGAGCGCAAGCTCTATCGCGGCATCATGACGCCCTCGATGCTCGCCACCGTTGGCCTTGGCATTTGGCTGCTGTGGCTCAATCCCAGCCTGCTCAGCCAAGGCTGGATGCACGCCAAGCTGACCCTAGTGGTGGCGCTGATCGGCTATCACCATATGTGCGGCGCCATGCGCAAACGCTTCGCCGCCGGGCAGCAAAGCCGCAGCCACGTGTTCTATCGCTGGTTTAACGAAGCGCCGGTGCTGGCCTTGCTGGCCATCGTAATCCTGGTGGTCGTGCGCCCGTTCTAACTGGCTCCGTTGTAACTGTTACTGCTGCTGCCGCAGCATCCATGCGACCGATTTGGAGAACGCCCATGTCTTTGCCCGCCCTGCTCGACCAACGCCTGCGGTTACCGGTAGTTGCTGCACCGATGTTTCTGGTCTCCAACCCGCAATTGGTATTGGCGTGCTGTAACAACGGCATCGTTGGCAGCTTCCCCGCGCTGAATCAACGCGAGAGCAGCGGTTTCAAAGCCTGGCTGGACGAGATTAACGCAGGCTTGAGCAGCGACGCCGCGCCTTACGCCGTCAACCTCATCGTGCACAACACCAACCCGCGCCTGCAGGCCGACTTGGCCATCTGCGTGGAGCAGCGCGTGCCCATCGTCATCACCAGCCTCGGTGCAGTAAAAGAAGTGGTCGACGCGGTGCACAGCTACGGCGGTCTGGTATTCCACGACGTCACCACCCGCCGCCATGCCGAGAAAGCCGCCGAGGCCGGCGTCGATGGTCTGATTGCCGTCGCGGCTGGCGCCGGCGGTCATGCCGGAACGTGGAGTCCCTTTGCCCTGGTCGCAGAAATTCGCCAGTTCTTCGACAAAACCGTGCTGCTGGCCGGCTGCCTCAACCACGGCCATGAAATTCTGGCCGCGCAAATGCTCGGGGCCGACCTCGCTTACCTCGGCACCCGCATGATCGCCGTTAAGGAAAACGACGCGCCGCAGGCCTACAAAGACATGATCCTCGGCGCCAAAGCTGCCGACATCGTGCACACGCCCGCTGTCTCTGGCGTGCCCGCCAGCTTTATGCGCCAGAGCCTGGAGCAAGGCGGCTTTGACCTGGCCAAGCTGCAAGACAAGGGCGCGGTGAACTACGGCGAAAAGCTCAAACCCATCAACGACGAAGCCAAAGCCTGGAAAACCGTGTGGTCGGCCGGCCAAGGCGTGGGCGACATTAACGACCTGCCCAGCGTCGCTGAGCTGATTCAGCGCCTGGACAGCGAATACCGCGCCGCCCAGCAACGCACCGTGCAACTGGGTCAGCGCTGGCCGCGATGAACCGTCGCCACCTGCTGGGCCTGGGCGCACTGGGCCTGCTGGGGGCCTGGGCCGCGCGTCCAGGCGACAACGGCCGCCCTTACGACGACTACTTCGCCACGCTCAACCGCCTGCTGAAACAGGACGGCGGCGGCGTGCCGCAGTTGGTGGTCGACATGCAACGCCTGGACGCCAACGCCAAGTTGCTGGCCCAGCGGCTAGGCCCGGCGCTGCCATTGCGACTGGTCGCCAAGTCACTGGCCAGCGATGGCTTGCTCGGCTATCTCGCACAAAAACTCGCCACGCGGCGCTTTATGGTCTTCCACCAGCCGCAGCTCAATGGCCTGGCTCGGTTGTTTGCTGATGCCGACTTGCTCGTCGGCAAGCCACTGCCGGTGAGTGCGGCATTGAGCTTTTATCAGCAACTGGACGCCGCCTCGTCCTTCGAGCCGACGCGCCAAGTCACCTGGCTCATCGACACGCCGCAGCGTCTGCAGCAATACGCCGATCTGGCTGCGGCCCTCAAGCAACCACTGCAAGTCGCCTTGGAAATCGACATCGGCCTGGCGCGCGGCGGTTTCTCGACCCCGCAGGCACTAGGCGAGGCGCTCGCTAGGCTGCGCCCCCATCATGCTGACTTACGCCTACGCGGCCTAATGGGCTATGACGCCCACGTCGCGCACTCGCCGCCGTGGGTCGGCCGCGACCGCGCGTTCGCCGACAGCAATGCCCGCTACCGCGCCTTTCTCGCCGCCGCGCAAACCTTCACCGACCTCTGGCCCGCTCAGCCCTTGCTCAATGGCGGCGGCAGCCTGACGTACGCGCTGCACGCGCGCGGCGATACGCCGCTGAACGAGGTGGCCGTCGGTTCGGCATTGCTGAAACCCAGCGAGTTCGACACCGACTTGCTCAGCCCTCACACGCCGGCCCTGTGGATCGCCACCCCGGTGCTCAAAGCGCAGACCGGCGAATTGCCGTACCTGAGCGGCGTGCAAACGGCGTTGCAGACCTGGGACCGTAATCGTCAACAGGCCTACTACTTATACGGCGGTCGGTGGCCGGCCGAACCGGTCGCCCCCGCCGGGCTGAGCTACGACAGCTTGTTCGGTCGCAGCGCCAACCAAGAGCGGGTGAACGGTTCGCGGGCCACAGACCTGCACGTCGACGACTGGGTGTTCCTGCGTCCGCAACTCAGCGAAGGCCTTATCGACGACTTCAGCGCCCTGCGTCTGCTGCGCAATAACCGCTTCGTGGGGCGCTGGTTGCCAGAAAACATGGGCTGAAGCGTGATGCGCATCACGCGCGCGCTTGTCTGAACCTCACTTGGGCCAGTACGCTGTGCCCACTTCATCTCTAGTGCTGACAGGGACGTACGAATGACCGATCCACGCTTCAAAATCGTGTTCACCGGCGAACTGATGCCGGCGGCGGCATTGGATGCCGTCAAAGACAACCTGGCCCGCCTGTTCAAGAGCGACCGCGACAAAATTGACGCGCTATTCACCGGTAACCCGGTGGCGCTCAAACGCGACCTCACCGAAGCCGAAGCGGACAAATACGTCACGGCGCTGCAGAACGCAGGCGCCAAGGTTTACAAAGAGGCTGACCTGGCTTCCAGCCTCAGCCTGGTGGAAACCGACGACCACCGCACCACGCCGGCCGAGCCCACCGAAGAAACCACGCGCATGACCTGCCCCAAGTGTGGCCATGAGCAAGCCAAGGCCATCGAGTGCAGCGCGTGCGGCATCGTGATCGACAAATACGTTGCCCGTCAGACACAACTGGCCGAAACCGCTCCCGTTGTGCCAGCGCCCAGCGTGGGCGCTGCAGCCGTCGCCACCGCGTCGCCTTACGCCACGCCGCAGGCTCAGGTGGGCGAAACCCTGCCAGAGTATTGCGAGCTAAACCTGTTCGGCATCGAAGGGCGAATCGGCCGCGTGCGCTATCTGGGCTGGAGCATGGGCCTGACCTTGCTGGCTCTGCCGGTGCTCGGCCTGGTCTTCGCCGGCGCCATGATGATCTCGCAAGTGCTCGCCATCGGCCTGATGGTGATCGGCTGGATCGCCTTGATGGTGGTCAGCGTCGGTTTCGGCGCCAAACGCTTGCACGACCTGGGCTGGTCCGCCTGGTTGCTCTTGCTGCTGCTGGTCCCGATTGTCGGCAGCGTTTTCCCGTTGCTCATGCTGATTCTGCCCGGCACGCCTGGCGCCAACCGTTACGGCTCCCCGCCCCCGCCAAACAGCAAAGGCGTGGTGCTGATGGCTTGGTCGATGCTGGTGTTGCCAGTAGTAATCGGCATCCTGGCCGCGATCGCCATTCCGCAGTACCAGAACTATATCCAGGGCACTGAGGACTCCAGCTACGCGCAGCCTTACTCCGACGAAGACAGCGAAGAAAGCGCCGAACCGTCTGCCGATTACGCCGAACCTGCCGAGCCGGTCGAAGTACCGGTCGAGCCAGCCGAAGACGCTGAGTCTGGCGAAGAGTAAGCACGCACCGTTGCACATCCCACTCGCCGCGCGGAGAACGTTATGCCCCGTTATGCATTGGTAACCGGGGCCTCCAGCGGCATCGGTCTGGCCTTGGCGGAAGCCCTGGCCAGACGCGGTCGGAACCTGATTCTGGTGGCCCGCCAGCGCGACGTACTTGAAAGCGTCGCCTGTGAGTTCACTCAGCGCTTCGGCGTCGAGGTGCTGTTTCGCACCTGCAACCTCGCCCACCCCACCCAACTCACCGGCCTGATCCTTGAACTGGAACAGGGCGAGCTGCCTATCGACCTTTTGGTCAACAACGCCGGCCTCGGCACATCAGGCCCATTCCTGGACAGCGATTGGGGCCGCGAACAGCAGCAGCTAGAAGTTAACGTGCTGGCCCTCACCCGCCTCAGCCACGCCCTCGGCAACAGCATGGCCGCGCTAGGCGGTGGGCAAATTCTGAACGTGGCGTCGATCGCCGCATTTCAGCCTGGCCCCTGGATGAGCAGTTACTACGCCAGCAAGGCGTTCGTGCTGCACTTTTCCGAAGGCCTGCGTGAGGAAATGAAAGGACGCGGCATTAAGGTATCGGTGCTCTGCCCCGGCCCTACGCGCACCGCGTTTTTTCGCGACGCCAACATGGAGGTCAGCAAGCTGGCGAACAGCAAGTTGATGATGAGCCCAGAGGAATTGGCGCTCTACACCGTGCGGGCGCTGGAGAAAAACCGCGCGTTGATCATTCCCGGCTGGCGCAACCGACTGATCGCCAGAAGCTCACGATTCGCCCCGCGCTGGCTGGTGCGCAAGCTGGCCGGCGTGGTCAACAAGCGCTTCAGTCGCCAGCCTTAACCCGCTGAAACCGTACGCCCCGACGCCCACGCGCGAAGCGCCGCCAGGTCTTCGGCCATCACCACCGACAACGGCGCCGTGCTGCTGATGTTGCGCAGCAGCAAACCTTGATCCACCGCCTGCTGTTGCGCCTGACCGGCGTACAGCGCACTGACCACCACTTGCTCGATTTCCGCGCCAGTAAACCCGTCGCTCACGGTCGCCAGTTGCGGCAAGTCGAAGGCGTTAGGGTCCAGCTCGCGACGCAGCAGGTGGATGCGGAAAATGTCGGCACGGGTCTCCGCGTCGGGCAGGTCGACGAAAAATAGCTCGTCGAAACGTCCCTTGCGCACCAACTCTGGCGGTAGGCGGTCGATGGCATTGGCGGTCGCGACCATAAACACAGGCGCTTTGCGTTCGGCCATCCAGGTCAGCAAGGTGCCGAGCACGCGTTGGCTGACGCCGCCGTCCTGATCACCGCTAGCCAGGCCTTTCTCCACTTCATCCATCCACAGCACGCATGGCGCCATCTGCTCGGCCAGGCGCAGCGCTTCGCGCAGGTTGCGCTCGGTTTCCCCGAAGAATTTGTTGTACAGGCAGGCGAAGTCCAAACGCAGCAACGGCAACCCCCACAGCCCGGCAACCGCTTTGGCCGCCAGGCTTTTACCGCCGCCTTGTACCCCGACCAGCAGCATGCCCTTGGGCAAATCGGCGGCCTTGCCGGCGAGAAAAATGTCCTGCCGCTCAGCCAACCAGCGCTTGAGATTGAGCAAGCCGCCGACTTCGGCGAAGCGCGCGGTGTCGTGCTCGAAACTGAGTACGCCTTCGAGGTCGAGCAGTTTGAATTTGGTTTTGTTCAGCTCTGGCAGGTCTTCCTGAGTAATGGCGCCGTCGTTGCAAATCACCCCGCGCGCCAGCACCCGCGCTTCGGCGTGACTCATGCCGCGAAGGTTTTTCACCACCTGCTGCAACGTGCGGTTATCAGTACGCACGCGGGCGCCACGGTTGCGCTCGCTCCACCGTCCCGCCTCCTCGCGCACGATGGCCAGCAACTCGTCTTCCGATGGCAGCGCCAGGCTGAAGCGCGCGGCGTAGCGCTGAACTTCCGGTGGCAACTTCAAGGCGTGAGACACCAACACCACCGTGGGTTTGTGCGCGCCCTCGGCCATGGCAATTTCTTTAAGCAGCCGCACCAGCTTGGGGTTGTCTTCCATAAACGGATGCAGGTCGCACAGCACGTAAAGATTGGGCATGGGGTCGTGCTTGATCAGGCGCAGGGCCGCTTCCGGCTCGAAGCTCGGCGCGTCACCCTGCGGGTCGCCGCCAAAGCCAAGCTTTTGCATGCCCTCGGTGACCGCCCAGGTGAACAAGCCCAGCCCGCGTTTCACCGCCAGGCTGGTGAGGGTTTCCATCACCCGCTGCTCGTCCCAGGACTCGATTACCACCAGCTTCACCTTGGAATCGAGCACCAGCCCCAAGTCATGGATATCGTTCTTCACACCTGCTCCCTATCGTTGCCCGCCGCACGCGCACTCGCGGTGCCGCACCGGCCTGGTTAAACTCCGGCTTCCTATCGCCAGCTGGAGACCTGTCCGTGGACTGTCTGTTCTGCAAGATCGTCGCCGGGGACATTCCCGCGCGCAAGCTCTATGAAGACGACCATGTTGTCGCGTTTCACGATATTGGCCCGCAAGCGCCCGTGCATTTTCTGGTGATTCCGAAAAAACACATCGCCACGCTCAATCACCTCACCGAAGACGACAGCGCCCTGACCGGCCATATGCTGTTCACCGCCCAGCGCCTGGCCAAAGAACAGGGCTGCGAGCAAGGCTTTCGCGTGGTGATGAACTGCAACGAAGATGGCGGGCAAACCGTCTTCCACATCCACATGCATGTGTTGGGTAAACGCCAACTGGCCTGGCCGCCGGGCTGATGCGCCGTTTCCTATTTGGGCTGGCGGCGCTGGTCGCCGGTCACGCTCATGCCGTTGAAGCGTTTCACGACACCCTTGCCAACAACGAACCCGGGCCAGAGCTGGTTGTGGTGCCGGCGGGCCAATTCGTATTCGGCGACAGCAGTGGGCGCGGCAACTACAACGAGCACCCTGCGCAGTCGATCACCATTGATAAACCCTTCGCCATCGGCCGCTTCGAGCTGACCTTCGCCGATTGGCAGCGCTACGCCAGCGCGACCGGCAAAGCGCTGCCAGACAACGAGGGGTGGGGCTTGTCTGACCAGCGGCCGGTGATTCACGTGTCCTGGTTTGATGTGCAGAGTTACCTGCAATGGCTGTCGAAAAGCACCGGACACCGCTATCGCTTGCCCACCGAAGCCGAATGGGAATACGCGGCCCGAGGTGGCAGCAGCACGTTTTACTGGTGGGGCGAGCAGCTCGACAGCCCGGAAGACCAACCGCGCGCCCATTGCCGGGGCTGCGGTTCGCCGCGTTCTGAGCAATACAAAACCAGCCAGGTCGGCCAGTTCGCGCCCAACGCCTTCGGCCTGTACGACACGGCCGGCAATGTGTGGGAATGGACGGCCTCGCGGTTTGTCACACCCTTTGATGGCAGCGAGCAACAGGTTGCCGGGCCGCTGGACCAAAGCCCCCGCGTGGTCCGTGGCGGCGCGTGGAACAGCGGGCCCACGTATCTGCGCGGTAGCTTCCGTGACCTGAAGCAGCCGGGCACCGACGACTATGCTCTAGGTTTCCGTGTGCTCCGCGAACTGCCCTAAGTAAGACGGCGCGCCTTGCCAGCCGCCCGTCTAGCAGAGGAATTGGAGTAAACTGCCCGCAGACTTTTCCGGAGGTAATCCTATGACTACCGAACGCCACTACTCCCCCGTCGACCGCCTGTTGCTGCAAGCCGACGCCGCGCTGCGTACGTTGTTGCCCTTCAGCGGCCATCCGTATCGCCCCTCGCCAGGCCTCACCCAGCCGGACACCGAACTGAGCCGCGACGACACCCGTCACGTTGCCGGCCTCATGCGCGTCAACCACACCGGCGAGGTATGCGCCCAGGCGCTTTACCAAGGCCAGGCGCTGACCGCCAAGTTGCCCCATGTACGCAAAGCCATGGAGCACGCCGCCGAAGAAGAGATCGACCACCTCGCCTGGTGCGAACAACGCATCCGCGAACTCGGTAGCCACACCAGCATTCTCAATCCGGTGTTCTACGGCTTGTCGTTTGGTGTTGGCGCGGTTGCCGGCTTGATCAGCGACAAAGTCAGCCTCGGCTTTGTGGCCGCCACTGAAGATCAGGTGTGCAAGCATCTGGACGAGCACCTGACGCAGATTCCCGCCGAAGACGAAAAGTCGCGGGCGATTCTGGAGCAAATGCTCACCGACGAAGCGCAGCACTCGGCCAGCGCCCTGGATGCCGGTGGCTTCCGGTTTCCGGCGCCGGTGAAGTTCGGGATGAGCGTGTTGTCGAAGGTGATGACCAAAAGTACGTATCGGATCTAATTTCCTGCAGCATAAAAAAGGCCGTTCACTGAACGGCCTTTTCTTTTGTCTGTTTTTGACCTTTCGATCTCAGCGACTCATGCAAATCCAGAACGAGCGAGCTAGAGCGGGGCAAGGCAAAAACGTTTTTTGAAGCGCAGTGGGCTGTAGCCCATGAGCAGTCAAAAAACGTTTTTAACGCAGCCCCGCCGACGCGCAGCCGTTCGCTTAGCCCACCATGTTCCTGGCGTAGAAGATCTCTAGCATCTCGTGCTTAACCCGCTTGGTAACCGTCTCGCGCTGTTCGGCCGACAAGTTCTGCGTGGCGTCGCCAAACAGGTAGTTATCCAGCTCGAACTCTTTGAGCAGCATCTTGGTGTGAAACAGGTTCTCTTGGTACACGTTCACGTCGGTCATTTGATAGGCCGCTTGCGTGTCGTCCGAGAGGTAGTTCTGGATCGAGTTGATCTCGTGGTCGATGAAGTGCTTCTTGCCCTGCACGTCGCGGGTAAAGCCGCGGACGCGGTAGTCGACGGTGACGATGTCGGAGTCGAACTGGTGAATCAGGTAATTGAGCGCCTTGAGCGGTGAAATCACGCCGCAGGTCGACACGTCAATGTCCACACGGAACGTCGCGATGCCATCTACCGGATGAATTTCCGGGTAGGTGTGCACGGTGATGTGGCTTTTATCCAAGTGCGCAAGGATGGTATCGGGCAGCGGGCCGGGGGATTCCTCGATCTGGCTGTCAGTCGGGGTGACCGGTTGCTCGGAGATCAGAATGGTCACGCTCGCGCCTTGCGGATCGTAATCCTGGCGGGCGATGTTGAGGATATTGGCACCAATAATGTCGACAACATCCGTGAGAATCTGCGTCAGCCGCGCTGCGTCGTACTCGGTATTGATGTACTGAACGTAGGCCTGCTGGTCTTCCGGCGTTTCCGCGTAGCAGATGTCATAAATGTTGAAGCTCAAGGTCTTCGTCAGGTTATTGAACCCGTGGAGCTTGAGTTTGCTTTTCACCGTTAGGAACTCTCTTTTTAACGATGCGGCGTGGCCGCGTGATCGAGCATGCCCGTCAGTTGTGAACAACACAGCTGCGTAGGACGGTTAACACCTCTTCGCTTTGGCGATTTTGGGTATGGGTGCGCGGCGCCGTTTCCAATAGACGACGCCCCGGAAAAAGGGGCGCCATTATGCAGAGGTCGGTTACCGGCTGCCAGCACCGTGTGACCCGCGCAATGCGGACCAGTGTGCGCTGGTTGTATGAACGCTCGGTGTCGGGTTTCAGCCCAATTCGATGATTTCGTAGTCGTGGGTAATTTCCACGCCACCGCGGCTGAGCATGATCGAGGCCGAGCAGTATTTTTCAGCGGAGAGTTCAACCGCGCGCTTGACCTGCGCTTCCTTCAAGCCGCGGCCTTTCACCACAAAGTGCACGTGAATCTTGGTGAACACTTTTGGCTCTTCGCTCGCGCGTTCGGCTTCAAGAAACGCCTCGCAGCTTTCAACCGGTTGTCGGGATTTCTTCAGGATGCTAACGACGTCGTAGTTGGTGCAGCCGCCTAAGCCGATGAGCACCATCTCCATGGGACGCACGCCCAGGTTGCGTCCGCCGCTCTCGGGCGGGCCGTCCATGACAACAACATGGCCGCTGCCAGACTCACCGAGGAAAAGAGCTTCGCCAGCCCACTGAATCCGCGCTTTCATTGCCACGCCTCCGCTGTTAAAAGGGACGGGAGCTTATCACAAGCTCATAGACCAACTAGTTCAAGCCAGAAACGCTGATAGATAGCTGCCACTGTTAGCCACGTCTCAAAACCGATCAACGGCCATGAGTGTCTGTTAAGCTGGCGACAATTTACTGGCACACTTGCTCGAATAACTTATAAAAAAATTGCTGCTAGACAAAGGGTTGCATCTTATTTTTCTTCGGGGCTAGGGCATGGTAGCTATAACTCTCACACCAAAAATCAAGAACATCGACAAACTGCTCGCGCATTGTCATCGCCGTCGTTACACCGCCAAAAGCACCATCATCTACGCAGGCGATCGCGGCGAGACGTTGTTCTTTATTGTTAAAGGCTCGGTCACCATTCTTATCGAGGATGATGACGGTCGCGAAATGATCATCGCCTATCTCAACTCGGGCGACTTCTTCGGCGAAATGGGTCTGTTTGAAAAAGACGGCATCGAGAAAGAACGCAGCGCCTGGGTGCGAGCGAAAACCGAATGCGAAGTGGCTGAACTGAGCTACGCCAAGTTTCGCGAACTCACCCAGCAAGACCCCGACATTCTTTATGCGTTGGGTAGCCAAATGGCTGAGCGTCTGCGCAACACCACCCGCAAAGTGGGCGACCTGGCGTTTCTTGACGTCACTGGCCGCGTTGCACGCACGTTGCTGGACCTGTGCAAACAGCCTGACGCCATGACTCACCCCGACGGTATGCAGATTAAAATCACCCGTCAGGAAATCGGTCGCATCGTCGGTTGCTCGCGGGAAATGGTCGGACGTGTCCTCAAGGCGCTTGAAGAACAAGGCCTGGTCAACGTCAAAGGTAAAACCATGGTGGTGTTCGGCACCCGCTAAGCCCATAAGGCTCGGATAAAAAACCGGACAATAAAAAGGCCAGCTGCGAGCTGGCCTTTTTATTGTCCGGTTTTTATGTCTGTGGGAGCGGCTTTAGCTGCGATGCTTTTGACTTCAACCGCATCGCGGCTAAAGCCGCACCCACAAAAGCACCCAATCAATCGATGCTGACCGGCCCTTTACGCTCCGGGAAAAACAAACGCTGCAATTCCTGCCCCGGATTGGCCGCGCGCATAAACGCCTCGCCTACCAGGAAGCCGTACACGTTGCTGATTTCCATCAGCTCCACGTCGGCGCGATTCAGAATGCCGCTCTCGGTAATCACCATGCGATCACGCGGAATACGCGGCAGCAAATCCAGCGTGGTTTCCAGGCTCACTTCAAAGGTGTGCAGGTTGCGGTTGTTCACGCCCACCAGTGGTGTGTCGAGCACCTTCAACGCGCGGTCGAGTTCTTCGCTATCGTGCACTTCCACCAGAATGTCGAGGTTGACCGACTTGGCCACCGCCGCCAGCTCGGCCATGCGCACATCATCCAGCGCCGAGACGATCAGCAGGATGCAGTCCGCGCCAAGCGCACGGGCTTCCACAATCTGGTACGGGTCGATCATGAAGTCTTTGCGAATCACCGGCAGGCCGCACGCGGCACGGGCTTGCTGCAGGTACTGATCAGCGCCCTGAAAGAAGTCGATATCGGTGAGCACCGACAAACAGGCCGCGCCGCCCGCTTCGTAACTCTGAGCGATGGCCACGGGGTCGAAGTCTTCGCGCAGCACGCCTTTGCTCGGCGAGGCTTTCTTGATTTCGGCAATCACGCCCGGCTCTTTGCGTTTGGCCGACTCCAGCAAGGCCGCCGCAAAACCGCGCGGTGCATCGGCCGTACGGGCCTGTTGCTCCAGCTCGGCCAGGCTGACCACGGCACGGCGCGCTGCCACTTCTTCAACTTTACGGGCCAGGATTTTTTCCAGGACGGTAGGCACACTCACGCTTGATTCTCCGGGCGGAACACCGCCGTAAAGGACGCCAACTCTTCCATTTTTTCCCGCGCCAATCCGGTGTGCAGCGCGTCGTGGGCCAACTGCACCCCTTCATGCAGGCTAGTCGCTAAATCGGCGGCATACAGGGCCGCGCCGGCATTGAGCACAATCAAGTCGCCGGCTTTCCTGCCAGCCTCGGTTTTGCGACGACCCAGCGCATCCCGGATCAGCTCCAGCGACGCCGCCGGGCTGGCGACTTCCAGCCCCATCAGCGTTTGGCTGGTAATGCCGAAATCTTCCGGACGTACATCGTATTCGCTGATCTGACCGTCTTTGAGTTCGGCCACATGGGTGGGCGCGGCCAGGCTGAATTCGTCCAGCCCATCACGCGAATGCACCACCAGAATGTGCTCGCTGCCCAGACGCTTGAGCACCTCCGCGAGCGGACGGCACAGTTCCTGACTGAACACGCCGACCACCTGATGCTTCACGCCGGCCGGATTGGTCAGTGGGCCGAGCATGTTGAACAAGGTACGCAGCCCCATTTCACGGCGCGGGCCGGCGGCGTATTTCATCGCCTTGTGGTGCACCTGCGCGAACATGAAGCCAACGCCAACGCTGTCGATGCAGCGCGCCACTTGCACGGGCGTCAGTTCCAGATAAATGCCCGCCGCTTCGAGCAGGTCAGCGCTGCCGCTTTTACCCGATACCGCGCGGTTGCCATGCTTGGCCACCTTGCCGCCGGCCGCCGCAACGACGAATGCCGCTGCCGTGGAAACGTTGAAAATGTTGGCACCATCGCCGCCGGTGCCGACCACGTCGACCACATGCTTGAGCGTTGGCAATTCAACGTGCGCCGCCAGCTCGCGCATCACAGCGACGGCGCCGACGATCTCGTCGATGGTTTCGCTCTTCATGCGCATGCCCATCAGAAAGGCACCGATCTGCGCGTCGGTGCACTGTCCGGTCATGATTTCGCGCATGACGTCCTGCATTTCCTCGGTGGTCAGGTCGAGCTGAGCGACCACACGGTTGAGGGCTTCTTTGATGTTCATGCGCGCACGCCCCCGCTTTGTTTGAGGAAGTTGGCAAACAGTTCGTGGCCTTGTTCCGACAGAATCGACTCAGGGTGGAACTGCACGCCTTCGATATTCAGTGTCTTGTGACGCAGGCCCATTATTTCGTCCACCGAGCCGTCCTCGTGTTGAGTCCAGGCCGTCACTTCCAGGCAGTCGGGCAAGGTGTCCAGCTTGACCACCAACGAGTGATAACGGGTGACGGTCAGCGGGTTGTTCAGGCCTTCGAAGACGCCGGTGTTGTTGTGGTACACCGCGCTCGTTTTGCCGTGCATCACCTGGCGGGCGCGCACTACGTCGCCGCCGAACGCCTGACCGATGCTTTGGTGGCCCAGGCACACACCGAGAATCGGCAGCTTGCCGCCGAAGTCCTCGATGGCTTCGATGGAAATACCGGCTTCGCTCGGCGTGCACGGGCCGGGCGATACCACGATGCGTTCCGGCTTCAGCGCCTCGACGTCAGCCACGCTGAGCTCATCGTTGCGCACCACTTTTACGTCCGCGCCCAACTCGCCCAGGTACTGCACGACGTTGTAGGTAAAGGAGTCGTAGTTGTCGATCATCAGCAGCATTTTAGTCGTAACCCTTTGATTTTACTGCACTTATACATAAACCCCGTGATTCGATGCCCGCTTATCCACCCGCATTTTCTGCGACTGAGATGAGGCCTTTTGGCGTGGGGAATCGGAGGCAGTGGAAAGCGTCCGGGCTAGCCGGAAAACAGAGTTAGGCGCGCCAACGCCAACGGGCGTGGCCTTTGATGACGCGCATCAAAAGGGTGCTGCTGAAGATCACGGAGGGAGGTCTCGCGGTGGTATTCCGGCACAGTATCGCAGGCCGCTACACGGTGCAATATCACTATATGTAGTACACCTCCTCTTCGTAGCGCTGGCTACTCAAAGCGACACCACCAAGACTGTGCGTAGAAGCACTGCTCGATTTGCTCAATTCCACTCAGCACAAACCCGTTCTTGGCCATACCCTGAATGGTCACGTCGAGCAGCCGAGGCAAAGGCTCGGGGTCGAGGGTGCAAATGACGCTTGAGCTGGAAAATCTAGGCAGCTGGGGGCCGGATTGCGAACTGGCGCAGGTCTATGACCAGGCCCGGCAAGCAGCAGTCAGCCGCATCAGCAGAGCATTTGCATCATCCGATCCACGCATCAACCCAGGCGTACGCATTCTGGGTCCGGTCACCGTGACCGCCATCACCACCGACTTGGAGAAACGGGGATGACGATCACGACGCACTTCATCATTCGGCTTGCCCGTAGGGCTCTTCGCCTGCACATCATTAAGGCATGCGCCGTAATCGCCACCCTGTACGCCAAAGCCCCTGCCGCGCCCAAGCGCGGCGGCGGCATGCCTCAAACTCTCCAGGTAGATACGATGCTTAGCAGCCGCCTTCCGCTCTCCGGGGGTGCGACCTAACAGTCTCTGCTGCACAGCAGCAGGCAACATTGCTCTTGTTGTTCCAACCGCTGCCAATGCTGCATACCCCATGACATGCGTGCGCGGGGCGCAACAAGTTAGTGTTTCGCTCAGCTCTTCGGCTTGCCCGCGCGCGCAGCCTGTCGAGGGGTATGAGCATTCAACTAGCGTCAGCGAGCGGAACTTCGAACTCACGAGAAAAAGCTACAACCAAGCTACTGCAAGCAGCAGCCATGGCGACTGCTCTTCGCTGATGAGCCCGAACAGTTTGAGCTCTCAACGCCCTGCTTCCTTCAGTTTCGTTCGGTGCGTTAAGAACAAAAATCAATGTTGCCAGATCGGCCCGAAGCGCACTGATCTGCTGCTGTCGACGAACATTCAGGTCGTGGTCAAGAACGGTGTTCAGCCTGTCGACCATAATTTGGAACATCCGCGCAAGATCTCTATCAGAGGCCTGCGAAGGGTACGTTTCCACATGAACGCTGGTACATACCAAGCGACGGTATTCCTCCGCGAAACTTTGCAAACGCGTCGCCATACCCACATTCTGCTGGGCCTCATCGATTTCCCTGCGCTTGACGTCAGCTCGGTGCTGACTACTAGCAATACGAATCGCAGCGAGTACCGCAAGAATAGAACCCCCAGCCTGAACCCAGCCGGGGGCGTTGGGAGAATCCCAAGGCACACCATAGGCCAGGAGGAAGATGAGGCCCCACATGGGTGGGCAACATACGAACAGCAAAACCACCCAGGGTCTGAGCTTGAGTGTGATTGGTTTAAGAATCGTTTCTCGGGTCAACAAAGCGAGGTCTCTTCTAAGTGGTGCGATCAGCTTGACCATCAGTCCACGACTCGGCCAAAAGCTCAGGTATAACAACCGAAGCAGCGCCGCGAATCCGCTGGCATGCACGATGAATCCGGTTGCAGGAAAGCTCCATAGAAAGCATGTCGCGGCCATCCAGTTCTTCACACGGGCGGGAGCTGAGCACATTCAACACGTCAGTAAGTCCATGCCTCACTTCTATCCAACCAAGCGCGACCTCGGAGAACGGAACGTCGATATATCCGACGCTCTTGAGCAAAAAAATGCAGTCCTCCAGCGATACTACAAATCTTCTGACGTCCAAAGCCTCCGGGTCACCCAACGACAAATAGTCGTGGGCATGCCTAGCCACCTTTGCCGAGTGGTTTGCTACGGCAACGATCTTTTTCAACCTCTCGGTCTGATCTTCCAGTCGCAGCTTCGCTTGCGCTTTGCCTTGATGGTTGGCGACTCCCACGGCCACCAAGATCGCAGCAACCGAGCCGACCGCCTGCACCCAAGCCGGCCAGTCGACGCCTTGTCGGGTGAACAGCCACATAAGAGGAAGAACCACAGTCGGCGAAACAAGCAGGTAAATCAGAACAACCAGCGGGCGCACCTGCCACGTGTAATCGCGCCATTCTTTCGGGATCATAGCCATTCCTTAGCGGGTTTGGATGCCGGCAGCTCGCCCCGTACTGGGCCTTCGATCCAAGGGGTGGCAGCATGAGTGGGCAGCCGCTTATGGATAAGCCGAGCACAAGGCCAGTCGACGTATTAATCCGGCTGCCAGAGGTGTGTCGACAGGCGGGCTTTGGAAAGACGGCCATCTACAAAATGATGAAAGAAGGTTTGTTTCCCGAGCCCATTAAACTGGGCTGTGCGTCGCGCTGGTCTCAGCTTGAAATACAGGATTGAGTGGAAGCGCAGAAAGCCAACAGAAGAGCAGCATGAAGCGCTTTAGTTATCAAAACGCCACCAGAGACAATAGCGCAACGCTATCAATACCCTAAGTTTAATTATTTAAGGCAATAAAAAGCCCGTCAGCGACGGGCTTTTTATTCGAATAAATTATTGATTTAGGACCACTCTTTGGTTTGCATGGTTCAGTTCCCCTGGCGGTATCAAATAAGGAATTAACTATAGCATCTGCTATGAAGAAAAGTAAATGGTGTAGCCCTGTGACTTCAGCAGTAGTACAGCGTACTGCTCTTCCATATACCTACTGTTATTTTGACCAGCAATCGTGTCAAAGTTCCGCGTCGTGCCCGTCGACGTGAAATATGCCCTAATGCCGTCGTCGTGGCAATTCACCGTAACCCTAGGCTGGTAGGTATGCCAACTGCTGCCGACCTCGATAAACGGTTCGAAATCCAGACTGACTAGCCTCTCCGTTCTGCGGAAGTATCGGTAGGATTTAGCACCTGCAATTGACAAGGTGTAATGCGTTTTTGTGTTATGAATTCCGTTCGCGCTGGTTACATCAACAATAACTTTGTCCAGATGACAAACACCATCAATTTTCAAATCAAGAACACGACACCCTAAATTCAAACCAATTGGGTAACTTGTAGTTAATCCATATTTAAGATCATGGGCAGATGCATTCCCACAATGAACCTCAATCTCAGACTTTTCCTTTATAAGAATAATCCGTCTTTTTTCGTCATGCCAATAAACGTCGAAAGTCTGATGATACTCTTTATAAAACAACTCATCTTTTGCGGGAAGATATTCTCTAAGAAACTCTTTATGCAGATAAGGGCCAATAGATGGCAAAAAAGTACTTACAGAATTTGAGACTACCTTATTCCAAACAACATCAAAACCTTGTTCAGTCTTAAGATACTCATCGCCGAAAAGAATATTTTCCATTTCCTTTTTGACAATCCCGTGGACCGACAGGAAACGTGTGAAGGCGGAGAAGCCACCTGACGCAACGATCACCGTCCCTACTGTGATCATCGCTTTCTGAACCGCCGGATCATTGGAAACGAAGCCAGACGCCGCCAGTACCGCCACGCCCCCGAGCGTGAAAATGACAAACCAAGAATCCACGATGGCCTTCAAATAATGGCGGATGATGATCCATAGCTGCTTCAAATCCATCTGTACCGTTCCTTATTAAATCTACTGGTAGGCTCAAAGCCGAATCATATACTGCCGCTGATCTGACGACTAAATCTGATCGAGCTAATCGCGGAATTACTACTCTTCTCGCGCTCGAATTGCAGCGCAAGCTCTTGCGCTCGCAAATTTAGTCGATAAGCGGGGGGAGCGTCCGACACTCCTCCACCCAGTCAGCCCACGACTGCATCATTTTACGCCGCTTCTCCAAATATTCAGCATGGTTGTACGCTGCACGTGTCTTGTTCTTGTCCTTCCGCGCCATCTGCATATCAATCACACGCGTACGCCACAGGTTCATTTCCTCCAAATGAGTATTAGCCGTCGCGCGAAAGTCGTGACAATGCCATCCCTTGATTCCCATGTATTCCATAGCCCGATTGAGCGTCGTCGCACTAAGTGGCATAGATGGGTCTTTCAATCCAGGGAACAGTAAGTCACCGCCTGTAATCTTTCGTAGCTCCCTAAGAAGCGCAACGGCCTGCCGAGACAGAGGCACTAGGTGTACTCGGCGCTTCTTCACCCGCTCGGGCGGCACCAGCCAGACAGCCTGGTCTAAATCGAACTCAGGCCAGCGCGCCGCGCGTAGCTCAATCGTTCGCGTAAACAACATGGGCAGCAGCCGCAAAGCAATCACCGTAACCCGAAAGCCCTTGTAGCGGTCGACCGCAGCCAGGTAAGCGCCTAACTGCTCGCGCGACATAGGTTGGCTGTGGTTAATCGCGGCTCGTTCGACAGCACCTTTCACTGCGGCAGCAGGATCTGCGTCAGCCAGCAATGTCACCACGGCATAGCAAAAAACGGCCGAGATCCACCGGCGAACCTGAAGGGCATACGCGAAAGCACCTCGGCCATCCATGCGCTGCATGATGTCGAGGATATGTGCGGCAGTGATCTCCCGCATGGGTAGCCGGCCAATGAATGGATAAACGTTGCCCTCGAACGACCGCCGGTGCTGATCGTGGTACTTCTCTGCTCGCTTATCCAGGCGCTCTTCGATGTACTCGCCGGCCACCGACTTAAAGGTGTTCCGATTCTCGGCCAGCTGCTTGGCCTTCTCGTCTGCCTGACATGCGCAGGGTGACGGCCAGCCTTGACGTGATCGCGGGCGGCATCCCGCTCAGCGCGGGCCTCAGACAGGCTTACATCAGGGTAAGCGCCAACGGCAAACGTGTTTTTCCTTACCACCCAGGCGATAGCGATATCGCCATAGCTTGGAGCCGTTCGGGCGCACTTCCAGAAAAAGACCACAGCCGTCGGTCAACTTGACCGGAGCGGTCGCAGGCTTGGTCTGGCGGATCTTCACATTAGTGAGAGGCATGAGGGTATGCGGGTATCAGGAGGATGATACCCGCAACGACACCCGCTTTTTATGAGGAATGTTCGCGAACTACTGCGAACTAAAAAGGAAGTAAGCCCCTTATAAACCGGGGCTTTGAATGCAGGAGTCGAACTACAACGAACTAGCGCGAACGCCAATGCTGCTTATCGATCATTAACAGCATGGCAAGTGCTCCTTAGGCGTCGGTGGCGGTGGACGAAGTGGGGACGGTCTGTTCAGCCAGGGCGACCGCGCGGAACATGGCGCGGCGCTTGTTCAGGGTTTCTTCCCACTCCAGCGCCGGCACCGAATCGGCAACAATGCCGCCGCCGGCTTGCACGTGCAGCTCACCGTCTTTGATCACGGCGGTGCGAATGGCAATGGCGGTGTCCATGTTGCCGTTCCAGGCCAGGTAACCCACCGCGCCGCCATACACGCCACGCTTGACCGGCTCCAGTTCGTCGATGATTTCCATGGCACGAATTTTCGGCGCACCGGACAACGTGCCCGCTGGCAGAATCGCCCGCAGCGCATCCATGGCAGTGAGCCCGCTCTTCAACTGGCCGGTGACGTTGGAGACGATGTGCATCACGTTGGAATAGCGCTCGATCACCATTTTTTCGGTGAGTTTTACCGTGCCGATTTCGGAAACCCGACCGGTGTCGTTACGACCCAGGTCGATCAGCATCAAGTGCTCGGCAATTTCCTTGGCATCGGCCAGCAAGTCTTCTTCCAGCGCGCGGTCGGCCTCTTCGGTGGCGCCACGGGGGCGCGTGCCGGCGATGGGGCGCACGGTGATCAGGTTGTCTTCAACGCGCACCAGCACTTCGGGCGAACTGCCGACGACATGGAAATCGCCGAAGTTGAAGAAGTACATATAGGGCGTTGGGTTGAAGCAGCGCAGCGCCCGGTACAGGTCGATGGGCGCGGCGTTGAAGTCGATGGACATACGCTGCGACGGCACCACTTGCATGCAGTCGCCCGCCAGGATGTATTCCTTGATGGTGTCGACCGAACGCTCGTAGTCCTCGCGGGTAAAGCTGGAGCGGAAATTCGGCTCGATGCCCGACTCTTTGGTGAAGTCCAGACCACGACGCGGGGTAATTGGCTGGCGCAGTTTTTCCAGCAATTCTTCGAGACGCGCCAGGCCGTTTTCGTAGGCGTCGGTTTGCGCTGGGTCGGCCAGCACAATCGCGTGCATCTTGCCGGCCAGGTTGTCGAACACCACCACGGCGTCGGAGACCATCAGCAGAATGTCAGGCACACCAATGGGGTCCGGGTTTGGGCAGGCGCCCAGGCGTTTTTCCACATAGCGCACGCAGTCGTAACCGAAGTAACCGACGAGGCCGCCGTTGAAGCGCGGCAGGCCAGCGATGGTCGGCACGTTGTAGCGGGCTTTGAAGGTTTCGACGAAGGCCAGCGGGTCTTCGCTTTCCAGGCTTTCAATCTCGACGCCGTCGTGGGTCACGCTGATGTGATGGCCATGCACACGCAGCACCGTGCGGCACGGCAGGCCGATGATCGAGTAACGCCCCCACTTCTCGCCGCCCTGTACGGACTCGAGCAAATAGGAGTTGGGCTGGTCGGCCAGCTTGAGATAAATCGACAGCGGCGTGTCGAAGTCAGCCAGGGTTTCACAGGCAAGGGGAATGCGGTTGTAGCCGTCAGCGGCCAGGCGCAGGAATTCTTCGCGGATCATGTAAACAGCCTCATGGCTTGAGGGTAAAAACCTGGCCGGATGGCGAGCCGCTCGGGCTATCGGCAGTTACTCACTGCGCGCCCTGTTGGGGTACTCGCATCCGTCTTGCTCAGGTTTAGGGTCGTAATGGCAAACACGCAGGCCTTGCGGCCAGGCTCGGATCAGGCGCGCCAACGCCAGCGGGCCAGGGCCTTGAGGATTTTCATCCCGGATTTAACGAACCAGTGTTTGCGGGTGACCACCACGATGGCATCTCTTTGGCGGGGGGATTTGACGGCGTCGGGCAACATTATCTCAGCGGCCGATTCGGCGCAATCGGGCAGCAGTTCGCGCAGATCGTCGATCACCAGTGCCGGTTCTTCCTCGGCAATCGGGCGGCCGTGGTTGTAGCCATAACTCAGCGCCACACACACCACGCCGGCGGCTTTGGCGGCGTGCACATCGCTACGCGAGTCGCCAACAAACACCGCTTCGCCCGGCGACACTTCGGCCATTTGCATGACCACATTCAGTGCAGCCGGATCGGGCTTTTGCTGAGGCAGCGTGTCGCCGCCAATGATCCAGCGGAAGTAACGGCCGATGCGCATTTCATCTAGCAGCGGACCGACAAAGCGCTCCGGCTTGTTGGTGATCAGCGCCATCTCGATGCCTTGGCTTTTCAGCCATTTCAGCGTTTCGCGCACGCCTGGGTAAAGCTTGGACAGCGCGTGGTTATCGGCGTACAGCTCCATGAAAATCGCCAACGCCTGCTCGGTCTCTTCATCGCTTACTGCGCTGTGGTCGATGTTGCCGGCCAGGGCGCGACGCACCAGCACACGCACGCCGTTACCCACCCAGGTGCGCACCTGCTCAGCACCTGCCGTCGGGCGGTTGAGCTGGATAAGCATCTGATCCACCGCAGCGGCCAGGTCTGGCACCGAGTCGATCAGGGTGCCGTCCAGGTCGAACATCACCAGGCGCGGCAAGCGCCCGCCGAGCACCTGCGCAAAGCCACTCATGGGCGCGCGAGCGCCAGTTCGGCGCGCATCTGGGCGATGACGGCCGCGTAATCCGGTGTGTTGAAAATGGCCGAACCGGCTACAAAAGTGTCGGCACCTGCCGCTGCAATTTCGCGAATGTTCTGAACATTCACGCCGCCGTCGATTTCCAGACGAATGTCGCGGCCAGAGGCTTCGATCAGGGCACGGGCTTCGCGCAGTTTGTCCAGCGTGCCGGGGATGAACTTCTGCCCGCCAAAGCCTGGGTTCACGCTCATGAGCAAGATCATGTCGACCTTGTCCATCACGTACTTGAGGCTGTCCAGCGACGTGGCCGGGTTGAACACCAGGCCCGCCTTGCAGCCGCCCGCCTTGATCAACTGCAACGAGCGGTCGATGTGCTGACTGGCTTCGGGGTGGAAGGTGATGTACGTGGCGCCGGCTTCGATAAAGTCGCCAATGATGCGATCAACCGGCGAGACCATCAGGTGCACATCGATAGGAGCTGTAACGCCGTACTTGCGCAGCGCCGAGCAGACCATCGGGCCGATGGTGAGGTTGGGCACGTAGTGGTTGTCCATCACATCGAAGTGCACGATGTCGGCGCCAGCGGCTAGAACGTTGTCCACTTCCTCACCCAGGCGGGCGAAGTCGGCGGAGAGAATGGATGGGGCAATAGCGAAAGGTTGCATGGCGCACCTCGGACAAAAATCGTGGCGCATTGTACCCGAGGATTTCTGGATTTCGCCTGCTGAGTATCAGGCGGCACGCTGCTGCTTTGGTAGCACTTGCTGGCCGCGCCTTTTCGTAGGCCCCACTATTCTGGATTCCGAATCGTCGGACCGCCGCGTGCGCGGGAATGACGGAGGAATTTGCAAACACTACCGTCATTCCCGCGAAGGCGGGAATCCAGAGTCTCAAGCCGGACGAATAGAGCCACCACCTTCCTACTCGCTCGCCGAAGTCCGCAACTTCTCACTCCGCCCCCGCAACCACTCCAACGTCAGCAACAACACAATCGAAAACCCAATCAGCAACGTCGCCGCCGCCGCAATGGTGGGGCTGAGGTTTTCGCGGATGCCGCTGAACATCTGCCGAGGCAAGGTCGCCTGGCCAGGCCCGGCGAGGAACAGCGTCACCACCACTTCGTCAAACGAGGTGGCAAAGGCGAACAACGCACCGGAGATCACGCCCGGCGCAATCAGCGGCAAGGTCACACGACGAAACGCGGTAATCGGCGACGCACCGAGGCTGGCCGCCGCACGCACCAGGTTGTAGTTGAAACCCTGCAAGGTGGCCGACACGGTGATGATCACGAACGGCACACCCAACACCGCGTGCACCACGATCAGCGACAGGTAGCTGTTGCCCAAGCCCAGCGGCGCGAAGAACAAATAACTGGCCACGCCGACAATCACCACCGGCACCACCATCGGCGAAATCACCAGGCTCATCACCAGCGCCTTGCCGCGAAACTCGCCACGGGTCAGGCCGATGGCGGCGAGGGTGCCGAACACCATGGCCAGCACGGTGGCGGCCGGCGCCACGATCAGGCTGTTTTTCAGCGAACGCATCCAGTCGGCCGAGGCGAAGAAGTCCTGGTACCAGTGCAGCGAGAACCCTTGCAGCGGGTACACCAGAAAGCTGCCGGAGTTAAACGACAGCGGCACGATCACCAGCACCGGCAGAATCAGAAACAACAACACCAGCGCGCACAGACCACGCAGGGTGTAGTACCAAACGCGCTCAATCGGCGACATATAAGGGCTTTGCATCAGAGGTTCTCCTAATCAGCTCAAGCGCAGGCGGCTTGCGCCCACCAGCCAGCTGTACACCACGTAAAGGGCCAGGGTTGCGAACAGCAGCAGGCCGCCGAGCGCCGTGGCCATGCCCCAGTTGATGCTGGTGTTGGTGTAGAAGGCCACAAAGTAGCTGACCATCTGATCGCTCGGGCTGCCCAGCAGCGCCGGGGTGATGTAGTAGCCAATGGCGAGAATGAACACCAGCAGGCAACCGGCGCCGACACCGGCCAGGGTTTGCGGGAAGTACACGCGCCAGAAGCTGGCGAAGGGGTGGCAGCCGAGGGAAATTGCCGCACGCATGTAGGTGGGCGAAATGCCCTTCATCACGCTGTAGATCGGCAAAATCATAAACGGCAGCATGATGTGCACCATGGCGATGTACACACCGGAGCGGTTGAACACCAACTCCAGCGGCTTATCGATAATGCCAACCGCCATCAGCGCGCTGTTGATCAACCCGCCCGATTGCAGCAGCACGATCCACGCGGCGACGCGCACCAGAATCGAGGTCCAGAACGGCAGCAGCACCAGAATCATCAACAGGTTGCTCTGGCGCGACGGCAGGTTGGCCAACAGATACGCCAGCGGATACGCCAGCACCAGGCAGATGGCGGTGATCACCAGGCCCATCCAGAAGGTGCGGGCGAAAATATCCAGGTAAATGGCTTGGTCCGGCGTTGCCGGTGCCACTTCGCCGACGTCGTCGATGCGGTGATCAACGGCCGCCAACAAGTAGTAAGGCGTGACGCTCGAGGTATTGCGGCGGATCACCTGCCAGTAGGCCGGATCGCCCCAGCGCTCATCCAGCCCTTCCAGGGCTTCTTTATAAGAGGCTGGCGTTTCGGTGAACGGCAGCGCGCGGGCAGTTTTCATCAGCAGGCTGCGGTAGCCGGCCGATTCCATATTCAGGCGCTTGGACAAATCGCCCAAGACTTGGTTTTTGCGGGCTTCGCCCAGATCTTCGCTGATGGCCTTGTACACCGGCTCAGCCGGCAAGCCTTTGCCATCCCACTCGGCCACCGCCACCACGGTGCGCGGCAAGCCGTTGACCACTTCCGGGTTGGCGACGCTTTTGTAAAGCAGCGCAATGATCGGCACCAGAAACACCAGGAGCAGAAACAGCACCAGCGGCGCGATCAGTGCTTGCGCCTTGAGGCGATTGACCCGCTCGGCACGCGCGAGGCGTTGCTTTAAGGTGGTTTCAGGAATGGCGACGGCCATATGGGCTACTCCAGAGAAATGAAACTACTGCGCTCGGCTATGCGGCGTTAAAAACAGACTCGCAATGCTCATTGGCTACAGCCAACTCCGCTTACTCGCCTGTTTTTGCCTTGCCTATCCTTCGCTCGCTACGTTTCGCGAGCATCGCTTAAGCGCCACCTGCATAAATGCAGGCGGCGTGCTTGCTAATACCCAGCAGATTACTTGGCAGCCCACGAGTTGAAGCGCTGCTCCAACTGCTCGCCGTTGTCCGCCCAGAAGGTCACGTCGATCTGCACTTGATCGGCGATGTTTTCCGGGGTGGTCGGCATGTCTTTCAGGATGCCTTTGTCCAGCAAGGCAACGGCTTTGGAGTTGGCCGGGCCGTAGGCGATGTTTTCCGAGTAGATTTTCTGTTGCTCAGGCTGAACCGAGTAGGCGATGAATTTCTTCGCTTCTTCGGCGTTCTTCGAACCCTTCGGAATGGCCCAGGCGTCGAAGTCGTAGATACCGCCGGTCCAGACCACTTTCAGGTTGCTCTCTTTCTGCACGGCGGCGATGCGACCGTTGTAGGCCGAGCTCATCACCACGTCACCGGAGGCGAGGTATTGCGGCGGTTGAGCGCCAGCTTCCCACCACTGAATGTTCGGTTTCAGCTCGTCGAGTTTTTTGAACGCGCGGTTCTGGCCGTCTTTGCTGGCCAGCACTTTGTAGACGTCTTTCGGCGCAACGCCGTCGGCCATCAGGGCGAATTCCAGGGTGTACTTCGCGCCTTTACGCAGGCCACGTTTGCCGGGGAATTTTGTGGTGTCCCAGAAATCGGCCCAGCTGGTAGGCGCGGTTTTCAGTTTGTCGGCGTTGTAGGCCAGCACGGTGGACCATACGAAGAAGCCCACGCCGCAGCTTTGAATGGCGCCCGGCACGTAGTCGGCTTTGTTGCCGAACAGCGCAGGGTCGAGGGTTTCGAACATGTCTTCATCGCAGCCGCGCGACAGTTCCGGCGACTCTACTTCTACCAAGTCCCACGACACGCTGTTGGTGTCGACCATGGCTTTGACCTTGGCCATTTCGCCGTTGTACTCACCGGCCACGATCTTGCCTTTGCCGGCCGCTTCCCACGGCTCATAGAACGCTTTGACCTGCGCGGCCTTGTTCGCTCCCCCGAACGAGATCACGGTCAGATCGGCCGCCATGGCCTGGCTGGCAATTGCCAACCCGAGTGCCACGCTGACGAGTTTCAGTGCTTGTTTCATTGTTGTTTTCTCCACAGTGCTGGGTTGAATAACGCGTTAACAAACTGCGAACTTCAAAGCGGTCAGGCTGTTTCCAATAGCGGATCCAACGCCCTGACGTGCTCCACCTGCCAACCGAGCGGAACCACGTCGCCCACCGCCAGCGCCGGATCGAGATCGGCGATGGGTTGCTTGACGTAGAAGTCGGCCTTGCCACACACCTCCAGGCGCACACGCACGTGGTCGCCCAGGTAGATAAATTCGGCCACGCGGCCGGAGAATCGGTTGCTGCACACGTCGCTGGCGCTGTTGATCAGCACGCGCTCGGGGCGCACCGACAAAGTCACCGGCTCGCCCGGCTGGCCCACATTGACGGCCAATGCATTGACCTTTTCGCCACGGCCCAGCTCGACCACGCAACGGTCGCCGTCGCGGCTGACCAGGCGGCCGTTGAGGCGGTTGTTCTCGCCGATGAAGTTGGCGACGAAGGTGTTCTTTGG
>Ga0157370_10001230_pt1 | contig 32081 bp, 31 predicted proteins | sample C35metaG_FD_113463 | JGI IMG/M metagenome (GOLD analysis project Ga0157370, IMG submission 113463) | Corn rhizosphere microbial communities from Kellogg Biological Station, Michigan, USA - C3-5 metaG | ecosystem: Host-associated > Plants > Roots > Rhizosphere > Soil | place: USA: Michigan...
AAGTTATGCCCGATCTTAAGAACCGCCGGGTTCTCGAGGAGCGGCTTCAGCTTTTCGAGCACTTGGCCCATCGGCAGCTGGTTCGGCGCATCGGAATAGAGGTCCGCACCGCTATGCCCGACGGGAATGTAGCAGGCGCGGTTCGGTGCTGTCGCGAGGCTGACTCCTGCAAGCCGTGCAATGATGCAGTCGATGCAGTCGGTCTCGGTGTCGACCGCGACAAAGCCCTGGGCGGCCGCCTCCGCGATCCAGCGCTCGAGCGCCGCCTCGTTTGTCACCGTCTCATATTTCGACCGGTCGATCTCGATCTTCTCCGGCTTGGCGGGTGCCGCGACGGGCTTGCGGTCGAGTGCCGCCATGACGTCATTGCGGACGGTCGCTCCGGTCTGCGTCGCGGCGCCGGTCCCGCCCATCAGCCTGGCATGAAGGGTCTTGAACCCCTGGTCGGCGAGGAACTCGGCGAGCGGCTCCTTCGGGATCCGCTTTAGCTCCAGCGCTTCGAGCGGCTCCGGCAGGTTCGCATCGCACACCAGCCGAACCAGCTCGCGCGAAAGCCGTGCATTGTCGGCATGGTCGATCAGCGACTGCTTAAGCTTGGGCTTGCTGATCTGGTCGGTCGAGGCGAGCACCGTTTCCAGATCGCCGTAGGTCTGGATGAGCTGGCTCGCGGTCTTCGGTCCGATGCCCGGAACGCCCGGCACATTGTCGACGCTGTCGCCCATCAAAGCGAGCATGTCGCCGACCTTCTCGGGCGGCACTCCGAACTTCTCCAGCACCTGCTCGCGCCCGATCCGCCGGTCGTTCATCGTGTCGAGCATATCGATCCCGGCATCCTCGTCGATCAGCTGCATCAGATCCTTGTCGGAGCTGACGATCGTCACTTTCCAGCCGGCAGCTTTCGCTGCTGTTACGTAGCAGGCGATGATGTCATCGGCCTCCAATCCCGCTTCCTCAATGCACGGAATGGAAAAGGCGCGCGTCGCGACGCGGATCAGCGGGAATTGCGGAACCAGGTCCTCCGGCGGCGGCGGCCGGTGCGCTTTATACTGGGCGTAAAGCTTGTTCCTGTGCGTGATCTCGCTTGCATCGAGGACCACCGCCATGTGCGTCGGTCCGTCAGCCTTCGAAAGACCGTCGGCGAGCTTCCACAACATGGTCGTATAGCCATAGACTGCGCCCGCTGGCTGGCCGTGACGGTTCGTCAACGGCGGCAGCCGATGATAGGCGCGAAAGATATAGCTCGACCCATCGACCAGGTAGAGGTGATTTTGGGCAGCAGGCGTGGAAACGTCGGGCATGAAGATGCGGATTTAGCAGGGTGGCGGCTGGAAGGAAGCTGAACGCTATTTAAGAAGGGATATGCTCACTTTCGAGCGGTTGCGGTCGATGACCAGTCCACCGGAGAGTGAAGCAGATGGGAAGCTTGCAGCCGGTAAGTACGACTTGGCGACACGCAAGCCGAAGCTCTTATATTGCGGTTCCAATCATCCCGAAGCATCTTCGGCGCATCAATCGGAACGTCTATGGCGAGATGCTAAATGAACGCGACATCGAGCGGATCTGGTTCGGCTGCGGCAATTTCGGCGGGATCGGCTCCTCGCCAAGGCTGCTGAGCGCGGGCGACAGCGAGCAGCAGGCGCTGCGGCTTCTCGATCATGCGCGGCGGGTCGGGCTTCGCCGCTTCGATACCGCCAACACCTACGGCGGGGGAGCGAGCGAGATCGTGCTTGGCAAATGGCTGGACGATCAGGGTGCATCCTTCATGCAGGACGCACAGATCGCGACCAAGGTCGGCAATCCGCACGGCTGCCCGCCCGGCGACACGCCGCTGAGCAAGACTCAGATCGTCTGGCATCTGGACCAATCGCTGCAACGGTTGGGAGTCGAGCGGATCGACCTCTATTACATCCACGAGTTCGATCGCGTGACTCCGCTCGAGGAAACGCTTGAGGCCATGTCGGCCGCTGCGGACGCGGGCAAGATCGACCGCTTCGGAATCTCCAATGCGTCGCTGTCGGACGTGCAGGAGGTCAGGAGTCTCGCGGGCGACACGCTCGAGTCGCGCTTCGAATATGTCGAGAACGAGTTCAACCTGTTCGCCACCGCGGATTTGGACGAACTGATCCCTTGCTGCGCCGAGCACGGGCTCCGCTACACGGCATTCAGCCCGCTCGCCGGCGGCTTGCTCACGGGCAAATACCGTTTCGGTGAGGAGCCGCCGTCAAACAGCCGCCTCGCCCATGCGGGCGATATGTACAAAAACTATCTGAACGCGAAGTCCTTCGCCGCGATCGAGCAGTTGCGGCAATCGGCCGAGGCGCGACAGCAGAGCATAAGCGAGGCAGCGCTGCATTTCGTGCTCGATACGCCCGGAATCGATGGGCTGATCATCGCGCCGCGCACCATCGAACAGTTCGAGAGCCAGGGTTTTGGCCGGCAATAATCCGCCGCTCAACCGAACAGCAGCGGCCAGATGACCATCACCAGACCCACGACGCTGACCGTCCAACAGAGCGTCCGGACGGCCGGAATGCCCGCCGCATAAAGCGGAATGTAGACGATCCTCGCGGCGAGCCAGATCCAGCCGCCAAGGGCGGTCGTGCTGCTGGTCCGCGCCGCGATCACGACCCCGAGCAGCGCGACGATGGCGATCGGGAAAGTCTCGAGGAAATTCGCCTCGGCGCGGATCAGTCGCCCGGTAATCGAATTGGGCGGCCCCACCGGCTCGTCGCGCGGGCCGATGTTCCACTTGGCGCCATATTGCATGTTTTTGGCCTGGGTCGCGATGATGATGTGAACCAGGAGCAGCACTGCACCGTAGGCGGCAATCTTGAGTTCGACCTGCATATCATCCCCTTTCGTTGCGCTCTATGGAACCAGTATCATATCCCTCGCCTCCGGGAGCAGGGCCGGATGATCGAGCGTGTAGTGAAGGCCGCGGCTCTCATGCCGCGACAGCGCCGATCGGATGATGAGGTCGGCGACCTCCACCAGATTGCGAAGCTCGATCAGGTCCGGCGTCACCCGGAAGTGGCCGTAATATTCGGTGACCTCCCGCCGAAGCATGTCGATCCTGTGCTTGGCGCGCTCGAGGCGCTTGGTCGTGCGGACGATCCCGACATAGTTCCACATGAAGCGCCGGATTTCGCCCCAGGTCTGGGCGATCACCACCTCCTCATCGCTGTCGGTGACTCTGCTTTCGTCCCAGGCGCGGATCTCGGGGACCTCCGGCAGCTCGGCAAAATTGGCGACGATATGCTTCGCCGCCGCCTCGCCGAAGACGAGGCATTCGAGCAGGCTGTTGGAAGCGAGGCGGTTTGCCCCATGCAGACCCGACTGGGTCACCTCGCCCGCAGCATAAAGTCCCGGCGCGTCGGTCCGCCCATCGAGGTCCACCACGACACCGCCGCAGGTGTAATGCTGCGCCGGGACGACCGGAATCGGCTCGCGCGTGATGTCGATGCCGAGCCCGAGCAGCTTCTCGTAGATGTTGGGGAAGTGCGCCTTCACGAAGTCCGATTCGCGATGGGAGATGTCGAGGAAAACATAATCGAGGCCGTCGCGCTTGATCTCGTGATCGATCGCCCGGGCGACGATGTCGCGCGGGGCAAGCTCCCCGCGCTCGTCATAGTCGGGCATGAAGCGCTTGCCCGTCTCAGGGTGCTTGAGGATGCCGCCCTCGCCGCGCACGGCCTCGGTGATCAGGAAGTTCTTGACCTGCAGATTGTAGAGGCAGGTCGGGTGGAACTGCATCATCTCCATGTTGGAGACTCGGCAGCCGGCGCGCCACGCCATGGCGATGCCGTCGCCGGTCGCTCCGCGCGGCGCGGTCGAATAGAGATACGCACGCCCCGCTCCGCCGCTGGCGAGGATCGTCGCCTTGGCGGTCAGAGTCTCGACGCGCTTCTTCTTGCGGTTGTAGGCGTAAAGCCCATGCACCGCCCCGCTGGTGGAGAAATGCGTCGCGTGACGACCGGTGACGAGGTCGATCGCGACCATGTCAGGGATGAGCGTGACGTTGGGGTGCTTCGCCGCTGCCGCTTCCAGCGCCTGGCTCACGGCATAGCCGGTCGCATCGGCTACGTGGACGATGCGCCGGTGGCTGTGCCCGCCCTCGCGGGTCAGGTGCAATGCTCCGTTCTCGCTCGCGAAAGGGACCCCGAGATCGATGAGGTGGCCGATCGCGCGCGGCGCGGCCTCCACCACATGCTCGACCACGCGCAGGTCGTTGAGGCCCGCGCCGGCGATCATCGTATCGTTGACGTGCGCTTCGAAGCTGTCGCCTTCCTCGAGCACCGCGGCGATTCCGCCCTGGGCCCGGGCGCTGGCGGTATCGCCGAGCGCGCCCTTGGCGATGACCGCGACTTTGTGGGTCTCGGCGAGGTTGAGCGCCGCCGTCAGCCCCGCGGCGCCGCTGCCGACGATGAGGATGTCGGCAGTCGTCTTCACGCCGCTTCCTGGGCTTCGGCCGTGAGGCTGAGGAACACGTCTTCGAGATCCGGGTCGCGAGTCGACACGTCGACGATTCCGAGGCCATCTGCGGTCAGCTCGCTCAGCACCTGCCCCGCGTTCACCTTGTCCTTGCGGTAGGTGATCTCAAGCGTCCGCTCGTCGATCAGCGCGATGTTCTCGAAGCGGGGCCCGGTCGGCACCTTGACGATGTCGCGGTCGAACGTGACCACGACGGCCTTCTCCTGCGCCTTTGCGACCAGCTCGCGCGTCGGCTCGTTGGCGATCACCTTGCCATGGTTGATGATCGCGATCCGGTCGCACAGCTCCTCGGCTTCCTCCAGATAATGCGTTGTGAGGACGATCGTGACGCCCTTCGCATGAAGCTGTCTCACGTAATTCCACAGCTGCCGACGCAGCTCGACATCGACTCCGGCGGTCGGCTCGTCGAGCACCAGGATCGGCGGCGAATGGACCATCGCCTTGGCCACCAGCAGCCGCCGCTTCATGCCCCCTGAGAGGGTGCGCGAATAAGCGTTCGCCTTATCCGTCAAATGCATCGCGGCGAGCAGCGCGTCACTTTGCCGGTCCCCGGCAGGAATTCCGTAGAGTCCGGCCTGGATCTCGAGCGTCTCGCGCGGGGTGAAGAAGGGATCGAAGATGATCTCCTGCGGCACGACTCCGATCGACCGCTTCGAATTACGCGGATGCTCGTCGATGTCGAAGCCCCAAATCGTGACCTTTCCGCCGGTCTTCACGACCAGGCCGGCGAGGATATTGATCAGCGTTGATTTGCCCGCGCCGTTGGGCCCGAGAAGACCGAATATCTGCCCGCGCGGAACGTCGAAGCTGACTTCGTCGAGCGCCAGCTTGCCACCGGCATAAGTCTTCGAGAGACTTTCAATACAGATCGCGGGATCGTCCATGGGGCGAAGCGCATAAGAGCGGGCCGCCTGAACGACAAGTAAATGCGCCGTTTACCCTAACCACTAGAATGACCTTGACGTTAACTGTCTACGTTCAAGCGCATGACCGGTGGGTTTTGCGTCCGTCTGTTCGCAACGGCGCTGGCGTCATTTGCGCCGGCGACGATGGCGATCGCCGCAGGCCCTGCCACTCAGGCGACCGGCAAGGCGACAATCATTCACCCGCTGACCATCACCAAGCTGAAGGACATGGACTTTGGTTATCTGGCGGTGACGGCCGCCGGAACGGCGATCCTCGACCCGGATACGGACGCGCTCAATATCAGCGGGGGTGCGCTCGCAATCGGCGGGACACCGCATTGCGCCGAGTTTGTCGGCGCCGCCCAGAGCAATTCGGTGGTCAACATCAAGGTGCCCAATCAGCCGACCACGCTGACCCGAGTCGGCGGCACTGAGACGCTCACTGCAAACAACTTCAAGCTGCAGGGCGGTCTTGGCAAGAGAACGCTCGCCAAACTGGACAGCTTCACATTTCGTGTGGGCGCGACCCTGACCGTGCCTGCAACAGCTGTCGAAGGCACCTACGTCGGCACCTTCAATGTGACGGTCCAGTATCCGTGATTGAATGCAAGCGAGGGCATTGCTACCTCGCTGCTCGATGAACGTGCCGCCACCCGAAATCTTCCATGTCTCCACGCTCCAGGTCGCCTGCGACGGCTCGGGCGAGATTTCGCCGGCGCTGGGGCATCCACGCGTGTTCTTGCGAATCGATCCGGAAGTCGGCTTCGTCGAATGCGGTTACTGCGACCGGCGTTTTGTCCTTGAGGGGGGACCGGCGGACAGCAAGGCCGCGTGACCGGAATGGATCCCCGGCGGTTCCTCTACCGCAGCCTCGACCCTGAAGCTGCTCGGCTGCTCGCGAAGAGGCATTTGCACCAGCACGACGACGGGGAGCTGTATCTCCAGTACAGCGCGAGCGAGGCCTTCGGCTTCGACGACGGCCGGCTGAAGACAGCCGATTATCACAGCTCCTCCGGATTCGGGCTTCGCGGCGTCTCGGGTGAAACAACCGCCTTCGCCCACGCCAACGAAATCAGCGAGGCGGCGATAGAACGCGCCGCCGCGACCCTGAAGCTGCTCGACCCCGCCAGGGGCAGGCGTGCGCCCCCACCACAACGCACCAACCAGACGATGTATCGCTCGGACGATCCGTTGAGCCTCGTCCCGTTCGCGGACAAGGTTGCGCTATGTCAGCGGATCGATGCCGACGCCCGGGCGCGCGACTTGCGCGTGTGCCAGGTCAGCGTGAACCTGGCGGCGAGCTGGAGCGTGATCGATATCGTTCGCGGCGACGGATTCGTCGCTTCAGACGTTCGCCCGCTTGTCCGACTGGGCGTGCAAATCGTCGCCGAGCAGAACGGCCGGCGGGAAGCGGGCTATCACGGGCTCGGGGGCCGCTATTTGTACGACAATCTGTTCAACGAGGCGCAGTGGAACCGCGCGATCGACATCGCGCTCGCGCAGGCGCTGACCAATCTCGACTCGGTTGCGGCGCCCGCGGGCGAGATGCCGGTGGTGCTCGGCCCCGGTTGGCCAGGAGTGCTTCTGCACGAAGCGATCGGCCATGGCCTCGAGGGTGACTTCAACCGTAAAGGTACATCGGCCTTCTCCGGGCGCATTGGCGAGCGGGTCGCCGCCCCAGGTGTAACGGTTGTCGACGACGGAGCGATGGATCGCCGCCGCGGCTCGCTGACCATCGATGATGAGGGAACTCCGACCCGCCGCACCTGCCTCATCGATGACGGCATCCTGAAGGGCTATCTCCAGGACCGCCTGAACGCGCGTCTGATGGGCATGAAGCCGACCGGCAACGGCCGCCGCGAAAGCTTCGCACACGCGCCGATGCCACGAATGACCAACACCTTCATGCTCGCGGGCAAGGACGATCCGCGCGAGCTTGTCGAGCGAGTCGGTGACGGCATTTACGCCAAGAGCTTCGGCGGGGGCCAGGTCGACATCACCAGTGGCAAGTTCGTTTTCTCCTGCACCGAGGCCTACCGGATCAGGGGCGGCAAGATCGCCGAGCCAATCAAGGGCGCGACCCTGATCGGCGATGGGCCGACGGTGCTGACCAGGGTCAAGGGCATCGGCGATGATCTCGCGCTCGACGAAGGCATTGGCGTGTGCGGCAAGGCGGGACAAAGCGTTCCGGCCGGCGTTGGTCAGCCAACCCTGTTGGTCGACGGCCTGACGGTTGGAGGCACGGCCGCGTGAGCGGCGGCTGGCACGCCGATGTCCTGAAGTTCTGGTTCGGGCTCAAACCTGGCCAATGGTGGAACGGCGGGCCGGAGCTCGACCACCGGATCAAGCAGAATTTTCTCAACCTGTGGTTCGAGAAGCGCCAGCTGCCGGCCGACGCCTTCCTCACCGATCCGCTGGTCGCCGACGCAGCCGTGATCCTGTTCGACCAGTTCCCGCGCAACATGTTCCGGGGTGATGCGGAGCAGTTCGCAACCGATCCGCTGGCGCTCGGAATCGCCAAGGGCGCGATCGAGGAAAGCTTCGATGGTGAGCTCGCATTTGACGAACGAAAGTTCCTCTACATGCCGTTCGTTCACAGCGAGAATCTCGACGATCAGAACCGCGCGGTGCTGCTGTTCAGCGAACTCGGCGACGACGAGCAGGTCAGATATGCGAAGGAGCACCGCGAAATCATCGCGCGCTTTGGTCGTTTCCCCCATCGCAACAAGATGCTCGGCCGCGCGCCGCGGCCGGACGAAATTGCTGCCGGCGACGTGGTGCCGTGGTGAGCGGACTGGTCGAAGCCGCGCGGTTCAACTGGGCCTACCAGGCCGAGCTCGCCCGGACCTATCTTGAGAGTTATGGCCTGCCCGCTGTCGTGTTCGACACGCAATGCAATCTCTACTCGGACGGCGCGACGGTGGGTGTGCGCGTGATGGTCCTGGATGAAGACATCGCCGAGGCGAAAAAGCTCCTCAGCCAATATTGATTCTAGAGCAGATGAGCGATCGGGCTGGGGTCGAAGCCCGCCTGAAGCAGCTGCTGCTGCACCTCGCCCGCTGACGCGCCCTCCTCCCGCTGGGCAATCGCGAGCGCCAACGCCGAGCGCGTGCCCGAGCGGCAGAAGGCGAGCAGCTTGCCGTCGCCAGTCTCCCGCAATGCCTTCTGCATCTCCTCGACGTCCGCAGGGCCAATGCCGCGGATGATCGGCACGAAGCGGTAGCCGATGCCCGCCTGGGCAGCGGCTTCCTCGATGTCGCCCGCGAGCGGCTGACCCGGGTCCTCGCCGTCCGGCCGGTTGTTGATCAGCATGGTGACGCCCTCGGCCGCCAGCTTAGCGACCTCGTGCGGCGCGACCTGGCCGCTGACCATCACCTTCTCGCCGAGCTGTCGGATCATCGCTTATCCCCTTTCGCCTTTCTTTGGCTCGGCAGCAGCCGGCACTCCTACCGCGGACGGTGGCGGAGCTACTGCCGGTGCAAGCGGTGCGGTAGCTGCCGCAGCGCCGCCAGTCAGACCATAATATTCGAGATAGGGCCGAATGTCCGGATCGTGCCCGACAAAGCCCCGGTACATCTCGGCAAGGTCTTCGGTGTTGCCGCGCGAGAGCACCATGTTGCGGAAGCGCTGCCCGTTCTCTCGGGTCAGGCCGCCGTGGCTTTCGAACCAGTTGAACGCGTCCTGCGCCAGCATCCGCGTCCAGGCGTAGGCATAATAACTAGCGGAATAGCCGTTGCTCCAGATGTGGAGGAAATAGCTGGAGCGGTAACGTGACGGCACGTCCTTGGTGTCGAAGCCGCTGCTCGCGAGCGCCTGCGCTTCGAATTTGTCGACGTCCTGGCGCGGCGCGTTGCCCGGAAGCGAGTGCCAGTCGAGGTCGAGGCGCGCCGCCTCCAACGCCTCGCCCTGCTCGTAGCCCTGGTTGAAAGTGCGTGCCGCGAGGATCTTCTGGACCAGCGATTGCGGAATGGTCTCGCCGGTCTTGTAGTTCACTGCATAGTGCGGCAGCACTTTGGAATCGAGCGCCCAGTTCTCGTTGAACTGTGACGGGAATTCGACGAAGTCGCGCGCCACGTTCGTTCCCGAGAGCGTTGGATAGGTCTGTGCCGCGAACAGCCCATGCAGCGCGTGGCCGAACTCGTGGAACATGGTCGTCACGTCGTCGAAGCTGATCAGCGCTGGCTGGCCTGGCGCCGGCTTGGTGAAGTTCGCGACATTGTAGATGACGGGCTTCGTTTGGCGCAGGTACGACTGGTTGACGAGGTTGCTCATCCAGGCGCCGCCAGACTTGTTGTCACGCTTCCAGTAGTCGAAATACATGAGCCCGAGCGGCTGACCGTTTGAGTCGAATACCTCATAGGTCATCATGTCCGGATTCCAGGTCGGGAGATCGTGTCGCTCCTTGAACGTGATTCCGTAGAGCTGGTTTGCGGCGTAAAAGACGCCGTCGGTCAGCACCTTGTGGATTTCGAAATACGGCTTGAGATCGTCTTGGTTGAGCGCATAGCGTGCTTTGCGGATCTGCTCTGAATAGAAGTTCCAGTCCGCCGCAGTCGGCTCGAAATTAGCGCCCTGCGACCTGGCGAGCGCGACGATGTCCGACCATTCCTTGCGTTCCTTGGCGGCAACGGGGGGTGCAAGCCTGTCGAGGAAGCCGACCGCGGTCGCGCGGTTCTTCGCCATCTGGTCATAGAGATTGTAATCGGCAAAGTCCGCCGCTCCGAACAGAGCCGCCTTCCGCGCCCGGAGCTGGGCGATCTCGCTGATCGTCGAGCGCGTGTCATTGGCATCGCCATGCTCGGCGCGGTTCAGGCTCGCGTCCATCAGCTCCTGGCGCGTCGCATGGCTGCTAAGGTCGGCGAGTGCCGGCTGCTGAGTGGTGTTCTGGAGCGGGAGAACATAGCCTTCGACCTTGCGGTCCTTTGCGGCTTGCTGAGCCGCCGCCAGCTCCTGCTCCGAAAGGCCGGCGAGCGCTTCGGCATTCGTCACGTGGAGCGCGCCGGCCTTGGCCGCGGCGAGCAGCTTCTGGTTGAATGCGGTCTGGAGCGTGCTCAGCCGCTTGTTGATGGCTTTGAGCTGCACCTGCTTTGCCAAAGGAAGCTCCGCACCGGCATGGACCATCTGCTTATAATAAACGTCGAGCAGCTTCGCCTGCTCGGGATCAAGGTTCAGCCCCGCCGCATGGTCGTTCAGATATTTGATCCGCTGAAACAGCTTGGGGTTGAGATTGATGAAGTCGTAATGGGCCGCGAGCAGCGGCGCGGTCCTGGTGTCCGTCGCCTGGAGCACGTCATTGGTGTTGGCGCCGTTAACCGCCGAGAAGGCGAGCGTCGCTCGTTCGAGCAAAAGACCGGAACGCTCCATCGCCACGACCGTGTTGCCGAACGTCGGCGGCGCGGGGTTGTTGGCGATCGCGCTCACTTCGCGCTTCTGTTGCGCCATTCCGGCCAGGATCGCGGGCAGATAGTCGCTGTCCCTGATCCTTAAGAAATCCGGCGTCTGGAACGGCAGCGTGCTGGGCTTCGCAAACGGGTTGGAGGCGGGCAAGACTGCGGACGATGTAGCGGATGGCTTGCGCAGCGAAGCGCCGGCCGGCGTGGTCGACACGATGGCGAGCGCCGCCGTCGCGAACAGGAATTTCCGGATCATCTCTCTCCCCCGAACTCTCTTTTGCGTCACGGCTCTCTTGAACCGCCGAGGCGCTTGCGCAAGCCTGAATTGATGCTCTTTATGCGTTTGCAGCGGCCGGCGCTGTTGGGCTCAAGGCGATCCCAATATTCATCCGCAATGGATTTGACCGTTTCCTGGCACAAGCTGGAAGGCCGATAATTCGAGCTGATCAATCGCGTACGGCCAGTGCTCGAGACCTAGCCGATTTGGCGCGACATCGCACACGTCGGTTGCCACCGAACGGCCATTCGTCCGCATTATCGCGCGGTACCGAAGAGCCGATCCGTAGCCGTTCAAGATAAACAAAGCGGTGTTGTCCGCTGAGCCTGGTCTGAGACCTGGAACTCGCCGCATCGTGAGGTGCAGCAGGTTATCGCCGGGTTGGGGAGGATTGGGAGGCCCTTCGCCTTGTAGAATGAACCCAGGAGGCTGGACCTTGACTCCTGCCGCGACTTCAGTCGTTTCGGCGCGCCAGAGCGCATAGGCCTCGAATTTGCTCATCGGCTCTGCCGGCGCGGTCTGCTCGACGACCGCCTGGCCGTTGTCGATGCGGATTGTTACCGTCTGACCGGGTTGAAGCGGAATGGCCTGAGCGGCCGCCCTGGATGTCGACAGTGCGGCAGCCAAGATCGCGGCAAGGACAAACCTCATCGTTCCCCTTCAGTCCAGGTAACAGCCGTTCCGATTTTGCAACGGCTACTCTGCGGCTTGAGCCGTTTCCTCCAGCATCTGCTCGGCCGCCTGGCGGTACCATAAATCGGCATAAAGACCGCCGCGGTCGAGCAGCTCGTCGTGGGTTCCGCGCTCCGCAACCTGGCCATTGTCGAGAACGATGATCTGGTCGGCATTGACGATTGTCGACAAACGGTGCGCGATGATGATCGTCGTCCGGCTCTCCGCCACCCGGTCGAGCGTCTCCTGGATGGCCTGCTCGGTACGACTGTCGAGCGCGCTGGTCGCTTCGTCGAGGACGAGGATCGGTGGGTTCTTGAGCAAAGTCCGAGCGATCGCCACACGCTGCTTCTCTCCGCCGGAGAGCTTTAGCCCCCGCTCGCCGACCATCGATTCATATTGCTCGGGCAGCGAGCCGATGAAGCCGTCGATCGCGGCGCCGCTGGCGGCCGCCTCGATTTCGCTCTCGCTCGCTCCATCGCGGCCGTAGCCGATATTGTAGCCGATCGTGTCGTTGAACAGCACCGTGTCCTGAGGAACGATGCCGATCGCTGCGCGAAGGCTGTCCTGCTTCACTTCGGCGATGTCCTGCCCATCGATCAAGATCCGCCCGGAAGACGGATCGTAGAACCGGTATAGCAGACGAGCGATGGTCGATTTGCCCGCTCCTGACGGTCCGACGATTGCGCAGCTCGTTCCGGCACGGATGTCGATTTCCAGGCCTTTGAGGATCTCGCGCCCCGGATCGTAGCCGAAACGGACGTGATCGAAGCGGATTCTCCCCTCAGTCACGTGCAACAGAGGCGCGCCGGGCCTGTCGGTCACTTCTGCTGCGGTGTCGATCAGGTCCCACATCGCTTCCATGTCGATCAGCCCCTGGCGGATGGATCGGTACACCCAGCCGAGCATGTCGAGCGGACGGAAGAGCTGCATCAGCAAACCGTTGATCCACACCACGTCGCCTGGAGTGAAGCGGCCGCGGCTCCAGCCCCACACGGTGAAGATCATCGCCCCGGCCATCATCAGGTTCGTGATCAGCGACTGGCCGATGTTGAGCCAGGCGAGGCTGACCTCGTTCCGGACTGAGGCCCGGGCGAAGGCGCCGACAGCTTCCTCGTAGCGCTTTGCCTCGCGGTCTTCAGCGCCGAAATATTTGACGGTCTCGTAATTCAGGAGGGAATCGACCGCACGCCCGATCGCCTTGTTGTCGACGTCGTTCATGTCGCGCTGGATCTGCGAGCGCCAGTCGGTGACCCACCTCGTGAAGGCGATGTAGATGGCGACGATCGCCAGGGTCGCCACCACCAGTCCGCCGCCGAACTTGACGAAGAAGATGACGCAGATGGCGGTGAGTTCGATGACCGTCGGAGCGATGTTGAACAGCAGGAAATAGAGCATCATGTCGATGCTCTTGGTTCCTCGCTCGACGATCTTGGTCAGCGATCCCGTGCGCCGCTCGAGGTGGAAGCGCAAGGAGAGATCATGGACGTGGCGGAACACGTTTCCGGCGAGCCGCCGCGCCGCATCCTGGCCGACCTTCTCGAAGATCGCGTTCCTCAAATTGTCCGACAGCACGCCGCCGAACCGCGCCGCCGCATAGGCCAGCACAAGGCCGGCGACGATTGAGAAGGCCGCGTGTCCGCTCATCCGGTCGACCGCGAGCTTCAGCGCATATGGGCCAAGCAGCCCCACCGCCTTGCCGGCGAGCACCAGCAGGACGGCGATGAAGACCCGCGCCTTCAACTCGCTCTCGCCTTTGGGCCAGAGCATCGGCAGAAATCGCCACAGCGCGGCAAAGCCGACGTTCGGTTTGGACCGCTGCTTCTGCTCTGCCGCCGCCATCCTCGCCAAGGTAGGAGGCCTGCGGCGAAGCGGCAAATTTATCTCACGAGCCGGCGGAACGGCCAGAAGCCTCCGTCAAGAAGGCAAATGGGTGAACGGAGCCGCTCCGGGCCCGATCTCGGCTCAATCCGTCGGGCGGCCAGTTCGAGGACAAATGCCCGAGTTCGGCAAGGATAGGCCGATGGGAAGACCGGGGCGGCCCAACGAGGTCGCGCCTTCGCTCCTCTTCCTGGCCTGCGGGGATTCGAGCCACATGACCGGACAGGCGCTTCATCCAGACGGGCGGGAACTCGACCTCCAGTCAAGGCTGCTCGCAAAAATGTGGGATTTTGCGCCAACATGCGGCGCGCACCGCCGGCGAATTTCGCCATCCGCTGACTTGCTACATTGAAAAACAAGCACTTTTTCTAATTGGCACGCCACCTGCATTGATATTGGCGTGGGGCCCGGTGGTCGGGTCCGCCAAGACAATGATTAGGGGTAAATAGGATGTTCACGTCTTTCGCTTCCGCCCGCCAGGCAGCCACTGTTCTTGCCGGCACGTTCATTTCCGCGCTTCTGCTGGTGTCGGCCGCGACCTCGCTTCCGATCGCGTGATGGTCGCTCGACTTCAAAGGAAAGGAAAACTGAAATGAACGGACGTTTCCTGATCAACCGCGGCGATGCCAAGGTGATGGGCGTCGCCGCCGGTCTTGCCGATTATACCGGCGTCGATCCGACAATCGTCCGCCTCGGCTTCGTCGCGCTGACGCTGCTGACCGGGCCGGTGATGATCCTGTTCTACATTTTGACTGGGCTGCTGGCGCCCACTCGCTGAGGCACCAGATGCTCTTCCCCGCCGGACGCGCGACGCGCATCATGACCGGCGTGAACGACCCTTTCAATCTCCAGCGGTTCATCGATGCCCAAGATGGGGTCTTCGGAACCGCGATTTGTGAACTTCGCTCGGGCAGTAAGCGGAGCCACTGGATGTGGTTCGTCTTCCCGCAGCTCGCCGGCTTGGGGCGAAGCCCGACCGCTCAATATTATGGTATCGTCTCGCTCGACGAAGCTCGCGCCTACCTCGAACATCCGCTGCTCGTTTCTCGTTTGCACGAGGCTGTCGGCGCGATCCTCGCCTGGGACGCGCGAAGCAGCGCGGAACAAATATTCGGCCCGCTCGATGCAGTGAAGCTGCGCTCGAGCCTCACTTTGTTCGACCAGGTCGAGCCCGGCGGCTTGTGCGCCCAGGCACTCGAAGCATTTTATGGCGGCCGGCGCGATGAGCGCACTCTCGCGCTTTTGAACGGCCAGGCGTAAAGACGCCACTGACGCAACCGGTACCAGTTGAAGGAATCCGTCATGCGCAAGCTTCTGTTCGCATTCGCCGCCGCCAGCCTCGTCGCCGCGCCAGCAACGGCAGCGCTCAAGGTCGGTGACAAGGCCCCTGATTTTGCCACTACCGGCGCAGTCGGCGGCAAGGATTTCAAGATTCACCTGGCCGACATGCTCAAGAATGGCCCGGTCGTACTCTATTTCTTTCCCAAGGCCTTCACCAGCGGCTGCACCGCTGAAGCGCATGCGTTCAGCGCCTCGATCGGCGAATTCAAGAAAGCGGGCGCCGAGGTCATTGGAATGTCCGGCGATGAACTCAAGACGCTGCACGAGTTCTCGACCAAGGAGTGCCGCAGCGCCTTCCCGGTCGCGACCGCGACGCCGCAAATCCAGAAGGAATATGATGTCGCCTGGGCAGCGCATCCGGGAATCACGACCCGCACCTCATATGTGATCGATAAGAGCGGCAAGATCGTCATGGTCCACGACGATCCGGATTTCAGCCAGCATGTGTCGAAGACGCTCGCGGCGGTGAGGGCCCTCAAATAGCGACCCGGCTGGGTTGCTCAGTCGAACGCCAGTTAATGTTGCTGACATGCGGCGGTCATCGACCGGCCGCTATTTGCCGCGTTCGCCATTCAAAGGCACCAACATGGGGAAAGCGTATGAAAATCAGCACCACGATGATGATCGCAGCCGGCGTGCTCGCGCTCGCGGCCTGCAACAAGAAGACTCCTGCGGAAAACACGGCTTCGAATATCGAAGCCAATGCCCAGAACGCGGCTGAGAACGTTGAGGCCGCCGGCGAGAACACCGCCGCCAACATCATGAACAGCGCCGAGAACAAGGCATCGGCCGTCAAGAACGAGGCTTCCAACGAGGCCACCGCCATCAAGAACGAGGGCGAGAACAAGGCCGAGGCGGTGAAGAATTCAGCCTCGAACACGACCGAGAACAAGACAAAATAAGGTCACGCGAGAGCACGCGTCGAAGGGCGTCCGGCGACGGGCGCCCTTCTTGCTTTGGAGCGCTGCGAACGGCCTGTTCGCATTCTCCTTCTGCACCAACTTTCATGAAGCTGCTGCGGGTGACGGATATGCGCTACAAATGATCGGCGGCGGAGGGGTGGTTACCAGGCGAGCGGCAACAGATCGCCGGCCAGCGCCTGGAACCCTTGGGTTCCGAAATCGCTTTGCACTGCGAACGGAAGGAAGGAGAAAGCCGATGAAATCCGCTACCAAGCTCCTGATTGCAATTGCGTTCGCGGGCGTTGCCGCATGCAGCAGCAAGACTTCCAACAACGTGGCGTATGAAAACACGACGGACATGAACGCGCCGACCGAAACCTACACGGCCAATGACATGAACGCGGTCGACATGAACGCTGCGGGCAACGCGGACATGAACGCGACCACCAACAATATGATGTGAGCGACGCGGCGAGCACGCGCTTGATGGGGCGCCCGCAGCGGTGCGGGCGCCCTTCTCGTGATTTGGCCGTCCGCCTTTGCAAATCGAAATTGCGGACGCCTCTTTAACCCTTTCTAAGCACCACGAGTTCACAAGCTTGCGCGGGTTACGCGAGCGGAGTTGCAAATGGGGTTGCCGAAAACTGGCGTTGAAGCAGCCGATCAGCCGGCAGCCGAGGGGCTGCTATCGGCCTTCAAGACGATCGATTCGGCCGAGCGTCAGCGGCACGCACAGGTATTGAGCTATTGGTTATCGATCCGCGGCGACAAGGAATTCCCGCCGCTGCACGATCTCGACCCACTCGAAATCTCGGATGCGGGACCCTCGAGCGTATTGGTCGAGCTGATCAGCGGTGGGCACGATGCGGACATCCGCCACCTCGGCGAGGCGCTCCGTCACGAAGGCTGGCCCGAGCAGATCATGGACGCGCCGAATCCGTCGATTCTGGCGTGCATCGCCAAAAAGCTGCCGATCGTCGCCATCTCCCGCGACTTTCTCGCGTTCGAGGATGAATATTCCAACGACGCGGGCACGACCCGCTGCTGGGTGACTCTGCTGCCGCTGAGCGGCGGCGGCGCGTGGGTCGACTATGTCTATGCGCTCGTCAGCTTCGACTCCGCGCCGGCAAAGGGAGCGAAGGCGGCCGAGAAACCGGCCAAAAAGGCCGAGGCGAAAGAGCCCGCGCCCGAGCCGATCGAGGAACCTGCGGCCAAGGACGTTGAAAGGCCGATCGCCGAAGCCGCTCTAGAGGCGGATGAGCCTGCCGAGCCCGCCCCTGAAGCTGCGCCGGAGGAGGAAGTCGCGGAACCGGTTGCGCAAGCCGAACCGTCTGCTCCTGAAGAGATCGAGGAGCTGGAGCCCGTCTTTGAAGAGGCAGAACCGGCTTTCGAGAAGATCGATGAGCCGGTTGCCGAAATCGATGAGCCGCCCGCTCCCGAGCCGCAAGAAGAACCCAAAGAGCCCGTTGCAGCGGCGATCGCCAAGGCGGCGCCCGGCTTCTCGAAGCTGTTCGACAGCCTCGCCGGCCTGACGGGCTTCTACGCCCAGGGCGTCAAGGTCGAGCCGGTCATCCCCGAAGAGGCTGCTCCGGAGCAGGAACCCGAGGAGGCGACCGACGACGAAGCGCCTGCAAGGGCCGAAGAACCCGCCAGGAAGGCGGCAGATAAGGATAATGAGCCTGAGAAGGCTGCAGACGAGGAGCCTGCCGAGCGGCAGGCCGACCAAGCCCCCGCCAAGGCGGCGAAACAACCCACCAGAGCATCGGAGGGAATCTTGCAGAGCAAACTTGCTGAAGTGCGAACCAAGGCCGACGAGGCGAGGCAGGCACGCTTGAGGGCCAATGCCGCGCTATATGAGGGCCTCAGCGCCGCTTATGATTTCGCGCTCGATGCCGAGGACAGCCCCGAGGAATATCTCCGGATGGTCGAGGCCAAGGGGCTCAAGATCCAGCTTCGCTCGCCGATGACTCCAGTGGTAAAGCTCGCGTTCGACGGTCTGTGCGACGACGGAGCGATTGCCCAGCTCGAGGCCGTCCTCGCGTGGGCGCTGGCCGAAGACCTGCCGCGCGGTTCGCTTGCAGAGCGGATCGAGGCCGCCGGTGGGATCGCCCCGCTCCTCAGCGGGGAAGCCGCGGCGGACTGAGGTAAAAGCGGGCGCCCGAGCGCCCGCTCAGCGGCCCTTCGCGGTCTCGCTGCGCCGTAATCCATGCACGATCGCGTCGACCGCACATTTGCGAGACAGATCGGCGAGCAGCGCGATCTGCTCATCCTCCGCCTGACGGGCAAGCCAGTGAGTGCGGCTGGCGATGTCGCGGAGCTCGGCAATCGTTTGTTCCTCAAGCTGCTCCTGACCCTGCAGAAGCCGCTCGAAGACTGCGTCGGCCAAGGGTTTCTCGAACTCGAGCCCGATGAACTCGTTGCAGTGCCAGACGACGCGCGAATATTGCGATTCGAGGCCGGCAATGTTCAGCCACACGAAGCTTCCATCCTCGACCATCGTCGTGCATTCGATTCGGCAGCCGTGCGTCGACATATCGATGACGCGCGCGGAGACCTTGCTTCGGCTGCCGTCGCGCATCGTCGCTGCAAGGCAAAGCGCCGTCCTCGCGACGCGCCGACGTTCGGGCTGAACCTTCTGAGCCATGTGCACCTACCCCGGCGCTTATTATGCGGTAAGAGCGGTGAACAAATGGTTCCCTTTGGAAGCAAGGACGGACGCTTTCGCCAGCCCTGCTGGGTCATCCGCTAACGGACCTCGACAAGTTACGACCGGCAGCACCCGACCGCGCCCGAGCGGCCGGTAATCCAGGCGGACCAAAGCTCATTTCCCCCCCGCGGCCCCCGAAGGTCGATGTTGCGAGTGCATGATCCGCGGCGCATTGCTCACTGTCGATGCACGATCTGCTCAGTGCTCTTCTGGGTCGAACGGACCTTCAACAGGTCCTGCCGCGAGATGATTCCGATCACTTTCCTGTCCTCCGGATTGACCACGGCCACGCGGCCAATTCCGGATTCGACCATCATGTCGGCCACTTCGCCGCACTGGGTCTCGGGATAAGCGAACCCCATCGAGGCATCCGACAAGGCGTCGGCGAGGCGGCCGGCGCCATGCCCCGAAACACGCCATTCGAGCGCGTCCTGCCTTGAGACGAGCCCGAGCAACCGGCCCTGAGAGTCGACCACCGGATAGGAACGGTGGGTCGCCTTTTCGGCAAAGAATTTCGCGGCTTCGTCAAAGGGCATGTCGCCCGGTAGAGTCTCTGGATTCGGGGTCATCATCTGCCCTGCCTGGAGGAATTCGAGGGCGTCGACCGTATATTCGCGGCTGATGTGCCGCCCGCGGCGGGCGATCTTCTCGGTCAGGATCGAGCGCTTCATCACCAGCACGCTGATGGCGTGGGCGGCCGCGCCCGCGGCGATCGTCTCGGGGAGCGCGGACAGGTGATTGGTGAGCTCGGCGGCGAACAAGGCTCCGGTCATCGGCGCGCGCATGACTCCGCTCATGATCCCAGCCATCCCGATCATCGCCCAGAAGCCGGGGTCGCCCGGAAGGTACTGGCCGATCAGGAAACCCGAGCAGCCACCGAGGATCAGCAGTGGCGCCAGTATCCCTCCCGACGTTCCCGAGCCCAAAGCGACCAGCCAGACGATCGCCTTGACGATCAGCAGCAGGAGCACGGCCTTGACCAGCAGATTGCCGTCGACCAGCAACTGGATCACGTCATAGCCGGCGCCAAGGACGCGGATGTCGAACAGCCCACCGATGCCGACCACGATGGCGCCGATCGCCGGCCACCACATCCAGTGGATCGGCAATGCATGGAACCCGTCCTCGATCCGGTAAAGCGCAAACGACAGGATCGCCGCGAGAAGACCTGTCACAAGGCCGATCCCCGCGGAAATCGCAACCGGTTGGATCCCTGCAGGTGTCGGCGCGGCGAAAGGGAACAGCGGGCCCGAGCCGACGAGCAGCGGCCGCCACGCGAACGAGATCAGCACCGCGGTCACCACCGGAACGAAACTCCGTGGCTTCCACTCGAACAGCAGCAGCTCGACCGCGAGCATGATGGCTGCGAACGGCGTTCCGAAAATCCCGGTCATTCCCGCGGTGGCACCAGCGACCAACAGCGTCTTGCGCTCTGCAGCGCTCAAATCGAACAGCTGTGCGAACAGCGAGCCGATCGCCCCGCCGGTCATGATGATCGGCCCTTCCGCGCCGAACGGGCCGCCGCTGCCGATCGACACCGCCGAGGAGATCGGTTTCAGGATCGCGACCTTGAGCGACAGCTTGCTGTCCCCGAACAGGATGGTCTCGATCGCCTCGGGGATTCCGTGACCGCGGATTTTTTCCGATCCGAAGCGCGCCATCAGCCCGACGATCAGCCCGCCGATGACGGGAATGACCAGCACCAGCAGCCATCCGCGGCCGGCAATCGGCGTGTGGACGAAGCTGAAATTGCCATACCAGGCGAGGTTGGTGGCGAGATAAATGAGCTTCAGCAGCGCCCAGGCGCTGAACGCGCCGCCGGTCCCGGCGACGGTCGCCATCGCGGCGAGGATGAGCATTCTATAGTCGGTGCTGTAGTCGCCTAGGCGGCGCTGCACGCGGGAAGATTGGGTCGTGGCCATGGCGGAGCGCTTCAGTCGATTGTGCAGTGCAAGGCAAACGTCATCGGGGACAATTGACCCACGTCAATTTGGTCGTCGACCGGATAAAGCCCGAGGCCGACAAGTAGACTAGCGGCCTTGGCGCGCGTGCGGGAGCCGAAAATCACGAGCAGCCGGCGCTATCAACAATTGGCTCCTCATTGTATCTCCGCTCGCCAGGACGGGATCGAAGGGGTGCGAATGACGGCCGAAGAGCTGATCCGGACGCTCGAACTCGAGCCTCATCCAGAAGGCGGCTGGTACCGTGAGACGTGGCGGTCGAAGGCAAAGCCCGGCGGGCGGCCGGCTGCGAGCGCGGTCTATTATTTGATTCAGTCCGGCGAACGCCCGCAGTGGAACCGGGTCGACGCCGACGAGATGTGGCTGTGGCACGCCGGCGATCCGCTCGACCTCGACATTGCAAAAGCTGACGAGGGACCGGTTCGGAGGGTGCGGCTCGGCGGGCGAATTGGCGAGCGGGAGGAGCCGCAGGTGATCGTCCCGGCGGGGCATTGGCAATCGGCAGTTGCGGTGGAAGGCTGCAGCGAGGGCTACACCTTCCTCTCGTGCATCGTCGCTCCCGCCTTCGAGTTCAGCGGTTACGAGCTGGCCGAGCAGGGCTGGTCGCCCGGTTTGGGTTAGGGGATTCCGGGCCATCGACACGATCGAGGATTATGCGGGCAGTCCCGACGGCCTGACTGCCGCCGAGTTGCTGAGCCTCGGCCGACCGGTGGTCATCCGTGGACTTGCCGCCGACTGGCCGATCGTGCGCTCGGCCGACAAAGCGGCCTACCTCAAGCGCTTCGACAGCGGGGTCACGACCGAGATGAGCATCGCCGCGCCTGAACATGGCGGCCGGCTGTTCTACACCGACGGTCTTGCCGGGCTGAACTTCACGAGGCAGCCCGCCACTCTCAGCGCACTGCTCGGCCGGCTGGCGAGCGCGGCCGGTGCGGTCCAGCCGGAAACGATCGCCGCCCAGGCGGTCTCGGTTTCCGGATCGCTCCCGGGCTTTGCGGCGGAAAACCGGCTCGCCCTGTTCGACAGGCCGATCGAGCCCCGCATCTGGATTGGCAATCGCGTCGCGACCGCGACCCATCATGACATGTTCAGCAACGTCGCAGTGGTGGTCGCCGGACGACGCCGCTTCACCCTCTTCCCGCCCGACCAGGTCGCGAACCTCTATGTCGGTCCGTTCGAGTTCACTCCGGCGGGCACCCCGGCGAGCCTGGTCGATTGCGAAGCCCCCGATTTCGACCGCTTCCCCAACGCCGCAGAGGCGATGAAGCATGCGCGCTTTGCCGAGCTCGAGCCGGGCGATGCGATCTACGTGCCCCACATGTGGTGGCACCACGTCCGCTCGCTTGACGACCTCAGCGTGCTGGTAAATTATTGGTGGGACGAAGCGCCCGAGCCGCAACCCGGCCTCGCTCCGATCAACGCCCTGATCCATGCATTGCTGTCGTTCGAGGGGCTGCCGCACGAGCAGCGCGCCGCGTGGCGGGCGATGTTCGACCATTTCGTGTTCCACGCGAGCGGCGATCCCAACGCGCACATCCCGGAGGAGCGGCGGGGGATCAGGGGCCGCCTCAGCGCGGAATCAAAAGCGCGCCTCAGGCGGACACTCGCTAAAATGCTCGGACGCTGACCCGATGGCCGAGTTTATCTGCCCTGCGGCTGCTGCTTGGTCTCGGGCTGCTTGGTCTCGGGCTGTTTGGCTTGCGGCGACAGGCTTTGGACAAGCTGCATACGATCCCGGACGTTCTTGATGCAGGCGTCCAACAGCGTGCTTGCATTGGTCTGGGTGATGGTCTTGGACTCCTGGTCGAGAAGCGACTTGAGCTGCGCGGCAGTCTCCTGACTACCGATCCGGCCGAGGTAGAAATAAATGGCGACCTCCGCGGCCTTTTGATCGTCTGGTTGCTTTGCCTGCTGCGCAAAGGCGTTGCTCAGCAGCAAGCATTGGGCGTCGGTCGCACTTTGCGCCGACGCCGCTCCGCTGCCCACGAGCAAGGTTGCGGCGATGATGGTGCGCGTCGCGTTCATGGGAATATCTCCTGGTGAGTGCTCTTATTCGGCGGCGGCTCTTAGCGGCGGCAACGCCAGACCGCCACGCAATATCGACGAGCGGGCGGCTGTTTGGAGGAGTGGAAGCAGGACCAACGCCCCCGGGCAAAGTGGGCTGCCGACCGGTCTGAGCGCCGGGGACCCTTGCAGTTCCTTCATTCCCAAGGATTTCGGACCGGCTCCGACGAGCAAGAGAGAGTGGCGGGCCAGCCACTTGCAGGCGAGCGTGGCCCGAGTTGAGCAAGCAGGCGCTTCCATGCGCGGATATTCAATCCCTTCGATCTTCGAGGTTTCGAGCCGCCGAGTTTCTTTAAAGCGGGTTCAAATAATATTGCCTGGTCTTTTCAGCCTATGCGCTCGTCGTCCGTCATTTCCGCCGCGGGGACGTAAAGTTCGCCGCCCCCATCATGGAAGCGCTTGCTCATTTGGACCATTCCAGCTTCCGCGTCAGCTGACGCTTGTGCGCCTACCCCATTTGGGAAGTCGCCCTCCCCGAGCGAGTTAGGAGAGGCTTGTTCTTCCTGGAGGCGAGCGAACTCGCGCACTTCCTGGGTGATCTTCATCGAGCAGAACTTGGGTCCGCACATCGAGCAGAAGTGCGCGGTCTTGGCGCCCTCGGCGGGAAGCGTCTGGTCGTGGAAGGCCTCGGCCGTGTCGGGGTCCAGGCTCAGGTTGAACTGGTCTCGCCAGCGGAACTCGAATCTTGCCCGCGACAGCGCGTCGTCGTGGAGGCGTGCCGCCGGGTGGCCCTTCGCCAGGTCTGCCGCGTGGGCCGCAAGCTTGTAGGTCACCACGCCGACCTTCACGTCGTCGCGGTCGGGAAGCCCAAGATGCTCCTTGGGAGTTACGTAACAGAGCATCGCCGTGCCGAACCAGCCGATCATCGCTGCACCGATCGCTGATGTGATGTGGTCGTAGCCGGGGGCCACGTCGGTGGTCAGCGGCCCGAGCGTATAGAAGGGCGCTTCGCCGCAGCTTTTCAGCTGCTTGTCCATATTCTCCTTGATCTTGTGCATCGGCACGTGGCCGGGGCCCTCGATCATCACCTGGCAGTCGTGCGCCCAGGCTCTCCTGGTCAGCTCGCCAAGCGTGTAGAGCTCGGCGAACTGGGCTTCGTCATTGGCGTCGGCGGTGCTTCCGGGGCGAAGGCCGTCGCCAAGGCTGAAGGCGATGTCATAAGCCTTCATAATCTCGCAGATCTCGTCGAAGCGTTCGTAGAGGAAGCTCTCGCGGTGGTGGGCAAGGCACCATTTGGCCATGATCGAGCCGCCGCGACTGACGATCCCGGTGACTCGCTTCGCGGTCAGCGGGACAAAGGGCAGGCGGACGCCGGCGTGGATGGTGAAATAGTCGACCCCCTGCTCGGCCTGCTCGATCAGCGTGTCGCGGTAGATTTCCCAGGTCAGCTCCTCGGCGATGCCGCCGACCTTCTCGAGCGCCTGGTAGATGGGGACGGTGCCGATCGGCACGGGCGAGTTGCGGACGATCCATTCGCGCGTGTCGTGGATGTTTCGGCCGGTCGAGAGGTCCATGACCGTGTCGGCACCCCAGCGGATCGCCCACACCATCTTGTCGACCTCGGACGCGACGTCCGAGGCGACTGCGCTGTTCCCGATATTGGCGTTGATCTTGACCAGGAAGTTGCGGCCGATCGCCATCGGCTCGCTTTCGGGGTGGTTGATGTTGTTGGGGATGATCGCGCGACCGCGGGCGACCTCGTCGCGGACGAACTCCGGGGTGACGAAGTCGGGGATTGCAGCGCCGAAGGATTCGCCGTCGCGCTCTTCGTTCAGCGCCTGTTCGCGGCCGAGATTCTCGCGAATGGCGACATATTCCATCTCGGGCGTGACGATTCCGCGCTTCGCATAATGCATCTGCGTGACATTGGCGCCGGGGCGAGCGCGGAGGACTCGCTTGCGGACGTTGGGGAAGGGCTGGACGCCGCCGCTGCGGTCGGGACCGAGCTGGCCATTGTCCTCGGGGCGGACCTGGCGCTGCCCGACTTCCTCGACGTCACCGCGGCCGCGAATCCAGTCGCGACGAAGCTCGGACAGGCCGGCCATGATGTCGATGCGGCAGTTCGGGTCGGTATAGGGCCCACTGGTGTCGTAAAGGACGACCGGCGGCTCTCCCGATGAGGGTTCAAGATCGACGGCGCGCATCGCGACGCTGACGCCTGTCCCCACGGGACCCAAATGGACTTTCCTGCTGCCGCGGATCGGGCCGGTGGTAACTTTCAACTCGGTTCTTGCAGGCGCGTCGCCCATGCGGACTCTCCTCTTCCTCCGGCCGGATTAGCGGCATCAGGTTCAGCGGGTCTCGGCGCGCATCGCCGATCTCAGCTCAAAAAAGCTCCCCGGGGAAGAATCGTCCTTAGGCTCGGCAGCCGCCGCGCGCTAGGCCGCAGGCTTTCCTATTTGCGCCCCTGCGCCGCTTGAAATTCCTGCGGGGTGACGACCCCGTCGTGGTTGGTGTCGATCCGGTTGAAGGTGGCAATCTGCGGCGCTCGAAACTCTTCGAGGCTGACCTTGCCGTCATGGTTGGTGTCGAGCGACTGCAGCATCTGGTCGGGGGTTTGAGAAGTCTTGATCGGCGGCTCCGAGGCCATGAATTCCGCGAGGCTGAGCTTCCCGTCCTTGTTGGTGTCGAGCTTGCGGAATGCATCCTGCAATCTCTTGTCAAGAACCGCCTTGGCCTGCTGGAGATCGTGTTGCTGCGCGACAACCAGCTCCTCGCGCGAGAGCCTGCCGTCGTGGTTGGTGTCGATCGAATTGAACTTCGTATCGAGACTCTTGGTGAAGTCGGCACGCGTAATCGACTTGCCGCCCTGTTGAGCGGTCGCGGCCGAGCCGATGGCAAGCATTGCGGCGGCGGAAAATAGAAGGATGGCTTTCATGGGATCGATCTCCTCAGCTTAGCCTAGGCAATGGCTCGCTCGCCGCAAGTGACAAGTTGAAAGGAAGCGGGCAAATCGCTGTTCGAATGAGTGCCAGATTGACCCACCTTGACCGGCTCGAGGCCGAGAGCATCTTCATCCTGCGGGAGACGGTCGCCGAGACGGAAAAGCCGGTGATGCTTTTCTCGATGGGCAAGGATTCGGCAGTGATGCTGCACCTGGCCAAGAAGGCGTTCTTCCCCGGACCGCTGCCTTTCCCGCTGCTCCACGTCGACACCACGTGGAAGTTCCGCGACATGTACGAGCTGCGGGACAAGGTCGCCGCCGAGGCGGGCATCGAGCTGATCGTGCACCAGAACCCTGAGGCGCTGGAGAAGGGAATCAACCCGTTTGACCATGGGCCGCTCCACACCGACATGTGGAAGACTCAAGGGCTTCGACAAGCGCTCGATAAATATGGCTTCGACGCGGCGTTCGGTGGTGCTCGGCGCGACGAGGAGAAGAGCCGGGCGAAGGAGCGCATATTCAGCTTTCGGGACCAAAATCACCGCTGGGATCCCAAGCGGCAACGGCCCGAGCTCTGGTCGCTGTACAACGTCAAGAAGAACAAGAAAGAGAGCATTCGAGTCTTCCCTTTGTCCAACTGGACCGAGCTCGACGTGTGGGAATATGTGCTTCGCGAGGGCATCGAGATCGTTCCGCTCTACTTCGCCGCCGAGCGGCCGACGGTCGAGCGCGACGGACTGATCATCATGGTCGATGATGAGCGCATGGCGCTCAAGGCGGGAGAGCAGATCGTCAGCCGGAAAATACGCTTCCGGACGCTTGGCTGCTATCCGCTGTCGGGCGCGATCACGAGCGAGGCCGAGACGATCGAGCAGATCATCGCCGAGATGCTCGGCTCCTCCAGCAGCGAGCGCCAAGGCCGCGCGATCGACCGCGATGGCGGCAGCGCGAGCATGGAGAAGAAAAAGCAGGAGGGCTATTTTTGAACCGCCCTCAAGACGTGAAGACGTGGCTCGCCGATCAGCAGCACAAGGAGCTGCTTCGCTTCATCACCTGCGGAAGCGTCGACGATGGCAAGTCGACGCTGATCGGGCGACTGCTATACGAGACCAAGCAGATATTCGACGACCAGCTAGCGGCATTAGAGAACGACAGCCGCCGCCATGGGACGCAGGGCGAGGCGATCGATTTCGCGCTGCTGGTCGACGGCCTTTCCGCCGAGCGCGAGCAGGGGATCACGATCGACGTCGCCTATCGCTTCTTCTCGAGCGAGAAGCGCAAGTTCATCGTCGCCGATACGCCCGGACACGAACAATATACGCGCAACATGGTGACGGGCGCGTCGACCGCCGACGTCGCCTTGCTCCTGGTCGACGCGTGCAAGGGCGTGCTGACCCAGACCCGGCGGCACAGCTATCTTGCGCGCCTGCTCGGTATCCGCCGGTTCCTGGTCGCGGTTAACAAGATGGACCTCGTCGACTATGACCAACGGCCGTTCGAGGCGATCATCGCCGATTACCGGAGGTTTGCGGACCAGACGGGGATCGACGAATGGACTGCGGTTCCGGTGTCCGGCCTGAACGGCGACAATATCGTGGAGCCGAGCGCCGCGATGCAATGGTACGCAGGCAAGACGCTGCTCGACTATCTCGACACGGTGCCGCTCGACCTGGAGGCCGACGCGGCCAAGCCGATGCGCCTGCCGGTGCAATGCGTCAGCCGTCCCAACCACGGCTTCCGCGGGTTCGCCGGGCAGATCGCATCGGGGGTGATGAGGCCGGGCGACCAAGTGCGGATCCTTCCTTCCGGCCGGGTGACCCGGATCAAGCGCGTCGTCACCGCCGATGGTGATCTACCAAAGGCAGCCGCTGGCCAGTCGGTCACCGTCACCCTCGCCGATGAGGTCGACTGCTCGCGCGGCGACGTGATCGCCGCCGCCGCCGACCCGCCCGAGGCCGCCGACCAGTTCGAAGCGACGATCCTGTGGATGGCGGACGAGCCGCTGCTGCCCGGCCGCGGCTATTGGCTGAAGCTCGGCACGCAGACGGTGACCGCGACCGTCCACGAGCCCAAATATGAGATTAACGTCAACACGCTCGACCATCTCGCGGCCAAGACCCTCGCGCTGAACGCCATCGGGGTGGCAAAGATTGCGACAGACCGCGAGATCGTGTCCGAGCCTTATGCGCGGCACAGGCAAAGTCCGAACCGAGTGCTCGGCGGCTTCATCCTGATCGACAAGCTGAGCAATGCGACGGTCGCCTGTGGGATGCTTCATTTCGCGCTCAGACGCGCTCGAAACATCCACCGCCAGCATCTCGAAATAGACCGCGAGACTCACGCGACCCTCAAGGGTCAGAGGCCCGCCGTGCTGTGGTTCACCGGCCTCTCGGGCGCGGGCAAGTCGACCATCGCCAACCTGGTCGAGAAAAAGCTTGTCGCGCGCGGGCGACACACCTTCCTGCTCGACGGCGATAACGTTCGGCACGGACTCAACCGGGACCTCGGCTTCACCAACGCCGACCGGATCGAGAATATCCGGCGCGTCGGCGAGGTTGCGCGGCTGATGGCCGACGCCGGCCTCATCGTCATGACCGCGTTCATCTCGCCCTTCCGAGCGGAACGTGAGATGGTCCGGAAGATGATCCCGGACGGCGAGTTCATCGAGATATTTGTCGATACTCCGCTTGCACAGGCCGAGAAGCGCGACTCCAAGGGTCTTTACGCCAAGGCGCGCGCTGGGGAACTCAAGAATTTCACCGGCATCGACAGTCCATACGAGCCGCCGGAGGAGCCAGAAATCAGAATCGACACGACGAAGCTGAGCGCCGAGGAAGCGGCGGACGCGATCGTGGAACGGTTGCTGAAACGACGCTGACCAGCGAAAGCGGGGAGGAGGCGCAAACGAATGAGCCAGCGAAGCCGGAGACCCAAACGGCTGTGCAACCTAATGCGGCAGGCGGCGGTTAGCGCACGGATGAAGAACTTGTTGATTGTCTTTGCTGCGATTCTGCCAGTCTCGGGCCTTGCTCAAGCACAGGAAAGTTCGGACTTTCGAGTTCGGCTTGGGCTCGGGGCGCAGCTGCAGCCCGAGTTCATCGGAGCGGACAAGACCGACGTGTTGCCGCTGTTCCACGTCAACATTGCTCGCGGCACTCATGAATTCAGTTTCGAGGCGCCGGACGACAGCCCAAGCATCGCTGTGATTTCGAAGGACGGCTTCTCGTTTGGACCCGCGGGCAACATCCGAAGGAGGCGCAGGCAATCGGAAGTCGGTGCGCCTGTCGGGAACGTTTCAACGACGTTCGAGGCGGGAGCATTCGCCCAATATGAGGCGAAGGATTCTATGCGCCTTCGCGTCGAGCTTCTGAAGGGCGTCAACGGTCATAAGGGGCTGCTCGGCAGTATCGGCGCCGACAAGATCTGGCGTGACGGTGACCGATATATGTTGTCGATCGGTCCGCGCGTGCTGTTTTCCGATGGCCAATATGAGCGTTCGTACTTCGGCGTCAGCCCATCGGTCTCGCTTGCATCGGGCCTTCCAGCCTACCGTCCAGACGGCGGTGTCTACGCGCTCGCAATGACAGGCGGGCTGGCCTATCAACTCGATCGCCGATGGGGCCTGTTCGGCTTCGCTCGATACGAGCGGCTGGTCGCAAATGCCGCCAGATCGCCGATCATCCGGGAGCTGGGCTCGCGCAATCAGCTGTCGGGCGGCCTCGGGCTGAATTACACGTTCACCCTGCCGCGATAAGCCGACCGGCGGTCAGTCGGCTCTGACGAGTAGCGGCGAGCTAGTCGCCGGCTCCGGGATCGGGCGTGAAATACTTATCGTACTTGCCCTCCTCGCCTTTGTGCTCGTCGGCGTCGGCAGGACTGTCCTTCTTGCGGGTGATGTTCGGCCATTCGCCCGATAAATTCGAGTTGAGCTCGAGCCATTGTTCGAGCCCGCTCTCGGTGTCGGGCAGGATCGCCTCGGCGGGGCATTCGGGCTCGCATACGCCGCAGTCGATGCACTCGTTCGGGTTGATGACCAGCATCACCTCGCCCTCGTAGAAGCAGTCCACCGGACACACCTCGACGCAGTCCATATATTTGCATTTGATGCAGGCGTCGGTGACGACGTAGGTCATTGAAATTCGCTCCCTCTTGGCCGCTCGCTAAGAGGCGGCGCTTGCCTCGTCAACGCCCAGCTCTTCATAGCAGGCGCGCGCTTCGTCAGCGGGGCCTCGCCGCTCAGGCAGGCGAAGCACGCGGAGAACTTTAACATGGCCGTGGAGCGGAAGTGCAATGGTGCTGCCGACGCGCACCTCCTCACTCGGTTTCTTTACTCGCTTACCCTCGATTCGGGCGTGGCCGCTCGCGATCACCGCTCGCGCCAGCGTGCGGCTCTTCACGAGGCGGATCAAATAGAGGAACCGGTCGATCCTCACTTCTTCTTCAGCTTGGCCAATTCAGCAAAGGCATGCGAGCCGATGCTGCGACGGTCCTGCCGAGGCGGACGGCGGCCTCGCCACTTCCACGCCTCGCCCGAGCGGGTAAAGCCGACTTCTTCCATCAGCCGGGCAATGGCTTGCTCCGACAGACCGAGGGACGTCGCGAGCTCAACATTGACGGGATTGTCGCCGCCGGAGGAGCGGACCTTGCGCGCGTGGCTGGCGAGCCGGTCGGCAAGGTCGATCCTGATCCATTCGCGGCCGACCCGGCGATAGGCAAGCGCCGCGCCGCGCGCATCGGCTTGGGAGGTCAGCGTTGCGGCGCCCGCTGCAGGAAGCGCCGGCATCGCCTCGCCGGTGCGAACCGCAAGCAGTGCCGCGCGCCAGAACTGGGCTGCAGGCTTGAGCAGCGGATCGACGAACACGTCGAGCGGCCCCAGGCGTACCCGAAGCCGGCGCAGCGCCTGGCGGTCCGCCGGTTCAAGATGCGCGATGGCGCTGAGCACCGACTTGCGCGCGACGACTCCGCCAGAATCCGCCAGCATCGCCGCAAGCGAGCGCACGCCGGGCGAGCTCGCCGGGTCGGCCGCGGTGCCGGCGAGCTTCTTGAGCGGGCCAAGATATCGGTCAATCTGCGTTTCGATCCAGCGCTCGAGGCGTTCGCGGAGCGCCGCTCGAGCGGCTGCGGAGAGGCGATCGAGCGAACGCGTCGTGCGCAACGCCGGCTCGAGCAGCGAGCGGCCGGGAGACAGGCGTGCGAGAATATGACCCTGCCAGCTCACCGCGGGCGCTCCGGTCTCGTCGGCTTTGAGCGCGAACAGGCGATCCTGTGCGTCGACCAATTCTCTCGCGCGGCGATCGAGTTCGTCGCCGAGGCGGCGCTCGGCAGCGGCGAGCAGCAGGCGCTTGTCAGCGAGCCGCGCATTGGGATCGACGCGAAATTCGAAGCCGCTCAAATGGCCGATCGGCTCGGGCCCGATGCTGACCTCGCCATCCACGGTGACCGTCATCGGGAGGACGTCCGCCCCGCGCGCCCCGATGTCGCGGACGAGAACGGCGGTGCGGCGATCGACAAAGCGCTGGGTCAGCCGCTCGTGGAGCGCATCGGATAGCCGCGCCTCGACTTCGCGGGTTCGCTCGGCCCATTTTGCCGGCTCTTTCAGCCAGTCGGATCGGTGCGCGATATAGGCCCAGCTTCGGATTCCGGCGAGCCGGTCGGCGAGCGCCTCGATGTCGCCGCTCATATTGTCGAGCCGCGCGACCTCGGCCGCGAACCATTCGTGCGGGATGTGTCCGCCTTCGCCGATGTAGCTGTAGAGCCGCCGGACCATTCGGGAGTGGTGCATCGGACCGACCTTGCGAAAGTCGGGAAGGCCGCAGACCGCCCACAACCGCCGCGCCTGCGCGCCTTTTCGCGCAGCAACGGCCGGATCCTCGGCGAGAAGCTTCAGAACCGCTAGATCGATCGCCTCGGGCGCAGGCCGGAGGATGGGATCGTCACTCTTCGCTTCGAGGCTGCGGATCAGCGTCTTGACGTCAGAAAAGTCGAGCTCCGAGTTGCGCCAATAGACGAAGTCGAGCGGGCGGAAGCGATGCTCCTCGATCGCGTCCACCTCTTCTTGGGAGAAGCCGCCGGTCTCCTCGGTCAGGCCGAGCGTTCCGAAGCTTCCGTCCTTCTGGTGGCGCCCGGCACGTCCGGCGATCTGCGCCATTTCGGCAATGGTGAGCCGGCGATCGCGAAGTCCGTCGAACTTCTCGAGGCCGGCAAAGGCGACATTGGAAACGTCCATGTTGAGACCCATGCCGATCGCGTCGGTGGCGACGAGATAATCGACCTCGCCGCGCTGAAACATCGCGACCTGGGCGTTGCGCGTCGCGGGCGACAGCGCCCCCATCACCACCGCGGAACCGCCCTTGAACCGGCGCAGCATCTCGGCGAGCGCGTAGACCTGCTCGGCCGAGAAGGCGACGACGGCCGAGCGTGGTGGCAGGCGCGAGAGCTTGACGCTCCCCGAATAGCGCAGGGTCGAGAAACGCGGGCGGCTGACGATCTCGGCCTCGGGCAGCAGCTCACGGATGATCGGGCGGAGCGTATCCGAGCCGAGGATCAGGGTTTCCTCGCGCCCGCGGGCGCGAAGCATCCGGTCGGTGAAGACATGGCCGCGCT
>Ga0157370_10001231_pt1 | contig 32076 bp, 24 predicted proteins | sample C35metaG_FD_113463 | JGI IMG/M metagenome (GOLD analysis project Ga0157370, IMG submission 113463) | Corn rhizosphere microbial communities from Kellogg Biological Station, Michigan, USA - C3-5 metaG | ecosystem: Host-associated > Plants > Roots > Rhizosphere > Soil | place: USA: Michigan...
ATTTCCGGGACGCGCAGAAGATGGAGGCGGTTAGCACGCTGGCCGGCGGCGTCGCGCACGACTTCAACAACCCGCGCACGGTGATCCTGTCGTACGCAAACATGCTTTTGACGGCGCACGCGGGCGATCCGGAGGCGCGCGACCTGGAGGAGATCGTCGCGGCCGGACAGCGCGCGACGTCCCTCACTCGACAGCTCCTGACGTTCAGCCGAAAGGCGATCGTGCAGCGCCAGCCGGTGAACGTTTCGGCGATCGCCGCCGGCATGGAAGGGATGTTTCGGCGGCTGCTCATGGCCCACGTCGAGCTGGTGACGAAGCTCAGTCCGGACCTCGATCTGGTGCTCGCGGATCCGAGCCAGATCGAGCAGGTGCTGATGAATCTCGTCGTCAACGCGAACGATGCGATGCCCGACGGTGGCACGCTCGTGATCGAGACGCAGAACGTCTATCTGGATGCATCGTATACCCGTGCCCACGCCGAGGTGCAGCCCGGCTCGTACGTGATGCTCGCTGTCACTGACACCGGCGTCGGCATCAGCCCCGCGGCAATCAGCAAGATCTTCGAGCCGTTCTTCACGACGAAGGAGGTTGGCCGCGGCACGGGCCTGGGTCTCGCAACGGTCTACGCGATCGCCAAGGAGTTGTCCGGCCACGTTTGGGTGTATAGCGAGCGCGGACATGGCGCCGCGTTCAAACTGTATCTGCCGCGAAGCGCCGCCGCGGCGCGAGCGGAAGTACCGGCCCCTACGCGCCGCGACACGCCGCGAGGCGGAACGGCGCTGCTGGTCGAGGACGACGATGGGGTCCGTCGGGCCGTGCGGCGTATGCTCGAGGGCCTGGGGTATAGCGTGATGGAGGCGTCCGACGGGGCGACCGCACTCGGCATCGCCGCGGCGCACGAAGGCCGAATTCACATCGTGGTCACGGATCTCATGATGCCGCGCATGAATGGCGGCGAGTTCGCGATCAAGCTCGCCGCCTCGCGTCCCGACGTGCTGGTGGTGTTCACGTCGGGCTATACAGACGACGCCGTGCTCCGACGGGGCTTACTGACACCCGCGCACGCATTCCTGCAGAAGCCGTTCACCGGAGAGCAACTGGCGCGCGCGATCAAATTGCTCAGCGACGCCGGTTCCGAGCGCGCGAGCACCGGCCCGACGGCGTGACCGGCGGGCCGCGCGTGGGATCAGCCCGTTGGCGCACCCGGCCCGACGTTGGCGCAGATCGCCGGCAGCGCGAGCACCGATGACGGAATCGGGATGCTGACCTCCTTGTATACGAAGTAGTCGGCGAGAGCGAGGCTCGTACCGCCCTCAGCGATCGTGGATGCGGATTCCATGAACGTCACTGGACGCGCGTGGCTCCCGTTGGAGCCGGGGAAGGGGCTGTACCAGGTCCACAGATACCGGCCCTGCGGATACTCGGTGGACGGCGGGAACAGCACCGAGATGATGGTGACCACCTCGTTCGGGCAGAGCGTGGGATTGTTGGTGACGCACGCGTGGATCGTCCCGTCCACCGCCTTGATGCGCGCCCACCAGGGCGGTTCCTCGCCGAATCCGAAGGAGATGCACGTCGGGCTGCCGCCGTTCATCATGTTTTGATACAAATAGCCATTGCCGGCGTTCGGGGGCGGCGTCACGCCGTTCGGCGCCGCCCCGTATAGAAACGCCTGCTGCGTATCGATACCAGTCTTCGGGTTGTAGATGTACGACATCATCGTGCGCTGGGCCCGGTCGGTCAGCTCCTTGTATGCGGCATCGGCCAGCCACTGATAGTACACGAGCGTCGGCAGCGGAAAGCTCGCCGAATCGACCGGTGTCATGAGCGTCACCATGCCGAACGTCTTGTCCCAGACCACGAGCTGATAGTTGTTTGGATTCCCGCGCTGGAATCCCGCGATGTCGGGGGGCGTCCAGCTGTCGACGACGGGGGTGCTCGTCGCCTCGAACGTCGGGAAGTAGGTGAATGAGAAGTTCTGAAAGAGCGCGAGCTGGTTGCCGTCCCCGGTCGCCGGGGTCGGCGGCGGTGCGCCGAACATCATCCGTACGGGAAGCCCGGCGCCAGCCCCGGAGGAGTTGAACCAGGTCCACGTGGTCGCCGGCGAATTTGGCACGGGCTGCTTCCACCAATCCACCAGCTGCGCCTGCATCCAGTTCAAGTACGTCGACGCGAAGAACACGGGAGCGTCAGACAGCCAATTCGTCGTCGGCAGGGTCCAGCCCGTGGTGACGAGCGTCCAGGTGGCGCCCTGATCGGTGGACACGGTGGTCGCGTTGCTCGCGTCGATCTTGTACCACCATGTACCGCCGTAATCCAATCCGGTCAGTTGCGCCGAGAAGATCTGGCCCTCGATGTAACGGATCGTCGCGATGCACAACTGGAAGAACGGCGTCGTCGGCAGGGGGTCGTTCGCCGGCGGAGGACTGAAGGGGTGCAACAGCGCCGTACACTGCCAGCTGGACGGCAGGATGGGCGCGCTGGGAACGGCTTCCGTCTCGATGGCTGGAAACTGCAAGTCGGAAAAGGGGGCGTGGGCACGTGTCGGCATCGACGTCGTCTCCTGGCATGAGGATCTTGTAACGTACGTCCTCCCCAACGGTGGCGGATAGTACGCGATCCCCCGAGACGCTCCAGCACGCCCGCGGCGCGCCGCGCGGCGACGGGAGGGCCGTGTGCCATCGGCCCTGTCAGGGTGGTGTCCAGCCGCCGCGCCGTTCGATAGATTCGCTCCAGCGTTCATCCCCCCAAATTCCCCTCAACGACTCGTCGTGGCCCTGGACCTGTTCGCCCGCGTGAAGCGAGCGCTCGAGGCGACTTATTCAGTCGACCGCGAGCTGGGCGTCGGCGGCACGGCCGCCGTCTACCTGGCGCACGATCGAAAGCACGACCGCTCGGTCGCCCTCAAGGTGCTGCTCCCCCAGATCGCCGCGACGCTCGGCGCGGAGCGATTTCTTCGCGAGATTCGCCTCGCGGCGCGACTCAGCCATCCGCACATTCTGCCCCTGCTGGACTCGGGCGAAGCCGATGGCCTGCCGTTCTACGTGATGCCGTTCATCGACGGCGAGAGCCTGCGGGATCGTCTGGTCAAGACGGGGCGGCTGCCGATCGAGACCGCCGTGGCGATGGCGCGCGACGCTGGTGATGCGCTGGACTACGCGCACGCCGCGAACATCGTCCATCGCGACATCAAGCCGGAGAACATCCTCCTGTTTGGCGACCGCGCCGTCGTCGCGGATTTCGGCATCGCTCGGGCGATTCATTCGGCCAGCGACGCCGACATCACCTACGCGGGTATGGCCGTCGGCACGCCCGCGTACATGAGTCCCGAGCAGGCGGCCGGCGAATCGAACGTCGACGGGCGCACCGACATCTACAGTCTCGCCAGCGTGTTGTATGAGATGCTCGTTGGCGAGCCGCCCTTCACCGGACCGAACATCCAGGCCGTCATCGCGCGCCGCTTCATCGAGCTGCCGGCGCGGCTCCGCACGCGGCGCGAGGACGTTCCGGCGCACGTCGACGAGGCGGTCGCGATCGCCTTGTCGCGAGATCCGGCCGATCGGCAATCGACGATCACGGAGTTCACGCGTGCCATCCTCGCCCTTCCCGTGGGCGCGCCGGTGCCCGTGGCCGGCGTCACGCCGCCTGCGGGAGGGGCCGCCACCGGATCACAGCCGGTGCGCGCGCCGTCGGTCGCCGTGCTCCCGTTCAAGAACTTGAGTCCGGATCGGGACAACGAGTATTTCTGCGACGGGGTCACGGAGGAGATCATCGGAGCGTTGAGCAAGCTGCGTAATCTGCGCGTGGCCGCGCCGACGTCCTCGTTCGCCTTCAAGGGGAAAGACCACAGCGTGCGCGAGATCGCCGAGCGTCTGAATGTCAGTACGATCGTCGAAGGCAGCGTCCGGAAGGCGGGCAACCGCGTCCGCATCAACGCCCAGCTCGTGGACGTGCTCAACGGGTACCAGCTGTGGTCGGAGCGATTCGATCGCGAGCTGGACGATATCTTCGCGATCCAGGACGACATCGCGCATGCCATCGCGTCCACGCTGGAGGTGAAGTTGTTCGGCGACTCGTCGCGCGTCTCCGTCGCCGACGCGACCTCGAACCGGCTCGCTCATGAGGAGTATCTCAAGGGCCGGTTCTTCCTGAACAAGCGGAGCGAAGACGGCCTGCGCCGGGCCGTCGAGCAGTTCACGGTTGCCACGCGCGAGGATCCGGCGTTCGCGCTGGCGCATTCCGGGCTGGCCGACACGTACACCGTGCTTGCCATCTACGGCGCCCGATCGCCGCATGAGGCGATGCCCCTGGCCAAACGGGCGGCCGAGGTGGCGCTCGAGCTCGATCCGACGCTGGCGGCGGCGCTCGTTACGCTGGGTGTCGAGCGCGCCGTCTACGAGTGGGACTGGACGGGCGCCGGAGACGCATTCCGGCGCGCGTTGGCGATCCGTCCACGATATCCCACGGCGCACCAATGGTATGCGATGAACTATCTCGTGCCGCTTGGCCGGTTCGACGAGGCGATCGCGGCAATCGACCGGGCCAGCGCCCTCGATCCACTCGCCACGGTGATCGGGGCAACGGTTGGCGTGGTGCACTACTTCGCCCGCGATTTCGAGAAGGCGATCGAGGCACTTCAGCGAATCCTCGACATCGAGCCCGCATTCGCGATCGGACATTATTTCCTCGCCACCGTTCATCGCGACGCCGGCAACCTGCCGCTCGCGGAGGCGACGTTCGAGCGCGCGATCGGTATCTCGGGCGGAACGCCGGAGATGATCGCCGGCCTGGCGCAGACCAAGGCGAAGCGCGGCGCCATGGACGCGGCACGGCGCCTGCTTGCCGGTCTCGAGGGACGTGCGCGGGAGCGGCATGTCTCTCCCGCGCTGCTCGGCCAGGTGTATGCCGCCCTGGGCGAGCCGCGGTTGGCAATGGATCAACTGCACCGGGCGCGCGACGCCCGCGATCCGGATCTCATATTCCTCGGCGTGCGTCCGGCCTATGATGCCCTGCGGGGCGAATCCGAGTTCCGGGCGCTGAGGCAGGATCTCGGGCTCCCGGCGCCCGGGACGGCCGATCCGGCGTCTGCGGCCGGCGTAGGACCGAGTATTCAAACGCTCTAAACCCGGCGGTCTCCACCGGGTCCTCGGCACGGAGGTCGCGCCGCGTCTTGCGCGGCCCGACGACGACACGTATGCTCCGTCGAGGTCGCGCGCCGACCGGCGGTCGCCGCGCAATCCTGCCCCAGCCGCTCGGCGCCCCGCCAATCGTGACGCTCGTGGATTGCCCACGCTGTCAGCACAAGAATTCAGCAAACGCTAAGTTCTGCGAGCAGTGCGCCGCACCGCTGGTGCGCGTCTGCTCCGGGTGCGGCGCGCCGGTGCCAGCCTCGGCCCGGTTCTGCCCCGAGTGCGCGCATCCGACGTCGGCCGACGTCGTCGCTGCGCCGCGCTTCCTGTCGCCGGCGACCTACACGCCGAAGCACCTCGCCGACAAGATTCTCACGTCGCGCACCGCCCTCGAAGGCGAGCGCAAGCACGTGACGGTGTTGTTCGCCGACCTCAAGGGCTCGATGGAGCTGCTCGCCGGCCGCGATCCCGAAGAAGCGCGCGAGGTGCTCGATCCGGTCCTCGAGCTGATGATGGAGGCCGTGCACCACTATGAGGGAACCGTCAACCAGGTGATGGGGGACGGGCTGATGGCCATCTTCGGCGCTCCGGTGGCGCACGAGGACCACGCGGTCCGCGCGTGCTACGCCGCGCTGCGCATGCAGGAGTCCGTGCAGCGGTTGGCCGCCGAGCTGCACCGGGCCAAGGGCATCCCGCTTCAGATTCGCGTCGGCATGAATTCGGGCGCGGTCGTGGTGCGCTCGGTGGGTAGCGATCTGCACATGGACTACACTGCCGTCGGCCAGACGACGCATCTTGCGGCCCGCATGGAGCAGATGGCCGTGCCCGGAACGATCCTGATCGCGTCCGGCACGATGTACCTGGCCGAAGGTTATGTCGTGATGAAATCCCTCGGGCCGCGCGCCGTGAAGGGATTGGCCGAGCCCGTGGAGATCTTCGAGGTGCTCGGAGCGACGACTATCCGGTCCCGACTCCAGGCCACGGCGGCGCGCGGGCTCACCAAGTTCATCGGCCGGACCGCGGAGATGGAGCTGCTCCGCCAAGGGCTCGAGCGCGCCAGGGAGGGCCACGGTCAAGTCATCGCGCTCGTGGGCGACGCCGGGGTGGGAAAATCGCGCGTCTTCTGGGAGTTCACGCATTCGCATCATCCGCAAGGCTGGCTCATCGTCGAAAGCAGCTCGGTGTCGTACGGCAAGGCGACGTCGTTCCTGCCGGTGATCGATCTGCTCAAGAGCTACTTCCAGATCGATCCGCAGGATGAGCCGCGCCGCATGCGCGAAAAGGTGACCGGCAAGCTGCTGGCCCTCGACCGGGCGCTCGAGGCGTACCTGCCCGGTATGCTGTCCCTGCTCGACGTGCCGCACGAGGATCCCGCGTGGGACAAGATCGACCCGGCGCAGCGCCGGCAGCGCACCCTCGACGGCATCAAGCGGTTGCTGCTCACCGAAAGCCGCATCCAGCCGTTGTTGATCCTGTTCGAGGACCTGCACTGGATCGACGCCGAGACGCAGAGCCTGCTCGACGCAATCGTCGACAGTCTGCCGGCGGCCCGCGTGCTGCTGCTGGTGAATTACCGGCCGGAATATCTCACGACCTGGTCGCGCAAGACGTATTTCCGCGAGCTGCGCGTCGATCCGCTGCTGCCGGCGAACACCGACATCCTGCTCGATACGCTGCTCGGCAGCGACCCGCTGCTGCGGCCGCTCAAGCGACTGCTCATCGACCGAACGGAGGGAAACCCGTTCTTCATCGAGGAGAGCATTCGCACACTGGTCGAGATGAAGTTCCTCGAGGGTACGCGCGGCGAGTACCGGCTGGTCAAGGCGCCGGAATCGCTCCGCATCCCGGATTCGGCGCAGGCGATTCTCACCGCCCGCATCGACCGCCTGGGGCCGGCCGACAAACGCGTGCTGCAGGCGGCGGCGGTCATCGGCAAACAAGTGCCGTTCGCGTTGCTGCGCGACGTATCGGGCGAGCCCGAGGACGATGTCCGGCGGAGCTTGGCGAACCTGCAGTCCGCCGAATTCCTGTATGAGACCAACCTATTCCCAGATTTGGAGTTCACCTTTCGTCATGCGTTGACGCAAGAAGTGGCGTATCGAAGCCTGCTCAGCGAGCGGCGGCGGTCGCTGCACGCCGCCATCGTCGGCGCGACGGAGCGGCTCTATCCGGAGCGGTTGGCCGAGCGCTCCGAGCGCCTCGCCCATCACGCGCACCTGGGCGAGGTCTGGGACAAATCGGTCGACTATTCCCGGCGCGCGGCGGCGCGCATGGTGGCGCGCTCGGCCAACCACGACGCGGCCGCCCTGCTCGAGCAGGCGCTCGTCGCGCACGGCAAGCTGGCCGTCGGCCCCGAGCAGCGCCAACTCGGCATCGACCTTCGCTTCGAGCTCCGCGCGGCACTGATGCCCCTCGGCGAATTCGGGCGCGCACTCGACGTGTTGCGAGAGGCCGAGTCCCTGGCGCAGGAGGCCACGGACGAACGCCGCGTCGGATGGGTTGCCGGCTACCTCACGAATCTCTACTGGGAGATGGGCGAGCAGGATCGCGCCGTCGACGCCGGGCAGCGCGCGGTCTCGATTGCCGAGGGCGCCGGCGACGACGCCTTACGCGCGCTGTCCGAGCGATACCTCGCTCGGTCGTACTTCGCGCTCGGCGAGTATCGCCGGTCGGCGGAGCTGTCCATGCGACACGTCCCGGCGCCCACGGCTCCCGACGCCCGCACCGCGGCGGCGAGCCCGTCGGGTGTTCTGATCCGGTCGTTCCTCATGCTCGGACTCGCCGAGCTCGGAGCGTTCGACGAGGCGATCGCCTATGGCGACGACTCCATCCAGATCGCCGAATCGATCGACCATCCGTTCAGCGTGAGCGCGTCCCATGCCGCGGTTGGGCGCGTGCACCTGCGTCGCCGTGATTTCGCGGCCGCCATTGCGCCGCTCGAGAAAGCGCTGTCGATCTGCGAGAGCTCACAACTGCCGCTCCTGTATCCTTTCTGCGCGTCGCCACTCGGATCCGCGTACGTCCACTCGGGCCGCCACGTCGAGGGACTGGAACTGTTGGAGACCGCGGTCGCGCGCGCGCAATCGATGCGCCGCATGGTCGACTTCTCTCTCTGGATGACCTGGTTGGCCGAGGCCTACCTCCTGTCGGGCAACGTCGATCAGGCGACGGACCTGGCGACCAAGGCTCGAGGATTCGCCACGACGTACAAGGAACGCGGGTACGAGGGCTGGATTCTCCGCCTCCTCGGCGACATTGCCCAGGCGCGTGGTGCGCGCGACGACTCGGCGGCGCACTGGCGCGCCGCGCTGGACGTGGCGACGCAGCTTGGCATGCAACCGCTGGCGGCGCGATGTCAGTCGGCCCTCGCCGCGCTCGACGCCACTGCCCGTGAACCTGCACACTTCGGAGGATCGTGATGGAGCACAACGAAGACGCCGCGCGTGCGTTCGGCGGAGTGATCGCGCGCCTGCTGCGCGGCGAGAACATCAGCCGCGACGAGGCGCGCGATTGCTGGCGCCGCGTCTGCGAGGAGACGCAGCCGGATTTGCATCAGGGCGCGTTCATGGCCGCGCTCAAAGCGAAAGGCGAGACGCCGGACGAAGTCGCGGGGACGTTCGAGGCGCTGTACGACCTCGACACGATCAAGGTGATGGTGGACACGCCGCAACCGGTGATCGACAACTGCGGCACTGGCGCCGACGCCCTCAAGACGTTCAACATCAGTACCGGCGCAGCGATCGTCGCGGCGGCGTGCGGTGTGTATGTCGTCCGCCATGCCGCGCGCGCGATCTCATCGAACTGCGGCGCCGTCGACGTCGTCGAGGCGCTCGGCGTGAACGTCGAGTCGGCACCCGAGCTGCCTAAGCAGAGCATCGAGCGCGCGGGCATCGGCGTCTGGAACGCCTTTCTGCCGGCGATACATCCGCGGACGCTCGGCCGCGTGCTGTCGCAGATCCGGTTCGGGTCGACGATCAACATCGTCGGACCACTGCTCAACCCGACGATGCCCGAGTACAAGGTGATGGGAGTTCCGAGCATCGAGATGATCGACATCGAGGTGCGCACCCTGCGCGAGCTCGGGTTCAAGCGCGCGTTCGTCATGCACGGGCAGGATGACCTGTCAGGGAAGGGGATGGACGAGCTGTCCACGCTGGGTGAGACGCACGTCGCGGAGTTGCGCCCGGACGGGACGATCGAGCAGTCGGTCGTGACGCCGGAGGACGTGGGCCTGGCGCGCGGCCGGTTCGAGGATCTCGCCTCGAGCCGCGACGTCGAGCGCGACGCACTTTCGCTGCTGCGCGTGCTCACCGGCAACGATACCGGTGCGCGGGCCGACATCGTGTGCCTCAACGCCGCCGCCGTGCTCTACGTGATGGATCGGGTTGCGACGCTGCGGGAGGGAGTCGAGATGTCGCGTCAGGCGATCTCCAACGGCGATGCGGCTCGCAAGCTCCGCGACTGGGTCACGTGGCAGAACACCACGCGTACGGAGGGATTGCCGAAGCTCGACCGGATGTTGGCGCTTGCCCACTCGATCACCGTCGATACTCGGGCCGTCGCGCACCACGGATGAACCTCGACCCGCCGGAGCTCGCCGGGGTCATCTTCGACCTGGACGGCACGCTCGCCGACACGATTCCCGTTGCCTTCGACGCATTTCGCGCCGCGCTCGCGCCGTTCGTACACCGCCGGTACTCCGACGAGGAGCTCCGCTCCTTTTTCGGACCGAGCGAGGACGGGATCCTTCGGCGAATCGTTCCGCACGACTGGGCCGCGTGCCTCGAGCGATACTTGCTCGAGTACGAGACGCGACACGATGCCTGCCCGGCTCCGTTTCCGGGCATCCCTTTGGTGCTGGATCTCCTGCGCGACCAGGAGGTGCCGGTCGGGCTGGTCACGGGGAAGGTCTCGCGCGCCGTCACGATCAGCCTGCAGCGCCTCGGGATCGCCGATCGCTTCGACGTCATCGAGCCGGGCTCTCCCGACGGCGACGTCAAAGCCGTAGCCCTTGAGAGAATCGTGAAAGCCTGGCGGATCGACGGGGTGCGCGTAGCATATGTCGGCGACACGCCGTCCGACATGATCGCCGCGGCCAACGCGGGACTGCTTCCCGTCGGGGCGGCGTGGGACAGCCGCGCCGACGGGCGCGCGCTCCGCCTGGCCGGCGCTCGCGTCGTCTTCGATTCGGTGGACGCACTCGCTGGCTGGCTTCGCGACAACTTGAGGACGCATCTCACCGCTTGAACACGACGTGCAGGATCGCAGTCCGTATCCGCCTTCGAACTCCCGAGGCGGCCACCATCGCAGACGAGGTCATCGTGACGACGCGACAACCGCTGCTGAATCCCACGGAGCTCCAAGCACGCCTCAAGCGCCCGGGCGCGTCCGCGCCGCCCGTGCTTCCATCCTCGTGGACGGCGACCGTGCTGCTGTCACCGTACGGCGACGCCAACCCGCCGCTCGCCAACTACTCGCAGCACGTGATCGCCGAGGTCGCCTACGACAGCGCGCTCCACGGTATGCTGTTCGACCTTTATCTAACACAGGACCTGGTCCACTTCCGCTGGTTGTTTCTTGCCGGAGGCTGGTACTGGATGGGCACGTCGGACGTCGCCGCCTATTACGGGCCGTTCGCGACGCCCCTCGTGACGCCGGCCGCGAACTTCCTCTCGCCCGCGGTGTTCGGGGGCAACTGGCCCATCATGGGCTTCGGTTGCGACAACTGGGTGCTGCCGACGCCCAACGGATCGCAGGCGCCGGACCACGGAAGCTGGTACAGCTTCCGCGAGGATACCGCGGGGCTGTACAGAATATTCACATTCGATTCCTCGAATCCGCAGCTGATTCCAATATTGGGGTCGTACTACCTCGCCAACTTCAACAGCTTCACGCCGGCTGGCGATACGTCGGCGCTGGCGTCGCTCGTGAAGACGGTGAAGAGCGGAACCGCCAAGGCCGCCCCCGGCTTCGCCAATCCGCTCGTGACGCAGGAAGACATCCAGAGCGCGATGGCCAACCCCCTCGCGTCCGATCCGTGCACGCTCGCGGACCTGCAATCGTTGATCGCCGGATTCGTCCCCGCGCCGAGTAATGTGCCGATCCCGCAGTGGACGAACCAGACGTTCATCGAGGCGGTGACGCTCGGCATGGATTTGATTCCGTACCCCACGTACGTCGTGTACTGGTACTCGTACGGACAACAACAGTCGATCTTCATCGGACTTGGGCTCGAGAACGGCCAGGGCAACTTCGACCTCCGGCAAGACTGCTGTCTCTTCACCACGTATACCGACGTCCCGCAGTACGTGTGGGGGGCGAACGGATGGACGCCGAGCTGTTGTGACGGGAAGATCCCCGGCGTCGGCTTGCCAGTGCCCAATTGGGTGTCGGCGGACGGCGGCGTGGTCACGTCGCAGATCACCGGGAATCCGAACTTCGGGCTTGCGGCGGGCGAGACGCTCAACTTGTGTCAGTGCTCGCTCGACCGCGGCGGCGGCTCGCTGGCGATCTTCTGGGTATGGTTCACGGGCGACCAGGCCGGCGTGCTCTTTACCGAGGCCAACTTCGTCGATCCCACGAGCCACAATCTGCAGCTCATCGACTACATCAAGTTCGAGCAGAACGCGAGCTGGATCTCGGCGAGTGACTTTTCCGACCCGTGTCCACAGTTGCAGGCATGTCCATCGTCACCGGCAAAAGCAGCCGTCAAAGCGTCGGCCCCGGCGAACCGGATCGGTGGGCCGAGAAGGATCGTGGGCAAGTAGGTCAACGCCGTCACACGCATCGGGGCGCCGCCGACGGCACTCGTGCGACACCAATGACAAGGAGAGGCACATGCGCATCGGGGTGATCGGAACCGGAAACATGGGTGCGGCCTTTGCGCGGCGCCTCGACGCGGCCGGCCATGACGTGGCGATCGCGTGCAGGCATCGAGAGCATGGTGAACACGTGGCGGCGTCCGTCGCCGGCCGAGTGAAGGCGGCCGACCTCGGCGCGCTCGCGGCGCAGAGCGACCTGCTGATCGCCGCCACGCCCTACGAGCAACAGGTGGAAGCGATCCGCGCGAGCGGAGCGACGAACGGCACGGTGGTCGTCGACATCTCGAACCCGCTCCGCGCGGACTATTCCGGACTCACGATCGGATTCTCGACGTCGGCCGGCGAGGAGATCGCGCGTGCGCTTCCAGGCATCAAAGTCGTGAAAGCATTCAATACGTTGTTCGCGGCGCTGTTGAGTGGAGGTACGGCGCGCCAGGGGGAAGGGAAGATTCAGGTCTTCTACGCGGGGGATGATGCCGCGGCGAAGGAAACGGTGCGCGGGCTCATCGACAGCATGAAGTTCGAGGCGTTCGATACCGGTCCGTTGGCGAACGCTCGCTATCTCGAGCCGCTCTGCATGTTCGGCATCTACCTCGCGTACGGGGTGGGTATGGGCACGAGCATCTCTCCTGTCTGGAAGCGCTTTGCCGTGCAACCCGAGGCGACGCACCTCTAGAAGGTTGTGATGGACCAGTCTGACCCTACTTCGCCGCGAGGTTCTCCGAGCCTCTCCGTCTCTGGGGTTCAGTAGTCCAGCAGTTCAGTGGTTCGTAGGCATTTGGATCAGGCAGGTCGCGCGCTCGAGGGATGACGCGCGCAATGTACCGGTGCGGCGTGCGGCCGAGGCGCGACTATGCTTGGCCGCATGCTCGCCGCGATCCGATCCGCTTCCGTCCTGGGCATCGACGCATTCGACGTCTGCGTCGAGGTCGACGTCGCGCCGGGCTTGCCGCACTGGACGCTCGTCGGTCTGCCGGCGGGTGAGGTGAAAGAGAGCCGTGAGCGCGTCACCGCGGCGCTCGCGAACTCGGGCTTCCCGGTGCCGCCGCGGCGCGTGACCGTGTCGCTCTCACCCGGCGATACGCGCAAGGCCGGCACCGGGTTCGACCTCCCCATCGCCGTCGGCCTGCTCGTCGCGCTCGGCGTCATCCGGGTAGACGCGGTGGACGGCCTCGTGTTCCTGGGCGAGCTCGGACTCGACGGCGCGATCCGCGGTGTGCGCGGCGCCTTGTCCGTCGCGCGGCATCTGTCGACCCAGACGACGCGCGCGCTCGTGCTGCCACCGGCGAACGTCGACGAAGCGGGGCTCGTGCGATGCGTGCCGCTCGTGGCGCCGCCCACGCTCCGCGATCTGGTCGATGGGCTGCAGTCGGACGCGTTGGTGAACGCGACGGCGAGCGAGCGCACGGCGACGGTCGCCGACGACGCCGATTTCGCCGACGTCGTCGGCCAGGAGAGCGCCAAGCGCGCGCTCGAGATCGCGGCGGCGGGCGGGCATGCGTGTTTGCTCATTGGTCCGCCGGGCGCGGGCAAGACGATGCTGGCGCGGAGGCTTCCGTCGATCCTTCCCGCGCTCACGGAGGACGAAGCGCTGGAGGTGACGGCGATCCACTCGGTGGCCGGGCTGCTCTCGTCGTCGGGCGTGTGCCTGACGGCGCGGCCCTTTCGCGCGCCGCACCATTCGATCTCGTCGGCCGGGTTGGTCGGCGGCGGCGGTGTGCCGCGGCCGGGCGAGGTGAGTCTGGCGCATCACGGCGTGCTGTTCCTCGACGAGCTGCTCGAGTTTCCGCGCAGCGCGCTCGAGGCGCTGCGGCAGCCGCTCGAGGACGGGCGCGTCACGATCGCGCGCGCGGCGCTCAGCGTCGCCTTTCCAGCCCGGTTCTCATTGATCGCGGCGATGAATCCCTGTCCGTGCGGCAACGCGGGCGAGCCGACGCGCGTGTGCACGTGCGCCGAGTCGGAGATCGTGCGTTATCGCGCGCGGCTCTCCGGGCCGCTGGCCGACCGCATCGACATGCACGTCACCTTGGGCGCCGTGACGCCGTCGTCGCTCGAGCACGCGAGCGATGGAGAGCCGTCGGTCATGATCCGCCGGCGCGTCGAGCGGAGCCGCGCCGTGCAACGGCGCCGTTTCGCCATGCTGCCTGAGGTGTGCTGCAACGCGCACGCGTCGGGTCGCTGGCTCCTCTCGCGTGGCGCGATCGAGCCGGGCGCGCGCCAGCTCGTCGCCGCCGCCATGGAGTCGCTCAAGCTGTCGGCGCGCGGCTATCATCGCGTGCTACGAGTGGCGCGGACGATCGCCGACCTGGACGAGAGCGAGTCCGTGGGCGAGACGCACGTTGGGGAGGCGTTGCGGTATCGGCCGCGATAGGCGCCGGGTAGCGGCGCCTGGGTCCAGCCGAGATGCCCGGCGCCGCCGGACGCTGGCGCGAATCGTCCGTTCAGTATATCCTAATGTCCGTCGTCCGTTTCTACAGCGTTTCATGGAGTCGGGGCTCTTTGCGCCGCATCTGCCACATCGCGATCGCCCTTCTGTGCATAGCCGGCCCGCGCCTCGCGCGCGGGCAGGCGCCGGCGTCCGCGGCCACGCCGTCGTATCGGCACCGGATCCTCGGCGTGTTCGACGCACAGAGCGGCGAGCCGGTCGAGGGCGCGGAAGTCGCCGACGCGCTCAATCACGTGTCGGCCCTGACGACACGGACCGGAACCGTCACGTTGGCCTTTCTCCCCGACGGCGGGAGCATGCTCCACGTCAAGAAGGTCGGCTATCAGCCGCAGACGGTGATCGTCGAGATCGGCCCGGCCGATACGGTTCCATTGACGGTGATTCTCGAGCGCCTCGCCATGTCGTCGGCGGGTGCCCAGCGATTGCCGGCCGTCGTGACCAAGGACTCGGCGCCACACTATGTCTCTCCGGGCCTGCGGGGGTTCGAGGAGCGCCGGCGCGCGGGCTTCGGGCACTTCATCACCGAGGCCGAATTGCGAAAGCAAGACAACCGGAAGCTGACGGACGTCCTTCGAGGGCTCCCGGAAGTCACGATGGTCTGTCCAAAGGCCGGCCCCCGAAAGTTCGAGTGTTATGCCGTATCCGGTCGGGGCAACAAGTATGCAATTCTGGGCGGCGACTGTGAGGTCAACATGTACATCGACGGCGTCGAGGTCACCGATAACGATCTCGATAAGTTGAGCGTCAACCAGTTTGCCGGCATCGAGTTCTATTCGGGTGGGGCGACCATTCCGGTGCAATACAACAAGGTGGGCTCGTCCTGCGGAGTCTTGCTCTTCTGGACCCGCGAGCAGTGAAGACCGGATGTGACCGTCCAGTCCGTCATCGAGTTGAGCGGGATGACAGGTCGCGCCGCCGCGGCCTCGTAGGCTGAAAAGACTTTCCGCCGCGCCGCCAGGTGCGAGCGGCAGCGCGTGTTTGCGCAAGACTCGCATCTGAGCTCGAAATCAGATGCGCTGAAGGCTCCGATGCCGGGGCGCATTCGAGAACCTCTCATGAGAATATCCGTGGATCCGATCGCAAGCCCGCGTGGTGAACTCGATCGCTTCGCCGGCTCGCCCGCGAAGCGTGCAAGCCGATCATTCGTGTGCGCTCCGACCATCGCCGCAGGGGCCGTGTTCGCGGCGTGCGCCCTAAGTATGGGAGTGGCCGCATCGGCGCCCCTGGGCGCGCAGACTCCGACGCGAATCGACTCCGGCATCGTCGTGGGCGGCGACTGGCTGCAAGCCAACGAGCTGCCGCTCGATCGCGATGCGCTGCAAAGCGGACAGGTGACGGTCTCGCTTCGCCGTCACCGCTGGTCGGTCGACGCGGGGTGGCTCCGTATCGCGCGAACGCTGAGCACCGTGCAAGGCGGGATGCTGTCCGGCGGACCGCTGCTGCACTGGGGCCCGGTACTCTTCGCGCCGACGATCGGCGTCCTCGGGGGGCGCGCGCAAGCATCGCGCGACTCCACCGGCTACGACTTCGTCGGGCCGGGCGGCGTGGCGGGGCATCAGCCTCGCTACAGCTACTCGAGCGCCGCGACCGCCGGCGGCGGTGTAGGACTCGCCGTCGAAGCGCCGCTTTATCGAATCATCGGAGTCCGCGCCGTCGCCTCGCAATGGTTCTTCAGCGGAGCGCCGCTCGAGGGAGACCGTCAACGATTCCTGGTCGGTGCCGGGCTGTCGCTGAGGGTCGGCCGATGATGCGCCCGAGCCGCTCGCGCGTCGCACTCCTTGCGATCGCACCCCTGCTGTTCACCCTCAGCTGCAACGAAAACCTGCCCAGCGGGCCGGACACCTTCGCGACCGCGATCAGCATCAGCGTACCGCACGACACGCTCGTCGTCGGAGATTCGAGCACGGCGCGGGCCGTGGCCACCGACGCCGGCGGCCGCACGATTCAATCGCTGACCTTCGACTGGACGTCGGCCGACAGCGCGATCGTCGGCTTTGGGACGCCTGCGTCGACGCCCGATGCGTCGAGCGGACGACTCCGGACGTTGATCGGGCGGCACGCCGGTCGTGCCGTCGTGACGCTCTCGCTGCCTGATCCCCGCTTCTCCGTGGCGAACACGCCGCGGACAGAGACGGTCGTCGTTGGCGGCGTGCGAATTCTCACGACGCACGACTCGACGCTGACGGCCGTCAACGACACCGGCGTCGCGATGGCCGCGGGGCTCGTGAGCTCGAACGGTGCGCTGGTAAATGGGAAGTCGCAGGGCATTCGGTGGATTCACATCGGGTCGCACGCCTCGCTGGTCGGAACGGGCGATACGATCCGCTACATCGCCCGGTCGAATGGTGTGGACACGCTGATCGCGACGCACGACTTCTGTCTGCGGTCGGCCAAGTGCGCCGATACGGCGGTCGTGCGCGTGTCGCAGCAGCTCACCATGACGTTGTCGTCGCACCTGCTTCATTCATGGAGCTTCGCCGACAGTCTCGCGCCGATCGTCACGTTGTCCGATCGCCGAGGCACCGGGCTCGCCGGAACGTCCGTCCGATTGATCCCTCTCGCGGCGGTGGACTCGCTCGTCGTCAAGATCGCACCGCCGGTCGGCAGCGGCGATCCGGCGACGGGGATCGTTGCCTCACCGCGCCTGGTGTCGATCGGCAACGATACTGCGCGCGTCCGCGTGGTCGCTCTGGCCCCTGATGGGGCGACAGTCCTCGGGGTCGACACCATCGTCGACGTCGTGCGTCAGGTGGCGCGGCGCATTCAGGTCGAGCCGCTGCGCGCCGTCGTCACAGTCATCGACTCCATTCCGTACCGGGCGTTGGCGCGCGACGCACGCGGCGCGGTCATCCACGACGCCTCCGTCGGCGTTAGCTCGGCGGGTATTGCGCTGGGGCCGGTCTGGATTGGCCCGAGAGCGCCGACCAGCACGTCCACACAGGGAACGATTACGCCGAGCCTGGCCGGAGACGCATTGCCTGAATCCAACCCGCTCGCGCCGCAGATTCCGGTCATCGTCGACCCGGCGGTCGTCGCGTTGGTTCATCTCGACACGGTGAAAGCCGGCGCGACGCAAGTCGTCGCCACGATGACCGTGCTCGATTCCAACGCCCTTGGCGCCGCGGGATCGTTCGTGCGATTCCACACGTCCAGCGGTCCGTTCCCGGATTCGGTGCAGGTGGGCTCTGACGGTGTAGCGAGCGTGTCGTGGGCGCCGCCCAACATCGCCGGATCATATACGCTCACCGGAGTTGCCGGCTCGCCGCCGCCGGTTCTGCCGCCAGCACCGCCGGCGCCAACCGATTCATCGGTGCGCACGGTGCTCCAGCGCAGCGTGGTCGTCATCGCCAGCGATCCGAGCGCGACCAAGTCCACCGTGGCTGTGACCGCGACGTCGATCGCCGCAAACGGGACCACGACGGTCACGATCACGGTGAAGGATCAATTCGGCAACGTGGTCACCACGGCGACGCCGGCCGACTTCACCGTCACGGTGACCCGCGGGGCGATCAGCGGGACGGCGTGTACGCTCGGCGTCTGCACGGCGACGTATACCGCGCCGGCCAGCGCGGGCGCGGACAGCATCTCGGTCACGATTCTCGGCGTTCAGATCGTCTTCAGCCCGCTCGGCCTGACGATCACCTGACGTCATGCACGCTGCGATGTGAATCGGTGATCGCTTCCGCTACGGAGCGATCACCGATTCGCGTCTCTCGCCTTTCCACATCGCGAAGGTGCCTGGCTTCGTTCCGCCGCCGGCGCATTCGTCGACGTAGCTCAGCTCTCCAATGATCGCCGTATCATGGTTGGCAGTGTTGCCCGTGAGGTGCATCGTACCGCCGCACTTCCGTTCCGGGACCGTCCACGCCACGTCGAGCGACAAGGTGTCTCCGCTCGCGCGCCCTGTCCCGCTTCCCGTCACATGGAGTCCGCTGGTCTCGAGCGTGACCGACGCCGCCGATCCATTGAGGGTCAGACTCCACTTGATGGGAAGCCGCGTGCGATCGAGTACGATGTGCCCCTGGTACTCTCCTGCCGTGATCGGTCCAGGCGTCGACGGTCGCTCACGCGCCGAGGGAAGGGCAAAGGCGACGATGTAATCGCCCGCCTTGTCGAAGTCGCCCGCGCGGGCGTGGAGCTCGCGGTGTCCGCCCGCCGCCACGACGACGAATTGGCGACCCGACGCGGTCACGTAGGTCATCGGCGATGCATGGACGCCCGCCGGGAGCTCGGCCGACCATAGCTCATTGCCAGTGTCGACGTCGAACGCGTGCAGGCGATGGTCGACCGCACCCCCGGCGAACACGACGCCGCCCGCCGTCGTCATCGCGCCGCCAAGGTTTGGCGATCCCCATCGCTCGCTCCCCGCCACGTTGGCGAGTTGCGCCACGCGGCCGAACGGCCGCTCCCATCGTACCTGGCCCGTCTCCAGATCGATCGCCGTCAGCGTTCCCCACGGTGGCGGGTTGCACGGCGCGCCGTCGGGCGCGACCAGATGCCGGCGCCGCATGGCGTACGGCGTGCCCGCTTGCGGCGCGAACTCGTCGAAGCGGGTGCCGCGCGCCATCGCGTCGTGGACATCGGCGCGCGGGATCAACTCGACGAGCGTGATGAGCCGGTTCGACGGAATGATCGCCAGATGCCGCGCCGGATCGAGCGCGATGCCGCTCCAGTTCGAGCCGCCGATGTTGCCGGGGAAGATCACCGTCGGCATCAACGCCGGCGGTGTGAAGATTCCCGACGATCGCGCGCCGCGGAGCTGCTCGCGGCACCACGCACGTCCGGCATCCGTCGCGCCGAAGACGTCCGCCGTGTCGAATCGTTCGGGCGACAGTGGGCGAGGCAGTGTGGGGAAGGGTTGTGTCGGCCACGCCTCTTCGCCGGCGACGTCGCTGCGCGGCACGGGACGTTCCTCGACGGGAAACAGCGGCTTTCCGGTCTCGCGATCGACAATGAACACGTGACCCATCTTGGTCGTTTGCGCGAGCGCCGGGATGTCGCGCCCGTCGCGGTGCATGGTGAACAGCACCGGTTGCGCCGGCACGTCGTAGTCCCACAGGTCGTGATGCACCACTTGGAAGTGCCAGACCATCTTACCCGTCGACGCGCGCAGCGCGACGACGGAGTTCGCGAGCAGGTTCTGGCCGAGTCGCTCGCCGCCGAAGAAGTCGGGACTGGCGCTGCCGGTCGGCACGAAGACGAGATCGCGCGCCGAATCGACGCTGATGATCGACCATGCGTTCGCCGCGCCGGTGCGGTGCGCCTGCGGACCATGCCATGTGTCGTATCCCGGTTGCGTCGAGTCGCGCGCGACGGGATCCCACGACCATCTGAGAACGCCGGTTCGCGCATCGAACGCGCGCACGACGCCGCTCGGCGCGTTGGCGCGATGACCGTCGGCTACCGTCGAACCCACGATTACCATTCCGTCGACCACGGCGGGTGGCGACGTCACCTCGAGCTCGCCCTTGTACTCCGGCGCGTTGACGACGTCGTGGCCGAGAGGCACTTGGCCGTGCGCCCCGAAGTCGCTGCACGGCCGGCCGGTGCGCGCGTCGAGCGCGATGAGGCGCGCATCGAGGGGCGCGACGAAAATTCGGCGGTGGCAGGCGGCGCCGACCGGCCGCGACGGATCGAGCCAGGTCGACACGCCGCGATTGGTTGGGTCGCCGTAATCTCCTGATAAGTCGAGCCGGGAATCGAACGACCACAGTTCGGCGCCGGTCTCGCCGTCGATGGCGCGCACGCCGCCGAACGGCGTGGACGCATATAGCACGTTGTCGACGAACAGCGGCGTCGTCTCGTCGCGCGCCATCGCCGCACCGAGTGTGAAGTCGCCTGTCCGGTACGTCCAGACTGGCACCAACTTCCCCACGTTGGCGCGCGTGATCTGTGCGGCTGGAGAGTGCTTCGTGCCGGCCGCATCGTGCGCGTAGGCGGTCCAGTCCACGGTGGCGTGGGGCCGCGGGGCGGTTTGTTGGCAACCGACGCGGTTCGACATGATGATCGCGGCGGCCGCGGCCGCCGCACATGACAGGAACCTCATGAGACGTTTCGGGGGCGAGGGTTGGCGTTGGATCAGAATCGCCGTCGATACTGCAAAGGATAGCGGCGCGCGGCCTTCAACGCCCGTAGCGAGCGGTTACGTTTCGCGCATGGACTACGATGTCGTCGACCCGGACCCGCAGAGCGCGCTCGACAAGGAGACGCGCCTAGGGGACTGGCTGCGCGCGCAACGATCGATCGCCATCGGCTACAGCGGAGGCGTCGATTCGGCGTATCTGGCCGCCGTGGCCGTTGCGGTATTGGGCGCGGAGAACGTCCTGGCGATCATCGGCCGCAGTGCGTCGTACCCGGAAAGCCAATGGGCCGCCGCGCGCGGCCTCGCCGGCGAGCTCGGTCTTGCCGTGCTCGAGGTCGACACGGACGAGTTGAACGACCCGCGCTACGCGGCGAATCCGACGAATCGCTGCTACTTCTGCAAGGCCGACCTGTGGTCCAAGCTCGTTCCGATTGCGAGGGCGCGTGACATCGACGTCGTGGCCGACGGCACGAACGCCGACGACTTGCGCGGCCATCGTCCGGGTGCGCAGGCCGCGCGCGAAAACGGCGTGGTGTCGCCGCTGGCCATGTTCGAGTTCTCAAAAGCGGAGATTCGCCAGCGATCGCGCGCGCGAGGGCTTCCGACCTGGGCACAGCCCTCGTCACCCTGCCTGTCGTCGCGCATTCCATACGGAACGCCGGTCACGGTCGGCCGGCTCGGGCGCGTCGACCGCGCCGAGTCCGCGCTGCGTGCGCTCGGCGTCGCCGGCGACCTTCGCGTGCGGCACTTCGGCGCGCTGGCACGCGTGGAGCTGTCGCCGGGCGAGCTGTCGCGGTGGTCGACGCCCGAGCTGCGCTCTCGTCTGGAGACGGCGGTCCTGGCCACGGGGTATCGTCGCGTCGAGCTCGATCCGCGGGGCTTCCGCTCGGGATCGCTCAACGAACCGTCGTCCCCCCGTGCGACTCTTTCTCGCGATTAACCTCACACCACAGGTGCGACGCGAAGTGTTCGCGGCGACGGCTTCACTTCGCCAGTGCGCGCCACAGGCGTCGTGGGTCGACGAGTCGTTGCTTCACCTGACGCTCAAGTTTCTCGGCGAGCAGCCGGAGGACCGATTGGATGACATCCAGACGGCGGTGGCGCGGGTCGCCGGCCGGCATCGCGAGCTTGTGATGGCGTTGGGCGGCATCGGCGCATTCCCGAACTTTCGACGGGCTCGAGTCGTATGGATGGGCATCGCACGGGAGGCGCGGCTCGAGCTGCTGCATCACGACGTCGAGGTCGAGTACGAGCGGCTCGGCATCGAGGTCGAAGGGCGGCCGTTCCGCCCGCATCTGACGTTGGCGCGGGTCAAGCATTCCCTGACGGACGACGAAGTGAAGGCATTGTCGCGCGTGGCACGCCAGACTGACTACCGAACCGATTTCATCGTGCGATCGATCGACCTGATGCGAAGCGACTCGACCGCGACCGGCTCCGCGTACACGACGCTGGTGTCGGCCGCCTTGCGGAGCGGATGACTCATGGGTTGTGTTGCGCGCCTCGGCTGCCTCGTCCTGCTGGCGATTCTGGCGGTGATCGGATGGTTCACCCGCGACCGGTGGATGCCGGAGCGCCTGCGATCGCACGCCGTGAGCGCCGCGAAGGGGCCGACGTGGGAACCGCTCAGCGACGCTGGCGCGGCGCGGACGGAAGCAGCGCTGGCCAAGCTGAGTCAGGCGCGCGGGCCGGTCTTCCAGACGCTGTCCGGCGCCGACGCCGCGTCGTACGTGTTCCGCAAGCTCGCCGATCGCCTTCCGCGGTCGAGCGACAGCGTGGAGGCCATGGTGTCGGGCGACCGCGTTGCGATGCGCGCCAGTGTGAGACTCTCGGACCTCGGGGGCGCTGGTGCCCTCGGGTCGCTCGGCGGCATGCTCGGCGATCGCGAGCGCGTACAGTTCACCGGGACGTTCCGCGTCGTGAAGCCGGGCCTGGCCGAATTCCAGATCCAGGAGATCAAGGTGGGCGCGGTCAATCTTCCCCGCGGCATGATCCCCGGGCTGATCGGTCGTTTCGACCGCGGCCAGCGACCGGTGGGACTCGATCGCGACGCACTCCCGTTGCCGATACCACGGTACGTGGGCGACATTCGAGTAGCGAATGGGAAGATCACCTTGTACAAGACCGTGGAATAACCGATGCCGCGCCGCATCCTGATCATCGACGACGAGCAGGGAATTCGTGCGGCGCTCGGGCAACTGCTCGAGTTCGAGGGATACGAAGTGCGCGCGGTCGGCAACGCCGTCGACGGCATCGCCGCGTACCAGAAGCAACGCCCGGATCTCGTCTTTCTCGACGTGAAGATGGCGGGCATCGACGGCGTCGAGGCGCTGAAGAAGATCAAGGAGGGCGATCAGAGCGCCGTCGTCGTCATGATCAGCGGCCACGCGACGATTCAGACGGCCGTCGAGGCGACGCAGCTCGGCGCCTACGACATCCTCGAGAAGCCGCTCGACACCGACCGCATTCTCGTCACGCTGCGCAACGCGCTCCAGCACCTCGATCTGCACGAGGAGAACGCGCGGCTCCGCGAGACGATCCAGTCCCGCTACCAGATCGTCGGCAAATCGTACGGCATTCGCGCCGTGATCGACAAGATCGATCGCGTCGCCAAGACGCCGGCGCGTGTGCTGATCACCGGCGAGAACGGCACGGGCAAGGAGCTCGTGGCGCGCGCCATCCACTCGCAGTCGACGCGCGCCGACGGACCGTTCGTCGAGGTGAACTGCGCCGCCATTCCGAGTGAGCTGATCGAGAGCGAGCTGTTCGGGCACATGAAGGGATCGTTCACCGGCGCCGTCGCCGACCGCGCCGGGAAGTTCGAGCAGGCGCACGGCGGGTCGCTGTTCCTGGACGAAGTGGGCGACATGAGTCTGGCGGCGCAGGCGAAAGTGCTGCGCGTGCTGCAGGACGGCGTCGTGTCGCGCATCGGCGGATCGAAGACGGTCGAGGTCGACGTGCGCGTGCTCGCGGCCACGAACAAGACGCTGGAGACGGAGATCGCCGAGGGTCGGTTCCGCGAAGACCTGTTCTACCGGCTCAACGTCGTGCCCATCCACGTGCCGCCGCTCCGCGAGCGGCGCGAGGACATCCCGCTGCTCGTCTCCCACTTCGTCAACGTGCTGACGAGCCAGGAAGGCGTCGCCCCGCGGGCGATGGCGCCCGACGCCGTCGAGCGCCTGGCGCAGCTGGAATGGCCGGGCAACGTGCGCGAGCTGCGAAACACGATTGAGCGTTTGCTCATCCTCTCGTCGGGCCCGCGCATCACCGCCGAGGACGTGGCCCGACTGGTCGGGCAGCGGGATGCGGAGCAGGGCGGTCTTGGCTCGCTGCTCGATTGCAAGACCTTCGAGGAGTTCAAGCACGCCGCCGAGCGGGCGTTTCTGCTCGCCAAGCTGCGAGAGTTCGATTGGAACGTGTCCGAGACGGCGCGGGGGCTGGACATGCCGCGCTCGAATCTCTACAAGAAGATCGAGCGGTACGGACTCACTCGGGAGACGCTGGGCTGATGCCTGATCGAGACTGGGACAAGGAGCTCGCCAAGGTCGACAAGCAGCTCGCGTCGCTCTCCGACGACGAGTTGCGTGGTCCGGCGCCCGCGGCGCCCGCGGGCAAGCGAGAGGCGGCCGGCACGCCGCGCGATGCGCGAAGCGAGAAGGCGTCGCGCGTCCAAGCCGAGCCGCGGGCCACGTCGTCGTTCGGCGTGTACGCGCGGCTCACGCTCTCGGTGCTGGTCGGCGTCGCCATGATGCTGTGGCCGTATCCGGCGCGCTGCGGCGTGGGGCTGGCGGGGTACCTTGGAGCCGTGGCCGTCGTGATCGCCAGCGGCGTGTGGAGCTCGGTGTGGACGTGGCGACATCGAGCGAGCAGAGCGCACACGCTGTCGTTGCTGTTGATTCTCTGGGGTCTCGTGCTCGGCTCGATCGAGGTGCTGCCGCGCCTTGGCTACGCCAAGCCGGACCTGCGCCATCCGGCGATGTGGATGTGTCCATGAAGCGCCGCTCACACTCTTGCACCAGATCGTAGATTACAGACTCATGAAATCCTTCAATAATTTCATCGGCGGCGACTGGGTCCCCCCGATCGGCGGCGAATACTTCGAGAACCGCAACCCGGCCGACCTGTCCGATACCATCGGGCGATTCCCACTCTCGAACGCGGCCGACGTCGATCGCGCGGTCGAGTCGGCGCGGCGCGGATTCGAGATCTGGCGCCACACGCCGGCGCCGGCGCGCGGCGACGTGCTCCGCCGCCTTGGTGACATCATGGTGAGGCGGAAGGAAGAGATCGCCGATCTCATGACGCGCGAGATGGGCAAGCCGCTGGCCGAGACGCGGGGCGACGTCCAGGAGGGGATCGACACGGCCTATTACGCGGCGAGCGAAGGCCGGCGGTTGTTCGGCCACACCGTGCCGAGCGAGCTGCGCAACAAGTGGGCGATGAGCTTTCGCAGGCCGATCGGTGTGGCGGGGATCATCACGCCCTTCAATTTTCCGATGGCCATCCCGACCTGGAAAATGTTTCCCGCCCTGGTCTGCGGTAACGCGTGCATCTTCAAGCCCGCCGAGGACGTGCCGCACACCGGGCACGTGCTGGTCGAGATGATGCTCGAGGCTGGCCTGCCGCCCGAGGTCATTCAGCTCGTCCACGGGCTCGGCGAGTCGGCCGGCGCGGCCATCGTGAACCACCCGCTCGTTCCGCTCATCTCATTTACGGGCTCGACGGAGACGGGGCGAATGGTGGGTGAGATCTGCGGCCGCATGCACAAGCGGCTGTCGCTCGAGATGGGCGGCAAGAACGCGATGCTCGTGTTCGACGACGCGAATCTCGATCTCGCGCTGGATGGCGTGCTCTGGGGTGCGTTCGGCACCACCGGACAGCGCTGCACGGCGACGAGTCGACTGATCCTACAGGACGGCATCCATGACGAGCTGCTGAGCCGCCTGATCGATCGCGTGCGCAAGCTCGAGCTGGGCGACGGCCGCAAAGCCGGCACGGACGTGGGGCCCCTCATCAGTCAGAACGCCGTGGAGAAAGTCGAGCGATACATCGACATCGGCCAGCAGGAGAACGCCGACCTGTTGTGCGGTGGGCGGCGCGCCACCGGCAAGGGACTGGAGAACGGCTTCTTCTTCGAGCCAACGATCTTTGCTCGCGTGCGCGCCGGCATGCGCGTGGAGCAGGAGGAGATTTTCGGTCCGGTTCTTTCTGTACTTCGCTTCCAGTCGCCGGACGAGGCTTTTGTGATCAATAACGACGTCAGGTACGGCTTGTCGTCGTCGGTGTACACGCGGGATGTCAACATCGCGATGCGCGCGATGAACGAGCTCGATACGGGGATCACCTACATCAATGCGCCGACGATTGGCGCCGAGGCACATCTGCCCTTCGGCGGCGTAAAACAAACGGGGAATGGCCACCGCGAGGGGGGCTGGCAGGTCTACGACTTCTACTCGGAGACCAAGGTGGGGTACCTGGACTTCTCGGGGTCGCTTCAGCGGGCCCAGATCGACAATTACTTGGGAACCCCCGATTAGAGCGAGCATGGACCCTGTGAACGGTCGGGTTTGCGCGGTGCTAGCCGAGCGGGCCCGACCAGGTTATTACATCGATTGACGACCCGTCGTCATCAGAGAGAAGTGAGAGCAGTGACAGACACGAACGCGAACGAGTCCGCACCACGGCACGGCGACGAGAGCGTCGATGACTCCCCGGAAGGGCAGTCAGCGCGATCGATCACGCCGCAGCAGCGCATGGAAGCGCTGCGCGAGCTCAACCGCCGCCGCACCGGGCTCGATTTCATCTGGGAATGGACGAAGATCCTGGCGGTCTCCATCGTCCTGTTCGCCCTGATTCGGACCTTTCTGGTCGAAGCATTCAAGATCCCCAGCGGCAGCATGGAGAATACGCTGCAGGTCGGGGATTTCCTTCTCGTCAACAAGCTCGTGTACGGAGCCGAAGTCCCGTTCACGCACAAGCGCCTGCCGCGCCTGCGCGAGCCGCATCGCGGCGACGTCATCGTATTCGAGTGGCCGGAGGATCCGACCAAGAATTTCGTGAAGCGCCTGGTCGGCGTGCCCGGTGACACGGTCGAGATGCGCGACGGCACGCTGATTCGAAACGGCGTGGCGCTGTCCGAGCGCTACGTCGAGCACACCGAGCCGGATATCGATCCGTCCCCGGAGGATTTCGGCTGGCAGCGCAACTATCTCGTGCGGACCGCCAACGCGGCCTCGGGATACCGTCCGTCGCGAAACAACTGGGGCCCTCTGGTCGTCCCACAGGAGAAGTATTTCGTGCTCGGCGACAACCGGGACAACTCGCTGGACAGCCGGTATTGGGGGTTTGTGCCCGATTCGCTGCTCAAGGGTCGCCCGTTTGTGATCTACTACAGCTACGCGCCGGATACGGTCGACACGTTTGCCTGGCTCACGCATATTCGCTGGACGCGACTGGGTGAGCGGATACGATAGAGCTGGTTCGACTTCATTCCCACCCTCGTCGCGCTGTGACTGCGCGAATGGGTGAATGCGGAACACCGTGAGACGATAGGCGACTCACGCGATCAGGCACTCACACATTCACGCACCAAGGAGCCGCAGTACGTATGGCCGCAACCGGCAATAAGAAGTCGTCGTACGAAGAGGGCTCGCTCGACCAATACCTCCGCGACATCAGCGCGTATCCGCTGATCTCGCGAGACGAGGAGGCGCACCTGGCGCGGCACATTCGCCAGGGCGAGCAGGAGGCGCTCGACAAGCTCGTTCGCTCGAACCTCCGGTTCGTCGTCTCGGTGGCGAAGAAGTATCAGAATCAGGGTGTGTCGCTGTCGGACCTGATCAACGAGGGCAACCTCGGATTGATTCGCGCCGCGCACAAGTTCGACGAGACGAAGGGGATCAAGTTCATCTCCTACGCCGTCTGGTGGATTCGCCAGGCGATTCTGCAAGCCCTGGCCGAGCAGTCGCGCATCGTTCGCGTGCCGCTCAACCGCGCGGGCACCCTGCACCGCATCGGCAAGCGCGCCAACGCGCTGCTCCAGGAGCTCGGCCGCGACGCGACCCACGCCGAGATCGCGAACGGGATGGACATCACCGAGGAGGAGGTCGCCAAGACGATGGCGATCTCGCAGACGCACCTCTCGCTCGACGCGCCGCTCACACCGGGCGAAGACAACCGGCTGCTCGACTATCTGCCCGACACGCTCAACCCGACGCCCGACGAGCAGACGTTCGAGAAGGCGCTCACCGAGTCGATCGAGGAAGCGCTGTCGCACCTGAAGGAGCGAGAGTCCAAGATCATGCGCCTCTACTTCGGGCTCGACGGCAGCGAGCCGATGACGCTCGAGGAGATCGGCGCGTTGCTCGGCATCACGCGCGAACGCGTACGGCAGATCAAGGAAAAGGCGCTGTCGCGGCTGCGCCACGTGAGCCGGGCGCGGGCGCTCGAGAGCTACCTGGGCTGAGATTCAGCCCCGCTCGAAACCTCGCCGCCACACATCTTCCCGAGTTTCGACAGGGCCTCCGGCCGAGGCGCCGAAATCATCGGCTCGATTCAGAATCTCGAGCTGCTTGTCGTACGCGAAGAGTCGCCCGTAGGTCCGCCCGGTGATCTCGCGGGCAATGCCGAGCGTCTCGAGCCGCGCGAGCGCAGCGGTGACGGAAGGTATCGAGATCCCAAGCGTCTCTGAGGCGCGCCGAATCGAGAGAATGACGCGGCGCTGCATCTCCTCATAGACTCGTAACGTCGCGCTACCGCGCGTCGACGCGATCACTCGCTCCCGGTCGCCGCCGAACAGATCGAGTAGCTGCGACGTCGTGGCGACGGCTTGTCGCGATGTCCAGTCGATGCCCTCGAGGTAGAACGCCATCCAACCTTCCCAGTCGCCTTCGGTTCGGACTCGCTGCAATGCCGCGTAATAGTCATCGCGATGCTGCTTGAAATACAGGCTGAGATACAAGAACGGCTGAGCGAGAGCTCGCTCGGCGCAGAGGATCATGGTGATGAGCAGCCGCCCCAGGCGTCCGTTTCCATCGAGGAACGGGTGGATGGTCTCGAACTGCGCGTGAGCCAGGCCTGCTTTCACGATCGGCGTCGCATCTCCTTCGGCGAGGGCGCGTCGGAGTTTTCGTATTCGAGTAATTCGGTGAGCGTCGACTGCGTGCCTTCGATTTGGCTCGAAAGTACGGCTTCCTTCCGAACGTACATATACAACAGGCGATCCGGATCGATATTTCGCGAAACGCCGTCCAATCGCCCCAGGGAACTGCTCGCACGCTCGAGCAAACCGGCGAGTCGGCCGGACAACTCGATCGGTGGGTGCGGCGGGAGCGGCGCCGGGAAGAAGGCCGCGTAGCCGTCGGGTCCGGACTGTTGCTGCACGAGATGTCCGGCCCGCCCGGGTGCTGATGAGCCCGAGTCCATTCTGAACGTGGCTGTCTTGGGGGCCTTACTTTAATTTCTGTGGGGCAAATTAAAGAAAATGGCGAGAAACTTCAATTCTGCCGAAGGGCTTGGAGATTTCCGGGTAACGGGCTGGCGGATTCGCATCTCGCGGCGGTCATCTAGTTTGGCTACCAGGTCAGATGGTAGCTTCACCCCATGGCCCAGACCAGCTCATTCGACGTGACCACCGGCGTCGACCTCCAGGAGGTCGACAACGCGATCAACCAGGCGCAGAAGGAGATCGCCCAACGCTACGACTTCAAGGGGTCGAACGCGACGATCGAGTTCAAGCGCGCCGAGGAGCTGATCGCGCTCGTCGCGGCGAGCGAATTCCAGATGCGCGCCTTGTTCGACGTCCTCCAATCCAAGCTCATCAAGCGCGGCGTGCCGGTGAAGAACCTCGACGTCGGCGAGATCAAGCAGGCCGGCGGCGACATGGTGCGGCGCGAGGTGAAGCTCAAGACCGCGCTCGACTCCGACACCGCCAAGAAGGTCGCCGCGGCGATCAAGGACGCGAAGCTCAAGAAGGTGCAGGCCTCGATCCAGGGCGATCAGGTCCGCGTGACGTCGCCGTCCAAGGATGACCTCCAGGAAGCCATCGCGCTGCTCCGCAAAGGCGATTTCGGCGTCGAGCTCAAGTTCGGGAATTTCCGCTAGCGAGACTTGGGCAACGGGGCCGGACACGACGTGTGCTGAACGCGCACCAGCGCGTTTGCGTGCGCCGCCACGATTCGCAGCGCCGCTGCATCGTCGGCGTTCCAGAAGCGCCAAGCGGCGTCACCGCTCTGACGCGCGCGTAGCGCCGACGTCGGACCCCAACGCTCGAGCAGCTTGCGCGCGGCGGCGCAGCGCTGCGTCATGTCGGCCGCGCGGAGGGCGCCGCCTTCATCGCCGAGCGGCGAGGCCACCGTCGCCGTGGTCGCCAGCGCGACGGCACCCCCGCGCAACCCGGCGAGATGCACGAGGTCGAGCGACGGCTGCGTTAGCGCGGGGACTCGCGCCGCGCGCTCGATGTTGACGCGGGCGACGAACGCATCCGGGTCGGACGCATTGAGCAGGCCGAGCATCGCGAGACCGGAGCACGCTGCACCGGCCACGAAGGGCCGGCCCCAATCGCGGAGCACGGTGACCGCGAGCCAAACCAGCACGATTGCCAGCCATGCCATGAACACGAGCGCGTAGAGACGATCGGTCGTCAGGCCGTAGAAGTGCACGTACAGCTTCATCCGCAGCGTGGCAGAGACGATGATGACGCCGAGAAGGGCGATGATCGGCAGTGAGAGCAGCGTGTGTCGCCGAGCGAGCGCGCGCCCCGGCTGCAGCGCAGCGCGCGTTGCGACCAGCACGGGCACGACGAGCGTCACGACCCACACGAGCTGAAAGAATCCCTGTCTCGCGTAGGCCGCCACGGTGAGCCCTGTTCGCTCGTGCAGGAATCGCTCGCCGCCAAAAAACCATCCAAGCTGCGCGACGACGAACGTCGCGAAGAGGAGATTCAAGGTCCCAAGCGCGGCGGTGATGTCGAGCATGTCGAGCCGGAATGGCGGTTCCATCGCGGTCCGGCGGGCGTTCCCGCGCTCGATCACCGCCGTCCGCGACCAACCGGCGACGATCCACGCGAAGAATCCAATCACAAACACGTGCGACGCGATGACGTCGACGTCCACATCCGGCAGCGCGACGAGGCTCGCGAATATCGGGTCGGCGCTGCGCAGCAACGCACCGAAGATGAGCAGGAGCGTGCACGAGATGGCGACGGCGCGCAGCAGCGGCAGCACGCGTCCACGGCGAGGCTTTGCATCTCCCGCCGCGAAGGACTCGCGGAACGCGAGGGGCAGGATCCCCACGAGCACGCCACGAACGACGATGGCCCCCGCGACGAGGGTGTCACGCAGGCGTCGCGCGAACAGTGCCGCGCGCGCATCGCTCGACGCGAGTGCGGCCATTCCCAGACAGCCGATCGTTGCCAGGAAATCGAGCGGCAAGAGCGTGTCCGAATTCCGCCAGGCGAACGCAAAGGCGAACAGGACCGCTGCACAAAGCCATGCCGTGGTTTCGCGCGAGACCGATCGCTCGGCGCGCCACAAGAGCGAGACGGTGCTGAGCGTGAGCATGCCGGTCCACACACCGAAGGCGAGGCCGACGGGTCCTTCGCGCAGCAGCGCGTCCGCGGCGATGCCCATGAGCAGGGCGGCGGTCAGGATCGCGCGGGCGGTCGAGCGGGAGATAGGACGGGCGCCGGCGGCGAGGGGCCCAGCGGACGGTGGGCCGTCGGAGGTGTGATGGTAAAGAGTCGTGTCCATGGAGAGTACTTTACAACGCAAAGTTCGCGATCGCAAGCCCGGCTGGACTACCAGCCTGGACACGTGGTGCCGGCACCGCAGGTACACCGAAGCCAACGCGGCAACTACCTTTACACGATGCTCGAGTCCAGCCTCGCCTCGCCGCACCCGCCCGCATGAAGGTGTCCGTCATCACGCTGGGCTGCGACAAGAATACGGTCGACACCGAACGATACGTGGCGCAGCTCGCCGGTCGTGGCGCGTCGTACACCGAACACATGGCCGACGCCGACGTCATCGTCGTCAACACGTGCGGCTTCATCGATGCGGCGAAGAAGGAATCGATCGACGCGCTCGTCGAAGCCGGCCGGCTCAAGGACGAGGGACGTTGCAAGGCCGTCGTCGGTGTTGGATGCATGGTGCAGCGGCACAAGACCGAGCTGATCGACGCGCTGCCGGAGGTCGACCTGTTCCTCGGGTCGTCCGAGATGGATCGTCTGATCCCCGAGCTCGAACAGCGCGGGTTCCTGTCGGCCGAGGACGTGCCGGCGGTGCACCCCGGCGTGCGCATGTTCGCCGGCGGGCTGCCGCACGTGCGGTATCTCAAGATCAGCGAAGGGTGCGATCACGGCTGCGCGTTCTGCGCGATCCCGCTCATGCGCGGCAAGCACCGCTCCTTCGCGCTCGACGAGATCGTACACGAAGCGCAACTCCTCGAGGCACAGGGTGCGCGTGAGCTGAATCTCGTCGCGCAGGACCTCGCGCACTACGGACGTGACCGGCGCGACGGCGTCGGCTTGCCGGAGGTGTTGGACGCGCTCGTGCGCGAGACGACGGTGCAGTGGATCCGCATGCTCTATCTCTATTCGGC
>Ga0157370_10001232_pt1 | contig 32075 bp, 23 predicted proteins | sample C35metaG_FD_113463 | JGI IMG/M metagenome (GOLD analysis project Ga0157370, IMG submission 113463) | Corn rhizosphere microbial communities from Kellogg Biological Station, Michigan, USA - C3-5 metaG | ecosystem: Host-associated > Plants > Roots > Rhizosphere > Soil | place: USA: Michigan...
ACCGCATCTTCACCCGCATCGGCGCCGGCGACGACCTCTCGCGCGGCCAGTCCACCTTCATGGTGGAAATGAGCGAAACGGCCAACATCCTGCACAACGCCACCGCCGACAGCCTGGTATTGATGGACGAGGTGGGCCGCGGCACCAGCACATACGACGGCCTGTCGCTGGCCCGCGCCGCCGCCGTGCACCTGGCGCGCAACAGCCGTGCCTACACCTTGTTCGCCACCCACTATTTCGAGCTGACCGAACTGGCCGGTGAATTCCCGGCGATCGCCAACGTGCATCTGGACGCGGTCGAATACGGTGAGCAACTGGTGTTCATGCACGCGGTGAAGGATGGTCCGGCCAACCGCAGCTTCGGCCTGCAGGTGGCTGCGCTGGCCGGCCTGCCGAAATCCGTGATCGCAGACGCCAGGCGCACGCTGGCCGAACTGGAAAACCACCCTGCGGGCCACGCGGCGGGTGCTCGATCCAAGGCGGGGGAATCCCCGCAACTGGGCCTGTTCGAACGGCCTCGCACCAGCGCCGTCGAACAGGCCCTCGCCGCGATGGATCTGGATGAACTCAGCGCGCGTCAGGCGATCGATCGCCTGTACCAATTGAAATCACTGCTTCCCTGAACATGAACATCCGGCTTCGCCATGCCTGTCGTTGCTGCGCGCCTCTCTGCTGGCCGGGCTGCTGATCGCGTGGTGCAGATGGTCGGTCCACCGCGTTGCAGCGCGTGATGGAACAGCAGGGCTTCTCCGCCGGCAGCCGAAGAGGCTGTTGATCCCGCAGCAAAAGGTTCGAATGGCCGCCGTCGGGGATATCAGTGCCGCTGCTTGCGGATATGCCGACTGTTGCGATTCTCCGCACGATTCAGATTGTGCTGCTCGCGCTTGGTCAGGTGGCCGTTGTGCCTTGCCTCGTCTGCGCTTTCGCGCTGTGCAATGTTGGCATCGTGCTTCTCGTCGCGTGCTTCCTGTTTGGCGTTGACCTGGCCCTTGGCCACGCCGTTCTGGATGCGGTTCTGCTGGTTGTCGATCCGCTGGTTCACCTCATTGACACGCGGGTGGCCTGCAACGGCCTGATCAGGTGTCGCGGACTGCGCCATGACGGCGCCGGAAACCAGCGCAGCGGCGAGCATGCATCCGATCACGCTGGAACGAATCATCGACTTTGTGTTCATGGGCAACGACCTCATGGTGGGTTGACGTGAAGTGGCGGAACGTCGCAAGGATCAGCGATGCCATTCCTGACGAACGGCAAGCCGGTTCGATGCTCCAGGGGTTTCGTTGACTCCGGGAGGCGTTGAACCATCAATCCATCCTGGCTCCCCTTCATCCCCTGGCGTCGTTCGCGCACCTGGCCCGCTGAAAAACGCGCGCTGCAAAATCGCGCCGACACGCGCCGCCTCGCCATTCACCTTTCGTTGGGTTTCCCGACCACCGGCTCCGCTTTTGCGCAGAGGCTGGCCGCGCCGGAAAACGCCTGGCACGAGCGGCGTGGTTCGGGCAGGACCTTCCGTCGCCGCCAGGCAAGCCGACGACCGAAGCAGGAGGTTTCAGGGGAATCTTGGCGACGGCGCCGGATATCGGGAGAGCCGTCGTTCCACCGCTGGCGCGATGCAGGTCGGCGCGGTTGCGGTGGTCAGGCCACCTTGTGCAGGACCATGGGGGAATGGGCCAGCGGCGACGGCATTCCTGCGGCATCAGGCCCACTCGCATCCGGCATGGCGATGTCCGGAATGGCATCCAGCGCTTCCGCCGACAACGCGGACAGCAGGGTGTTGACCCCGGTCGAGGCTTCGCGCGCGGGAAGCCGGCCGCACGCCACCAGGTGGCCGATGCGCTCGTACACGTCGTCGCGGTCGAACGGCTTCTTCATGAAGTCGTCGGCACCGCAGCGCTGAAGGTAGAACTGCTCGGTGGCCTGCTGGTTGCCGCTGATCATGATGATCGGGATATCGCGGGTCAGCGGATCATGGCGCAGCGCGCGCAGCACGCTGAAGCCGTTCATGCCGGGCATGACCACGTCGAGAAAGACCAGCGCCGGCGGTTCGCTCCGTGCCAGCTCGATCGCGGCGGCGCCGTCGGTGGCCTTGAGCACGTGGTAGCCGTCCTGGCCAAGCATCTTGCCGAGCACGGCGCAGATCGTGGGCGAGTCGTCCACTACCAGCATGCGCGCGCCGTGGGTGGTCTGCACATGCTGCGCCTCGGCCGAGTGGCCGCCCAGCAGGCGCTTGATGAAGCCGATGCCACTCATACGTACCAGTCCGTCCATGCAGGCTCTCCGGGTCGCGGGGGATGCGCGAACGGCGCACCTCGTGGATATGCGTGCATGCTTGCGCACATGGCCAAGGCAATGTGCGACGCACTGCTCAACCCGAACTTCTCTGAGTCCGTGAAGAAAACCACTTCCTGTGGTTTTCTTCTATCGCGAGTCCGGTACAGGCCCGTACTCGCTCACGCGAAGCAGGCACTGGCGTGCCTGCTTCGCGCCCGGCCATCGGGCAGCTGCTCCTGCGCTGCCTCAACCCGGGCATCCATGCCCTCGCCATGGCCGGGCTGAAAGGCTGTTGTGTCACAGCCTCTCAGCGCAAGTCCTTGACCTTCCGTAGCTGTCGCCGGGCCTGCTTGTCGGGGCGACGCGGCGGATGATCGAACGCCGCTCCGCTCAGTCGACGCTGTTCACGCAAGGCCTCCCGCGCGGCGCGGCTGGCATCGGTTTCGCGATACAGCTGTTGCGCCTCGCTGGCCGGCCCGCGTCGTGCAGACAGGGCCAATACGCATACCTCCAGGCGTTCCTCGGCACGACCCAGGCGCAGGCGATCGCCCACGTGCAGACTCTTGGCTGGCTTGCAGCCCGCCTCATTGACCTCGACGCGGCCCGCCTCGATCGCCTGCCGCGCCAGGCTGCGCGTCTTGAAAAAACGCGCTGCCCACAGCCACACGTCGACACGCAGTGCGGCAGGCTCGGAAACCGGTGGCGTCATGGCGGCAACCGCTCGACCAGACGGATCAGGATGTTTCACCCTGCGGCGGCACCATGTGCTGCGGATCGGGCATGGCGATGTCCGGAATGGCGGCATGCTCGTCCGGCGTGAGCGCGGGTTCCGTCGGCAAGGTCGATGCGCTGGCGCGGGGGCGGACCACCAGCCGACCCGCCTGGGTCAGGTGCTGGATCCGCGCGAACACTTCGCCGCGGCCGAAAGGCTTCTTCATGAAATCGTCGGCGCCGAAACGCTGCACGTAGAACTGCTCGGTGGCCTGCAGGTTGCCGCTGATCATCACGATCGGGATGTGCTGGGTAAGTGGCTCCCGGCGCAGGGCGCGCAGCACCGCGAAGCCGTTCAGGCCGGGCATCACGATGTCGAGGAAGATCAGGTCCGGCAGTTCGCTGCGGGCCAGCTCGAGTGCCGCTTCGCCATCGGCCGCCTTGAGCACCACGTGGCCATCCTGGCTCAGCATCTTGCCGAGCACCGCGCGAATGGTCGCGGAATCATCCACCACCAGGACATGCGCTTCCCTGGGCACGCCACTGCGCGGTGCCGCGCGGCGCTCGCCGTGTTCATTGCCGAAAAATCGCCGGATCAGCTCAAAGCCTGACATGACGCGAGCCCCTGCTCCCGAGAATCCCGTGCCCAGTCTCAATGCAGCGCAGTCCGTACGCAAGCGCCATCACGAGGCCACGCCACCGATCAGGAGGTTGCCCAGCGGTACCGTCAGCAACGACAGCACGATGCCGGCGCCCAGCACGGTATTGGCCAGGGTCGGTTCCAGGCCGTACTCGTCGGCCAGGATCGCCGCCGACACCATCGGCGCCATCGCCGCCTGCAGTACGCCGACCGTGAGCACCAGGCCGCTTACGCCGGCCACGGTCCCGATCAGCCAGCACAGCAGCGGGGCCGCCAGCAGCTTCCAGCCCAGCCCCCAGCCCGCGGCGCCGAGTTGTCGCTGGCCCGGGTGGAACTTGAACTGCAGCCCGACCGAAAACAGCGCCAGCGGGGTCAGCGTGGCTCCGATCGGCGCGAACACGCCATCCAGCCAGCTCGGCCAGCCGCCGAGCCGGCCCACCACGATACCCAGCAGCAACGCCAGGAATGGAGGAAATGAAAGGACGCGGCGCAGCATCAACCGCGGCTGCGGCGTGCGCCCGGAATAGATCGACGCCACCACGATGCCGGCGGACGCCAGCACCGGGAACGCACCGAGCTGGTCGGCCACCACCGCCAGCGCCAGCCCGGCCTTGCCATGCAGCGCCTGGATCATCGGGTAGCCCATGTAGGCGGTGTTGCCCAGGCCGCAGACCAGGATCAGTGCGCCCGTACGCTGTCGCGACCAACCCAGGCGCGGGCCGAGCAGTCCGAACAGCAGCCATGCGCCACCGAAGGTGAGCCACATCGCCGCCACCGGAAACCACAGTTGCGCGTCGAACTTCAGCTTCGGGATCAACTCCAGCACCAGCGCGGCCAGCGCCACATTCAGCACCCACCAGTTGATCCCCGGCACGATGCCCGCCGGCGGCCTGGCGAATCGCGCCACCAGCACGCCCAGGATCAGGCACACGAACAGCAGCAGCAATGCGCTCATGGAATCACGGCAAGCCTGAGGATGAGTCGTTATTAGACGCGATACCGGCCCGGGCCGAAAGCGTCGGCGGCGCCCATCGGCGATAATCCGGGCTGTCCGTCGGCAAGGTCACTCGCGCTCCCCATGAATCCCGATCACCTCGTGCACGGACTGGCCGGCGATGAAACCGCGCCGGACTGGCCGGCGATTACGCCGTCCGAACTCGCGTCGCTGTTGCGGCGTTACCCGCCGCAACTGGGCTCGCCCCTGCGCATCGCGTGGCACAGTCCGCGTCCGCTGTCGGCGGCATGCCTGGTCGAAACGCGGCAGGGGGAGTTTTTCGTCAAGCGCCATCACCGCCGTGTGCGTTCCGCGGCCACGCTGGGCGAGGAGCACCGCTTCATGGCGCACCTGCGCGACCGCGGCATGCCGATACCGGTCGTGCTGCAGGATGTCGACGGTGCTTCGGCGGTGGCGCTTGGCGACTGGGTCTACGAAGTTCATCAGCGCGCCGCCGGCATCGACCTGTATCGCGAGACGGCTTCGTGGCAGCCGCTGGCCAGTCGCGAACACGCACGCAGCGCCGGCTGCATGCTCGCCGCTCTGCACGACGCGAGCGCGGGTTACGACGCTGCGCAACGCGACACCCACATCCTGGTGGCACGCAGCGAGTTGATCGCCGCAGCCGATCCCGTGGCCAGCCTGCGCGCACAGTTGCCGCAACGCCCCGGCCTGGCCGACTACCTGCGCAAGCGAGACTGGCAGGACGATCTCGCCGCCTTGCTCGCTCCCTGGCACGACAAGGCCCAGCCACGGCTGGCACGTCAACCGCGGCTGTGGACCCATGGCGACTGGCACGTCTCGAACCTGTGCTGGAGCGACCCGGGCGATGGCGCAAGCATTGCCTCGGTGCTCGACTTCGGCCTGGCCGCCGCGAACTGCGCGCTGTTCGACCTGGCCACCGCGATCGAGCGCAACGCGATCGCGTGGCTGGCGCTGGACACCGGCAACGCGGCCATCCACCCGGAGATCGCGCTGGCGCTGATCGAGGGTTATCGCCGGATACGCCCGCTGGAAGGCGATGACGTTCGCCTGCTGGCCGACCTGCTGCCGCTGGTCCACGTGGAATTCGCGCTGTCCGAGGTCGAGTACTTCCACGCGATCACGCGGTCGAGCGAAAGCGCCGATGTCGCCTACGACACCTTCCTGCGCGGGCACGCCGGCTGGTTCCTCACGCCCTCCGGGCAAACCATGCTGCGGGCCATTCGCGACTGCGCCTGAGCCATTGCCCCGCCATTCGTGGTTCAATACACGTTCTTGAAGCGGGGGTGCCCGGCGTTGCCGGGCTGAGAGAGTCCCTTGGAACCTGATCCGGTTTGTACCGGCGTAGGGAGCTTGCAGAGTCGATGCGTCCAGCGGGCGTGTCGGCTCGCCGTCGCTTCGTCTGCAATGGAAGACGACGATGACACGCACCCTCCTTGTTCTTGCCCTGCTCGCCACGCTCGGCGCGGCCCGCCCCGCGCATGCCACCGATGCCCAACCCGCAACCCCTCGGCACACCGAGGCAACCGGCGCGGTGCAGGCCACCAACCTCGGCACCGTGCATGTGCAGGCACGCGCGCCCGGAGACCGGCACAACACCGCGATCGACAGCTATGGCAACGCCTCGCTGCACGACACGCCAGCCGCGGTCACCGTTGTCACCCGCCAGCAGTTGGATGACCGCCAGATCCGCACGCTCAGCGAGCTCGCCCGCGAGGACGCTTCGCTCGGCGACAACTACGCGCCCGTGGGTTACTACCAGGACATCACGATCCGCGGTTATCCGCTGGACCCGGCCACGGGTTTCCGCGGCAACAACCTCGGCATCACCGGCGAGCAGAAGATCCCGCTGGAAGACCGCCAGCGCGTGGAGGTCCTCAAGGGCCTGGCCGGGATCGAGGCCGGCGTGATGGAGCCGGGCGGCGTGGTCAACTACGTGAGCAAGCGACCGGCCGACGTGCGCGAGGTGACCGTCGGTACCGACTCGCACGGCTCCCGCTATGCTGCCGTCGACATCGGTGGCTGGCTCACGCCGGCGTTCGGCTTGCGCGTGAACGCGGCGCACGAGGCCATCCATTCGTATGTACAGCACGCCGACGGCCGGCGCAGCATGCTGGCACTGGCGGCCAACTGGAAGATCAGCGAGCGCGCCACGCTGGAACTGGACAGCGACTACCAGACCAGCGGCCAGCGTTCGGTGTCCGGCTACCAGTTGCTTGGCGGCACCGCGATCCCTTCCCATCCGGACAGCTCGCGCATGCTCGGTTTCGAGCCGTGGCAGCAGCCGGTCGGCATCAAGTCGTCCAACAGCAGCCTGCGCTTCGACTACACGCTCAACGACGACTGGCGCCTGCGCATGGCCGGCGGCCACAGCCGCAGCGCGATCGACGACAACGTGGCGTTCGCCTACGGCTGCTTCTATGCATCCGACTGCGCCAGCGGTGCCACGCCGGGATACTTCTTCGCCCCGAACGGCGACTACGACGTCTACGACTTCCGCAGCCCCGACGACACCCGCGTCAGCGACGAGGCGCGCGCCGTGCTTGAGGGCCATCTCGATACGGGCGCGCTGAGCCACGATGTCAGCATCGGCGCTAGCGCATTCCGCCGCACCATCGACAACCGCGCGTACGTGTACGACTACGTCGGCACCGCCAATATCGATGAGGTCGATCCGCCGTACTTCGCGCCCTCGCCCAACCAGCCCGGCCCCTCGGTGCGCCGGCTCACCAGCTGGCAGCATTCGCTGTTCGCCCTGGACCGCGTCCACCTCGGCGAACACTGGCAGCTGGTCGCCGGCGAACGCCTCGTGCGGCTGCACGAACGCAGCTACGACGACACCGGTGCCCCGGAACGCGACACCCGCCTGAGCAGGGCATTGCCGCAGGCCGCCGTGCTGTGGCAGCCGAATGTGCCGACCACGGTCTACCTGAGCTACAGCGAAGGGCTTTCGCTGGGCATCGAGGCACCGTACTGGGCCAGCAACGGCGGCACCACGCTGGGCCCGCGCCTGTCGCGACAGGTCGAAGCGGGCGTCAAGGTGCAGGCCAGCGACACACTGGATCTCACCGCTGCGCTCTACCGCATCCACCAGCCCTACCAGTTCGCGCAGCCGGACGGCACGCCGGAGGGCTTCACCTTCGTGCAGCACGGCGAGGAGGTACACACCGGACTGGAGCTGGGCGCACACGGCAAGCTCGGCGACAACCTCAACGTGGTCGCCAGCGCCAGCTTGATCCAGGCGCGCGCCGAAAACACCGGCACGCCATCGTACGAAGGCCACCAGGTGGTGAACGTGCCGCGCTTCCGCAGTGCCTTATATGCCGACTACCGGCTGCCGTTTGCGCCGAAGCTGAGCCTGCTCGGCGGCTGGCGCTATGCCTCGTCCAACGTCGCCACGCCGGATGGGCAGGTGCGTGTGCCGGCGTACCATGTGTTCGACGTCGGCCTGCGCTATGCCACGCAGTGGAACGGTCACGCGCTGACCTGGCGCCTGTCGGTGGACAATGTGTTCAATCATTTCTACTGGCGCGACACCGGCACCTCCGGCGGAGACAGCTATCTTTTCCCGGGCGCGCCGCGATTGGCACGCCTCTCCGCAAGCTACGCGTTCTGATGGCCTGGGTCGAACTCGTCGGCGCGCTGATCAGCGCCTGGGCAGTCTGGCTGACGGCCAGACGACGGTCGTGGTGCTGGCCGGTCGGACTGCTGTCGGTGCTGATCTACAGCTGGATCTTCGTGGATGCGAAGCTGTATTCCGACGCGCTGCTGCAACTGGCGTTCGCCGGGCTGATCGTCTATGGCTGGCGCCGCTGGCTGCAGAACCTGGGTGACGACGGCCGCGTCCGGATCGCTCCGCTGCCACGGGCGCAGGCCATCGGCCACGTGGCGATCGGCGCACTCGCGGCGATCGTGCTCGGCTACTCCATGCACCGCTGGACGGACGCCGCCCTGCCCTGGCTCGACGCCGCGCTGACCGCGTTCAGCCTGGTCGCGCAATGGTGGCAGGGCCGCCGGCATGTCGCCGCGTGGTGGCTGTGGATCGTGGTCGACGTGATCTATGTCGGCGAATACGTCTACAAGCATCTGCTGATCACCTCGGTGCTGTATGCCGGCTTTGTCGTGCTGGCAGCTATCGGCTTGCAGGCCTGGCGCGCCGCCGCGACGCGAGGTGCCGCTGAAGCACCCGCTGCGTCGTGAATCAGCCATCCCGTTCGAGCGAGCCCTTCGAACAAGCGTGCAAGGCGACCCTGACGACCGTGCGTCAGCCGTTGCGGCCATGGGCTGGGGTATCCTGCGAGAGAAAGGCATCGTGCCAGCCGAAGCCGCGCGGCGGCAGCGCCCTCGATCGACGAGGTGGGAAATGAAGGAACGAAGGATCGCCGGGGCAATGATCGGATGGAGCCTGTGCCTGGCCACTCTTCCTGCATCTGCGCAGACCAACCTGCCGGGCATCACGGTGACCGCACCGTATACCTCGACGCACGGGGGCTATCTCATTTCAGGGGACTTCAAGGTCGACCCGCGCATGCCCCAGGTGGTCTTCCCGGCGCAGGCACTGGTCAAGGACGACATCCTCAGCGTGCAACCGATCCATCTGGCGGACGACGAGTATCTGGTGCTGCAGGAATGCGCGACCGCCGATTGCAGCCAGGCCGCCATCGTGCGCGTCTGGGACGCCGGCGGTGCGACCACGCTGGTGCAGAACAGCGAATACCGGATCTGGATCAAGCACGAGAACAAATACTTCATCTGGCTCAAGCGACTGCCATGGATCAGCTCGATGGCGAGCTGCCAGCAATGTGGCAGCCGCTTCACCTCGTTCGCGCGGATGAGCCCGCCGCTGACCCTGATTCCCGAAGGACAGGCGGCCGCCTACAACCGAAAGGCGCTGGCGGCAGCCGAAGCCGCCGACCCGGTCCCGGTGCAGTCGCAGAAACACGAGGGCTCCACCTTCGTCGTCACTTTCGAGGGTGGCAGCACGGTTCGCATCAGGCGCATGCACGCGGCGGATTGAAGCGCGGTCCGTACATGCCGAAAGCGTCGCGTCCCTCTCATGCCACGCATCCGGCGATGCGGTTGCAGCCATTCACCCGACCTTGCCGGGCCATCGACCAGCATGCGTCCTTCCCCCACACATGAGCGAGAAAACAAGCTTGTCTGATCTGTCGCACTTTCCCGTCACCGCGCGCTGGCCCGCGCAACATCCCGAACGCATCCAGCTTTATTCGCTCAACACGCCCAACGGCGTGAAGCTGTCGATCATGCTGGAGGAAACCGGACTGCCCTACGAGGCGCATCTGGTCGACATCACCAAGGACGAGAACCACACGCCGGCGTTCCTGTCGCTCAACCCCAACGGCAAGATTCCCGCGATCATCGATCCCGCTGGCCCGGGTGGCGAGCCGCTGGCGCTGTTCGAATCGGGCGCGATCCTGCTGTATCTGGCCGACAAGAGCGGCCGGTTCATTCCGGCCGAGCCGGCGCGTCGCTGGGAATGCATCCAGTGGGTATTCTTCCAGATGGCCTCGATCGGCCCGATGTTCGGCCAAGTCGGATACTTCAACAAATTCGCCGGCAAGGACATCGCCGACAAGCGCCCGCTGGCCCGCTACGTCGACGAATCGAAGCGCCTGCTGGCCGTGCTTGACGACCGTCTGAGCGGGCGGCGCTGGATCATGGGCGACGACTACGGCATCGCCGACATCGCCACGCTCGGCTGGGTGCGCAACCTGATCACGCTCTACGAAGCGCGCGAACTGGTCGGCTACGATCGCCTCCTGCACGTGCCGGCATGGCTGGATCGCGGATTGGCCCGACCCGCGGTTCAACGCGGACTGGAAATCCCGCGCCGGAGCTGAGCTCCTGCAGGTTGCTGGACAGTCGTTGCAGGCCGGTGCAAGCTCGTCGGCAGGACGGCAGATTCCGCCGCCGTCAACGCCTTGTTAATCCGTGTTGTCGCAGAGTGAGCGCTGCCATGAACACTTCAATAGCCAGACGATATGCGAGCGGCATGGCCATCGCGCTGTTGCTGATGGCCCCCGCTGCCGGCGCGCAGAACATCTACAAGTGCACGCAGGGCGGAACCGTCGCCTACACCGATCATCCGTGCCCCGATGGCAAGGGCGAATTGCTGCACCAGGCCGACGACAGCGAGGTGATCGACCGCTATCTGCGCCTGGGTCAGGACAAGCTGGCCCGGCAATACGCCGACGCCCGCCACCTCGACGCGTTGTACAAGGATCGCCTGGCCGCCTATCAACAGGCACAGGAAGAACAGGCGCAGCGCCAGCAGGACGAGGCGCTCGCCGCGCAGCAGCGTGCGGACGAGGCGCGCCAGCAGGCCCTGTTCGACCAGGCTTCCGAGCGCAACCGGCTGCAGGCAGAGAACGACGCCTTGCGCCAGCAGAACGACCAGTACCGGGACGAGCTGTCCCAACCCGTGGACAATTACGCCCCGGCCTACTGGGGTGCTGTTGCACCGCCCTACGGGAATCGTCCGCCTCATCATGGCGGCGACAAATGGGCCCCTCCGAAGGCGCCTGTGTACCATCCTTGCACGCAGCTGGCAGGGGGTCGGGTTCAGTGTTGAGGTCGCCCGACCCATCAACAACACTGCTGATTGCCCGCGCGCCACCATCGCGATCCACATGTTCGACCAATCATCCAAACGCGCGTTGCAACGCGCAGTTGAACCCGCCCGGCAACTATTCTGACCCGGCGGGTTCCACCAATTGCACCGGCCCAATTCAGTAATTGAGATTCCAGCTCATCAGCTGGCCAATCAAGCCGACCCAGACCACGCCAAGCAAGGCCAGTGCAACCAGCACGCTCCAGAGGCGTGACAGACGCGAAGCGTCGGTACGCATCATCCGCCATGCCACCCATACGCCAACCACGGCGGCCGCGATGGCGAGCAGTCCACTGACCTGCAGCGAGCGCACCACGCTGTCGAGCGCGCTGTTGTAGACCGCCACGTCACTGTTCAGTATCGGCTGGATCAGCTTGAACCACGCAAACAGGTAGACAGCATCGAAAACCAATGCAAGGCGTTGGTAAAGACGCAGCCGCTTCACCTCGGTCGACGTGCCGCTGGTGGCGCGATCTGCCCGACGCAGCAAAGCGCCGAGAGGCCACAGCAACAGCGTGCTCAACAGGACAACCAGCGACAGCGTCAGCACGGTCAGGTTCAGCGGCGCCGAGTGCAGCAACGAAGCCTCCTGCAGCACGGAAATCGGATTTTCGCTGTCGCTGACGGTCTTGACGCCATCAACATGGCTGAGCGCCAACTCGTGCGTGCCACCCACCTCGCGCCATAACTGCGGGGCGATCTCACGGAAGGTGACCGGTCCGCCAAGCAGCTCGTCCGGCATCGTGATCGTGCCATCGGGATTTGCCGTGATCACGGTTTGACTCAAGAGATAGAGCGCGCTCAGGAAGCCATGTTCGATCCGGCGTGAGCTCTGGTAGCGGCCGGCGATCTGCTGTGCATCGCTCTTCGCCGAGCTCAATGCCGGTGGCCCGACTGTGGCAGTGGCAGGAAAGTACCGATCCATGAAGCCGTCAAAAAGCTGCTTGCGGGCACCGTAGACGGCCTGATCCTTGCCGCGGCTGTTGAAGCTGTAAAAGATGCCCACGCCTTCTTGCGGCAGCATGTCCAGCTCGGTATGGAAGACGATCGTGTCGCCGCCGTGACCGATGACGGTTCTTCCGTTCTGTGTCGCGGAGAAGAAGCCATGCGCCATCGTCGCAAAGCCGGGCGGCTCGGACTCGCTTGGGCTGTGCATCAAGGCGGTGGTGGCCGGATCGAGGATCGCGTGCCCGTCAACACTCCCCTGCTGGAGATGCGCGAGCATGAAGCGGGCCATGTCGGCGGCACTGGCGGAAGCGCTGCCCGCTGGCGACGTGATGACCAGTTCGAACGGCGTGGGTGCGGCGTCGCTCGCCGTGCGGTAGCCCTTCGCGATGAATGGCGCGAACCTGGCGGGCAATGGCTGGACCATGGTGGAGTGCGTCATGCCCAGCGGTTCGAAGATGTGCTGCGCGACATACTGCTCATACGGCTCGCCCGACACCCGTTGCACGATGTAGCCCGCCAGCGCGGCACCATAGTTGGAATACGCAGGTACCTTGCCCGGCGGGAACAGCATCGGGCGCGGATGATCCTTCAGGTATTTTTCGTTCGATTCAAGGTGCGTCGGATCATAGGCGAGGATGTCCTTCAGCCCTTCTTCAAAGCCGGCGCGGTGATTCATCAAGTCGCGCAAGGTGACCGGCTTGCCGAACGTCTCGGGAATCTTGAAGTCGAGATAGTCATTGACGTCGCGGTCGAGATCGAGCTTGCCTTGCTGCACAAGCTGCATCACCGCCGTCCAGGTAAACAGCTTGGATGTCGAACCGATGCGCATCATGGTCGCCTTGGCGTCCATCGGCACCTTGGCAGCGACATCCGCATAGCCATAGCCCTTTTCGAACAACACCTTGCCGTCCTTGACCACGACCACCACGGCGCCGGCAATATCGCCGCTCTTGAGCGCGTAGGGAACCCTGCCATCGAGCCACGCCGAGAGGTCGGCAGCGTCGAGCGGATGTGCACCGGACTGCTCGACGGTAGCTGGCGCCGATTGAGCGCCAGGCGCCGGGGCTTGAACTGATGCCGCGGGCTCACCGGCACACAGCGCGGTGGTTACCGCGACCAACCCCGCCATGCCGATCATCTTGAACAATTTCATCGAATCACTCCTGACTGAGCCTGGGCCCGCATCGAGCACGCCCGAAAAATCTCACGGCCGCGGCCGTGTGAATTGACCTGAACAAGCTTCAGGGGCGAATCCACTGGCACTCACTTGTCCAGCTTCTCGATCGTCGCCGATGACGGCGGCTCGCTGGCCTGCAGCCGCTTCGCCACATCAGCTGCTTCGCGCATCACGCGCAACATGTTGCCGCCGGCCAGCTTGGCCAGATCCGCGTCGCTCCAGCCTCGACGGGCAAGTTCCCGGAACAGCGCGGGGTACTTGTCGACACCCCCCAGACCCTCGGGCGTATCGGGAATGCCGTCGAAGTCGGAACCGATGCCCACACAATCGATGCCGGCGATCTTGCGGATGTGCTCGATGTGGTCGGCCACCATCGCCAGCGTGACGACAGGCTTCGGATGCTCGCGATCCCATGCGGCCAGCGCAGCTTTCGCCCGCTCCGGCTGGCCGATGTAGAGGCCGGCATAGGGCGGCGCGTTGAAGCGGGTCTGCTCGGCAGCCCGATCCGCCGACCAACGGTTGTAGGCATCGGAGACATACGCGGTGGCGAAGGTCGCCATCACGATGCCGTGGTTGCGAGCCACCATCTTCAGCACATCGTCCGGCACGTCGCGCGGATGGTCGTCCAGTGCGCGCGCACCGGAGTGCGAGAACATCACCGGGGCAGCCGAGGTCTTCAGCGCATCGCGCATGGTGTCCGGCGACACGTGGCTGAGATCGACCAGCATGCCGAGGCGGTTCATCTCGTGCACGACGGCGCGCCCGAACGGGGTCAGTCCATGATGTTTCGGTGCATCCGTGGCCGAATCGGCCCAGTCATTGTCCAGCGTATGCGTCAGCGTCATGTAGCGCGCGCCCAGTGCATACATCTGGCGCAGCACCGGCAGCGAGTCGTCGATCTGGTGACCACCCTCGATGCCGATCAGCGAGGCGACACGACCGGCCTTGAACGCGCGCATGATGTCATCCGCCGAGTACGCCATCTGCAAGTCATTCGGATAACGCGCCACCATGTTGCGCACGATGTCGATCTGCTCCAGCGTCATCTTCACCGCCTCCGGGCCAACCACCCTGGTCGGTATCCAGACCGACCAGAACTGCCCGCCGACATGCCCCTTGTGCAGGCGGGGAATGTCGGTCATCAGCGGCGACGCGATCTCGCCGTCTTCCATCTTCGGCGGCAGGTTTGCGGTGCTGACACTCAGGTCCACACCGTATGCGTTGCCGTAGCGTTGCCGGATCTCCCAGGCAAGATCGTTGTGACCGTCGATCAAGGGCACTGTCTTCAGCACATGCTCGACGCGCGCCGCGAGTGCTGCGTCACTGGGCCGTTTCGCCATCGCCAATGACGTGCACGCGGCAAACAGGATGGTTGCCGCGGCGGCGAAAGCCTGGGTCGAATGTCGGTTTTTCATCGTGGCGTTTCCCGGTGATGGTCGTGAACATGGATCAAGAAATTTCCGCGCAGATGCAGCCAGTCTGTGGTTGCATGCGGTTCAGGCAGGTTCACTGGATGATCGGCCTTCCTGCGCCGGCTTGCTCGTTCAAGGCAGCATCGGTCAGCCGATCAAATGACTCGCCGCCACGCATCGGATCGGCCGCAGGCATGCCCAGCTGCGTGGCCGTCCGCGTCAGCAGCTCCTGCGCTGCATCGGCGTCCAGATGCCCCGTATTCAGGCTGACGCCAGCGCAACGGATTGCCGGATTGGTGCGTTGACCGAGCTGGACCGTCAGCTCGATCACCTGCTGGATCGTCGGCAAGGCGAATTCCGGATGACCGAGGACATGCGTGCGACCAGGCTCATGGCAGACCACGAAGACGTCCGGCTGGCTGCCGTGCAGCAAGGCCAGCGATACGCCAGCGTAGGCCGGATGAAACAGCGAGCCCTGTCCTTCGATGACGTCCCAATGCTGTGCGTGCGCGGCGGGGCTCAGCATCTCGGCCGCGCCAGCCGAGAAATCGGCAACCACGGCGTCCATCGGGATGCCCGCGCCGGCGATCAGGATGCCGGTCTGGCCGGTGGCGCGAAAATCGACATTCACGCCACGCACGGCAAAGGCGCGCGCCAGCGCCAGCGCGGTGTACTTCTTGCCCAGCGCGCAATCGGTACCCACCGTCAGCAGGCGTTTGCCGGAACGCTTGCGTCCGCTGGCGATCGGGATGCCGCGCGGTGGCGTGCGAACGTCGATCAGACGCCGACCCAGGCGTTCCGCCGCCGCAACGAGTCGGGGAATATCGGACAGCCGCATGTGCATGCCGCTGACGATGTCCAGACCCGCCTCAAGTGCTTCAAGCAGGGCGGCAATCCAGCTGTCGGGGATGAAACCTCCTGCATTGGCGACGCCTATCACCAGGCCATGTGCACCATGTGTCCTGGCCTCGTCAGGCCTGAGCACCGGCAGCCCGGTGCTGACTGTGGCACCACACGACCATTCCCCGACGCACAGATCGCCGGCCCAGTCACGCAGGCCATAAGCCGTCTTGGCGTAGCCCGGTTCGGTGGTATCGCCAAGAAACAGCAGGTAAGGCTGCGGCAACAGGCCAGCGGGTGAACTGCGCAACGCGGAAAGCGTACTCATGCTCCATGACTCCTGATGACTTGCCGGCCCACGCGGAGCGAACGACATCGGCCGCATTGATCCCGCTCCAGGGATGCCCCACCGCGGTGACAATCCCTACTTTCCGTCGGCCACCGGAACAAAGTGCAGATCCTGATAATCCCAGCTGAAATCGGCCGTCGGCGAGATGGCTTTCATCGTCATCCGATCGACGCCGCCATCCGGCTTGAGCGCGAAGGTTACATACGCATCCTCCACATCCGGCATCGCCCAGTGCGTGCGAAACGTGTCGTATTGCACGTGTTCCAGCGTGCCATGCAAGCCGGGCGTGCGATCGAAGCTGATGCTCAGCCCGCTCGTACCCTTTTTGCCTTGGCTGATCGTCGTCGTGCCGTACCACGGATCACGATAGACACTGGCATAACCGGACAGCGGCAGCGATGGGCCACGGCCCGGATGGGTGGCCGCTTTGCTGGCCTTGAGCGCCGCCATGGCGCCAGCGTCGACCTGATCGAACACCTGCTTGTAGCTGGCAACCCAGTCCGGCGAAGGCAGGCCAAGCAGGCTGTCCAGCAAATGCTCGCGCATGGCGAACAAGGTACCGACGTCCTCGGAATTGACCATGATGGCGAACGCCGCATGCTTCTCCGGAATGATCACCACCGCTGAAATGCCGCCCAATACGCCGCCAAGATGCGTAACGATCTTGTGGCCACGATAGTCCTGCACCTCAAGCCCCAGCGCGTAGGCACTGAATTGCGGTTGGGCCAGTGCGATCGGCGCCGGAGCCGGACGGATGGGAATGAGCGTCTGCGGTGTCCACATGGCTTTCGACGACGCCTCGCTGAACACGCGCTTGCCATCATCCAGCGTGCCATGCCGCAGTTGCAGCCGCAGCCAGCGCCCCATGTCTGCCGCACTCACCTGCAGTGCACCGGCCGGCGCGAACACGCTACCGGTCATCACGGTGGTGAGCACCTGCTGCTTGCCGACGCCGCGCACGGCGGTGGTGTTTTTCGCATGCAACGAGGCCTGGTCGGCGACGCGCGCGTCGATGCTCACCCGGGTATCGTGCATGTCCAGCGGATCGAGGATGTGTTGCTGCACGAAATCCTCCCAGCGCTGGCCGGATACCGCTTCGACCAGTTGCCCGGCAACGATGTACAGCACGTTGTCGTAATCGTAATTCGCGCGGAAGGAATGGACCGGCTTCAGAAAACGGATGTCATGCACCAGCTCGGCGCGATTGCGGTCGGAGGTGGGGAAGATCATCAGATCGCCCTCGCCCAGCCCCAGCCCGCTGCGATGCACCAGCAGGTCGGTCACCGTCATCTCGTTCGACGCATAGGCGTCGTACATGCGAAAACCGGGCAGCTTGTCGACCACCCGGTCGTTCCAGTGCAGCTTGCCCTCATCGACCAGGATCGCCAGTGCCGCCGCCGTGAACGCCTTGGTGTTGGAACCGATAGGAAAGATCGTATGGGCATCCACCTTCGCCGGCGCGCCGAGCTTGCGCACACCGTAGCCATGGGTGGCGATCGTATCGTCGTCGACCACCACCACCGCCATGCCTGGCGTGTCGAAAGTCTGCATGGCCCGATGGGCGAAGGCATCCAGTGCGGACGACGCGGCGGCTGGCGGCGCCTGTTCCGCAGCGAAGGCGCATGGAAGCAAGGCCAGCGCAATCCAGCCGCTCATCAACCAGCGCGTTGCGATACGACGACGACGTGCAACGCCGCACCCGGTTTCCTGGTTCATGGTTTGTCCTCCTCCTGCCTTGGTCGTCATGCCACGTCAGCAGCACGGTGTACGGATTCGTTGATGCAAGCCCTCCCCCGGCCTATTTCTGCCGGGCTCCACCCTGCTTCAGAACGTGTAATTGAAATTGGCCAGACCATAGGCAAGGATCCCCCACAGCGCATACAGCCCGCTCAGGCCGAGGAAGATTTCACCCAGGCGCACCAGCCAGGCTCCGGGTCCGCGCAGGACACGCCACACGGCCTCGACCAGCATCGCCACCGCACCCAGCCCCGCAATCACGCCGAGGAGGTACAGCGCGGTCAGGTGATGCGCAATGGTGTCATTGGACGCATCCAGGCCACTGGCAATCATCTGCACCCAGCCAAGCATCATCACCAGCAGCAGAACCACACCGAGCCGCGAAGCCAACCGCCAGCGCCTCTGTGCGACCGCCATCACCAGCGGGGCACGGAAGCGTCGACGCACGATCCAGCCACCGCACCAGGTCAGCAGGGTCAGCACCAGGACCACCAGGAACAGCACGCCCACCGACTTGAGCATGCCGGCACTGCGCAGGCCATGCACCGGCTGGAACAATTCGACCGGAAGGAAATCGTCGGAGATCCAGTACTGGATGCGGCCATCCTTGTCGGCGACGAATTTCGTATGCGCCTGACCACCGACTTCGCGATAGACCAGCGGCCCGACTTCACGCCATGTCTTGGGTGTGCCGCTCAGGTCCTTGAGCGCATCGATCTGGATCGTGCCGTCGGCATGGGCGGCCACGCTCGACTGCGACAGCACCTGCAGCACCGAGAACGTGCTTTCGATACGCCGCGTCGCTTCATACGAGCCAGCCACACGTGCCGCATCGGGTTGAGGGTTGATGACGGTATCTTCGCGCGGCGGCGCATAGGGGTAATAGCGATCCAGGAAGGCGCGGAAAAGCGCAGTGCGCAGCCTGCCCACCTCGGCCTGCTTGCCGGCGCTGTTGAACGACACGAACAGGCCGACATGCTGGTCCAGCAGCAGATGCATGTCACTGTGGAAGGCGGCGGTGTCGCCAGCGTGACCGATGATGCGCAGACCGTTGCGGTTTTCCCGATAGAAACCCAGGTCGAAACCGTTCATGTCCGGTGCCATGGTCGATTGCGGTGAATGCATCAACGCGATCATCGCCGGCGACAGGATCGCAGCGCCGTTGTACTGGCCGTTGTCCAGTTGCGCGAGCATGAAACTCGCCATGTCGGTGCCGGTGGCACTCAGCGAACCGGCCGGCCCCACCTCGATCGCCTCGAACGGAATGGTCTTCTTGTCCGATGCCGAGTGATAGCCCACCGACATGTTCGTGGCGAGCGATGCGGGCAGCGGCTGGTCGAAGCTCGAGTGCTCCATGCCCAGCGGCTTGAAGATGTGGTCGGCCACGTACTGGTCGAACGGCTGGCCGGAGACCCGCTCCACGATGTAGCCCGCCAGAACCGCGCCGTAGTTCGAATAGGCCGTGAGCTTGCCCGGCGGAAAGATCCGCGCCGGCAAGTGCTTCTTCAGGTAGGCGCCGATCGGAAACAGCTGATCGGTCGACTGCATGAACTCATCGCCCACCGTCTCCTCGAAACCGGGGGTATGCGTCATCAAATCACGCATCGTGATCGGCTTGCCGAATTTCTCCGGGATCCTGAAGTCGAGGTAGGCATTGACGTCCTTGTCGAGGTCGATCTTGCCCGCGCCGACCAGTTGCATCACCGCCGTCCAGGTGAACGTCTTGGATATCGAGCCGGGCCGGAACAGGGTCTGGTCCGCTATCACCGGCTTGTGGTTCGCGACATCGGCATAGCCATAACCCTTCGCAAACAGGGGCTGACCGTCCTTGACGACCACGATGACACCACCGGCGATGTCACCGCGATGGATCGCGTACGGCACCAGGCCGTCGAAGAACGTCTGGATGTCCTGCGCAGTCATTGCCTGCTCCGTGGCAGCGACTTGCACCGCCGCGGCGGGAACCTGCGTGACTGTAGGAGCGGCTGGGTTCGGGACTGGCCGCGGCGAGGACGTCTGTCCCATCGCAGGACCAGAGCCTCCCGCTCCCATCGTCATCAGCAAGGCAAGCGTTGTCGCTTTCAATCGGGTGAACATGTCTCCTCCTCACCATGTATTGCTGGCGCGATGCGCTCGCGGATCAGAAGCGCGTGCCGCGTGCCACGACAATGCAAACATGCGGCACCGGAACTCACGCGGATTCGACTTTCGGGAAAACTGACGTACCCGGTCACGGGCATCACTTGCATTCGTGCGCACCTTGCCAGTGCCTGAAGGACGGCGAAGACCCGGCCTTGCCGTGGATTGATCGGTGCAGCCGCAGCATCCTCCATACACGAGAGATGCCACGGCAAAGATGCCCGCGCGCTGGATCGATCAGAAACTCCGGCTCACCGAAATGCCCATCAGGCGTGGCGTGATGATCGACGCGTTGTCTTCCAGCATGCCCGTGACGGGATTGGTCGCACCGGCTACAGGCACGTAATTCTGGAAGGAACTCGCCTGCACGATGCCGCGCTTGTTGGTCAGGTTCTTGACGTAGACGCTGATATTCCAGTTATCGCCATTGACGCCGGCGCGCAGGTCGACAGTGTTGTAACCGGGGATGGTCGGACTCGCCGGGAGCGCAGGCAGCACGCCCGGGATCGGGTAGCTGAACGCGTAGTCGGTCGAGCGCTTGCCGATGTGCCGGAAGCTGGCCCCGACATAGCCATTCCAGCTATCGCTCAGCGCAAAGTTGTAATCGCCATTGAGGCCAAGAGTGAATTTCGGCGCGTAAGGCAAGGGATCGCCCTTCCTGCCATTGGAAGGCGCCGGTGCATCCTTGGTCAGCTCGGCGTTGTTGTATGAGGCATTGAGCGAAAGTTTCAGGCCCTTGGTCGGAAGGAAGGCGATGGAAGCCTCGGCACCCTTGCTCTTGGCCTGGCCGGCGCTGGTGAGAAACGTATAAGGGTTTTCGAACGTGGTCAGCGGGATCTTGGTCCAATCGATGTAGTACGCGGCCAGATCCATCGTGAGCCGGTCGTCCAGCGCCGTCGACTTGAACCCGAGCTCGTAGTTGGTCAGCTTGGTCGGGCTGAACGTGGCAGGGACGCCAACGGCGCCGGGCGCGACCACGTTGGGACCACCCGGCAGGAACCCGGTCGCCACACGCAGGTACATCATGGTGTGTTCGTTGAAGTGATATTTCGGCGTAAACGAATAAGTGGTGCTGCTATCGGCGGACTGCTTGTTCAGCAGCTCGACCACGTCGGCGCCGCCGGTGAGGATGGCACCGTACCCAAGCTCCCGGTAATGCTGCTTGTCGTGGCTGTAGCGAAGGCCGGCCTCCACGTCGAAACGATCGGTGACGTGCCAGGTAAGGCTGCCATAGCCCGCGTAGGCGATGTACGTGCTCGGCTGAATGGTGCCCCCGATGGGAATGCCCAACGGCGAGGGTTGCTCCACCCCGGTGTAGTAATCGGCGGGATAGATGTTCTGAACGGCGCTGCCGGTTTCATGGGTGAAGAACACGCCGCCCAGCCATTCCACCGTTTGCGACTTCGGCGAGGTGAGGCGGAATTCCTGGGTTGCCTTGGTCTGGCCGATCGGCTCGGCTTCCAGCGTGGAGTAAGGCTGGCCATTGGCCTGTGGACCGAGATACAGCAGCGAAGTCGCATCTATCATCATGGAGCTGTCAAGCGTGCTGTAACTGCTTGACGACATCAGCGTTGCCCAACCGAAGTCGGTGTTGAAGGTGGCATTGTAGAGTCGATAGCGCGCATCGAAGATGCCGCTGTTGGCCGCCCCGCGCTGCTGCAGGTCGCCGTAGACCGGCTTCAGCGTATCCGGATCCAGTGCCACGGACGGTGCGCCGTCACTGCTGAGGTTCTGCGCCATGGCGGTCAGACGCAACGAGGTCTTGTCGGTGGGGGTCCACAACAACGAGAAACGGCCACCCTTGACGCGGCTCTCGTTGACATCCTTCTTGCCCAGCCCGGCATCGTCGATGAAGCCCGGATCGGTCCGATCGTAGACATTGGCCCGAAGTGCCAGTTTGTCGGCTACCAGCGGCAGGTTGACCATGCCGTGCACACCGAAACCGCTGCCGCCGCCCGAGACGCTGTTGCCGTCGAGCTGCACGCGACCTTCGAAACTCTCCGTATTGGGCGCAATCGTGATGAACCGGATCACGCCGCCCAGCGCACCGGCACCATACAGGGTGCCCTGCGGACCGCTGAGCACCTCGATGCGATCCACATCGGCCGGATCGAGATCAGGCGTCAATGCCGCGCCGCCAGCGAACACGCTGCTCGATCCGAACGGGGTGTCGTCGATATAGACACCGACCGAGGCGCTGGGCTGTCCGGAGCCCGAGGCGATGCCGCGGATGCTCAATTCGGCAAGCCCCGGCTGCGTTGAAGTGACGTTGAAGCCCGGTACCGAGGCCGCGTAGTCGCTGAAGCTCTGCAGATGCTGCTGCTGGATGTCCTGATACGACACCACCGAAACTGACAGGGCGGCGTTTTGCTGCGTTTCCTCGCGACGGTTCGCTGTCACGACCACCGTGCCAAGCTGGGTCGCCTGCGCCCGATCGGGCTGCCTGGCGTTGGTGGCCTGTTGCGGCGTCGGCTGACCTGCCGGCCCGGATTGGTCCTGTGCCGTTGGCGTAGCCCCCGCCACAGAGCCCGTCACCGGTGCTTCCGCGTGGACGGACCCAGTAGCCATCGCCGTGGCAATGGCAAGAAACAAGGTACTGAATGTCCCGATGCTCTTGTGCACAGATCTCTCCCCCGAGGCAGTCGGTGCCTCTTCGGACGCCAATATCGACCGATATTTCAATATTGTCAAATTTTTCTATATTTGAAATATTATGAGAATTCGCGTAAAACTCCGGAAACTTTTGGATCTGTGCGTTCCGGCTTCATTGTGCGACTGGATCGCCATGCGCAAGACTTAGGCACCGAACCGACAGATGACATCCAAACCCATGCCACTGCACCACCCGAAATCCCAGCCCGGTCTTGCCTTGCGCAGCCTGCGCAAGCAGAAGCAGCTGACCCTGACCGAGGTCAGCGCGAGTACCGGGCTGCCGATCTCGACCCTTTCAAAGCTCGAAAACGGCAAGATGTCGCTGAGCTACGACAAGCTTGCACGGCTGAGCGCGAGCCTTGAGGTGGACATGGCGCAGCTGCTCGATCCCGATGCCGCCGCGCCGCAAACCAGGGTTCAAGGCCGCCGCAGCATTACCCGCGCCGGTGAGGGACTGGCGGTGGAAACCGAAAACTACAGCCACCTGTATCCGGGCGCGGAGCTGCTCAACAAGCGGCTCGTCCCGATCGTTGCCGAGCCACATGCCCGCTCGCTTGCCGAGTTCGGCGAACTGATCCGCCATCCGGGCGAAGAATTCGTCTACGTGCTGGAGGGTACGGTCGACCTGCATACCGACCTGTATGCGCCGGCCCGACTCGAGGCCGGTGATTCGATGTATTTCGACAGCGGCATGGGCCATGCCTACATCGCGGTGGGGCTCAAGCGTTGCAGGGTGCTTTCGATCTGCACCGCAACCCAATCCCAGTTGATCGAGGCCCTGGGCGCTGACGAGACCCACCAGGCCAAGTCCCGCAAACGTGTCCCGACGCAGCCCGTGGCCAAGAGGCCATCGGTGGCAAAGGGTAAGAAGCGAAAGAGCGCGAAGTAACCGCACCCAGCCACGGTTTGCTCGTTCGCGATCTTGAAGCGGTTGTTTCACAAATTGAAATTGATGTTGCCGTGCTTTTTCAGACATGCCACATGCCCCAACCTGGCGGAAATCGCCGGTGGACGTCGATGCGGCAATGGCGCCGAGGCGCCTGACTCAATGATGGGAAGCTTTCCGATGATGTGGACAAGGCGGTGTTGGAACACGGCACGCTCGAGGGCTTCCAAAGCCTGCATGTTCGCGCTGCTGCTTGCCGCAATACCTGGCGCTGCATCGGCACAGAAGTTCACGCTGAAGCAGGCACTGGGTTACCCCTTCCCCTACGACCTGACGGCGGCGACGCACGGCAGCCGGATCGCGTGGGTATTCAACCTGCACGGATCGCGCAACGTTTGGGTAGCTGACGGCCCGGGTTTCGACGCACGACAGCTTACCCATTACACCGGCGACGACGGCATGCCGCTGGCAAGCCTGCGGCTGACGCCGGATGGCGCCACGGTGGTCTATGCGCGCGGCAGCGAGACCAACAGCCAGGGCGAAGTGGCCGACCCGACCGGCAACGTGAGGCAACCCGAGCAGCAGGTGTGGGCAGCCAATGTGGCCGACGGCAAGCCTCGCTTGCTGGGCACGATGAATTGCGCGTTCGAAGGCTGCGAAGACATCCAGGTTTCGCCCGACGGCAAGCAGGCCGTATGGAGCGGACAACACCAACTGTGGCTGGCACCGGTTTCGGGGGAGCAGCCTGCCCGTCCGCTCGCCTATGTCCGCGGAAACAACGCACAGCCTCGCTGGTCGCCGGATGGGAAACAAATCGCCTTCGTCAGCGGTCGCGGCACCCATGACCTGATCGGCGTTTACCGCCTGGGCGACGCCACCGTGCGTTACATCGCACCCGGCGTATTCCACGACACGCTGCCGCGGTGGTCGACCGACGGTTCCCGGCTGGCATTCATCCGCATCCAGGGAAATGCCGACTATTTCCTGCCCGGCAAGACACAAGCATGGGCGATCTGGGTATGCAACACCGCCAACGGCAAGGCTCGGGAGATCTGGCACGGCGGTGACGACGCGAATGGATCGTACAGCGGACTGGACGAATGGCAGGCCAGCGCATTCCAGTTCGCCGCCGGCAACCGCATCGTGTTCGCCTCGCAGCAGGATGGCTGGGTGCACTTGTATTCGATCGCGGCCGATGGCGGCAGCCCGATGCTGCTCACCCCGGGAAAGTTCTCGTTCCAGGGCAGTGTCGCGCTCGCCGACCATGGCAAGGCCTTGTTGTATTCGTCGAATCAAGGCGATGTGGATCGGCGGCACCTGTGGCGGGTTGCGGTCGACCACCCTGGCGCGGTCGCGCTGACCCGGGGCGCATCGATTGAATGGTCGCCAGTCGTCACCGGCGATGGAGCAGGCGTCGCGTTCCTGGGCTCGACCGCGACACGGCCCGCGATGCCATTCCGGCTGACGCCCCACAGCCAGCAAATGATTGCCGCCACGGCACTGCCAGCCAACTATCCATCGACGCAGATGGTCGTGCCCAGGCAGGTGGTTTTCAGGAGCCTGGGCGGGCTGGAAATCCATGGCCAGCTGTTCGTGCCTAGTGGGCAGCCAGAAAACAGCCCCGCGCTGGTCTTCACGCATGGCGGGCCGTCGCGACAGATGCTGCTCGGCTTCCACCCGATGGATGCCTACAACTACATGTATGCCGCGAACCAGTACCTGGCCAGCCTTGGTTTCGTCGTACTCTCGGTGAATTACCGCATGGGCATCATGTATGGCCGGGCCTTTCGTGAGCCGGCACACGCCGGGCCATTGGGCGCCTCCGAATACCAGGACGTCGTGGCTGGCGCGAAGTACCTGCAGTCGCTGCCCTATGTCGATGCGCAGAAGATCGGACTATGGGGCGGCTCCTATGGCGGCTATCTGACCGCGATGGGCCTGGCGCGGAACTCGAACATCTTCAAGGCAGGCGTGGATTACGCCGGGGTACACGACTGGACCGGCTTCCTCGGCGACGCCCCGGGCGCGACCGCACAGGTGAAGAAGATCGCCTACGAAGCGTCACCGGTCGCGTCGATCGCCCAGTGGAAGTCACCGGTGCTGCTGATCCAGGCCGACGACGACCGCAACGTGCCGTTTGCGCAGACGGTCGACCTGGTGCCATTGCTGCGCCAGCATCACATCCCCTGCGAGCTGATCGTGATGCCGGACGAAACGCACGACTTGCTGCGGTGGCATTCATGGCTGCGCGTGTTCGACGCCACCGCCAACTTCTTCGAGCGGACGCTGATGAAGGGCGAGACGATCACGACGACACCCGAGGAGCGCTGATCGGAAAAGACGCACTCGCCCGCGAAAGCACCGCGCCGGCAAATTACCGCCGCTCGCGACGCGTTCGTTCTTTCGGCGCGGCGGCGCGTTTGTCATCCACACGCTTCTTCGCGTTGCCCTTCACTGGGTTGCCTGGCCTGTGCTTCGCCGCCGGCGGAGCTTCGTCATAACCGACAAACAGCTGTCGCAATGCCGTGACGTCGCCGATGCGCTCGAACATGTCGCCCTGCACCCGCGTCACCTCGCTGATCAGGAGGCTCAGCAGGCTGGTGACGGCACCGAAGTTGTGCCAGGCCCGATCCGGGTCAAGCGGCAACATCAGCACGTTGTCGGTGAGCTGGCGAGCCCAGTAGCACTGGGTATCGGTGACGATGACCAGCGGAATGCCGCGCGCGGCCACCTCCTCGGCGAGGACGCGGAAGTGCCGTGCATAGCGGCGGAAGTCGATCAGCACCACGCAGCTGTCCGCACCCGAATCAAGCAGAACGTCGGCGTAGGCACCGTCCGATCCGTCGGCATAGCGCGTGCGCGGCTTGACGTGTTGCAGCAGGCTGGCAAAACCAAGTCCGATGAAACGGCCGTGGTGGAAACTTGCCACCGATACGCGTTCGGCGCTCACCAGCGCCTTGACGATCGAGGTCCATTCCGCGGTTCTGGCCAGCGAGTAGGCCTCGGTCAATACACGGATATCGGTCTGCAGGCTTTCTGCCACGAAGTCCGCTTCGCGCGCACGCGCGGCATTCTTGTACAACGGCAGCCAGGGGGCGTTGCCGCGCAGGTCTTTCTTCAATTCGTTGAGCCCCGCGTAGCCGAGGTTGCGCAGGAACCGCCCCACCGTCATCGGGCTTACCCCGACGCGCTGGCCGAGCGATGCGGCTGTCTCGAACGGAATGCCGCTGATGTTGTGCAGGAGGTAGGACGCGATCTTCCGCTCGGACGTGGTGAACGTCTCCCACTGCCGCTTCAGCTTGTTCTGCAGGTCTTTGATCATCTCGGTGCTCAACGTGAAAGCATGGCTTGCGCGCCAACGGTGGCGTGCTTTTCCACATGACCCATGCGCAGGCAAAGAATGTAGAGAAGCACGGCGGACAGCGCCGATACGCCGCCAATCAACACGAAGAACCAGCCGTGCGCGAACCGGCTCCAGAGCGTACCCAGGCCACCAGCAAGCAGATTGCCAAAGAAGCCCGCGAAGAACCAGGTCGCGATGCTGGTGGCACGAAACCCTTCCGGCGCCATCCGCCCGAACAGCGCCAGGCCGGTCGGCAGGATATACAGCTCGCCGATGGTGAACACCACGAACCAGGCAGCCAGCCAGATCCAGCTGGCGCGCGTCCCGTGGGCTTCGTTCCATCCGGCAATCAGACCCAGCGCCACGTAGGACGCCGCCACGATGGCGGCACCGAACGCCATGCGACCCAGCAGCGGCGTCTCGATGCCGCGTCGCGCCAGCCGCGCCCAACGCGCCACCAGCACCGGCGTGAACGCAAAGACCACCAGTGAGTCGATCGATATGAACCAGGTCATCGGTATGGTCCAGGAACCCAGCTGGCGATCGATGCCGGTATCCGCCCACAAGGCAATCGTGTTGCCCACCTGCTCGTAGGCACCGCGGAAGATCACCACGATCGCGGCGATGCCGATCAGCAGTGCGAAGCGATCGCGGGCAGCACGATCCATCGGTGGGCGGGCCGCCCGGGCGGCGGGCCCGCGCGTCGGCTCGGCCGGCAGATAGCGACGGCCGGCCAGATAGATCACCAGCGACAACAGCATGCCGAAACCGGCTGCGGCGAAACCCCAGTGCCAGCCGTACGCCTCACCGAGCGTGCCGCATACGAACGGCGCCATGAATGCGCCCAGGTTGATGCCCACGTAATAAATGTTGTACGCACTCTTGCTGCGCGCATCGCCTTCCCGATAAAGGCCCTCGATCTGGCTGGCGAGACTGGGCAGGAACAGTCCGTTGCCCAGCGCGATCATGCACAGCGCGGGATAGAACAGGGCCTCCCACGACATCATGAAATGGCCAAACGCCATCGCCGCACCGCCGATCACCACCGCACGCGCCTTGCCCAGCCAGCGGTCGGCGACCATGCCGCCGAACACCGGGGTGAAATACACGAAGGCGGCATACGCGCCGTAGACCAGCGACGCGTATTCCTGGTTCATGTCCAGGTGCTTGGTCATGTAATAGACCAGGATCGCGCGCATGCCGAAGAAGGAGAACATCTCCCACATCTCGGTCAGGAACAGGATGGTCAGGCCTCGCGGATGGCCAAACCAGTTCTTCGGTGTCGACGGGTTCGCTACGACGGACATCACAAGGGCGCGTCTCCTTGGCGTTTGAACGGAACTAGGACGCCGCGACCGGCTTCGGCCCGCCCCAGAGGTTGTCGGGACACCAGATGGTACCGGCCTCGTACACCACCGGCGGCTCGTAGTCGGCAAGCAGGTTGACCGGGCCGTCGAGGTCCACCACATCGCACAACTGGCCGACCACGAAAGACGGCGCCATCGCCAGCGACGAGCCACCCATGTTGCCAACCATCAGCTTGAAACCGAGCCTGCCTGCCTCGTCGGCGATCGCCAGCGCCTCGGTGAGGCCGCCGCACTTGTCCAGCTTGATGTTGATCACATCGACCCGGCCGACCATCCTGGCGAGGTCGCCGCGATCCTGCACGCTTTCATCCGCCGCTAGGCGGATCGGCCGCTCCAGCCCGTCCAGCCAGGCTTCGTTGCCGACCGGGAAGGGCTGTTCGACCACATCCACGCGCGCCTCCACAAAGGTCGGCAACAGGCGTGCGAACGACTCGCGGGTAAAGCCCTGGTTGGCGTCAACCATCAGCCACACATCCGGACGCGCCTTGCGCACGGCAAGGACGCGTTCGGCATTGTCGTCGTCGTCGGTGAGCTTCAGCTTGATCGCACGCGCGGTTGCAAACTCGCTTGCGCGCCTGGCCATCACCTCCGGAGCCTCGGCGCCCACGGTGTAGGTGGTCAGCAGCGGCTTCGGAGCATGCAGCCCCGCCAGCTCCCATACGGGCTTGCCGGCCCGCTTGGCCTCGAGGTCCCACAAGGCGCAGTCCAGCACGTTGCGTGCGCCGCCGGCGGGCAGCAGCTGCTGCAGCTCGCCACGTGTGAGGCCGGCCTCGATCCGCTCACGCAATGCCTCGATCCGGGCCAGCATCGTGACCGGCGTGTCCTCGTGGTAGTAAACGCCCTGCCCTTCAGCGCATCCGACGCGACCCTGTTCATCGGTCAACTCGAGGATCAACGCGTCGAACGCCGTGAAGGTGTAGCCGGTGATATGGAACGGCGCCTTGATCGGCCAGCTCTTGAGGCTGGCCCGCAGGCGCAACCGCCCGCTCCCATGGGTATTCATGATGATTCCTGCTGAGAATAAGGTGCGGCGGCATGCCCGCCGCCGCACGAAGAGGCTTGGTCAGAACCTGGTGTTGAAACTGATCATCCGGAACGCCACGATCAGCCAGGCTAGGTAGACCGCGGAGCATGCCAGCAAGGTTTCGCCAAGCAGCACCCAGCGGCTGCGCCGCGGCGCCATCCAGCTGCGCACCGCGTGGTACACGATCAGCAGCACGCCCACCAGCGCCAGTACGCCCACCGCGTAGAGCAGGTACATCCACGGTGCCGCGCTGCCCTCCAGCAACAGGCCCGGGTCGCTGCCGATGGCAATCATCAGGATCAGCCAGCCGAGCAGCGTGGCGAACAGAATCAGCGTGCCCAGGCGGCCCCACCGCCGGCTGCGGCGCTGCCGCGGAGACAGCTCGAGCACGCGCCTGTAATGGCGACGAACCAGCCAGCCGCCGAACCAGACCAGCAGGGCAAGGAAGGTGAACAGCAGCGCCAGCGTGCCCCAGAGCTTCACCGAACCCAGGGTGTGAAGTCCGCTCACGCGCAGGAAGATCATGACCGGCACCTCCCCATCCGTGGTCCAGTAGCTGATCCTGCCGTTCGCGTCAGTGATGAAATCCAGCCGGGCCGAACCATTCACCTGCTGGTATTTCAGCGGGCCGACCTCGCGCCAGTGCAACGGTTTGCCGGCGGGATTGTCGAAGCCTGCCGCGATGATCGTGCCGTCGGGAAGAGCCTGCACATGGGACTGGGTCATGGCATACAGCATGCTCATGCCACTGACGTTGCGGCGACTGGACAGATACCAGCCCGCCACCCTGGCCGCGTCGGCCTTGGCCGTGGCTGCCGTGGCCACTTCCTGCACCGGCGCGACCGGGAAATAGCGATCCAGGAAAGCCTCGAACAGCGCCTTGCGGATGACATGCGCACCGCCCGCGTTCCCGGCACTGTTGAATGACATGAAGATGCCGACATTCGCATCGAGCATCAGGTGCAGGTCAGTGTGGAAGTAATCCAGATCGCCGGCATGGCCGATGATGCGCTGGCCGTGACTGTCTTCATGATAGAAACCCAGCGCGAAGCCGTTGAGACCGGGCGCCTCGGTGCGCTGCTGGGTGTGCATCTCCACCGCGGTCGCCTGCTGCAGGATGCGGTTGTTGCCGTAAAGGCCATTTTGCAGCTGGGCGATCATGAAATGCGTCATGTCCAGCGCGGTGGTGCTCATCGCACCAGCCGGTGCCGGATCGACGATCTCGAACGCCTTGGCCTTGCCGTCGGAGGCGGTCGCGTAACCGACCGCCATCATGGGCTCCATCGCTGCCGGCAGCGGTTGCCGGAACGTGGAGTGCTGCATGTCCAGCGGCGTGTAGATGTGTTGTTCGATGTAGTCGTCGAAGTCCTGGCCGGATATCCGCTGCACGATGTAGCCCGCCAGTCCGCAACCGTAGTTGGAGTAAGCCACCACCTCGCCCGGCGGGAAGATCCGCTCCGGCAGATGCGATTTCAGGTAACGCTCGAGATTGACCGGCTTGCCGTCGGTGGAAATGAGATTGCGGGCGACGTCCTCGAACCCCGGCGTGTGCGTCATCAGGTTGCGCAGGGTGATCGGCTTGCCCTGATAGGGCGGTATCTTGAAATCCAGATAATCGTTGATGTCGCGATCAAGATTCAGCTTGCCCTGCTCGACCAGTTGCATCACCGCGGTCCAGGTGAACAGCTTGGAGGTCGAGCCAATCCGGAACAGCGTATCCTCAGGCACGACCGGGGTGCGCTTCGCCAGATCGGCATAGCCATAGCCCTTGGCAAACAGCACCTTGCCATCCTTGACCACGCTGACCACGCCGCCGGCCACATCGCCGCGCGCCAGCGCCAGCGGCACGAAACCATCGAGGAAGGCGGACAGATCCTGGTTGGTCAACTCGTGCGTCGACGCACCTTGCAGATCGCCGGCCGCCACGGCCGCAACAGGCGCGGCAGCCATGGGAATGGCCGGGGCAATCGCCGAACTGGCAGTGGCTGGCTTCGGCGTCGGCACCTGGGCCATGACGGCACCGCTGACCAGGGTGATGGCGAACGCCGCCAGCAATCCGGCGATCCGACGCATCCATCCGTCACCGGCGACGTGATGATCTGCACCCGGTTGGCGCTGCTGCTGGCTGAAAGCGCAGGCACGGCGCGGCCCCCGCTGCACATGGCGAAGCTGCATGACGTTCCCCTCCGAATGATCACGTGGACGACCCACTGATTCATTGGTACATAGCTATCACATCATTGTCAATGTTATTTGAATAACATGGCGCGGGACAACGCCGGCGACCGCTGCTCGAGGCAGCGGCACGCTTCAGTCTCAATGATCCGCCGGCTCAGCGTGCGCCGGGTGGCGCGATCGCATCGCCCCGTCGCACGTCGGCATCGTCCAGATGTTCGGCCTTCCAGATCATCGCGCGATGGATGCGCTGCCAGCCGCTGGGGTGATCGAAGAACAGGAATTCCTCGATCGGGCCTGGATGCATCTTGCGGTACTCGGACAGTTGCACCGCCGCCTGGGCAAAGCCATCGGGCTGGCGCGCCGCGTTCAGGCCGAACGCATCGGCCTCGGCTTCCATGCTGCGCGTGATCGTGTTGTTCACCGGCGTCATGACGAACATGAAGATGGCGAACAGCGCCACGATCAGCGGCAGTCCGGCCACGTCGCCGACACCATGCACATCCCAGCGCGCACCCCAGCGTCGTTCGGCCCAGCCGAAACCCCACCGCACGAAGGCAAAGCCGAGCACGATGATGATGCCGAAGAACACGATGCCCTTGTAAACGTGGTTGAGCACGTAATGGCCCATCTCATGCCCCAGCACCGCCTTGATCTCTTCGGGGGTGCTGCGGTGGAGCAGGTTGTCGTTGAGGCTGATGCGCGTGGTGCCGAACATGCCGCTCACGTTCGCGCTGATGCGCTTGCTCTGGCGCGACGCATCGAACCAGTACACGTCCGAGGCGGGAATGCCGTTG
>Ga0157370_10001234_pt1 | contig 32047 bp, 18 predicted proteins | sample C35metaG_FD_113463 | JGI IMG/M metagenome (GOLD analysis project Ga0157370, IMG submission 113463) | Corn rhizosphere microbial communities from Kellogg Biological Station, Michigan, USA - C3-5 metaG | ecosystem: Host-associated > Plants > Roots > Rhizosphere > Soil | place: USA: Michigan...
CGCATTATCCGCGACGGCGGGGCCTATGAGGAGCGCGGCGGTGATTACTTCGACCAGCGGGATCCACAACGCACCGCGCGGAAACTCACGCGCCGACTCGAACACATCGGCTTTGAAGTCGAGATCAAGCGCCGGCCGATCGATCCAGTGCCCAACGATCAGGCGGTTCCCGCAAGTGTCTGCGGCAAGTGTCACCGCTGGCATCTTGCGCATTGCATTCATCACAATCCGCGGCCTCTCCGCAACCGCCGCCCGCCTAAGTCATTCGAATCACAGAGGTGATTTCAGCGGGTTTTCGAAGGAGGAGCAACTGCGTCGATCAGCTCCAAATGCGCTGACGAGATCGGCGTGAGCAGGGACGCCTTGCCCTCAGATGCGAGTGTAGCCGTGAGCACGTCGAGCAGCGCGTCAATTGCCTCGTCGGTCTTCCGCAGCCTTTCAATCTTTTCGACCGCGTGCAGAACTGTCGTGTGGTGACGGCCGTTGTAGAAGCGGCCTATCTTCGGAAGATTCCAACCCGCCACGTGCTTCGCCAGATACATCGATACTTGCCGGCTCAAGCACGGCACTGGCGCCTTCCCCCTGACGCGGCCGGGGCCGAGGTGAGCCGAAACGATCTCCTCGATCTGCGAAAGCGGAATCGGCCAGATTGTCGAATTCCTGCCTTTATCGGGCATGATTGCCTCCTGGATCAGAACTGCCCGCGCGCAATCCACAATCAGCCCTGTTCCATCCCGGTCAATGACCGCCGGGCATTCCGGCCACATCGTCCTGATTACCGTCAGCCAGCCCTCAAGCTTCTCCCGAAACTTGCGGGGGCGCGCATACTCCACACTGCCCAATTGGCTCACCAATCCGAATTCACCAAACAGAGGAACCCGCTCTCTCCCCTTCGCCGTGAAACATCGGTAGGACAGCCAAGTGAAGAGATCGAGTGCCGCCGGTGATGACGAAAGAGCTTTTGCCGCTTCGAGGTCCGTTGGAATCGGGTGATTCTGGACCTCGCGATAGAGCTCTTCACTGAGGACGATCATGTTCTGGCAATCGCCGGGCAGAAGTTGCTGATCGGGATCTCGTGAATACCAGATCCGCGCTTCCGTCATGAAGTTGAAACGGGCTCGATGGACGACCGTCGCACGCTCTCTTTGGGAGTCCGTCCCGAAGAAGATCGTTGCTCCGAAGATTCTCTGAAACGAGGCGACCAGACGTCGGCGAGCCTCCCTGCTGCATGCCGAAAGTGTCGAGCATGGCAGCGGCACTTTCGAAGGTGATCTGAGAGGACTTTTGCCGAATCGCCTGAGTCGCAAGAAAAATTGGCACCAGCCGATCCTGGCCCCACGGCCAACCGTAGCTCGGATGCCCGGTGACCTGCAAAATGAAATGACCATTCCGGCGTTCATGCAATAGACTGCCCGCCGCAGGTCGCCGAACGGGTAATCCGCATAAGACGAACGGACGAGACGAGAAGCCGAGATTTTGGCGCGCCGTTTCCCGTTTCATCCGCACACACTCGATCGACTCGACTTTGCGCATCCGGCGTTTGGATACAAGAAGGTCAGGAAACGTGCGCGGTACGAGGGGGCCAACCCGCTGACGGCCTCCGCCCGGTCGGCTTTTAACTATGCCGGAAGCGTCTCCCCCATCGCTTGCCGGAACGAAATCAAATCGGCTCATCGGAGTACCTCCGCGCAACCGAAAAAGCCCCGGGTTGCGGTCACACGGGGGTCACACCACACTGTTTTATACGGGTCTGAAACGGATTCTTCCTGAACAGGGGGGACTGAAATGAAACAACTTAGACTCAACTGAACCGAACTGAACCGCGACGCATGTCAGGCGAGGGCGTTCAAGCCGGAACCCGCCGCCAGCAGTGAGAAGCCCAGGAAGAGCCGGCTGTTGAAGCGGTTATCAGCTTCAATCAGATCTGAAATGGAACTGGAGTCAACCGGCCGCTTTTCCGCGTTGCCGGCGGCAGCCGATCCCATGCTCAGCATGCGACCATCCGAGCAAATTTTCGGAACACTGCGGACTCTAAATCGCCCTGCGCCCCTGGTGCAGAAGTGCAATAATGGCGCGAGGCTATTTCAAGAGGTGACCATGAAATCCATATCTGCCCTTTTGGCGTTCGCCGCCATGCTTTCCGCTCAGGACCAGGTGGCCAATCCGCTTGTTGCTACCTCCAGAGCTATGTTTGGCATCTCGAAAAACGACGTGCTCGGTTCAGTCGACAAGATCCCGGCCAACTTGTGGTCCTTCCAGCCGACCACAGAGGTTCGTACGGTCGGTCAATTATTCGCGCACATCGCCGACGGGCAATACGAATTCTGCGGTGTGGCGGCTGAAGGAAAGCCTCTTTCAAAGGATATCGAGCAGACCGCAAAATCCCGCGATGACATTGTCGCGGCCCTGAACCGGGCCTTCGCCTATTGCGATTCGGTCTATGCAATGACTACTGACGCAAAGGCCGCTGAGCGGGTGAAGTTTTTCGGCATGGACATCACGCGTCTCGGAGCTCTGGACTTCAACATCGCTCATAACATGGAACATTACGGCAACCTGGTTACGTATATGCGGCTGAACAAGATCGTTCCACCGTCCAGCGCGCCCCGAACGCCCGCTCCAGCCGCGACGAAGAAGTAAGGTGATCCAGTCAGGAAGTCCTTTAACTCCGGCCGTCGGGTCTAATCCAACGCCTTTCAGGCGCTGAGCCTTGAGCATTGTATTCCGCCCACGACGAGTATCTCGCGTTACGGCACTGCCGGATCAATATCCTCGATGCCGCCAGTGCCGTAACAGCAAGTCGTAAGTTGTTACGTTATGGCGCGCCAACCCACCGTCTTCGGCCACTCATGCGAAAATCGTCGCCTGATGCGAGCCGGCAAGTCGAAATACCTCCTTGAAAGTCTGAGCCCGCAGTTGTGGCTTGAGAAGTATCATATGATCGCACTTCCGTAAAGGCGCAATGAGCAAAAACGGTCATTCTTTATCGCGGCGAGACACTCTGGCCCTGGCGCTGGGTGCGTTGGGCAGTGGAACCGTCAAAGCCGCACAGGGGGTCCGCCGTACCGTCCTCTACGCAGCCGTTGGAACCGAACTCTTGCAGTACGATGTGGATCCCGGCGCTTGTACGCTAATCCGCCGCGGCTCAGTTACCGTTCCTGCGAATGTACAGGAAGCATGGGCGAGCCCTTCGAAAAAGTTCTTGTACGTGGCCTGGAGCAACGGCGGAGCCAGTTATTTACCAGGTGACGCCGGTCCGGGGCCGGCTGGTAACCGTCATGGCATAAGCGCATACCGCGTTAACGCGGCTTCAGGAATTCTCACTCAGCACGGAGGAACGGTGTCGCTGCCATCACGCCCGATTTATATTACGACCGATATGGACGGCGCCCACTTAATCAGCGCTCATAATATCCCCAGCGGCTTGACTGTTCATCGCATCCTGCCAGATGGAACCCCAGGCGAGGAAGTGACACAGACAGGGAAGCTCGATTTCGGGATCTATGGTCATCAGGTCAGGATGGACCCTTCGAACCAAACGGTAATCCTGGTAACTCGCGGCAATGCTCCCACTGCAACGAAACCCGAAGATCCCGGAGCCCTGAAACTATTTGGCTATAAGAATGGCATTCTCTCGAACCGCCAAACAGTCGCACCCAACAATGGCTTTAATTATCAGATCCGTCATCTTGATTTCCATCCTTCCGGCAAATGGGATTACGCGACTCTCGAGCGCCAGAACAAATTGCACGTTTACCGGCGATCGCCTGACGGAACGCTGAGCGAGCGCCCGATATTCGCGAAGGACACGGTAGCCGATCGTTTCAGGAATCAAAGCGGGCAGGCCGCCTCCTCGATTCACGTGCACCCGAACGGCCGCTTCGTCTATGTCGCAAATCGCGCAAGCGGAACAGTCGAATTCGAAGGCAAGCGCGTGTTCGCGGGAGGGGAGAACACGATAGCGGTCTTTTCGATCAATCAGGACACCGGCGAACCGACGCTCATTCAGAGCGCTGACACCCGCGGTTTTCAGCCCCGCACCTTCGCGGTGGACGCCACCGGCGCCGTAGTTGTTGCAGCCAATCAGTCATCAGGACTGGTGCGCCAGGGATCCAGCGTGCAGACGATTCCTGCGCGCCTTACCACGTTCCGCATACGTGATGGCGGCAAGCTGGATTTTGCTCATCAATACGACTTCGAGACCGGCGGCAGCAAAAGCTTATTCTGGACAGGCATCGTTAGTCTCACGTGAAAGTCAGTCCGGGAATGCCGTCGAACAATTGAGGAATTCCGACGCTGAAGCATCGCCCAAACTAAACCGTGCCCGGTTTGCTCAGCTTGCTCGATCCTGCATCCAGTTCGACCAGGAACTGATTCTGGAATGATGCGTACGCCAGAGCCGAAATCCATGACTCAGCCTGCCGAATCCGGTCTGATCCGCTCGATCCGTAAGTGGGATCTGATAGCGGTTACGCTCAATGCCGTCATTGGGGCTGGAATCTTCGGCCTGCCGTCGAAAGTCTTTGCCATTGCTGGCGTCTACAGCCTGCCATTGTTCGTTCTTTGCGCGATCTTCGCTGCAATGATCGTTTTGTGTTTTGCGGAAGTGGGCAGCCGCTTCACTGAAACGGGTGGGCCGTACCTCTACGCGCGCGAGGCGTTCGGGCCAGCGACGGGCTTCGCGATCGGCTGGCTCATGTGGATCGCCCGTATAACTGCTTTCGCGGCCAATTCGAGCATCATGCTGAGCTATCTTGCCCTGTTTTCGCCCGCGGTTGGCACGGGTGCGATTCGCGCGACCATCGTCTGCGGGATCACGGCAAGCCTCGCAATCATGAACATCTGCGGCGTGCGGGATGTCACCGTCGCGACGAATATCCTCACGTTTGGCAAGCTGGCTCCACTGGCGCTTCTGATCGTGGGCGGTTTGTTCTATCTCGATCCACGGAGTTTCTCGTTCGGCTCCGCGCCTCCTCCCGCGGCATTTTCCAGCACGATGCTCCTGCTGACCTACGCTTATACGGGCTTTGAGATAGCGGTGATCCCCGCGGGCGAGATGACTGACCCGCGTCGCAATCTGCCGGCGGCCATTCTGATTGCCATCGGGATTGTAGCGGTGTTCTATGTTTTGATCCAGGCGGTCTCGATCGGCACAGTGCCAGGCCTTGCGGAGTCGGACAGACCGCTTGCCGATGCGGCGAGTCGTTTTCTGGGCCGCTCGGGAGCAGCCATCGTCTCGGCCGGCGCAGCCGTATCGATCCTTGGCAACCTGAATGTTGTCATGCTATCCGCTTCGCGCCTCCCATTCGCAATGGCGGAGCGGGGCGAAATGCCGCGGTTTCTCGGCGCGGTCAACCACCGCTTCAGGACTCCCCACGCCTCCATTCTTCTGACATGCGTACTGATGGGCGCCCTCGCCCTTTCCGGCGCTTTCCTTTACGCTGTCAGGATGAGCACTATCGCGCGGCTTCTTATTTACGGGGCGACCTGCGCAGCGCTTCCGGTGCTCCGAAAGCGTGCCGGATCTTCGCCCGCGAGCTTCCGCGCACCGCAGGGAATACTCGTCTCAGCCGCGGTTTCTATTCTTATAGTCTGGCTTCTTCTGAACACTACGTGGGCCGAGGTCCGTGACACAACCGGCGCTCTGATCGGTGGTCTTGCAATTTATATGCTTTACCCAAGAGCGGCAGTCGTGCAGCCTGGCTCGCCGGCGAAGTAATCAGTGGATTCAACTTACCTGATAACGATGAACGGCATCCACATCCAGATCGACGCCGAGTCCGGGACGATCCGAAACCAAAGGCGTCCATCGACCTTGATCACTCTCGGCCGCATTTGCGCCGCGCTCAACGCGAACTGCAGAAATCCCTTGCCGCAATGAGATCGCGATTGGGCGACAATTTGAAGCTTATATTCCAGGTGTTGCAATGAAAATAATTCCAGGACTTGCAGTTTGCGCGATAGCGCTGCCTGCGTTTGCGGCCGGTTTTCGAGCGGGGGCGGCGAAGGTGGACATTACTCCGACGGATTCGCAATGGCTGATGGGGTATGCGGCCCGCCAATCGAATGGCGTGCACGATCATATCTATCATCGTGTGGCCGTGCTGGATGATGGCGTCACGCAGTTCTACCTGATTGCGAGCGATCTTTGCCTCTTCTCACCGACCATGTACCAGGCGCTGGCGGCGCGCCTGCAAAAGGAGATTGGGTTGAATCCGCTGAATCTGTGGTGGAGCGTGACGCATTCACATGCCTCCCCGGAGGTCGGGCCACCCGATATCTACAAGGCGCTCCTGGGCAGGTCGGATCATGAGTGGAATCGGAACTATGCGGCGCTGGTTGAGAACGCCGCCGTGGAGGGCGTGAAGGAAGCGAAGGCGAAGCTTAAGCCGGCCCGCATCGCGATGGGCACGGGTGTCGCTTTTGCAAATATGAACCGGCGCGCAAAGGACGTGGACGGCGCCGTATCGCTGGGGTTGAATCCAGATGGACCCATGGACAGGCAGATCGGATTGCTGCGAGTGGAACGTCCCGACGGAACTCCCATCGCGATCATCGCAAATTACGCGATGCACGGCACGGTCATGAGCGGGGCGAACCTGGAGATCAGCGGCGATGGACCCGGCGTCGCGACGGCATACGTCGAGCATAAAGTGGGCGCACCGACGTTATTCGTCAACGGTGCGGCTGGGAACATGGCGCCAATATATAGTGGCTATCCGAACGCTCGTAGCGGCCACCTCTCGCAGTTTCAGGTCCTGCTGGGCGATCGGATTCTGGCCGGCTTGAAAAGGCTTGGAATCGCGGCGAGCGATGTTTCCCTGAGTTCGAGCGAGAAGATAATCGAAACACCGCTGAAAGCCGGACTTGACTGGCCGGCGGAAATGAGCGCCTACGCGCGGCTGAGTCCGCGTCCGCCCATGGTGAAATTGCCAGTGCGGTTTTTGCGGATCAACGACACGATCATCTGGTCGGCGCCGGTCGAGATGTTCTGCGAGATCGCCACAGCGGTTCGTGACAGATCGCCGTTTACGAACACGTTCTACTTCGGGTATACGAATGGCTGGATCGGATATTTGCCGACCAGGCAAGCGTTTGAGGAGGGCGGATATGAGCCGAAGACTTCGGTGTTTACAGGCGCAGCCGAGCAGGATGTGCGGGACGCGGTGATTACTTACCTGCAATCGCTCCGGCATTAGAGATACGGACCGGGGACCTGGCCCTGGCAAGGCCGTTTGACATTGCAGTGTCGCAAAACAGCGTCGACGGTCTGCCAGGGTAAGCGGCGCAGGACGAGTCCTTCAGCGGTGCAGGATTACCACGTCTGCATCGCGCGCCGGTATTGTGGCGGTCAGTTTTCCACCCGAAAGACTCACCTGACGGCCTTCCCATATATCGCTGGCGGAATTCATAGCCGACAATCGCCTGGGAAGCGACACCGCGGTGCGTTGTTCCGATCTCTCCGGATTCACGATCCACAGCCAGGCGCCGCCGGGGCCCTCGTGCAGACGCGCCTGGACCCTGGGGTTATCCGTTCGCAGCTGCGGCTCCACGTCCGCCATTCTCAGCAGTCCACTAAAGAACTGGCGGCCTGCATCCGAGGGGTGCAGATAATACCCCCCACCGGGAAATGTGCCGATCAGCAATGTGCGCCCTTTCCCGAATCGATTCTCCACGGCTGCGATATGGCCGTTCGCATAGTGACCTGCTTCCCTGCCGCCATGCAGTTCATATTCCTGAAGGAAATACCGTCCGAAGATTTTGTTTCCCCGCACCTCGAGCGCCAGATTGTCCAACAGGTCCGGAGTGAACTCGACGTAACTTTCTTTCGCGCCGAACAATTCATCCAGTCCGTAATTCGGCTGTGTAGCGCCAGCGCGGCCGTGATCGCCAAAATACGCCGGCAGTCCTTCGCTGATCAGCGTTCCACCATCCTGAACGTACTTCTTCAGAATGGCTACCGTCTTACTCGACAGCATTACCGGATACGAGAGATAGATGATGGGGTATTTGCCGATATCTTCCAGCGCGACAAAGTCCGCCTGAATGTTCTGATCAAAAAAAGCGCGATAAGCTCCTCGGATGGATTGCACGTAGAAGTTCGTTGAGCCCTGCTGGACGTAGTTGAACATCTCCGATTCAGGTACAAAGACGAGCCCGATATCTCCTTTTACCGGCGGGGATTTCCAGACGTCAGGATGCGTATTTGCCCATCGTGCGATCCGGCCCGCCATTTCCGCGCGAGGCGTGATTTCACCATTCATTTTGAAAGGTCCGAATGCGCCGAACAGCGGTCCATCCAGAAGCGGCCGCCAGCGCGGATAAAGGATGCCAGTAGCGCCTCCGGCACAGGACACCAGATTCCAGAGCCGCACATCATCGGCGTTTGGAATGCGGCCATCTTCGCGCGGCCGTCCGATCACCTGTGGCTGCATCCAGAGCGGACCGGCTTCGGCTTCCGCATGCCAGAATGGCTTGCCGCGCGCGCCCGCGCGAACCAGGTCAACCGCCTGAAACTGTTTCCAGGGCTCATCGCCCTTTCGCGAGGCGACCCACGTAAAGCCCCACGTGTCTACCTCCGCGGCGGACCGCCACTCGTCATGCGCACTTGACGGATAGGATTCCAGCGTGCCCGCAACGCCGTGCGCTGCGATCAGATGATTCGGATCCAGCTTGCGGAATAACCCGGCGCGCCAATGCAGCAGTTCAAACGCATCATCAATGCGGAATTGCAGCCAATCCAGGCTGTCGGGATAACCGCCGAAGTTCGGGGGCGGTTCCACGTCATCCCACGAAGCGTAGCTGTAGCGATGCCACACGCGGGCAACCTCATCGAGGCTCGCATAACGATGCTCGAGCCACTGACGAAGCTTTCGTTTGGTCGCGTCGCAATAACAATACATCTTCGACGGCGCGCCGCCATTGTATGTGTTCTCATTCCACAGGTCGTAGCCGAGAAGAGCCGGATGATTGCGGTAACGCTCGACGAGGGCGATGAGAAACTTCTCCGCCTCGGCGCGCACTTCGGGATTATCGAGGCACAATCCGGGGAAGCCGCCGGTCGCGCTGCTGCCGCCAATGCCGCTATTCACAACGTTTCCCTGGCTGTCCTTGTATCTGGCCCAGGGCCACTTGCGGTATGCCCACTCGGGCGCATCCGTAATCAATTCCGCAATCACCACCTTGATCCCGTTCTTCGCCGCCAGATCCATCATCCGGTCGTAATCGCGCCAGTCGTACTTGCCCGGCGCGGTTTCGATGGCGCCCCACATGAACCAGTGCCGGAACGTGTTCATACCGATACGCTGAGCGGTGGCGTGATCGCGAGCCCAGTCCTGCTCCGGCGGATTCGATTTGCGGAAGTACACTGCGCCGTACGGGAAGACCGGCTGGTCCGGCGGTTTAGCCGCACGGATCGAGAGGGATACGCCGAGCAATGCCACAGCGGCGGCGGCGATTCGGATCGGTCGGATGAACATGCGCATTTCAGAAATAGAGTTTCAGGCCAAACTGGATCTGCCGCCCGGTTGCAGTGCCGCTCGATAGCTTCCCAAACGCGGGATTTTTCGAATTACACGCGCTCCCCGGATTACCAATACAGGTCAGCGTGGGACTGTTCGCGGCCGGCAGGAAGAAGGTGGGCGTGTTCGTGAAGTTGAAAAACTCGGCGCGAAATTGCAGCATATACCGTTCGGTGATGTTGGTGTTTTTGAAAATAGAGACATCCGCGTTGGTCGACCCGGGGCCGCGGGCGACTCGCCTTGCCGAATTCCCGAATTCCTGAATCTGCGCGCCGGTGACGCTTGCGACTGTTCCGGGCACGGCGAATGCAGCGGGATTGAAGTATCCGTCCACGCCGGCATTACTCAACACCATGGGTTGGCCGGAGATGCGATCCGCCACGTTGAAGGTGTTGAAAACAGGCGGGAGCACGTTCGTGCGGATATCCGATGGAAATCCCCCGCGAAGGGTGACGATCGTGTTTACCTGCCAACCGCCGAATACTTTGCCTGGTACTCCTCCCCCGGAAAGCCACCGCTTCCCCGGCCCGATTGGCAGGTCGTATAGAGCGCTTCCGGAGAACATCTGAGGCACATCGATCGGCGCATACGAACGTTCGCGTGAAAGGTTGTAAGTATCCATCGCAATACTGGTGCCGCCATTCTGTGAGTACGCGTCCGGCCCGGCGCCGCCGGATTCGAGATTCTTCTGTATCGTGTAGTTCACCAGCACAGCCAGACCGTATGAGTACCTTTTTTCGACACGAAAATTGGCCGAATTGTAGTCGTTGCTGGCCGTCGAAAACGTCGGAATCACGGTGCCGTTGATGTAGGGAAACGGGCGGTTGGCCTGGGTGTTCATCCCGTTCAGGGCCTGCGAGAACGGAATCTGATTTTCGTTGATGAACAGCGACGAAAGATCCCGCCCGATCGCGCCGCTGTACGACGCCTCGAGCAGCAGTGAGGTTGTCAATTGATACTGAATATCGAAGTTGAACTGGTGCAACACAGGATCGCGAGCGTCATGAAATCCCTGGCTGCGAATGGTTCCGACGAATGGTTTCGCAGCGGTGAATGAGGCGAGCGAGGCGTCTGCGGGAAGGACAGCGATGGGAGTATTGATGGTGTACGGCGGCGCGACCGTTTTCGTGGCCGAAATGCTTGGCAGGGAAACCACGGGCACGTTCGGCAGATTGCCGGAGAACTGCGTCACCTGCTGGTTTTGATCCCGCTCCCCATAGAAAATTCCATAGCCGCCCCGCAGCACAAGCTTCGGCATGGCCTGCCACGCGAACCCGATCCGCGGCGCGAAGTTGTTGTGATCGCCATCCACGATTGCGCGCGAGTACCCGCCCTTGCCGGGCAGCGCATATTGCCCGGTCGTCACGTTGAAAAGGCTGCCAAGGTTTCTGGCGTCGACAGGTTGCGTGAAGAGCTCATAGCGCACGCCCAGATTCAACGTCAGATTTCTGGTTAACTTCCAGTCGTCCTGGGCGAAACCTCCGAAATAGATATCGCGCTGACGCCCCCAATCCAGCATTGGCGTGCCTTGAATGAAGCTGGGGTAACCAAGCAGGAAATCGGCGAGCGGCAGGCCCGAGCCGGGCGCATCCGAACTCGAGGTAAATGTCGCTCCGTAAATTTCCTGTCCGAAGAAGGGAGTGCCCTTCAGGGTATCGAAGCGCTCGCGCCGAATATCGGCTCCGAACTTGAACGCGTGCTTTCCGCGCGTCCAGCTCACGTTGTCCGCCCATTGAAAACGGTTTTCGATATTCAGATTCGGGTCACCACCGCCCCAGGACGAGAACTCGGAGGTTCCGGAGAGCTGCCCGGAGTAATTGAAGGCTATGCTCGGAAAACCGAGCAGCGGCGCCGGGAAGAGCGGCATATCGTGCTGCTGCGCGAACCCGAATCCCTGTTGCCCGGTCCCAAAAATGCTGCCGTTGTGCCGGACATATCCGAACCGAAACTCGTTCACGAGCGATGGTGAAAAAATGTGGACTTCTGACAGGACCGCCTGCTCCGAATTGTCAATGGACGAAGTGCCGCCGCCAATGAATCCCGGAAAACTGCCCACGGCGGGCTGGGAGTTGTCGCTGATCGAGAATCTTGCATAAGCATTGTCACTGGGAGAGAAATTCTGGTCGATCCGAATATCGCCCTGATCGGTGTTGGAGAATCGGGCGGGCTGATAAAAGAAGTTGCGGGCCAGCGCGCCGGCGGAGCCGAAGTTGGGAAGTGGAACAAGCCCGGCGATCGCGACTGAAGTCGCATTCAGCCGGCTCTGCGGGATAATGTTGCCCGCGAACGGATCGGCAACGGCCACGCCGGACGAGTTGAACATGCGTGTCGCCGGGTCGTAGATCGGGGTCTGTACGGAAGAAAAGTCTCCGCGGCGCAGCGCGGCCGGCGGTACGTCGGTAACCGATGTACCGGCCGAAGTGTTTTGGCGTGTGCCCTGATAATCGGCAAAAAAGAACGTCTTGTTCCGAACCACAGGGCCGCCCACCGCAGCGCCGAACTGATTCTGATGAAATGGCGCCCGACGCTGGCCGGCCGCATTGGTGAAGAAATTGTTCGCGTCGAGCGCATTGTTCCGCAGAAACTCGAACAGCGTGCCGTGGACCTGATTCGTTCCGCTTTTGATCGTGGCGTTCACCACGGCTCCCGCCGCGTGGCCAAACTCGGCCGAGAAGGTGCTGGTTTTTACCTTGAATTCCTGCACAGCGTCTACAGAGGGGACCACGGCAATTCCGTTTCGACCAATCGCGCCCGCATTCGAGATCGTGTTGTTATCGACGCCGTCCAGCGTAACCTCGTTCGCTGAGAACCGGCCGCCGCCCGCTATGAATGGCAGATTCGAGCCCATGCCGAACATGGGAGTCGTGTTACCTGAAAGGAGGCCAAGCGCGAACGGGTTGCGTCCATTCAGGGGCAGGTCGACAATCTCCTTGTTTTCGATGACCTGGCCCAGCGACGAAGTCGCCGAATCGACCAGCGGCGCCGCCGCAGTTACTTCCACACTCTCGGCCGCGGCTCCGACATCGAGCGGGATTCGAAGATTGATCGTTTTGTCGACTTCGAGCGTGATGCCTGTAAGAGTTTTCGCCTTGAATCCCGCGGCAGTAACGGTCACAACGTACTGCCCGACGTGCAGGAAAGGCGCGTTAAACTCTCCTGCGGTGTTGGTACTGATGTCGCGGGACTCTTTGGTGCCCGTATTCTGGATTGCTACGGCCGCGTTTGGAATTACCGCGCCCGAGCTGTCTTCGACAACGCCCACGATCGTGCCGGTCGATATCTGAGCAATCGCGGCAGCGCTGAAGAAGAGAATCGCTGCGCATAAGCGCGCGTAATCACGCATCGTAAACCTCCGCAACGAAATGGATTATTAAATCCGCAATACTGGCGCATCACGCTCCGGCTGAGATTTCGCGAAGTGTGGTCGAGATCGGTCGCCGGAACGGATGATCATTCCCGTTCACTATATGACCTTCTCGCTCGCGGTCCGAAAATGTTTTGCGCCCGCCACTGCTACAGCTGATACCGGAGAGCAAACTGCAGGATGCGAGGGTCGGCGGCCGTCTGGATGCGACCAAAGGTCTTATCAACATAGACCCCGTCGGGCTGGCCAAAATTAACCTGGTTAAACAGGTTGAAGAACTCCGACCGGAACTGCAAGACTCCGAGGCGCTCCCCGATGCGGAAGCTCTTGACCAGCGAAATGTTGGTATTTGACAGCCCGGGGCCACTGAAGAGATTGCGTCCCGCTGTCCCATATTGCCCCGGAAGATTGGCCGTGAAAGCAGCCGTGTTGAAGAACCTCGCGATCTCCGCGTCGCGCGTGGCGCGCGAGAGAACGGGATTCGTAATGAGATTCGGCCGATCGAAACCGACACCTGTCAGCGAGAAATCCTGTCCGCTGGTCACAAACACCGGCAGCCCGGTCGCGGCGGTGACGAGTCCGGAGATCGACCAGCCGCCGATCATGTACGCGAGCGCGCTGCGGCTGTGTCGAAGGAACGGCGCTTCATAGACGAACGACAAACTGAACACACGGCTGCGATCTTCATCGGACCGCGCCCGATCCAGACGTTCATTGAACGGGTTCTGCGGGGTCTGACCGAGATTCTGCGCCGAATAGTAATCGAGCAGTTTCCCGAAAGTGAATGAGCCCATGAAGGTCAGTCCCCGGCTGAAGCGACGTGAGAGAGACGCTTCCAATGAATGATATGACGCGTTCGAGTTGGTCGCGATCTGGCGGAAGCTCGCGTAGGCGCCCGGCATGAGAATGCGCCGCTGATTCGTATTGGCGAGCGTGGACTGTCCGGGAATGTAGATGGCCGGGTTTTCCTGCAACATTTGCACGAGATTATGTTCCAGCTTGCCGACGTACCCCGCCTTTGCGATCATGCCGAACGGCAGCGTCTTCTCCAGCGTGAAATTCATTTCGTGCGAGTAGGGGGAACTTAAGGTCGGGGCGATGACGGTAAAAAGCGACATAGGCAACGCGAACGTCGCTCTCGAGGGGGAATACACGTAAGGAAAGGGATCGACGAGGCCCTGATAAGGGTTAGTAAAGGAATAAGGCGCGGGGACGGAATCGCTGATGACGAACGGCTGGTTGACAGCGGGGTACGTCCAGATATCGGAGCGGAAGTCTTCATAGAACAGGCCGTACGCCGCACGTACACTGAACTGGCCTTTGCCGAACGGGTCCCACGCCAGACCGACCCGCGGACCGAAGTTGTTGGCGTCCGTGGGAACCAGACCCGGCGATATACCCGCATCTCCCGGGAACACCATGCCGCGAGGAGCGCCCGGCGCCACCGTACTCTGCTGCCCGGCCCGGTACGTGTTTGTACGGTTATAGACTGCGTGATAAGGCACAAACAACTGGTAACGAAGCCCAAGGTTCACCGTCAGCCGTGAGGTGAGGCGAATATCATCCTGCGCATAGGCGTACCAATCCCAGCCTTTGACCAGCCGCTCATAGGGGCTGTTCTGCGTCATGGCGGAAGGTTTGCCGAGAAGGTAGTCGGCCCAGGCGTTGGAGGTCGCGTAGCCGTTGAATGTGAACACACCCTGGTTGCTGGATGAACCTCGGTTGAATTCTTCAGTGCGTTCCCACTCACCCCCAAAGCTGAATGAATGTTTACCGCCGAACCAGCGCAGGTTATCTCCAACCTGGTAGATGTTGCCATGCTCACTGAAAATGTCGGTGGTGGCAAGACTGTAATAGCCGCTGACCGTAATGCTGGGCATCTGCGGAGTAATGACGCCGGGAAAAACCGCGCCGTAGTTCGAGAGTTGATCGTGCGACGTGACGCCGACGAGCGAATTATCGCGGTCCAGTCCGGCGCGAAATTCGTTGAGCAGGGTCGGGCTGAAGGTGTGAGTATCATGCAGCGCCCAGTTGCCGACCTGTAGACTCTGGTCGTTGGGCGCATAGGGAGCCACATTGCCGCTCTGGAACTTGAGGTCGCTGTTATCACGGAAATAGCGGAAATCGAGCGTGTTCCTGGAGGTGATCAGGTAGTCCACGCGACCGAGGTATTGGTTATCGGTGCTGGGCTGTGGATTGAGATATACCCAGCGCCCGTCGGGCGTATTGGCGGCCGGCATGTATTTGCTCATCACCGCGATGGACGTGGGATCGAAGCGCGAACTGGGAACGATTGCGCCCGGGAACGGCTGTCCTGTCAATGGGTCATTGGGCTTGATCGCGGAGCCCGAGAAATCGCCCTGACGTTCGAGCGCGGTCGGCGGGCGCGCGGTCGCGAGCAGCGATGACTGGCGGATGTCAGTGCCCTGATACGACCCGAAGAAAAAGAGCTTGTTGTGAATCACAGGACCGCCGGCCGTGAACCCGTACTGATTCTGCACCAGCGTCGGCTTGGCGGTCGAGAAGAAGTTACGCGCGTTGAGATCGGTATTGCGCAGGTACTCCCAGAGCGTGGCATGCAGGTCGTTGCTGCCCGCGCGCGTAACGGCCACAATTACGCCTCCGGAATTGCGGCCGTACTCGGCGCTGTAGCTGCTGGTCATCACAGTGAACTCCTGGAGGGCGTCGGGCGCCGGAAAGTTCAAAGCGGTATTCTGCGTGAGGTTCTTGTTGGAGATGCCGTCGATTCGAAATTCATTCTGCGTATTTCGGCCACCGGCGACAGTAATGGTCGGACCCGAGCGGCTCTGGGAAACGATCGTCGGGGCAGAGACGCTGATGACACCAGGAACGGTGAGCGCAAGAGCCATGGCATTACGTCCGTTGAGAGGCAATTCCTGGATCCGCTTCTCGTCAACCAGTTCGGCTACGGTGGTCGACCGCGTTTCGACACCGGTAGATTGAGCTGTTACGGTGACGCTCTGGGCGGCGTCGCCGAGCGTGAGAGCGACGTCGACGCGGGCATTCTGATCGACGACAAGCGTGATGCCCTTCTGTACGAATTTGGAAAACCCGGCCTTCTGAATCTGCACCGTATACTCACCCACTGGCAGGTTGGGGATCAGATAGGAACCAGTCTCATCGGTGATTGCGGCGCGGTTGAAGGACGTCGCAATATTGGTGGCGATCACGCCGGCGCCCGGAACAGCGGCGCCGGACGGGTCGCGCACGACGCCGATTAGCGAGGCGGTCGTGGATTGTGCCCAGGCGGAGATTCCGGCGATCGTCAGGAGCAGCAATACGGCGATGCGCAATGGAGTACCCTTTCGACAGCAAATTAACTCTAAACAGGACCTCGGAGCCGCTGCGACCGGTGGAGCTATTATAGGCAAACTCGACCACGGGAGAGGATGGCATGTCAACACGCAGAGAAATGATGCAGCAGACCCTCGCGGCAGCGTTCCTGGCCCAGGCAGGACACGCAGCGCCGCCGGCGCCTGCGGAGGATGGCTGGTTCGATCGTCCCATGCGCTGGGTGCAGCTGAACCTCACCGAAGACGATCCCGCGAATATGGATGTCGGTTTCTGGCTCGACTACTTCAAGCGAACCCACACCCAGGGCACGTGCCTCACCGCGGGTGGCGTGGTGGCGTTCTATCCGACTAAGATTCCTTTTCATCACCGGAGCCAGTGGCTGCCCGGACACGAGTCGTTCTATGCCGACCTGATGGACGGCTGCCGCAAGCTGAACATCGTCGTACTGGCGCGGACTGATCCTCACGCCACCTATCAGGACGTTTACGATGCGCATCCCGACTGGATCGCGGTGGATGCGGAAGGCCGCAAACGGCGTCATCCAGACAAGCAGGACATGTGGATCACCTGCGCTCTGGGACCGTACAATTTCGACTTCATGACCGAGGTGACGCGCGAGATCGTGACGCTGTATGACGTCGGAGGCGTTTTCAGCAATCGCTGGACGGGTTCAGGCATGTGCTACTGCGAGCACTGCCGGCGGAATTTTTACGACGCCTGGCGCATGGATCTGCCGCGAACCACAAATCCCGCCGATGCCGCGCGGCGCAACTATATGGTTTGGCACGAGCAGCGGCTCTTCGAATTGTGGGAGGTATGGGACAGCGCCATTCGCAAGGCTCGTCCGGGCGCCCGATACATTGCGAATTCGGGCGGAGGCGCCTTGAGCGGACTGGATATGAAGAAAGTCGGTCAATTATCGCCGACGTTGTTCGCGGATCGTCAATGCCGCAGCGGTGTCATGGCGCCATGGGCGAATGGCAAGAACGGAAAGGAGTATCGGGCCGCCCTGGGGCAGAAAGCCATAGGGGGAATCTTCAATGTCGGAATCGTGTCGCCGTATCGATGGCTGAACTCTTACAAAACGGCGGCGGAGACACGGCTGTGGGTGCTCGATGGGGTCGCGAACGGACTTCGGCCGTGGGTGAATCACGTTTCCGCAACGGTTCACGACAAGCGCGAATTGAAGGTAATCGAGGATTTGTACCAGTGGCATCACCGCTGGGAAGCGTACCTGCGGAACGAAGCGCCCATTGCCCGGGTGGCAATGGTCTACTCGCAGCAGACAGCCCAATTCTACGGTGGCACGCGAGCGCGCGCCAGAGTGGAAGACCACACACTGGGCATGTACCAGGCGATGATCGAAGCGCGCATCCCATTCGAGATGGCCCATGACCGCCTGCTCGATGCCGAAGATATCGATCGTTTCAAAGTGCTGCTGCTGCCAAATATCGCGGCGCTCTCGGACGCTCAGTGCGAGCAGTTGCGGGCGTTCGTACGGCGTGGTGGAAGCCTGCTGGCGACTTATGAAACCTCTCTCTATGACGAATGGGGCAAGCAGCGCAGCGATTTCGGGCTGGCGGACCTGTTCGGCGTGTCATTCGCCGCGCGCCGCGGCGGCCCCATTCAGAATGCGTACTTCCGCGTGGATACCGCGGAGCGCGCGAAGCATCCAATATTGAAAGGACTTGAGGATGCCGAGATCCTGATCGGCGGGACATGGCACCTGGACGTGAAGGCGCGGGACGCGGGCGAGCGTCCACCGCTGACATGGATTCCGCCCGTGATCAATCTGCCTATGGAGAAAACCTATTGGACAACGCAGCAGACGGACATCCCCGGTATCTACATGCGGCAGGTTGGTCAGGGCCGAGTTGTGTATTTTCCGTGGGACATCGATCGCTTGTATTGGGAAGTGATGGCGGAAGATCACGGTAAGCTCCTGCGCAACGCGTTCGATTGGGCGACCGATGAGCCGCATCCGGTCGAGGTCACGGGTCCTGGAATGTTCGATGTGACGGTATGGAAGCAGAAGCACTCGATGACCGTTCACCTGGTTAACCTGACGAATCCGATGGCGATGCGGCCGAACTTCCACGAACTGATCCCATCTCATCCGCAGCGGGTGCTTGTTCGCCTGCCACAGGGAACGAAAGCGGCCAAAGTGCACTTGCTCGTGGCAGACCGCGCGGTTGCGCACGAGCAGACAGGTGGGGCGGTGAAACTCGTAGTTCCCTCGGTGCTCGACCACGAAGTCGTAGCTATCGACCTGGCTTGATGCAGAAGGCGTTCCAGGTCGGGAGGCGCCTTACACTTCCAGCGGACCGGTGCTGTCGCCGATTTTGTTCACAGGAACACCGGCTTTATTCAGGATCGCCACAAGCAGATTCGACATTGGGGTATTCAGCTTGTAAGCCATATGCCGGCCGGTTTCGAACTGGCCGCCGAGTTTCCCCGCCATTAGGCACGGCAGATTCGAGTGCCGGTGCAGGTTGCCATCGCCCATGCCGCCGCCGTACAGGATCAGGCTCTGCTCGAGCAGTGTACCGTCTCCATCTTTTGTTTTATCCAGCTTTTGCAGGAAGTAGGCCAGCAATTCAACGTGGTAGGCGTCGATTTTCGCTTTCTTCGCGATCAGAGTTGGATCATTGCGGTGGTGCGAGCAGGGGTGATGCGGCTCCGGCACGCCGATCTGGGGATACGTACGGCTGCTCAGCTCCCGGCATTTCATCATCGTGAAGACACGCGTCACGTCGGCCTGAAAGGCGAGCACCTGCAGGTCATACATCAGCTTTGCGTATTCATCGAATCCGGCGGGGATGTCGGTGGGCCGCTCCGGAAGCTGGATCTCCTGAATGCCGCGTTTTTCAACGCTTTGAATACGCTGTTCGATTTCACGGACAGAATCGAGGTACTCGGCGAGTTTGCCCCGGTCGCCCGGTCCCAGATTTTTGTCCAGACTGCGCGCCTCCTCGATCACGGAATCGAGAATGCTGCCGTTCACCTTCATGCGCGCCATGCGCTGGGCGGGAGTGCCGCCGTCGCCGAAGAGGCGCTCGAAGATGACCCGCGGGTGCTCCTCGGCGGGATTGGGTGTGGTGGGATTCCGCCAGGAGATGGTGTTGTTGTAAAAGCAATCGCCGGTGTCGCATGCGCCTTGGGTGGGCAGGTCGAGATTCATCTCGATTGAGGGAACCTGCGTGCTCTCTCCGATAACGCGGGCGGCAAGCTGATCCGCCGACGTCGCAAGATGAACTTCAATATCGGGACGGCTTCGATCGTACGCGTGAACGCCTGTCAGCCAGACCGCGGAAGAGCGGGGATGATCGCCCGTGCCATCACCGAAGGTATCCGCCTGCAGATGAGAAAGGCCGCTCAGCACGTTCACATGGCCGCGCACGGCTTCGAGCCCTTTCAGGATCGGCGGCAGCTCGAAATTTCTTCCGGTGGTTTTCGGGATCCACTCATCCTGAATCACGCCATTGGCGATGTAAATGAAACCCAGCCGCGGTACCGGTTTGGGCGCCGCCGACAGCGCCGGGACCATCGAATCGAGGAGAGGCAAAGCGAGCGAAGCGCCCATGCCCTTCAGCATCGTCCGCCGCTTCAGAGCTTTTCTGGTCACGAACGTCAATCGATTCCTCATTGCCAGATCACCAGACCCTTTCTTCAGCGCTTAGCCGTTTTAACGGCTTTCGCCGGCTGCGTTTCGCGCATCTGGAACGGCGCGCTTTTCACTACGCCAAGAACCAGCGACGCAAATGTGTAGTTGTTAGCCGCGCTCTGCCGCATAATTCCGCGAACCACCGGCTCATCGTAAAACTGCACGTTCCGGCCGAGCGCGTACATCAGCAGCTTCCCGGTCACAGTGGACACGAACTCTTCCGGGTGGCTCAGCAGCGCTTTTTTCAAACCCGCCATTCCGTTGAACTTTTCGCCATCCGGAAACACTCCGGAACTATCGATCGGAGTGCCCGCGTCGGTTTCGCGCCATCTGCCGATGGCATCGAAATTCTCCATCGCAAATCCGATCGGATCCATCCGAGCGTGGCAGCCGAAGCAGGCGGGGTTGGCCCGGTGCTGAACCATTGCCGCGCGCATGGTGAGCGTTTTCCCGTGTTCGCCCCCTTCCGTCTTGAGTGCCGGAACGTTCGGCGGCGGCGGTGGCGGCGGAGCATTCAGAAGATTTTCCAGTACCCATTTGCCGCGATTCACTGGCGAAGTGCGCGTAGCGTAAGAGGTGATGGTCAACAGACTTCCCTGCCCCAGCAGGCCGCCGCGGGGACTGCCTTCGGGCAGCATCACTTTGCGGAAATCCGGCCCGTGAACGTTCGGAATGCCGTAATGTTTGGCAAGGCGCTCGTTTATAAACGTATAGTTCGCCGAAAGCAGTTCGAGAACGCTGCGATCGCTGCGCAGGACACTATCCAGAAACAGATCCGTCTCTTTGCGGAAGGCGGCGCGGAGCGATTCATCGAAATCAGGGAACAGCAGCTCATTCGGTTTTTTCGCGTCGAGATCGCGCAGGTAAAGCCATTGTTCGGCGAAGTTGCTGACGAGCGACGAAGACCGCGGATCCCGCAACATTCGCCGCACCTGCTGCTCCAGAACCTGAGGCTGCCGAAGCTTGCCCCGGGCTGCAAGGTCGAGCAGTTCATCATCCGGAATACTGCTCCATATAAAAAAGGAGAGCCGAGATGCCAGTTCGATATCGCTTACGGGATGCACGCTGCCCGGGGTCGCGCCGTCGGGATCCTGTTCAATGCGGAAGAGGAACTGCGGGCTGACAAGAAGCCGCTGAAGCGCGCGCTCGATCCCGAGTTCGAATCCCCCCTGGGCATGCCCCGCCTGATAAAAAGGCATGAGCATTGCCACGTCTTTATCTGTCACCGGCCGGCGGTAAGCGCGTTTTTCGAGAGTGGAAAGGATCCGGCGAGCGCACGGCTCTTCGTCAGAAGCCGTAGCCGGATGGCATACAAAGATGCGGCGGCGGGACGCAGTGTCTCCGGGTCCTTTCGGATCGTAAGGGCCGCTGAGCGTAACCTTTTCTATTGCCAGTTCCGGGCCGGTGCTCCGCAATCGAGGCCGAAGAATCTCTTCATCCCGCAGTTCGTTCCGCTCGATAAACGCGACGCCGATCACGCGCGAGCCGGCTTTCACCGGGATTCGAAACTCAATCGGCTTCGGCTCCGCTACGGCTTTGCCATATTTACTTACGCCAGGATCGTCCGGGGAAGTGGACGCTCGACGAACCCGAATACCCTGCTGCGCGCCGCCCACACTCAGCAGTTGCGCCCGCGCGCCATCCACGGTGATTTCCAGTTGCTGCGGCTCCGCCGATGCCCCGGTAAGCATCACCTTCAGAAGATACTCGCCATCCAGCGGAAAATCGCTGTGAATGGCGAGGCCGCCCCGAGTTCCCGGTGGCAAATCCGCCATGCGTTCCGATTGCGTTTCCTCATCCGGCATGTGGTGAATGTTCACCATTACGGGAAAAGCCGGATCGCCCACAGCCAGCCGGCTGATCTTTTCCGCTGCGCCGAGATAAGCCTCCATCGCAGTCGGAGAAATGAAGAGCAGGTCGGCAATGTTGTCGAAGCCGCTGTTCACGTTATCCGCGGGCAGCAACAAAGAGAAATCCATTTCCTTCGGCAGTGCGTCGAGCGCCAGCAGATCCCGCACAGCGTTCTGATACTCGGCGCGGCTCAGCCGATGCAGCAGCGGCAGTTTGCCCGGATTGGGATGGCTCGCCGCAGCGCTGTCGATGCCGTTTTCGATGAATTGTTCGAGCGCTGTGTAAGCAGCATCGGCAGGCCGCGGAGCGCCGGTCGGCGGCATTGTCCTTGCCCGAAGCTTGCGAATCACGCGCTCCCAGTGTTCGGCATCCGTCTCAGGATGCGACACGGCCGCCGGATCGAGAACCAGATTGGCCGTATGGATTTTCGGGCTGTGGCAAGTGGCGCAGTACCCGGCAACAGTCGCGCTGGCCTGTTGAGCGTTTATCGCTTGCGCCGATGCCAGCCCTGTCGAAAGTAAGGCCGCAAACCATAAAGCAAGAAGATTTGAAACCATACCTGCATCTCGCGGCCTGGATTCATATCCCGACATGGGAACTGCGACTCCGATTGTATAACCCCAAAGGCCACGTCAGGAGGAAATTACTATAGTCCGGCGGTACTTTTTCCCGCGCCTTGTAATATACTTTGGCCAGCATTTCAGAACCAGCTATGGCATTCCGAAAAGCAGAAGTTCTGGCTCTGTTCTTTTCTCTTGCTCTTTCAGCGACAGCGGCCGATACACGGCTCGTCGAAGCCGCCAAAAGCAACGATTCCGCAGTCGCGCGGGCGCTGCTGGCTCAACATCTGCCTGCCATGGCGGTTGATGCCGAAGGTGATACGGCCTTACATTACGCCGCGCGCAATCGCAATGTGGAGCTTGCAAATCTTCTGTTATCGGCCGGCGCCAACGCGAACGCGACGAACCGGTACAACATCACTCCACTTTCGCTCGCCTGTGACAACGGCGATGCCGCCATGGTGGCCCGTCTGCTGAAATCCGGCGCCGACGCCAATCAGGTCTCAGAGCAGGGACAGACTCCGTTAATGAACGCGTCGCTCGCGGGAAATGCCGAAGCCGTTCATTTGCTGCTGGCGCACGGCGCCAGGGTAAATATCGCGGAACCCGTCCGGGGACAGACAGCTCTCATGTGGGCCGCGTCGGAAGGCAACACGGCCGCCGCCGCGATGCTGATCGAGTTTGGAGCGGACGTGAAGGCGAAATCGAAAGCCGGATTTACCCCATTGCTTTTCGCCGTCCGCAACGGTCATAAGGACACGGTAGAGATGCTGCTCGCGCACGGCGCGAATGCAAACGTCACCGCGCCTGACGGTACCAGCGCGCTGAACGTGGCCGTAGTCAATGCGTGCTTCGAAGTGGCCGCCGTTCTGTTGAATCACGGGGCCGACCCGAATGCCCCGGACGCGCGCGGCTCCGCGCTGCACACCATCGCCTGGCTCCGGAAGCCTGGTTCCGATGGAGGCAACGGTCTGGGAAAGAGATCTTATCCCGTACCGGAGCAGGTGGGAAACATGACGGCGCTCGACCTGGCGAAATTGCTGCTCGAGCACGGGGCCAACCCCAATGCCCGGATCACCCTGAAGGAAAGGCCGTTTGGGCGGGAAGGCGCCAGCCGAAATCCGCCGCTGATTCATCTTGGGCGGCACCTGCTTACGTTTTCCGGCGCCACGCCGTTCTATCTTGCGGCCCGCAATGGCGACGCGGAGTATATGCGGCTGCTTGCGGAGCATGGCGCGGACCCGAAATTGACGAACGTTCTCGGGATCACGCCGCTCTTGGTCGCCGCGGGGCTTGATTACTGGGAAGGAGAATCCGCGGGACCTTACACCGGCGTGAGCGAGCAGGAACGGCTGGAGGCGGTGAAACTTGCGATTCAACTCGGTAATGACATAAACGCCGCCGCTGACTTCGGCGATTACCGGATGGAAGGCTCTCCCGAGTATCTGCTGCTTTATTATCCGCTGAACATGGCCGAACTTGCGGCCCGGATACCCGGAGATCCGCGCTGGAATGGCTGCACCGCATTGCATGCGGCCGTTGTATCCGGCCAGCCTTCGATCGTGCAGTATCTGGTAGACCACGGCGCAAATCTGGACGCGAAGACAAAGAGTGGCTGGACTCCGCTGATGCTCACGACCGGCGTGTTCTTCGCGAACGCGAAAAAGGACTTTCCCGAAGCCGCCGCGATTCTGAACAAGGCGCTTTTGAATAAGGCGGCGCAGCAGCAACGCCACCGCGGAACGCCCGCCGGGGCCGTGGCGGCGCAATCGGCGAATGACCAGGTCGCCGCGCGCTGATTCGTGATAATGTCAATCCCACACTGAATTCAGGCCGGGTGGCCAGTTGAGGAAAGGTCTGGAATGACTCTGGATCGGCGCATATTCATCAGGACGTGTTCCGCGCTCGCCGGATTTCGTGCGGAACAAACAGCATCGAAGGTCAAAGCCCGGGAACGGCCGCGGCCGCTGCGGGCGGCGTTCCACGCGGGCGCGGATGGCGTCGTCCTCTCGCGCGAATACGTGGAAATGTGGCTTGCCAATCTTTCCGCCGCGAGCAAAACTCAGTCCGGGGTTTTCGCCCGGCGCACCGCCTGAACACCAAACTTTCAGAGGAGAAATCCATGATGCGATATGCCATTGCAGGAATGATCGCTGCCACCCTCGTTTGCCTCAGCCCCGGGTATTTACGAGCTCAGGCCGTAGCCAATGCCGAAATTCACGGTTCAATTAGCGATCCGAGCGGCGCCGTGGTGCCGGGCGCCACGGTGAAGGCGATCCAGACCAACACGGGACAGACGGCCACAACGGTTAGCGGAACCGATGGGTCCTACGTTCTCACCAACCTGCCCGTAGGACCTTATCGGCTGGAAGTTACCGCGCCTGCGTTCAGCAGCTACTCCCAATCCGGCATTCTGCTGCAGGTTGGAAATAACGTACAGGTGAATGTGGCGTTGCAGGTCGGCGGAGTTGCGCAGGAGCTGAAGGTTACCGCCGCGGCGGCAATGGTCGAAACTCAGGATACGTCGGTTTCTCAGGTGATCGACCAGCGGCGCATCATCGATCTTCCGCTGAACGGGCGCCAGGTCACCGATCTGATTCTTCTGTCCGGCGGCTCTGATGTGCCTCCAAATGCAGCGAGCCGCGTGGTGACCACGCACGATTACGCGACTGCGGTTGGCGTTTCCATCTCCGGGGGCCAGGAGAACGGGAACAACTATCTGCTCGATGGCGGTGATAACAACGATTCGCACTCCAACGTGAATCTTCCCTTTCCGTTCCCGGACGCGCTTCAGGAATTTAACGTCCAGACCAACGGCGTTTCTGCCCGTTACGGGCTGCATCCGGGGGCCGTGGTGAACGTAGTCACGAAATCCGGTACCAACCAGATTCATGGCGATCTCTTCGAGTTCGTGCGCAATGGTGATTTCAACGCGCGCAATTTCTTCGCCGCGTCCCAGGACACATTGCGCCGGAATCAGTTCGGAGGAACGGTGGGCGGGCCCATTCGCAAAGACCGGCTGTTCGCGTTCTTCGGCTATCAGGGAACGCGAACCAGAACGGCGCCGCCGCAATCCATCAGCTATGTTCCGACACAGGCGGCGCTGACGGGCGACTTCAGCACGCTCGAATCCGCCAGTTGCCAGTCCAGCAAAAAGCCGGTAACTCTGGTCGACCCGGCGAACAACAATGCGCCGTTCCCGAACAACTTTATTGCTCCCAGCCGGTTCAGCACGCCTGCCGTGGCGCTGGCGAAGCTCATCCCCGTGTCGGCCGATCCATGTGGAAAGCTGGTTTACTCCATTCCCAACCCAAATAATGAAAACCAGTATGTCGGAAAGATGGATTGGATACAGAACAGCAGGCATTCGGTCTACGGACGCTACTTTATTGCGAAGTACGACAACCCTCCTTACTACACCAACAACATTCTGACGACCACGCGCTCCGGACTCGACGAGACGTCTCAATCAGCCACTCTGGGCGATGTTTACAGCATCAGCCCCACCCTGGTGAATTCGTTTCACGCAACATTCACGCGCCTGCCGATCAATCGCGCCGTGTCCCAACAGATGCCGAATGTTGTGTCGCTTGGCGTAAATATGTTCAACTTCTACCCACATTTCGTTGACCTGAGCGTGAGCAGCAAGTTCAGCGTTGGCGGCGGATCGAATGCGCCTTCCGTGTTTACGCGGAACCAGTTTCAATATGCGGACGATCTGGACGTTATCCGGGGTCGTCATCACATGATCTTCGGATTCGAGATGCTCGCTCTTCAAATGGATGAAGTGAATATCTCGCTCGGCAATGGCGAATGGACGTTTAATGGTTCGCTCAGCGGCGATGCCATGGCCGACTTCCTGCTGGGGCGGCCGGATCGGTTCACCAATGGCAATCCCGTTCAGATTGGACTCCGCCAAAAGTATTACGGAGCATACGCACAGGACGATATTCAGGTGCGGAAGGGCTTCAATCTTCACCTTGGGGTCCGTTGGGAACCGTCGTTACCCGAGCACGATGTCGCTGGCCGGGGCAGCCATTTTTCATTGCCCGCGTTTGTGGCGGGGCAGACCAGCAGCGTATATACCAACGCCCCTCCCGGATTGCAGTTTCACGGCGATCCAGGTATTCCTGCTGCCTACGCCAATGGCAGTTATCTGGATTTTGCTCCGCGCGTGGGCTTTGCATGGGATCCATCCGGGCAGGGAAAGCAAAGCATACGGTCTTCTTACGGAATCTTCTTCGATGCGCCTGAATCGTATACCGACCGGGACTTCGCTCTGGAATCGCCCTGGGGCGATTCCGTGTCTCTGACGGCGCCCCCCGGCGGCTTCGCCAACCCATATGCAGGCTATCCCGGAGGCAATCCATTCCCCACGCCCTATCCGCCGGCCAAAGATGCGCCTTTCAGTCTTTCCGGCCTGTACGTGAACCTTCCCTTGAATCTGCATCACATGTACATGCAACAGTGGGATTTCAGTTACCAGCGACAGATTGGCGCGAACTGGATGGTTTCCGCCACATACATCGGCAACAAATCAACGCACCTGCGTTCCTCGAATGAAGGTAACCCCGCCATTTACATCCCGGGAAAGTCGACGGTCGCGAATACGAGTACCCGCCGCATGTTGTACCTGCTGAATCCGAACGCGGGAGCTTACTATTCGACGATCACCACCATGGACGATGGTTTGAATACGAACTACAATGCCCTTCGCCTGAATCTGGAACATCGCTTCGCCAATAACTTCACGGTGCTGATGGTTTACACGTGGTCGCACTGCCTCCAAAACGGCGAGCCCCTGGCGAACCGGCTTTCCGAAGGCGCCAATTACTATCAGAACCCTTATGATCGCAACGCCGACTACGGACCTTGTGACTTCGACATTCGCCATAACCTGAATACGTCGTTCGTCTATTCAAGTCCGAAATTCGCGAACCGGCTCCTGGACGTTTTCGCAGGAAACTGGCAGCTTGGATTTTTGATCACGGCGAGGTCCGGATTCCCATTCAGTCCTACCACTGGCGTTGACAATTCGCTGACCGGAGTTGGGCAGGACCGGCCGAACGTGGTCGGGGCTCCGTACGCCCGCAACACGACGAGCCTTGTGTGGATCAACGCTTCAGCATTCGTTCCCAACGCGCTCGGCGCCTTCGGCGATGCCGGATATAACTCACTGATTGGTCCGGGGCTGGTCGACCTGGATGCAAATTTGACGCGGCAGTTCAAGATACGGGAGAGCCAGCAGTTCCAGTTGCGATTTGAATTTTTCAACGTCATGAACCACGTGAACTTCAATAATCCGGTGAGCAATCTGAAGTCTTCTGCGTTCGGCCTGATTCAGAGCGCAGCCGACCCACGGATCATCCAGCTGGCGGCGAAATATACATTCTGACGGGAGTCCAGTTGCTGCGATTCGGCGGGGCCCGAAGTGAAGCGCAACGATCTCGTTGGGCTGAGAACGCGGAACGGCCACAATAATCGACTGTGTCGCAAACCGTTTGACAGCCGGTCTGTTGTGCTGAGCTGACCAGAGCGCGCTCTATCAGGTTTGCGACACTACCTTCATCTGCGTCCCGGATAGATTCTGTTCCATGCGGTGTCGCTCCCGAAGGATGACGGCGCACGCGAGTTCATCGAGAGGCATCCTGCGCTGCTTGTCCAGCTCAGCGAAGTTTCGTAGTTGGTCTATGCTGCGGGTGCCGGTTCGCGACGCTCGAAAAGGGCCATGAGAACTCGGAGAGGGATTTCATAGGTTCCCGCCCCGTAGCGCTGTGGATATTAGCACTACCAGAGATCTGTAGCAATGGCTCTCGAACGCCGGCCGCTTATAACGCTCGACTGGCCGACAAACGTGAAGATTACAGGAGGAGTTAAACGGCCAGCGGCGGGGCGAGTGTGAACGCCCACTCCTGCCCTTCCGTAAATTACGCGGCAGCGTAACGAGCATGGGAAGCGCGCCCTCCTTGAAGCCCGTCACAGCCGCCGCGAATGCCGCTGCTGGCAGCCGGCATTGACAATCTATCGGCAGTTCGTAGAGCAAACTTTAAATCATGGCAGAGCGGCGCGAATCGTGTGATGGCGGCAGGATCGCGGCAAATTCAGCAGCAGTTGGCCGCCACGGGCTTTTTGAATTGATGATTCGGCAGGCTTGAATTCCGCCAGTTCATTCAGTGCGCGGCTCCTGGCCGAAATCGATCAGGATACATCGACGTGCACTCGCAATACCTTGGCTCCGGAGGGCGCAGCGACATTTTCGTTTTGTTCGGCTGTGATAAATAGATCGAACTCCTTCGACACTGTCACCGATTTGAACTCCCCTTTCAGGTCCTTGTCCACTCCCAATGCACCCTGCTTAACAGGGGCAGCATCGCGCGGCTGCACCCAAACCAGGTAAGCATTTTCGGCAGGCGTCAGACTCGCAGGAAGCGCAAGATGATGCACCTTGATATCGAACGTCGTATTGCCATTGTCTTTATCTCTGGTAACCTTCACGCTCCCGGTGGCTGCCGGGACTTCAGGCTCTGCTGCCATCCGATACTCCTTACCAGAGCCGAAAGGCCAGATCGCGAGCATTGCCGCGAATACAACAAGCTGTGTCATTGTTAGTCCTCTGAATGTGGCTTTGACGGCCTTTCAGTCCTGAATGCAAAGCAATCCACAGGCCTCGGGAAGCAGAACAACGATTAAAGTAGTGCGCTTTTCTGCGCCGGTGCGGCAATTCCGACAGAAGCTGGTGCGGTGCGCACGAGGCGCTGTTCCGGAGGTGTCGCCTGGTTCCGAATATTTTCCGGCTAAGCACTATCAAGCGTTTCAATCACGCAGCCGCTCGAGGCTTGAACAGTTCATCGCGCCCGGCGATCTGGTCGTGTCGCTACGCCTGTCTCGAGAGTAGCTGTCTGGAGAGTAGTAGGATACAGGCGAACATGGCTGCGATTCTCCATCGACGAAGCTTCCTGCAAAGTACAGGAGCATTGCTGGCCGCCGCCCGCCTGGCCGCGGCCGGCCCGGAACTCGATTGCGACATCGCCGTCATCGGTGCGGGAGTTGGGGGTTTCGCGGCCGCGCTTGCCGCACTCCGTAACGGCATGCGCGTAGTGTTGACCGAAGAGACGGACTGGATCGGAGGGCAGTTGACCGCGCAAGCCGTGCCGCCCGACGAGCACCCCTGGATCGAGCAGTTCGGCTCGACCGCCAGTTATCGCGCCTGGCGCAATGGCGTTCGCGCTTACTATCGCGATCATTACCCGCTGACGGAAGCCGCGCGCCAGCGTATCGACCTCAACCCCGGCAACGGTTCGGTTTCGCGGTTGACGCACGAGTTTAAAGTGTCGGTTGCGGTGCTGGAGGCCATGCTGGCGCCGTATGCCGGCAGTGGACAACTTATCCTGTTACGCGAACACATTCCGCTTTCGGCCACGACGTCGGGCGATCGCGTCACCAGTATCGCGATCCGCGATCTTCGCCGCGGTGTCGATCGCACCGTAACCGCCCGATATTTTCTCGATGCCACCGAACTCGGCGATCTGCTGCCAATGGCGAACGTCGAGTATGTGACCGGTGCGGAATCGCAGAAACAAACCGGCGAGATGCACGCCGCCGCCGAGCCGCAGCCTGCGGGCAGCCAATCCTTCACTTATTGCTTTGCCATGGATTATTTGCCCGGCGCAGACCACACTATCGAGCGCCCCGCAAGCTATTCCGAGTGGCAAAACTACATCCCGAAGCTGACGCCCCCGTGGACCGGTCGCCTCTTCAGTTGGACGATGTGCGATCCGAAAACGCTGGCGCCGCGTCAGGCGTTTTTCGACCCCGAGCCCCGGGATTCGGGGCGCGGCGGACTGAACCTTTGGCTGTATCGGCGTATTGCCGATCGCGCGAACTTCACGCCCGGCGCCTACAAGAGCAGCATCACCCTGGTGAACTGGCCGCAAAACGATTTCTGGCTGGGTGATCTGGTCACCGCCGCTCCTGTGGATCGCCCCGGACTCCTCGATCGCGCCAAACAGTTGAGCCTGTCGTTCTTGTATTGGATGCAAACCGAGGCCGGATGGAAAGGACTGCGGCTCCGCAAAGACATTGTGGACACGGAAGATGGTCTGGCCAAAATGGCCTATATTCGCGAATCGCGGCGGATCAGGGCCGAGTTCACGATTCTAGAAAAGCACGTCGGCGCGCAAATGCGCGATGCTCCGGCCGCCGAAGTCTTCCCCGATTCCGTTGGGGTGGGCTGCTACCGCATCGACCTGCACCCCTCCGCCGGGGGGACAAACTACATCGACGTGAGTTCGCTCCCCTTTCAAATTCCGCTCGGTGCGCTGATCCCGGAGCGTGTGGAAAACCTTTTACCGGCTTGCAAAAACATCGGCGCAACCCATATCACAAATGGGTGTTATCGTCTGCATCCGGTAGAGTGGAACATCGGAGAAGCCGCCGGCGCTCTTGCCGCTCACGCCATCGCGACCCGGCAAACCCCGCGATCGATCCGCAATACTCCACGGCAACTCACGGACTTTCAAGCGAGGCTGCGTCAGCAGGGCTTCGAACTCGACTGGCCACACATCCGGCCGGTGTAGACGTCCGCTCCCACGGCAGTCGGCCTCTCCTTGTGTGCTCTTCCGTTGTTCGCTTTCGCCGACCTGATTCCCAGCTCCGTTCAAATACATCGGGCAGGTGAACGATTTTGCTCCGAATAGCCCTGAGGTCCGGCTTTCCGGCATGCTGATTGTGGCCTGTATCTTCTCGATGGTCCTCGGATTCGATCGCCCTTCGGAGCACGATCGATAACGGTCGCGCGTTCAACAGTGGTCCGAAGTGCGAGGGTGTCCGCACGGTGGAACGGACGAGACGAGAAGCCGAAAGCGCGCCGTACGCGCCGGAAGCGGGCTGATTCCCCAGCGATGCGGGCCGTTATCCAGCGCTGTCAGACGCACAAAATCCCGAACTGGCATCCTGTCTGCCGGCGGCGAAAGGTCATGCTGTGAAATTCCAAATGCGGGCGCGTATCAGTTGCTGGAACCCGCCGATCCGCGCAACGCCATTTACTGATGCAGCAAAACCCCAGCGCAGCCGCCAGTCCCGTCGACCGCCTCATCAAACTCTGATCCCGCTGGATCTGCTCCTGACGCCGCGGCTCCCGGACAGCATCTCCAGCACGAACGCGATCGAATCAGGATTGTCGACCGTGGAGAAGATCTGGGCGCAATTCAAATTATGGCCGGGTGGTGATCACCGCCTTCGAGGTGGCATCCGCCATCCTGTTAGCCGAAAGCAGGTGGAATAAGGATACACCGGTACGGCATAGCCGGTACTGGTCAAGGCTCTGGAAACTGCCGCGAGGCAGCGCACCGGAAAGCCCGCCGGAGCCATTGCGTGTTGACCCGAGCCGCTCGCGTTTTCAACGAAAATCCGGACGCCCTCCGAATAATCACAGCCCCCGCCACAAAAATTCCGCTTATTTTTCACCAGTTTCCCCGCCCTGCTCAAAAATTTGGGGATTTCGCGTGCGAATCTTCCTCCAGGCATCGTAACCGTGTCGAGTGAATCCAAACTACCTGTTTCAGAAAAGCGTCTCGCCGCAAACCGCGAGAACGCGAAGCGATCCACGGGTCCACGGACCCCTGCGGGCCGGGCGCGTTCTTCCCGCAACGCCGTCAAGCACGGTTTCCGCTCCTCTTCCTTCGCCGTCGTGCGCCTCGAAGACCTCGACGAAGTCGAAAAATTCAAGGCCGACGCCGTCGCCTGCTACAAACCGGTCAACGCTCAGGAACTC